>Ga0070741_10000086_pt1 | contig 342281 bp, 297 predicted proteins | sample Coa_R1_4_FD_66440 | JGI IMG/M metagenome (GOLD analysis project Ga0070741, IMG submission 66440) | Surface soil microbial communities from Centralia Pennsylvania, which are recovering from an underground coalmine fire - Coalmine... | ecosystem: Environmental > Terrestrial > Soil >...
GCCGCCGCCGCCGCCGCCGATCGCGTCCGCGTCGAAGACCCAGACGTCGGCGCGTCCGACACCCGGCGTGAAGAGCGCCGGATCGACCGGGCTGTTCTGGCCGCGATGCGCGGTCGTGACGAACGCGCGAGACTTCGCCGGGCCCGCGAACACGACGTCGCGCGGCTCGTCGCCGACCCAGAGCGTCGCGACGACGCGTGGCGGAGCGCTCGCGACGTCGACGACGCTCACCGAGTCGGACAGGTGGTTCACGACCCACACCTCGCCGGCGGAGCGCGCCGCGACCGCGACCGGCTCGAGCCCGACCGGCACCGACGCCTCGGGAACCAGTCCGCCGTCGGTGATCCGCAGGATCTCCAGACGCGCGTCGGGGGTGTTCACGGCGAAGAGCCGCATGCCGTCGGGTGACATCGCGAGCGGCCGCACGACGTCGCTCTCGAAGATCGGGCCCGCCGCGCCCGCCGGGGGCGCCGCCGCCACGAGCCCCACCCAGGCGAGGAGGAGGAGGGGGCGGAGGCGCATCGCGCCGGGCTATCACCGCCTTCCGGTCGCGGACAACGCACAATGTGCGGGCCGGGCCGCCCGAGCGAGCGCTCACCGCATCCGGTCGTCACCGATTCTTCACCGCTCCATCAGGACTCGGCGTCCGCGCTCTCGCTGCCGCTCGCGCATCAACAGCCGGCGCAACCGTCTCGGGCGCGGCTCGCACGCGCTCGAGACGGTGAGGCGGCCATGAACCGGAAGGGAAACCAGATGAAGGTCGCGACCGCCCGCGCGTCGCGCGCGCCGCCGAACCGCCCAGAATCGGAGCGGACCGGCGGCCCGCGTGCGGTGCCGACTACCGGAGGGGGACGGCGTTGCCGAAGACGTTCGGGTTCGGATTGACGACCCTTCGCGCCGAGCCGACCGCCAGCACGCTCACCTCGAGGCGGTCGAGGAAGTTCGGGACGCCGTTCTTGTCGGCCAGCGTCGTCCCGACGGTGTAGTGCAGCGTCCCGTTCGTCCCGAGGAAGTTCGTGGGCGGCGTGTAGTCCCAATCCTCGATCCACGCACCGGCGCTCCGGACGTGCTGGTCCTCGCAGGTGTATCGCAGCTCCCAGCCCGTGAGCATCGGGATCGCCGCACGAGCGTCCAGGCCGGTGATCGTGAAGCTCTCGAAGCGGGAAGGTTCGACGAGCTCACCGGCGCACGACGTCGGCGAGCGCGGCGACAGCTGAAGCGCGTTCGACTGCGACACCGTGGTGCCGTCGTTCTTCTCGCGTACGAGGGTGCTCGGATGGCGCACGTCGAAGCCGCTGCCGCGGAGAATCGTGACGGCCTCGAAGGCGTAGTAGTCGCGCCGCGCGGAGTTGTCCTTGAGGATCGCGTTCGAGGTCCAGCCGAGCGTCGTTCCCGACAGGGACGCGCTGCCCAGGTCGTATCCGAGCTGGAGCACGTGGTGGTCGCTGTCCGTCCACGCGAGGGCGAAGCCGGAGGGGAGGGCGGCGACCGGCGGGCGGCCGGTTCCCGGCGGCGTGTACGAGCCCGGAATCGAGTGGACGACGTTCGAGTGCTGGTTGTCGTCGACGAAGATGAGCTGGCCGCTCGAGTCGCTGTGCACCGCGCGGATGTCGAACGGGTCGGTCTTGGGCCAGAAGAGGACCGTGTAGTGGTAGCACCACTCGAACGCGTCGTCGCCGTTCTTGTCGGCGATCACGCCGCCCGCGTCCCAGACGAGCTGGCTGGGCTGCTTGTCGATGTTGAAGATGATCGAGCCGAGGCCGAGCACGTGGTGATCCTTCTTCTTGTACGAGGACTTCCACCCGTTCATGAATACGGTCGCGTCGTACCCGGTCGGGATCGCGGCGCTGTCCTGGACCCGGATGCCGATGAAGTCGCGGCTGCCGCCGCGTGACGCGGACACGCAGGCGAAGCCGTGGTCCGCGCGGAGCCCGGCCGGGTTGTCGACCACCGTCCAGCGATCCGATTGCGTCGCCGTTCCGTACGGCGCGGTGTTGAGCGTGCGATAGAGGCCGGTGGGCGTATCGAGCGCCACCGGCGGACTGTACGAGCACGCGACGAGCAAGACCGCCGCGGTAGCCCCCGAAACTCCCTCGACCATCGAGCGAATCGTCCGAAGCATCGTCGTTCCTTCCTTCTCGCGGCTGGAACCCGCGGTTTCGCCGGTCGCGTCGAGCGCGGGCTTGGTTCACCCGCCCGCTCCGCGCCGAGGGTTGCGGCCGGCGAGTGCACCGCGCATGCCGACGGCGAACGACGACGTCCTCGCCGGAGGATCGTCCACGGATCGCCGGCTTTGCCTGCATTCGCGGCCGTGTTGGGGCGTCGCCGGGATGGCACGCGCGAGCTGCCGGCGGGCGGTACGCCGGGCGATGCGAACCGCGGTTCGCGCGGCTCAGGAACGGCCGTTCGTCTGCGATCGGAACGCCCGTTCGCGTTCTGCCGGCCCGCGCCCGCGAACGCCCGAAATTGCTGGGGCGCGGCCGCGGCACGCGCGTTGCGCTCCTCCGCGCCAAGAACGATTCGCCCGCAAGGGCATGGAGGAGACGACGATGACCAGTGCAATCGCAGCCGAAGGACGTAGCCGGTTCGTGTCGATCGCGTTCGCGTTGATCGTCGCGACCCTACCTGCCACCTCTCTCGCCGCGGTCCGGGTGAAGGCCCCCGCCGATGGCCGCATGCTGACGATCACCGGCAACAGCGCAGCCGACGACGTGACGGTGGCGTTCGACGCTCAGAACGGCGCCATCGACGTGACCGCGAACGGGATGCCGGTCGGCCAGTATCCGGCGGGCTCCCTCGAGGTGATGCGCATTCGCCTCGGCGGCGGAAACGATTCGCTCGGCGTGCAGCTCTTCTCGAACGGGCTGCTCCACCTCCGCATGCTCGACGTCAATCTGGGCGGCGGCGACGACTTCGCGATGCTCCGGGTCGATCCCACGGTGATGCTCTCCGTGAACGGCGCCGGCGGCCACGACACGGTGAACTATCTCGGCGACACCAGCGCGTTCCGCTCGGTCGAGCTGATCGCGAGCGCGATCGCGATGGTGAACAACGGTGGCGGCACGGGCGGCCTCGGGTACAGCTGCAGCGGCTCGACCTGCACCTGCGACAAGTCGATCGAGAACGACTGCGAGGACATGAGCGGCATCTGCACCGACGACACCGTCGACGCGCTCATCACCTGCATCAACGGCTGGCTCACGACCCACTGCGTCTGCACGAAGGCGATGACGGTGCAGGGGACCGACTTCCTGAACGGGGCGGTGCTGACCGGCGGCGTCCTGACCCGGGTCGCGCCCTGACCGGCGCGATCGACCCGGACGGCGAGGCGGCCGGAGCGGCGACGCTCCGGCCGCTTTGCGTTTGCGGCCGTTCAACGCGGGGCGTCCACGGCTTGTAGGAACGCTGCGGTCGCCGCTCGTGGTCCTGGAATTTTTTCAGAACGCGCGCCCGCGACGCCGCTCTACTCCCCTTCCGACCTCGCTGCACGGTCCGGGCGGGACGGCCCCGCATTTGCAGCAGCGGGTCTCCAACTTCGGTCTTCACGAGGAGAGAACCATGATGCGCGACGAATCCGGACGGATCGGCTACGTCGTTCTGTATTTCCTGGGCGCGCCGATCGGCTTGCTACTGATCCTCTGGCTGATCTTCGGCAACAACCTGATCGGTGCAGGGTGAGACGAGCCGCGACGGCTTCCGGCGCCTGCCGTGCCGCCGCGGAGCGCGGCGGGCGCGACGCCGGAAGTCGATCGCACGAGGGGATCGCTCTCGTGTCCCGAGCTATGCTCGTAGGCCGGCGGAACGACTTCAGAGCTTCGACACCGGGACCGTGATCGCGGGCCACTCGGTGCCGCCGTCGACCTGGAAGATCTTTCCGGTCACCCAGCCGCCCGCGGGCGACGCGAGATAGAGCGCGCAGGCAGCGATGTCCTCGACCGTGCCCGGTCGTCCCATCGGCGTGTTCGCGTCGAACTGCGCGCGCAGCGCCTCGTCGGTGAGCACGATCGCGAGCGCGTCGGTCGCGACGCCGCCCACGGAGATCGCGTTCACGCGCACCTTCGGCGCGAATTCCGCGGCGAGGTTCCGCGTCAGCATGTTGAGCGCAGCCTTGCCCGCCGCGTACGCCGCAAAGCCGGTCTGCACCATGTCGCTCGCGCGCGAGGAGATGTTCACGATCGCGCCGCCGCCCGCGGTCTCGACCATCTTGGGAACGACGAGCCGCGTGAGGAGGAAAGCGCTCGTCACGTTGAAGCGGAGCGCGGTCTCGAAGTAGCGCTCGCTGGTCGCGAGCGCGGCGCGCGGAAGCGTGCCGCCCGCGTTGTTCACGAGCACGTCGAGACGGCCGAACTCCGCGAGCGCGCTCGCGACCAGGCGCTCCAGGTCCTCGCTCACCATGACGTCGGTCTTCACCGCGAGCGCGCGCCGGCCGCGCTCGCGGACCGCATCGGCGGTCGCCTCGATGTCGACCTGGGTGCGGGCCGCGCAGACGACGTCGGCGCCCGCCTCCGCGAACGCGAGCGCGATGCCGCGGCCGATGCCCTTGCCGGCGCCGGTCACGATCGCGATCCGATCCGTCAGCTTGAAGCGATCGAGGATCATGGGGCGCGCTGATACCGCATCCCGGCGAGGACGGCGACCAGCTCCTCGGGATCGATCGGCTTCGCGAGGTGCGCCTGGAACCCGGCCGAGAAGATTCGAATGCGGTCCTCGACGGTCGCATACGCCGTCAACGCGATCATCGGAACGTCGCGCGCTCCATCTTCGCGGGCTCGCACGGCCGCGGCCAACGCGTATCCGTCTTCCGACTGCATCCCGATGTCCGAGACGATGACGTCGGGCGTGGAGCGGTCGACCTCGACGAGGGCGGCGGGCGCGGATCCGGCGACCCGCACATCGGCGCCGCGGGATGCGAGCGCGCTTCGGACGGCATCGGCGAAGTCCGCGTCGTCGTCCACGAGCAGCACGGCGACGCCGTCGAGACTCAGCGGTGGCGCGTTCCGCGCCGGCGGGTCGAGCCGCGCGCCTCGGGTCGCGGTGTCGCCGACGCTTGCCAGCGGTCCGCGTGGGAGTCGCACCGTGAACGTCGCGCCGCGCCCCTCGCCGGCGCTCTCGCCGGTCACCGTGCCGCCGTGCAGCTCGACGATGTGCCGCACGATGGAAAGCCCGAGCCCGAGGCCGCCGTGATGTCGGTTCGTCCGGGCGTCCGCCTGCTGGAACGGCTGGAAGAGGCGCGGCAGGAAGTCGCGAGGGATGCCGCACCCGGCGTCGCGAACCGCGATGGCGGCGTCGGCGTCGGCATCCCGGAGCTCCACCGCGACCCGTCCGCCGGGCGGGCTGAACTTCACGGCGTTCGACACGAGGTTCACCACGACCTGCCGGAGGCGAGCGGGATCTCCCGACACCGGACCGCCTCGCATTTCCGACAGCTGCCTCTCGATCCGTACGCCCTTCGCATCCGCGGCCGGCCGAACCGTGTCGATCGCCTCCCGGACGACGTCCGCGAGATCGACCGCGGTGACGTCGATGCGCAGCTTGCCCGATACGATCCGCGACACGTCGAGCAGATCGTCCACGAGCTGCAACTGCACGCGGGCGTTGCGCTCGATTGCGTCGAGTGCCTGCACGGTCTGGTCGGCGTCCAGCGACCGCATCCCGAGCATTCGCGCCCACGTGAGGATCGGCGACAGCGGCGATCGCAGCTCGTGCGAGACCACGGCGAGGAACGTGTCCTTCGCGCGATTCGCCGCCTCGGCGGCGGCGCGGGCGGAACGCTCGCTCGCGAGGAGCTGTTCGCGCTCCGCCTCGAGGCGCTTTCGCACCGTGATGTCGCGCGCGATCTTGGCGCCGCCGACGACGCGGCCGAGCGCGTCCTTGATGGGCGATACCGACAACGAGATATGGATGCGTCCGCCGTCCTTTCGAATACGCTCCGTCTCGAAATGGTCCACGCGTTCGCCGCGGAGGAGCGTGGCCAGGATCTCGTCCTCCTCGCGATGTCGCTCGGGCGGCAGCAGCATGCGAATCGGCCGGCCGATCGCCTCGTCCGCGGTATACCCGAAGAGCCGTTCGGCCGCGGCGTTCCAGCTCATGATCTGCCCACGCAGGTTCTTGCTGACGATCGCGTCGTCCGAAGAGGTGACGATGGCGGCGAGCATCGCCCGATTCCGGCGCTCGAGCGGATCGCCGCGGCGCCTCGACGAGGCGCGGGCGCGCTCGCGCCCGCGACGATGCGTACCGCGGGCGGCGAGGTGCGACCGGCCGCCCGCTTCAGCGGTGCGGACGCCGGCGGCGCGAACGGGATGAACGGCTGCGGATCCCACTTTGGCGCTTCAGCCGCGGTTCGGTCCGTCGGCGTCGATGGCCGTTCTAGGTGGCGCTCGCCTTCCCGGTCAAGGGTCCACCGGAGCCGACTCGGAACGGTCGGAGCGGTGCCGCTTGCTTGAGATCGCGCTCCGGCTACGTTCGGGCGCCATGGAGACCTCCACGACGATCGCCCAGTTCGGGAAGATGCTCGAGAACCTCGACCGCTGGCTCGAGGTCGGGGTCGCGTACGCGAAGTCGAAGAGCTTCGAGCCCGACGTCCTCGCGCAAGCGCGCCTCGCCCCGGACCAGTACGAGCTCGTCCGCCAGATCCAGTCGGCGTGCGACGCGGCGAAGTACGCCGCGGCGTACCTCTCCGGAGGCACGGCGCCGTCGCATCCCGACACGGAGAAGACGATCGACGAGCTGCGCGCGCGCATTCGGACCTGCCTCGGGTACGTCCGGAGCGTTCCGGCGTCCGCGTATGCCGGCGCGGACGACCGCCGGGTGGCGCCGGCGTGGCTTCAGGGCAAGTGGATGCGAGGCGATCGCTACCTGACCGAGGTCGCGATCCCGAACTTCTACTTCCACGTCGCGATGGCCTACGCGATCCTCCGCCACAACGGGGTCGCGCTCGGGAAGATGGACTACATCGGGTCGCTGCCGCTCGCGGAGTGACGTCGTTTCGGCGACGCGGCGGTCGCTTCGCCGTCGCGCGGGGTCTGCGCTTCGGGCGCGGGCTTCGGGGCGTCGTCGGCGATCATCTCCGCGAGCACCCAGACCTGGAGTAGATCCGTATCGCGGGGCAGCGATCGTCGCGAGCTCGCCGGCACGGGGCGGAGTATGCCCTCGTCGAAGCTCCGCGTAAAGGCGCCGCTTCCCGGATCGCGTGGCCGGGACGGGTCGCGGCGGCCGCTCCGGCCGACTCTCCGACCCTTGCGTCCGGGCGCGCCCCCGGCTCATAACCCCCGGCCATGACGACCCGAATCCGCCGCCGCGACTTCCTCCGCTACGCCGCCGCCACCGCGGTCGCCGCCTCCGTTCCGCGCGCGGGGCGCTCCGACGTGTTCGCCGCGACGCCCGACGAGATCGACCGGGTCTTCCCGCAGGGCCTCGCGTCCGGCGATCCGACGCCGAATTCCGTCATCCTCTGGACGCGGGTCGAAGGCGCGGCGGCGACCGAGACCGTGCTCTACGAGGTGGCTCTCGATCCCCGGTTCCGCCGCCTCGTCGCCACGGGCCAGATCCCGGCCGAGGCCGCCGGCGACCATACCGTCAAGCTGAACGTCGTCGGTCTCGCTCCGTACACGACGTACTACTATCGCTTCACCGCGCTCGGCGTGACGTCGGTCACGGGGCGCACGAAGACCGCGCCCCGGCCGAACCAGGACGTGCCGGTCCGCTTCGCGTTCGCGTCCTGCCAGGACTTCATCGGCCGGTACTACCACGCGTGGCGTGCGCTCGTGGAGAAGGAGGAGGACGTCGACTTTGTCCTCTTCCTCGGCGACTACATCTACGAGAGCGGGGGCGGCGCGCCCGGCTCGGATCGCCGCATCGACCTGCCCGACGGCCTCGCGATCGGCGGCGGCAGCGTCGCGCTCACGCTCGCCGACTACCGGACGCTCTACAAGCGCTACCGCTCCGACCCGTACCTCAAGGCCGCGCACCAGCGCTTCGCCTTCGTGACGACCTGGGACGACCACGAGTTCGCCAACGACTGCTGGCAGGACCACGCGACCGATTTCTCGGAAGCGCGCGGCGACGAGAAGTCGACGTCGCGGCGCGAGGCGGCCGACCAGGCGTGGTTCGAGTTCCAGCCGGTCGACGTGCCGTTCGACGCCGACGCGTCGTATCCCGACGACATCCGGATCTTCCGGAGCGTCCGCTACGGGAGGCACGTCGAGCTGTTCGTGGTCGACGGCCGCTTCTACCGCGCCGATCACCTCATCCCGGAGGGGCCGGTCGACCTCACGGTCGGGAAGTTCGCCGCCAACAGCTCGCTCGGCTCGCGCAACTTCGTCCTGAAGTCCGCCTTCGACGAGCGCGAGGCGGGCGCGCGCCCGACGCTCCTCGGCGCCGCGCAGAAGTCCTGGCTCATCGACGCCGTGAAGCGCTCGGACGCTTCCTGGAAGTTCCTCGGCAACGACGTGCAGATGGCGCAGATGGCCGTCGACCTGTCGCAGTTCGACAAGCTTCCCGCACAGTACCGGGCGGCGTTCTACATCAGCACCGACCAGTGGGACGGCTACCGGAGCGAGCGCGCCGAGATCCTGCAGGCGCTCGCGGACGTCGACAACCTGGTCTCGCTCGCGGGCGACATCCACGCCTTCTACGCCGGCGAGCTGCACGTCGACTTCGACCGCCCTTCGCGGCCGGTCGCGGTCGAGTTCGTCGTGGCGGGAATCACGTCGACGTCGCTGCAGGAGGAGATCGAGATCACGGTCGCCGGCAATCCGACGCTCGCGGCGCTCGGGCTCGCCGACCTGGTACCGCTCGCCGACCGGATCATCTCCGACACGAACCCGCACAACGTCTACGCGAAGAGCCTCTCGAACGGCATCGCGATCGTCGACGTGGATCGCGGGCGCGCGATCGAGGTCGAGTTTCTCCTGATCGACGACGTGCTGTCGCCCGACTGGGACGGCTCGATCGAGCGCGTGCGGTTCCGGGTCGAGGACGGGGTCGCGCGGATCCAGCAGGGTCGCCGGCCGCTCCTGCGAACGCCGCGCATCCCGACGCTGCGCCGGCTCCGGCTGAGCTGAGGAAGGCGACGGACGCCGTCCGCATGCTTCCGCGCCGCGTGCTTCGGTCGGCGGTCGCGCTCGCGGCGCTCTTCGCGCTCGCGTGCGGCGACGCGCACGTCGCGCCGCCGCCGGCGACCGCGACCGCGCGCTTCGAGCCCTCGCTCGGCGCGCCGATGGCGTGGGGCGACGTGCCGTTCCCGAGCGACCTCTACCGCGACGAGTCCGGCCGCATCCGGATCGGAGCCGTCCCGACCGCGCTCTCGGACGCGCCGTTCTGGGTCGCGATGCGGGACGTCTTCGCGACGCGCGACGGCTTCTGCGCGACCTGCAACGCGTACTTCGCGATCGACGGCGATCTCGACGTCGGCCAGCTCGCGGAAGAGGGCGGAGTCCTCGACGCCGACGCCATCGTGATCGCGGATGTCGATCCCGCGTCTCCCGAGCGCGGGCGGCGGTTTTCGCTCCGCGTGCAGTGGGACGCGGCGACCCACCTCCTCGCGGTGCGGCCGGCGCGCGGCATCGCGCTGCATCGCGCCCGTCGCTACGCGGTCGCGCTCACGACCGCTCTCCGTGCCGTGGACGGGACCGCGCTCGGGGCGAGCGACGCGTTCCGGCGGGCGCTCGGGTCGCGCTCCGAGGACCCGGCGATCGAGCGGGCGCGCGCCTTGATGGCGCCGGCGCTCGCGGAGCTCGACCGGATCGGCATTCCGCGCGACGACGTCGTGGCGCTCGCGCCCTTCACGACCGAGGACGTGACGGCCGATGTCCTCGCGGCGCGGGCCGCTGTGCAGACCGGTCCGCCGCTCGCGGTTCGCATCGACCGAGTCCGGCGCGGCGCGGAGCTCGACGAGCTCCTCGGCGTCCCCTCCGAGGATCGGCCCGGGATCGACGTCCCGCCGGTCCAGGGGACCGCCGGGACGCGATCGATCGTGCACCGCTCGATCGCCGCGGCGGTCACGGGCGAGATCGAAGCGGCCCGCATCGTCGAGGGCACCGGAACCGGCATCGGAGTCCTGCGGCGGGATCCGGCAGGCGCGATCGCGGCGGGACCGCGCGAGCCCGTCCCCTTCGTCCTCACGATCCCGACCGGAGGCGATCTCGCGCGGCTGCCGGTCGCGATCGCGCATCACGGCTTCAACGCGAGCCGGGTGACCGGCTTCGCGAGCGCCGAGACGGCGGCGCGCGCCGGTGTCGCCGTGCTCGCGATCGACGCGTTCCAGCACGGCGAGCGCGCCGCCTCGGCGCGCGACCAGGTGAACTCGATCCGCGGCGGCATCCCGGGCCCGGACGGCTTCGCGGAGACCGAGCCGCTCGACGTGTCGGCCCGGGTGTTCGGGGTGCTCGGAGCCGCGCCCGGCCTCGAGGGCTTTCCCGGCTATTCGGTCGGGACCCTTCTCCAGTTCGGGGCCGACGTGGCGTCCACCGCGCGCGCGGTGCGCGAGGGCGAGCTCTCGCGCGCCGTCGGCGCCGCTCTGTCGGAGCCGATCGCTCTCGACCCGACGCGCGTCGGCTTCATCGGCAACTCGCTCGGCGCGGTGGTGGGCGCGTCGGCGCTCGTGGCCGAGCCGACGCTCCGGGCCGGAGTGCAGAACGTCCAGCCGGGCTCGATCGTCGAGACGCTCGTCGAGTCGCCCGAGTTCCGGCCGCTCGTCGAGGTCGTGTTCCTGCCGCGCCTCGGCGTCACGGGGGAGTTCGACGAGGTCGAGCGCCACCTCATCCTGGACCCGCTCGTCGACCTCTCCCGCTGGGTGATCGAGCCCGCGGACCCCCTCGCGCTCGCGCCGTACCTCGTGCGCGATCCCGTGCGCCCGGGAGGTCCCGCCGAGATCCTCTTCCAGATCGCCTCGCTCGACGAGGTCGCCGCGACGCTCGCGACCGCGTCGATGATCGAAGCGAGCGCAGCGCCGCGCGTGACGCGCTACGACCCGGCCGCGCACGGAATGCTCGAGGTCCTCGACCAGAGCTCGCGCTACGAGCCGCCGGCAATTCCGCCGTTCCGCGTCCGGCCCGAGCCACTCGCGATCGCCAACCCGCTGGTCGCGGAGCACGCGGAGATCGAGGCCTTCCTGCGCGCGTTCCTGGTCGACGCTCCGGCGCCATAGCGCACGCGCCCCGCGATCGTGCACGGCGCCGCGGATCGCGCCGCGCGTGCGATCGAGCGCATGTCGTCGAGAACGCGACGCCGCGACGGAGAAGTAGCGACGGCGAGGCGGCAACACGCGCAGCATCCGCGCGCACTCGCGTTCTTGCACGGGAACGCGCCTTGCTCATGAGGCCCCGCACGCGGCGACCATGAAGGTCTGCACGCGCCGGGTCATGACGATCCCCATGCGACAGCCGATAGGACCGGCAATCCGCCATGCCCTGCAGCGCGAGAGCCAGCCGCAGGTGATGGATCGGCTGGCGGTCGTCATCACGCTGTCCGCGGTGTGCCTCGTCCTGTCGACGCCGATGGATCGCGGGCTGGGCGACGAGACATGGCGCCGACTGCTGGCGGTCCGGCTCTTCGGTGCGCTCGCGCAGTTCGCAGGGGCCTTCGCGCTGCGCGCGATGCGGCGCGCGGCGTGGCGACGCGCCATGGCGGTCAGCGTCGCGACGTTCGGGCTCGGGTGCGTGGTGACGCTCGCGACGACGCTTCTCACGAACGACTCGCTTCTCCTCCTCGCCGTCCTCCTCGCCATGACCCTCATGGCCCCCGCCGTGATCCCGTGGGGCGTGGGACCTCAGGCGGCGTTCGTCGCGATCTCCACGGCGTGCGTCGTGCCGCTCTTCGGGGTGGTGTCCTCGAACGTCCTCGTCGCGGTCGCGGCCGCGTTCGCGGCGTCGATCTACGTCGCCGAGGTCCTCGACCGGCACCGCGTCGAGCGGAAAGCCGAGGAGATGCTGCGCCAGGGGCACGAGCGCGCGCTCGAGATGATCGCCGGCGACGCGAGCCCGCGCGACGTCGCGGCCGCGCTGCTCGAGACGCTCGCCCAGCAGCTCCCGGAAGCGGCGTGCGCGGTTTTGCGCGCGGACGCCGCGCGCGGCGTCCTGCGCCTCGAAGTCGCGCGCGGGCTGCCCGACGACGCCGTCGCGGCGCTCGACGGGATCGCGATCGGTCCTGGGGGCGGGCTCTACGGCGGGGCGGCGGCGACGGGCGAGCGGGTGTTCGTGCGCGCGCGACCCGAGACGGAGATGTCCGGAGTTCCGCGCGAGCTGGCCGCGGCGGGCGTGCGCGCCTGCTGGTGCGAGCCGATGCGCGGCGCGGACGGCGCGGTGCTCGGCGTGGTCGGAGTCCACCTCGCGGCAGCGCGCGATCCGACCGCGCGCGAGCGGGCGATCGTCGCCGCGGCGAGCCGGATCGCGGTCGTCGCCATCGAGCGATGGGTCGTCCGGGCCGAGCTCGCGCGCTCGTTCGAGGAGCTCGAGGCGGCGCGCGCGCGCGCGGAGAGCCAGGCCGAGCGCCTCGCGGAGCAGGCGGCCGACCTCGCGGAGGCGCGCGATCAAGCATTCGCGTCGGCGCGCGCGAAGTCCGAGTTCCTCGCCAACATGAGCCACGAGATCCGGACGCCTCTGAACGGCATCATCGGGCTCACCGAGATCCTGCTCGACGCGGAGCTCGCGTCCGAGCAGCACGAGCACGTGACGACCGTCCGGCGCTGCGGCGAGCATCTCCTCGCGGTCGTGAACGACGTCCTCGACTTCTCGAAGATCGAGGCCGGGAAGCTCGCGATGGAGCGCGTCGAGTTCGAGCTCCGGACGGTCGTCGAGGAGGTCGCGGAGGTGCTGGCGCCGCGCGCGCACGAGAAAGGCTTCGAGCTCGTGTGCGACGTGCCGCCCGACACGGTGCGCCTCGTGCGCGGCGACCCGTGGCGCCTCCGGCAGGTCCTGACGAACCTGGTCTCCAATGCCGTCAAGTTCACCGAGCGGGGCGAGGTCGTGATCCAGCTCCGGCCGCTCCAGGAGAACGACAACATCGTCGTCGTTCGGTTCACGGTCCGGGACACGGGAATCGGGATCCCGGCCGATCGCCACGCCGCGGTGTTCGAGAGCTTCACGCAGGCGGACGGCAGCACGACGCGGAGACACGGCGGAACCGGCCTCGGCCTCACCATCTCGCGCCAGCTCGTGGAGCTCATGGGCGGGCGCATCGGGCTCGAGAGCGCCGAAGGGCGGGGGACGACGTTCTGGTTCGAGATCGGCTTCGAGAAGGTCGCGCAGTCGGGCCTAGGCGTTCCCGCGGACGGACACCGGCTGTCGGGAATGCGCGTGCTCGTCGTCGACGACAACGCGACCAACCGATTGATCTTGCGCGAGACGCTGCGCGCGTGGGGATGCCGACCCGAGGAGGCGGACGCAGGCCCGGCGGCGCTGGCGGCGCTCGCGGTCGCGGCGGCGCGCGGCGAGCCCTTCGACGTCGCGGTCCTCGACCTCCAGATGCCCGGGATGGACGGATTCGAGCTGGCGCGCCGCGTGCGCGCCGACGCTCGCTTCGCCGCGATCCCGCTCGTCCTCCTGTCCTCGCTCGGCTCGGTGCGGGATGCGAGCGAGCGCGGCTTCGCGGCGTCGCTCGTGAAGCCGGTGCGCCAGCAGGCGCTGCTCCGGACGATGATCGAGGTGCTCGAGGGCCGGAGAGGCGGAAGGCCAGCGCGCGCGGCGCAGGCGATCGAGCCGCTCGCCGAGCGCCTCCGCGTCCTCCTCGTCGAGGACAACCCGGTCAACCGGATCGTCGCGATGCGGATGCTCGCGAAGCTCGGCTGCGAGGCCGAATCCGCCGAGACGGGCGTCGACGCGCTCGAGGCGATCGAGCGCCGGCGCTACGACGTGGTCCTGATGGACGTGCAGATGCCGGTCATGGATGGCCTGGAAGCGACCGCCGCCATCCGGCGCCGGCCGGACGACGTGCGCGACGTGCCGATCGTCGCGATGACGGCGCACGCGCTCGAGGGCGATCGCGAGCGCTGCCTCGCCGCCGGCATGGACGACTACGTCGCGAAGCCGGTCACGATCCGCGCACTCGCCGAAGTGCTGGCGCGCTGGACGGAGCGCCTCCGCGGCGCAGGCATCCAGGCGCCCGCCCAGCCGAGCGCCGACCGCACGCCCTGAACGACCGCTCGCTCGGCCGAACGAGATCCGCTACAAGGCCTTCCGGCGGGCCGCGGAACTTTTTGCAGTCTCTGAATCGCCTACACGCGACTGCAGCGCCGCGGCCAGGAAGACGAGGTGCGGTGTGCGGCGCGACTTTTGCAAGTCGAGGACGCCGTGAACGCGAGCGAATGGATTCGCGATGCGGAGCGCGCCGTGCGCCACGGGTTCCGGCGCTGGGTTCGCTGGTTCATGCCAGGGCCGACCCAGAAGCGCCAGCGCCGGCGTCCGTGGGACGAGCCGTCGCGCGAAGTGGCCGCCGCCTCGTGGCGCGGCGGGCTGCTGCGCGCCGGCTGGCGCCGCGTCGGCGGAGCGAAGGCGGACCGCCGGGGCGCGCGGGCGCTGGGCCGAACGTCCTGACCGAAGACGCGTTGCTCCTCCCTGCAGCGCTCTGCTAGCCGGGCGCGAAGGAGGGACGATGGCGCTGTCAGCGGAGGACCGCGAGCACTGGACGCGCCACGGGTGGACGTGGCTGCGCGGCTTTCTGTCCGCGCGCGAGACCGCGGACGTCGCGCGCTGGACGGACGAGATCGCCGGCTGGCCGGAGACCCCGGGGCGCTGGATGCGGTACTACGAGCGCGCTCCGGACGGCCGCAAGATGCTCGCTCGCATCGAGAATTTCCTCCCCTACCACGAGGGGATGGCGTCGCTCTTCGCGGGCCCCCGGCTCTTCGATCTCCTCGCCGACTGCTGCGGCGAGCCGGTCGTCCTCTTCAAGGACAAGATCAACTTCAAGCTCCCGGGAGGCGCCGGATTCGCGGACCATCAGGACGCGCCCGCCTACGTCGACTTCGGGGTGCGCGACCATCTGACGGTCATGGTGCCGGTGGACCCCTTCACGGGCGAGAACGGCTGTCTCGAGATGGCTCTCGACGCCCGCGAGCCGAAGTTCCTTCCGCAGAACCCGGACGGGACGCTGGAGGCTCACGTGATGCAGGGGCTTCGCGTGGAGCCGATCCTGGCCGAGCCGGGCGACGTGATCGTGTTCGACGCGTGGGTCCCGCACCGCTCGGGTCCGAATCGCTCGCGCGATCCGCGGCGGTCGTACTACTTGACGTTCAACCCGGCATCCGCGGGCGACCATCGCGCGGAGTACTACGCGCGGAAGCGCGAGTGCTTCCCGCCCGAGGTCGAGCGCAGGCCGGGCGTCGACTACGCGGCACTCGGCCGGCAGTTCAACCTGGGCAACCCGTTCGACTGAGCGCGGCGGACCGGCCGCTCGCGCCGCTCACGCGCGCTCCGCGACCCGGACGGAGAATCGCAGGAGGACGGGCTCACCGCCCGGACCGCGCAACCGGAGATCGAGCAGCTCGCCGTCCCGCACCGCTCGCGGCAGCCGGACGGCGATCGGCGCGCGCACCGCGACGCGCCCGGCGCCGCCGCAGACTCCGCACGTCCAGAACCCGTCGTGCCCGAAGCCGACGCAGGCGGGGCACGAGCGCGCGAGCGGGACGTCGAGGCGCACGAGGCATCCCCACAGCGACTCCTCGCGCGAAAGCTCGATCTCGAACCGGAGCGCGCGCGGAGCGAGCCGCTCCTCGGCGTCGCCGAACGCCGAGCGATCGCGCACGCGGCTCGCGAGCGGCCGCTCGCGCGCGTGCGGCCGCGCGGCGCCGCCGCGCCACCCGTCCGCAGACGCGAGCGGCTCGCTCGCGATGTCGTCCTGCCAGCGGCGGTCGCGCGGGCGGTCGTCCGCGGCGAGGTCGTCGTTGTGAGCGCGCCGCCGCGCGGGATCGGACAGGACCTCGTACGCTTCCACGACATCCTGGAGCGGTCGCGTGCCTGCCGGTCCGACGCGGTCGGGGTGGTGGCGCTTGACGAGCTCGCGATAGGCGCGTCGGATCCCGAGCGGGGTCGCCGAGCGCGGGATCCCGAGGATCCGGTAGTAGTCCTTTCGCATCGTCGCGGTCGCGAGGAGCGAGCCGGCGGTGCCGCGCGCGGACGGAGCACTCCCGGCGCCCCTCTCGCGAGCATGGGGATCGTTTCGACGCCGAGTCAAGAGCACTCGTGCTGCGCGTCGGGGGAGTCGCCACTCGCGCCGCGGGTCGTATACTGAGCCAGGATTTCATCACCATGGTGTGGCAACGATTCTTGCTTGCGGTTGTGATCGCCGTCGCGCTCGCGCCTCGGCTCGGAGACGCGGAGGACGTTCCCGCCCGCGCGCGCGCCTCCGCCGAAGCGGACGCGCCGGCGCCGCCGCCCGATCACGTGACGACGGACGACGAGGGCTTCATCGTCTATCCCCTCCGGTCGGGAGACGACCCGGCTCAGGTGGCGCGTCTCTTCGGCGTGTCGATCGACGATCTGCTCGCGGTGAACGGCATCCGCGATCCGCGGCGCCTCGCCGTGGGCGCGATCCTCCGGATCCCCGATCCGCGCGCCGCGCGGCTGGCGCGGCTGAGCGCCGAGAACGAGGCAATGGACCGCGCGCTTGCCGAGGCGCGCGCGGACGTGGCGGCGCTGAACCAGCGCCTCGCCGCGCTTGCCGACGACGTGGCATCGCTGCAGCGCGACAACGCCGCGTTGCAGTCGCGACTCACGCGCTACGGCGTGTGGCGAGCCGGGACGATCGTCGCGGCGCTGGCGGCGCTCGTGCTCGCCGTCGCGCTCGCGCTCGCACGCCAGCGCGCGCAGCGCGCGACGCGGAAGAGCGACCGCGCGCTGCGCGAGGGCGCCGCGCTGCGCGCCGCGGTCGACAAGTACCGCGCGCTCGGCGGACAGCTCGAACTCAAGTACCAGCGGCTCTTCGCGAGCCGCCCGTCCTCCGAGGTCGAAGCCGACGTGCGCGGCATGCGCCGCGCCTACGAACAGGACCTCGCCGCCCTGGACGCCGCCTTCGAGGACCAGCGCCAACAGCGCGACACGCTCGACGAAGACGCCACTCGCCTCCGCCGCGGAAAAGCCGCCTGAATTGTCTCGCGAGGGGGATCGCTCCCCTCGCCCCGGCCCCCACTCCCCGCGGGCTCGCTTCGCTCGCATCTCGCGCGAGAAGTCGACCCGCAGAAGCGCCCGCGCTAGCGGAAATTGCGGGGGTAGGATTTGAACCTACGACCTTCGGGTTATGAGCCCGACGAGCTACCGGACTGCTCCACCCCGCGCGGGTTACGTAACGACCGCCCCACCGGCTGTCAATGAACGACGCCGGTCGAGCGACCCGGCGGCTCGACCCCGAGCGCTCGCGTCGCGCTGATCGTCAGCGGCGTCCGCCGCCGCCGCCGCCCCAACCCGAGCGCGGCCCGGGCGCGCCGATCGGCTCGATCTTCGGGAGGCGCCAGGGCATGTACGGCTTCCGCGCGTCGAACACGCGCTGCCGGCAGCGCTTGATGCGCTCGCGGAGCCTGTTGCGGTCGACCTGCGAATCGAGGGCGGCGTGCACCTCGCTGCGCGAAACGTCCATGCTGCTTTCGCCGAGCGGATGGCGCAGCGTGACCCGGAGGCCCTGGTCCTGCGTCGGGATGGCCTCCCACTCGAGCTTCTTGTCGACGGAGCGGACGATGGTTCGGACGAGTTCCTGGTCTTCCTGCGCCATGGGCCGCGCTCGTAGCCGACGGCCGATCCGATCTCAACCGCGACTCCCTTGCCGGCCGGAGGGCGCGCCCGGTACCACCCGAGCGCCATGCCCGTCGCCCGCCTGCGTCCGATCAGCCGGCACATCGCCGCCGTCGACCTGCACGGTCGCTTCCAGGTCGCCGTGTTCCTGGTCCGGCACGAGCGCGGGCTGCTGCTGGTCGACGCGGGCTTTCCGGGCTGGGCGTACGCGGTCCTCACGGCGGCCGCGTCGCTTCCGCAGCCGAACCGGATCACGCACGTCGTGCTCACGCACGCGCACGCCGACCACGTGGGGGGAGCGAGCGAGATCGCGCGCGTGATGGGCGCGGAAATCCTCTGCTCGGAGGACGAGCGGCCCTACGTCGAGGGCCGATCGCTGGCGCGCGCGGCACACGGCATCTTCCCGCGCGCGCTGCTCGCGGTGCACGAACGCATCGCGCAGCGCCGCGTCGAGCGCCCCCGGGTCGACGCGACCCTCGCCGAGGACGAACGCCTGCTCGGGCTCCGGGTGGTCTCCGTCCCGGGCCACACGCCCGGCCAGATCGGCCTCGTCCACGAGGAGGACCGCGTCGTCCTGTGCGCGGACGCCGTGTTCCATGTCGAGGGCCGTCTCGGGTACGACCCGGTGCCCGGCCTCACGCTCGACGCTTCCGCCGCCGACCGATCGCTCGCGCGCATCGCCGAGCTCGGCGTCCAGGACGTCGTGCCGAGCCACGGCCCGGCGATCCTCGGCGATGCGCCGGATCGCATCCGCGACTTCCTCGAATCGCGGCGCTGAGCCGTCGACGGCGCGGCGGGGAACGTCGCCGATGCTTTACAGGGCGCGGGGGCCTGCCTATGAACGGCGCGTGTCGATCCCCCGCCTCTTCGACGGCGCGAAGCGGCTCGCGACCGGCGGCGCCGTGGCGGCGTTCCTCGCGGCGGCCGCGCTCGCGGCTCGGGTACGCGCCGCGGGCGCGAGCACGGTCGCGACGCCCGCGCCGACCGCGACGCCGGCGCACGCCGCCGCGACGGTCCTCCCGAAGCTCTTCACCGCGGAGTCGCTCGTCCAGGTCGAGGGCAAGATCCTGCGCTCGACGCGCGGGCATCCCGGCCCCGTCCGCCTCGAGGTCGAGCGCGCGGACGGCGAGCGGGTCGAGGTGCTGCTCGCGCCCGACGACGTTTGCGACCAGCTCGGGCTCTCGCTACGCGCGGGCGAGCAGGTTCGGCTGGAGGGATCTCTGTTCCGGGGACGCGCCCCGATCGTGGTCGCGTCGAGCGTGATCGTGAACGGCAAGGCGGTCTCGGTCCGGCCCGCCCGGAAGACGCCCGCGGCGAAAGGACTGCGCGTCGCGGGCGAGGGATCCCCGGCGAACGCTCCGGCTTCGAATGCAACGGCCCCGGCGCGGGCTACGGAAGGAAAACCGAAATGAAGAGCAAGGCAGCGATCCTCCAGAACTACGGCGAGAAGCTCGTCCTCGACGAGATCGACGTCGCCGATCCACAAGACGGCGAGGTGCGCGTCAAGATGCGCGCGAGCGGCGTGTGCCACTCGGACATGCACGTCATCAAGGGCGACCTTCCGATTCCGACGCCGTGCGTCCTCGGCCACGAGGGCTCGGCGACGATCGAGGCGGTGGGGAAGGGCGTCTCGGGCTTGAAAGAGGGCGACGACGTCATCCTGTCTTGGGTGCCGCCGTGCGGAAACTGTCACTACTGCATCTCCGGCAAGGCGTATCTCTGCGAGTCCTCGCAGATGGCAATGCTGACCGGCGGGAGCCGTCTCTCGCGCGGCGGGCAGCCGCTCATGAGCATCCAGGGCGTCGCGTCGTTCGCCGAGCGCACCACGCTCCCCGCGTCGGGGTGCATCCCGATCCACAACGGCACGCCGCACGACGTCGCGTGCCTCGTCGGCTGCGGCGTCATGACGGGCGTCGGCGCGGCGATCAACACGGTCGACATCCTGGCGGGGCAGTCGGTCGCGGTCATCGGCTGCGGCGGCGTCGGCCTGAACGTCATCCAGGGCGCCGCGATCCGCGGCGCCGGGCAGATCATCGCGGTCGATCGCGTGCCGGCGAAGCTCGAGATGGCGAAGCAGTTCGGGGCGACGCACGTCGTGAACTCGGCCGAGTCCGGCGTGTCCGCGGGCATCCAGGCGGCGACCGGCGGGCTCGGCGCGGACTGGGCGTTCGAGGTCGTCGGGGTGCCGGAGCTCATCACCGAGGCCTTCATGGCCGTGAAGCGCGGCGGCAAGGCGGTCGTCGTCGGCGTGCCGCCGGTGACCGCGATGGTGAGCGTGCCGGCGGCGATGCTCGCCCTCGCCGAGAAGTCGCTCATCGGCTCGCTCTACGGTTCCGGGAACCTGCGCCGCGACATGCCGCGCATGCTCGACCTCTACGCGGCGGGCAAGCTCAAGCTGAAGGAGCTCGTCAGCCGAAAGCTTCCGCTCGAGAAGATCAACGACGCCTTCGACGCGATGATGAAAGGCGAGGTCGCGCGTTCGGTCATCGTGTACTGAGCGGAGCCGCGCGCGGCGGGTGACGGCGAGCGCGTTCATCGGCCGGGGGTCCGAGCTCGCCGAGCTCGCCGCCGCGCTCGACGACGTCGCTCGTGGAGCGGGCGGCTCTTCCTGATCGCGGGTGAGGCCGGGATCGGGACGTCATCACTGGCGACGACGGGAGCGATTTCGTCCAAGGCGGCTCGGGTGCCGACCACGTCGACGGCGGCGCGGGAGCCGACACGGTCTGCGGCGGCGTCCTCGACGACGCGACGCTCGCCTGCGACGATTCGGCCGCGTTCGCGGCCGGCGACGGCGACGGCGACGCGATCGAGGGCCGTCCCGGAAGCGATACGCTCCTCGGCGGACCGGGGCGGACGTCATCGCAGGCAACGGCGGCGACGACCTCATCGAGGGTAACGCCGGCGGCGACACGGGCCGGATCGACGTCGGCGTCGACGACCTCGTCGGCGTCGAGACGCTCGAAGCCTGCCCTTGAGTCGCCGCGCGTCTCGCGAGCAACCGCGGCGGCGCGCCGCTCGCGCCCCGTTGCCTGCCATCGGCGGACCCGCTACTGCCGTGATTGACGGAGCGCCTCGACGATCGGGCATCGGGGGCGGAATTCTTGGCGCGCTCTGTCGAGACCGGCATGCGGAAGACGCGGCTCACGGATCCCGCCCCCCTGCGGATCGAGACAGAGAACGAGTGGGCGTGGTGCGGGGATCGCCGGCTCGACCTGACCCCGCGCGCGTTCGCCGTCCTCCAGCACCTCGTCTCCCACCCCGCGCGCCTCGTGACGAAGACGGAGCTGCTCGACGTGGTGTGGCACGACACGATCGTCAGCGAGGCCGCGCTCGCGAGCTGCATCCGCGACCTGCGGAAGGCGCTCCGCGACTCGTCGCGCTCGCCGCGCTATCTCGAGACCGTCCATCGCCGGGGCTTCCGGTTCATCGGCCCGCTCGGAGGGACGGGCGCGGCGAGGTCGCTTCGTCCGGCAATCAGCGAGGTCGCGGCCCTGCCGCGTCGGCAGGCGCCGCACGTCGTCGGCCGGGCCGCCGAGATCGAGCGGCTGGACGAGCTCTTCGCGGAGGCGCTCGCCGGCCGGCGGCGCGTCGTGTTCGTGAGCGGCGAGCCGGGGATCGGGAAGACGACGCTCGTCGAGACGTTCCTCGCGCGCATCGACGGCCACGACGGCGTCCGCGTCGGGCGCGGGCAGTGCGTCGAGCACTACGGCGCCGGTGAGCCCTATCTGCCCTTGCTCGAGGCGCTCGGGCGCATGGGACGGGATCCCGGCGGCGAGGCGCTGGTCGCGACGCTCCGAAGATTTGCGCCCACATGGCTCGCGCAGCTTCCGGCGCTGCTCGAGGATCACGATCTCGACGCGGTCCAGCGCCGCGCGCAGGGATCGACTCGCGAGCGCATGCTGCGCGAGCTCGCAGAGGCGCTCGACGCGCTCTGCGTCGATCGCCCGCTCGTCCTCCTGCTCGAGGACCTGCACTGGAGCGACTCCGCGACGATCGACCTGCTCGCGATGGTCGCCCGGCGCGGCGACGCCGCGCGGCTGATGGTGCTCGGGACGTACCGTCCAGCCGACGTCGTCGCCGGCGGGCACGCGCTGAACCCCGTCCGCCGGGAGCTGCGGCTGCACGGGCGGTGCGAGGACCTCGCGCTCGATTTCCTGAGCGAATCGGCGGTGGCCGAGTACCTCGCGACGCGCCTCCCGGGGGCCGCGATCCCGACTCGCCTCGTCCCGGCGCTCCACCGCAGCACGACCGGAAACCCGCTCTTCCTCGCGACCCTCGTCGACGACCTCGTGGCGCGCGGTCGCGTGCGCGAGAGCGAGGGACGCTGGCAGTTCGCGGAGCCCCCCGACGACGTCGCCGCGAGCATCCCGCACACGCTCGCGCAGCTCGTCGAGCGGCAGATCGACCGGCTCACGCCCGAGCAGCAGGCCGTCCTCGAGGTCGCCAGCGTCGCCGGCGCGGACTTCTCGGCTGCGCTTCCGGGCTGCGGCGGGATCGACCCGCAGCAGGCCGAGCGCTCCTGTGCGGAGCTCGCGATCCGAGGCCACTTCGTCCGGCCGGCGGGCGTGGCGGAATGGCCCGACGGCACCGTGGCCGGGCGCTACGCCTTCATCCACGCCCTCCATCGCAACGTGCTCTACGGCCGCATCCCGGGGGCGCGCCGCGTCGGGTTGCACCTGCGCGTCGGGGCTCGGCTCGAGCAGGCGCACGGCGCGCGAGCGGGCGAGGTCGCGGGCGAGCTAGCCATGCACTTCGCCGAGGGCCGCGATTTCGAGCGCGCCGTCAAGTATCGCCGGCTCGCCGCGGACAACTCGCTCCGGCACTACGCGCATCGCGAGGCTGCGAGCCACGCGACGCGTGCGCTCGAGATGCTGGCGGCGTTTCCCGAGTCGCCGGAGCGACTGCTGCAGGAGCTCGCGATCGGGACCACGCTGTGCGCGGCGCTGATCGCGCTCGGGTCCGCGGGGTCCGAGGTCGTGAGCGCGTACGGGCGCGTGCGCGAGCTCTGCGCGCGGCTCGGGACGCGACCGGAGATCCTGCCGGCGCTCATCGCGCTGTGCCGCTACCACACGATCCGCGGCGAACCGCGGATCGCCGGCGAGCTCGCGAAGGAGCTCGCGACGCTCGCAGACGCGACGGGGAACCTCACGGTTCGCCTCGCGGCGTGCAACGGGCTCGGCGTCGCGGCGTTCCACGCCGGCGACTTCCCGGCTGCGCTCGAGGAGCTCGAGCGCGGGCTCGCCGCGTACGACCCGGAGCGGCACAGCGGCGGCCGGGCGCCCGCGCTCTGGGGCGGTCACGACGCCGGCGTGTCGTGCGGCGTCCACTCGGCGTGGGCGCTCTGGCTCCTCGGCCACCCCGACCGCGCCGCGACGCGGATGCGCGAGGCGATCGATCGCGCTCGCTCCGCCGGCTACCCCTTCATCCTCGCGAACGCATGCGCCTTCGCGGCGACGTTCCACGCATGCCGCGGCGAGCCGGACGCCGTGCGGGAGGCGAGTGACGTCGCGACGGAGGAGTCCGCGGAGCACGGCTTCGAGACGGTGCTCGGCGCGGGGGCGATCCACCGCGGCTGGCTCCTCTCCGCCGGCGGCGAAGGCGACGAGGCGGTCGCGCAGATCCGTTCCGGCTACGACGCCTACCGAGAGACGGGAGCCGGGGTCGGCGCGCCGACGTTCCTCGGCTTCCTGGCGGCGGCGTGCGCGACGTGCGGACGGGTGGAGGAGGGTCTCGCAGCCGTCGCAGAGGCGCGAGCGGTCGCTGACTCCACCGGGTCGCACTACTGGGATGCGGAGCTCTCTCGGCTGCGCGGAACGCTGCTCCTGTCGGGCTCGTCGGCGACGCGCCGTCCGTCGGTGCGCCGCGCGAGCGCTCCGCCCCAGCACGAGGCCGAAGCCGAATCCTGCTTCACGAGCGCGCTCGCAACCGCGCGCCGACAGGGAGCGAGGATGCTCGAGCTGCGCGCGGCGGTCGATGTGGCGCGGCTCTGGCGAGATCGCGGCCGGGCTACCGAGGCGCACGCGCTCCTGTCCGACGTCTACGGCGGGTTCGCCGAGGGCTTCGAAACTGCAGATCTGACGGAGGCGAGGCGGCTCCTCGAGCAGACGGGCGGCACGCGCCGCCGTTCGTGACCGCGTCCGCGGCCGCCTGCTCCTCCGCCGTCCGTCAGGCGGGCCAGCGCTCGGCCTGCGGCCAGAGCGCCTCTTCCAGCCGATCCGCGATCGCGAGCGCGAGCGCGTCCTCCCCATATCCGGTCGTCACCTGGACGCCGACGGGAAGCCCGCCCGCGCCGAGCCCGACCGGGACCGACACCGTCGGAAGCCGCGTCAAGTTGTGCAGGACCGTGAAGCCCGCGAGCGCCGTCATGACCGGGATCGTCTCGCCGCCGACAACGACGGTCTCCTCGGCGATCGGAGGTGCCTCGATGGCGACCGCCGGGAGGAGCAGCGCGTCGGCGCGCGTCCGGACGATCTCGTCGACCGCGCGCGCCATCTCTTCGCGTACGTGCTGCGCGCGCGCCAGGTCCGCCGCCGACAGGTGCGCGGCGAACTCGAGCTGCCCGCGGACGTCCGCCCCGTACGCGTCGCGGTGATGGGCGAGCCGCTCGGCGTGCTCGGCGTAGGTCTCGCCGATGATCACCATGCCGCCCTCGGCGAGAACGCGCGCCCCGTCGGGAAGCTCCACCGCCACGATGCGCGCGCCGAGGTCGCGGAGCGCGCGCACCGTCCGCTCGACCGCGGATTCCGCCGTCGGCGCGAGCGGCACCGGCCGGAAGTCCGGCGCGATCGCGACCCGGAAGTCGCGCAAGCCCCGTCCGAAGAAGCGCGTCCAGTCCTCCGGCGGAAAGCGCCGCGACCACGGATCGGCCGGGTCGTAGGCGCTCATCTCCGCGAGCGCGAGCGCGCAGTCGCGAGCGGTGCGCGCGATCGGGCCGACGTGATCGCAGCTCGCCGCCATCGGAAACGTTCCGGCGAGGCTCACGCGGCCGTGCGTCGGCTTGATGCCGACGCAACCGCAGAGCGCGCTCGGGAGCCGGATCGAGCCGCCCGTGTCGGAACCCGTCGCCAGCGGCACGAGGCCGCCGGCGACCGCGGCCGCCGAGCCGCCGCTCGAGCCGCCCGGGACGTGGCCGGCGCGCCACGGGTTGTGGGTCGCGCCATAGTGCGGGTTGTTCGTCGTCGTTCCGCACGCGAACTCGTGCGTGTTCGCCTTTCCGACGACGACCGCGCCCGCGGCGCGAAGGCGCCGCACCGGCTCGGCGTCGTTCTCGGGGACGTGCTCGCGGAAGAGCGACGAGCCGTAGGTCGTGCGGATGCCGGCGGTGTCGGTCAGGTCCTTGACGGCGATCGGAATCCCGTGGAGCGGGCCGCGCAGCCGTCCGCGCGCGATGTCGTCGCCGAGCGCGTCGGCTTCGCGCCGGGCGCGCTCCGCGCACAGCGTGACGAACGCGTTCAGGCGCGGGTTCTCGCTCTCGATGCGGGCGAGGAAGGCGTCCAGGACCTCGCGCGGCGACACCTGGCGGGCCGCCACGAGCGAGGCGAGCTCGGCGACCGTCTTGCGATGGATCTCTTGGGACATTCCGCGGGGTTATCGGGATCGTCCGGGGCGGACAAGGCCTCCGTCCGCTTGCTCGCCGGGCTCTTGTCGCGAAGCGAAAGAAAGGCGAAGATGGCCTCGTCCCCCACTCGAGGTCCGTCGATGTCGAAGAAGCAGGCGCCGTACGTCGAGCTTCGCTGCCGCAGTGCCTTCTCGTTCCTCGAGGGCGCGAGCCTTCCGGAGGACCTGGCGGCCCGCGCGTCGGAGGTCGGGTACGACGCGCTCGCGCTCGGCGACCGCGACGGCCTCTACGGAGCGCCGCGCTTCTGGAAGGCGGGCTCCACTGCCGGCATCCGCCCACTGGTCGCCGCCGAGGCGACGATCGAGGCCGGGGATGCCGACACGATCCGCGGCGGCGCTGCAGCCAGACGTACGAGCGCGCCGCGGCCGCTCGCGCAGCGCGCGGCGACGCGCCCGATCCGGCTCCTCTTCGTCGTCGAATCGCGCACCGGCTACCGGAACCTCTGCCGGCTGCTCACGATCGGCCATGCGCGCGCGCCCAAGGGCGAGTGCGCGGTCCGGCTCGCGGACGTCGAGGAGCACGCGGCCGGGCTCCTCTGCCTCGCCGGCGGCCCGACGAGCCCGCTCACCGAGGCGCTTCGTCGCGGAGACGCGCGCGCGGCGCGCGACCTCGGACGGCGGCTCCACGCCGCGTTCGGCGATCGCTTGTGGATCGACGTGCAGCGGAGCCTCGATCCGCGCGTCGAGCGCCGCACGCGTGCTCTGCGCGACCTCGCGACCGATCTCGGCGTCCCCCTCGTCGCGACCGGCGACGTGCGCTTCGCGCGCGCCGTCGAGCGCCCCCTGCTCGACGTCTTCACCTGCCTTCGCCACGGCACGACGCTCGACCGCGCGGGCAAGCTCCTCGCGCCGAACGCCGAGCACTACCTCGTCCCGCCCGAGGAGATGGCAGCGCGCTTCGGCGACCTGCCGCGCGCGGTCGCCGCCACGCGCCAGATCGCGGACCGCTGTGCGTTCACGATGGAAGACCTCGGGTATCGTTTCCCCGAGTATCCGCTTCCGCCCGGCGAGACGCCGCAGCGCTACTTGACGATGCTGACGTACGCCGGCGCGCGCGAGCGCTACGGCGATCCGCTGTCGGCGCGCGTCAAGGCGCAGCTCGAGCACGAGCTCGCCGTGATCGCGAAGCTCGACCTCGCCGGCTACTTCCTGATCGTCTGGGACATCGTGCGCTTCTCCCGGGAGCGCGGGATCCTGGTGCAGGGCAGGGGGTCCGCCGCGAACAGCGCGGTCTGCTACTCGCTCGGCATCACCGCCGTCGACGCGGTCGGCATGGACCTCCTCTTCGAGCGCTTCCTCTCGGAGGAGCGCGGCGAGTGGCCCGACATCGACCTCGACCTCCCCTCGGGCGACCACCGCGAGGAGGTCATCCAGTACGTCTACCGGCGCTACGGGCCTCCCACGCCGTCGGGCGGCGGCCCCGCCGCGCGCATCGTCGGCGCCGGCGTCGCGATGACCGCGAACGTCATCACGTACCGGACGCGGAGCGCGCTCCGCGAGGCGGGCAAGGTGCTCGGCTTCGCGCCGCTCCAGGTCGATCGCCTCGCGAAGCTCCTCGCGAACCACGGCTTCCGCGAGGGCATGGACGTGCTCGCGGCGCAGCTCCGCGCGGGCGGCATCGACGTCGACGCCCCGCGCGTCAAGCTGCTCCTCGAGTGCGTCGCCAACATGCAGGGCCTGCCGCGGCATCTCAGCCAGCATTCCGGCGGGATGGTCGTCGCGGCGGGCCGCCTCGACGAGATCGTGCCGCTCGAGCCCGCGACCATGCCCGATCGCTCCGTCGTCCAGTGGGACAAGGACGACTGCGCGGACCTGGGGCTCATCAAGATCGACCTCCTCGGCCTCGGCATGATGGCCGTCCTCGAGGAGGCGATCCCGCTCGTGCGCGAGCACGAGGGCAGGGCGCTCGACCTCGCGAAGCTCCCGCAGGACGACCCGAAGACCTACGAGATGATCCGCCGCGCCGACACGGTCGGCGTGTTCCAGATCGAATCGCGCGCCCAGATGGCGACGTTGCCGCGGCTCAAGCCGCGCTCGTTCTACGACCTCGTCGTCGAGGTCGCGATCATCCGGCCCGGGCCGATCGTCGGCCAGATGGTGCACCCGTACCTCGCGCGGCGCGCGGGCCGCGAGCCGGTCCGCTACGCGCACCCGCTCCTCGAGCCGATCCTGGAGCGCACGCTCGGCGTGCCGCTCTTCCAGGAGCAGCTCCTGCGCATGGCGATGGCGGTGGGCGGCTTCACCGGCGGCGAGGCGGAGGAGCTCCGGCGAGCGATGGGCTTCAAGCGCTCGGTCGAGCGCATGCAGGCGATCGAGCGCAGGCTCCGCGACGGCCTCCACGCGCACGGCATCGCCGGCGACACGGAGGAGGAGATCGTGCGCGGCATCACGTCGTTCGCGCTCTACGGATTTCCCGAGTCGCACGCGGCGAGCTTCGCGCTGATCGCGTACGCGTCGGCGTACCTGAAGGCGCACCACCCGGCCGCGTTCCTGTGCGCGCTCCTGAACGCATGGCCGATGGGCTTCTACCACCCGGCGACGCTCGTGAAGGACGCGCAGCGCCACGGCGTGCGCGTCCTCCCGATCGACGTCTGCCGGTCTTCGTGGAAGTGCTCGCTGGTCGCGTGCGAGGACGCTCCGCCGGCCGTGCGCCTCGGCCTCCGCTTCGTGAAGGGGCTGCGCGAGGACACCGCATGCCGCGTGGAGAGCGCGCGCGGCGAAGCCGGGTTCCGCGACGTCGCGGATCTCGCCGCGCGCGTGCCCGCGAGCCGGCGCGAGCTCGCGACGCTCGCCGAGGTCGGCGCGCTCGCGGACGTCCCGGGGACGGGGGCGGATGGTGCATCGCGCCGCACGGCGCTCTGGCAGGTCGCCGGCCTTCCGCGTCCCGACGAGCGACTCTTCGCCGGTCTTCCGGTGGCAGCGAGCCGCGCGCCGCTCGCCGCGATGTCCGAGGTCGAGACGACGCTCGCCGACTATCGCGCGAGCGGCATGACGACCGGCCCGCATCTGCTCGCGCACCTGCGCGCGGACCTCGACCGGCGCGGGATCGTGCCGGTCGCCGAGCTCGCGAGCCGGCCGGACGGATCCCGTCTCCGGACCGCCGGCCTCGTCATCGTGCGGCAGCGCCCGGGCTCGGCGAAGGGGTTCTGCTTCCTCACCGTCGAGGACGAGACCGGCCTCGGGAACGCCGTCCTGACGCCGGATCGCTTCGAGCAGTTCCGATCCGTCCTCCACACGGCCCCGATCCTCGTCTTCGAAGGGCTTCTCGAGCGCCGGGAGGGCGTGACCCATCTCCGGGTCGACGGCATGGAACCCCTGCCTTTTTCCGGCCCCGCCCCCCCGGCCCACGACTACCGGTGAAATTCGTTCTCATTTTCTTCGGAAGCTACTTGAAAATGAATTTCAATATCCGCATACTCCGACCATGGTCGTTTGCCTCTGTCAGGGAGTCTCCGACAAGAAGGTCCGGCGCGCGATCGAGGAAGGTGCGACGTGCCGGCGGGCGGTGACGGAGGCCTGCGGGGCAGGCGGCGTGTGCGGCGGCTGCCACCGCACCATCGCCGACATGATCCGCGAAGCGCGCGCTGCGTCGGAGGCACCGATCGCGCCAGCCTACGCGCCGATCGGCGGCGAGATCGCCGCCAGCGCGGCCTGACGCGCGCGAACCGCTTCATCCGGCCGCGCCGATCCGTCTGCTCTGAAGATTCGAGCTGCGGGCGTAGATCTTGCTGCCTCGCACCGTGGAAGTACCCATCCACGGAGTGAGGCGATGGCGTTCACGACGAGAGAGTCCTCCTTCTCCTACGATCCTCGCTCGCACCGGTCGCCGCGTCGGGAGCACTGGATCCCGCTCGAGCCGGGCAAAAGCGACTTGAAGCCGCGCTGCCATCCTCCGGTGACCGGCCTTCCCGGCGACGAGCAAACCCGGCGCGAGCCCGAAGAAGTCGCGTACTGACGCGGATTTTCGCGCGTCCGTTTTTCTTCTCGCGCGCGCCGGCTCCTTTCCTCGTTGCGCCACCGGAGCGTGGGCGTCCGGCGTGGCGCCTTCGGTTCGATCGCGGATGTCACCGCGGTCGAGGCGGCACTCGACGCGAACGACGCGGTGCGCGCGCGGCAAATCTGGCGATCCGAGTCTCATGCGCGCGAACGACGCCTGTCCTGTGGAGCGGACGCCGTCCGGTGGACAGGACACCGGCCCCGCGCGCCGCGCCGACCGCGCGGCGTCTTGCGACCACCCTTGACAGGGCGCGGACCGGGGAGTTCGCTCGGGGTCGACGTCGGCGAATGGAGGGAAGGCGCATGGCCGAGGGAGCGACCGCAAAGGCCGGTGGCGGAAGCGAGCCGGCGCTCCGCATCGAGGGTCAGGGGGGCGTGCTCCGCCTCGTGCTCGACCGGCCGGCGCAAAGAAATGCGCTGTCCGCCGAGCTCCTCGGAGCGCTGGAGGCGGCGCTCCGCGACGCGGCGCGCGATCCGGCCGTCCGCGCGATCGTGATCGCCGGGAACGGCCCCGCGTTCAGCGCGGGCCACGACCTGCGCGAGATCGCCAACGGCTCGTCCGCGGACACCGACGAGGTCTTCCGGCGCTGCTCGATCGTGATGCAGCTCCTCCACGAGGTCCCGCAGCCGACGGTCGCGCGCGTGCACGGCATCGCGACTGCGGCGGGGTGCCAGCTGGTCGCGGCCTGCGACCTCGCAGTGGCGGCCGCGTCGGCGACGTTCGCGACCCCGGGCGTCCGGATCGGGCTCTTCTGCTCGACGCCGGCCGTGCCGCTCGTGCGCGCGATCGGGCGCAAGCGGGCGCTCGAGATGCTCTTCACGGGCGCGCCGATCGACGCGCGCACCGCCCTCGAGTGGGGGCTCGTGAACCGCGTCGTTCCAGATGTCGAGCTCGACCGCTCGATCGACGAGCTCGTCGCCCCGATCCTGGCCGCGAGCGCGCATGCGGTCGCGCTGGGGAAGCAGACGTTCTATCGGCAGGTCGATCGCCCGGAGCACGAGGCGTACGAGGTCGCGTCCGAGACGATGTGCGTCAACGCCGCCGACGACGATGCGCACGAGGGCATCGCCGCGTTCCTCGGCAAGCGCTCACCGACCTGGAAGCGCCGTTAGAGCGGTCTCGGCGCGCCTCAGCGGCCGAGCTGGATCAGCTCGATGCGGTAGCCGTTCGGGTCCTCGATGAACGCGATCACCGTCTTGCCGTGCTGCATCGGGCCCGGCTCGCGGACGACCTTGACGCCTTGCGCGCGGAGGCGATCGCACGTCGCGTAGATGTCCTCCACGCCGAGGGCGACGTGGCCGAAGCCGTTTCCGACATCGTACGACTTCGTGTCCCAGTTGTGGGTGAGCTCGAGCACGGTGTTCGACGACTCGTCGCCGTAGCCGACGAACGCGAGCGTGAAGCGGCCGCCGGGAAAGTCGTGGCGGCGCAGGAGCTTCATCCCGAGCGGGCCCGTGTAGAACGCGAGCGACTGCTCGAGGTCGTTCACCCGGATCATCGTGTGCAGCATGCGCATCGCGCCGGCCTCCTTTTCGGATCGGGACCGCAGACGCAGGACTATCGCATTGCCGAGGCGGTCGCGAGACGCGCGGCTTGACTCCCCGGGGCGGCGGCCCGCAAACTCGCGAGCGACGCGCGGCCCGGCCCGCGGCGGGAGGTTCCGAGACATGGCGACGATGGCGCACGCGGAGACGCGTTGGGATTTCGATCGGCTCCTGATCGGCGGCAACTGGGTCGAGCCGACGGGCGGGCGGACGTACGAGGTCCCGAATCCGGCGACCGACCGATCCATCGGCCACGCGCCCGAAGGGACGCGGGAGGACATGCAGCGCGCCATCGCGGCGGCGCGGAAGGCGTTCGACGAGGGGCCGTGGCCGCGCTCGTCGAAGCACGATCGCGCCCGCGTGCTGAATCGCATCGCGGACGCGCTCGAGGCGCGGAAGGAGGAGTGGCGCGCGCTCCTCATCGCCGAGGCGGGCGCGTGCTGGGTGTCGCACGACGTGCAGGTCGAGTGGCCGATCCGCCACCTCCGGAACTACGCCGACCTCGTCTTCAGGTTCCCGTTCGAGGAAATGCTCCCGAGCACGGTGACCGGGTCGCCGATGGGGGCGTACGTCTCGAACAGCATGGTGCACCACGCGCCCGTCGGCGTGTGCGGGATGATCCCGACGTGGAACTTCCCGATGTTCGTGATCGCGCAGAAGATCGGCCCCGCGCTCGCGACCGGCAACACGATGGTCATCAAGCCGTCGCCCTACGGTCCCCTCGTGAACCTCTGGCTCGCGAAGCTGATCGAGGACGTCGCCGATCTGCCGCCCGGCGTGATCAACTGGGTGACGGGGCAGTCGCCGGAGATCTCGCAGGAACTCGTGTCGAACGCGATGGTCGACAAGGTGAGCTTCACGGGCTCGATCGTGGTCGGCCGCCAGATCCTCGCCGCCGCCGCCGATCGCCTGCGGCGCGTCCACCTCGAGCTGGGCGGCAAGTCGGCGCACATCCTGCTCGACGGCGACAACCTGGACATGGTCGCGCCCGCGCTCGCGGCGCCGAGCTTCTTCCACTCGGGCCAGGGGTGCGCGATGGGAACGCGCATCCTGGTCCCGAAGTCGGTCGCCGACAAGGCGGTGGAGAAGATGGCGGCCTTCGTCTCGAACCGGGACATCGTGAAGATCGGCGACCCCGCCGACCCGAGCGTCCTCATGGGACCGGTCATCCGCGAGGAGCGCCGGAAGGCGATCGAGGCGTACATCGAGAGCGGCGTCGACCAGGGCGCGCGCCTCGTGACCGGCGGCCGCCGGCCGGCCCAGCTGTCGTCCGGCTACTTCCTCGAGCCGACCATCTTCGCCGACGTCGACAACAAGCTCAAAATCGCGCAGGAGGAGATCTTCGGCCCGGTCGTGACGGTGACCGCTTACGGCGACCTCGACGAGGCTGCCCGGATCGCGAACGACTCCGACTACGGCCTCGCTGCGATGATCACGGGCAGCGACCAGGTGAAGGCGCTCGAGCTCGGGAAGCGGCTACGGACGGGGACGGTCTGGATCAACCAGGGCGGCAACATGGCGCACGCGCCCTTCGGCGGCTTCAAGCTCTCGGGCATCGGCCGCGAGGGCGGCCTCTACGGCATGCACGAGTACACCGAGATCCAGCACCTCGCCTGGAGAAGTTGATCTGGCGAAGGGACCTCCGCCTCCCCCCGGCGGCCGCCGGGTCCCCACTCCCGGCTCGCTTCGCTCGGGCGCGCGCGGCGCGCGCGCAAGGATCGTCTAGACGCCTCCTCCCGGGACGCCTTTGCCGGGCGGCAGGATGCTCTCGCCGGCGGCGTTCTTCTGGGCGAGAAGGGTCAGCAGGTGATCCGGGCCGCCGTTGGCGACGATCTCCTGGAACTGCGCGCGGAAGTTCGCGACCAGGCTCACGCCCTCGATCGTCACGTCGATGACCTTCCACTCGTCGCCCGCCTTCCGCAGGCGGTAGTCGACCTGGATGTCCTCGTTGGGGCCGCCGCGCAGGATCTTCGATTTGACGGACCAGTCGCCGCGCGCTTCCTCGCGATCCGAGAGCACCTCGACCTTCTCGTTGTGGTAGTTGTCGATGTTACGGCCGTAGGTCACCGAGAGGTGGCGCTTGAACTCATCGATGAAGCGGGCCTGCTGCTCGGGGGAGAGCCGGCTCCAGTTGCGCGCGAGGACGAGGCGCGAGATCGTCGGGAAGTCGAAGCGCGCGTAGGCGATGTCCTCGATGCGATGGCGCTTCGCGTCGCTGTCGAGCGACTTCGCCTTGAGGACGTCGAGCACCTGCTGGACGGTCTCGGAGACGACGTCGCGGGGTCCCTGCGAAGCCTGCGCGACACGATCCCCGAGCGCGACCACCGCGATGAGCGCGAGCGCGGCCGGGAGGGCGGAGGGGAAACGACAGAATCTCTTCACGGCAGCACCGATTGTTCCGAATAATCCGGGAAGTACAACTCCTTCTCCTCCTCGGGCGTCGGCTCCGCCCGTCCTTCGATGAGGGCGCGGCGGCGCGCCAGGTAGGCGCTTCGCACCGCGACGTAGAAGTCGAGCGACGCCTCGCGCGCGCGGTCGACGTCCTCCAGCAGAAGCGCGCGCGTGTTCACGGTCTCGACGACGCGCGCTCCGAGCAGGTAGTACCAGTCGATGAAGAACCCGCCGATGTTGATGTAGCTGTCGGCGGCGATACCGACCGTGTCGCGCGGGTTCGACGGCCCGAGCACCGGCAGGACGAGGTATGGGCCGCCCGGGATGCCCCACACGCCGAGCGTCTGTCCGAAGTCGCCGGTCTGCGCGGGAAGGTCCAGGTGCGACGCGACGTCGAGGAACCCGGCGACCCCGAACGTCGAGTTCACGAGGAAGCGGCAGAGCGTGATCGCCGCGGGATCGACCTTCGCCTGCAGGATGTTGTTCACGAAGCGGATCGGGAACCGGAGGTTGTCGAAGAAGTTGTCGAGCGAGCGCTCGACGGGATCGGGCAGCACCGTGTCCCAACCCTCCGCGACCGGGCGCAGGACGTAATGATCGAGCCCGTCGTTGAACTCGAAAATCGCTCGGTTGAAGGGCTCCCAGGGGTCGACGTCGGCCGGGGAGCCGGGCTCGGACGGCGCCGCGCCCGCGGCGGCCGGCGGCGGGATCCCGGTCGGAAGCGACTGGGCGCGAGCCGGGGCGGCGATCGCGAGCGCCGCGAGCATCGGCAGGATCATCGCCGCGAAGCGGCGCGTGCCGGGCGTCTTCATTGCGATTGCCCCACGTCCGCGTTGTGCACGAGCTTTCCGAGCAGGCGCTCGAGCACGACCGCCGACTCCGTGAACGTGATCTCGTCGCCGTCCTTCAGGATATCGCCCTCGCCGCCGAGCTGAAGCGAGATGTAACGATCGCCGAGCAGGCCGGCCGTGACGATCGAAGCGCTGGTGTCGGTAGGCAGGTGGAGCGCCGGGTCGACGTCGAGCGCGACGCGCGCCCGCATGTCCTTACCGAGGCCGATGCCGGCGACCTGGCCGACGCGGACCCCGGAGATCTGGACCGGCGCGCGCACCTTCAGTCCGCCGGTCTCGTCGAACGACGCGTACACCCGCATCGCGCGCGACGTCAGGATGGGGTCGGCCGCGACGCGCACCGACAGGAACGCGACCGCGGCGATCCCGACCAGGACGAAGAGGCCTGCGATCAGGTCGCGCGTCGGAGACCGGGTCATCAAATCTGGAACCCCCACAAGGCCGTGACGAAGTAGTCCGTGATCAGGATCGCGACCGACGTGATCACGACCGTCGACGTGGTCGCCGAGCTGACGCCGGCCGACGTCGGCCGCGCGTGGTACCCGCGGAACGTCGCGATCAGCCCGATCAGCGCCCCGAAGATCAATCCCTTGACCAAGCTTCCGACGACGTCGTCGCTGAAGCGAACGGCCGAAGTCAGGCTGGAGAGGAAGATCCCGGCGTCGAGCCCCATGAGGTGCACCCCGATGACGTAGGCGCCTCCGATCCCGAACAGGATGAAGAGCGTCGACAGCACCGGCATCACGAAGAGCATCGCGCTCGCCTTCGGCATGACGACGATCTCGATGGGATCGACCGACATCATGCGGAGGCCGTCGATCTGCTCGGTCGTCACCATGCTCGCGATCTCGGCGGCGGTCGCCGAGCCGGCGCGGCCGGTCACGAGGAGGGCGCTCAGCACCGGTCCCAGCTCACGGATGAGGCTCAGGCCGACGACCGCGCCGAGCGAGCTCTCGGCGCCGAAGCGGACCAGCGTGTTGTAGCCCTGGAGCCCGAGCACCATGCCGACCGCGAGCCCCGACACGCAGATGATGACGAGCGACAGCACGCCCAGATTGAAGATCTCCTCCGCCCATCGCCGCAGGCGGTACGGCGGCGCGGCGAACGCGCGCACGATCGCTCCGGCGAACACGAGCAGGCTCCCGAGCTGTGCGACGACGACCAGCGAGCGGTAGCCGAGCTCACGGACGGCGCCGGCGACGCCGCTCACGGCCGTCCCTCGACGCTCGAGGTCGCGCCGCCGACGGGCTCGGGCTCCAGCGACTCGTCCAGGTCCTCGTCGAAGAAGCCCGCGATGTCGCGGTCGGGGCTCGCCTTCAGCTCCTCGGGCGCGCCGCTCACGGCGCCATCGGGCAGCAGGAGGAGCACGCGGTCGGCGAGGCGGACCGTCGAGGCGATGTGGTGCGACACGACGACGATCGTGATGCCGAGACGGCGGTTCAAGCGCGCGAGGAGAAGCTCGATGCGCTTGACGGAGATCGGATCGAGCCCGGAGAACGGCTCGTCGCAGAGGAGGATCTTCGGGCTCAGGACGATCGCGCGTGCGAGCGCGGCACGCCGGAGCATCCCGCCGGAAAGCTGGCCGGGCAGGAGGTCGTCCACGCCGTGAAGCCCGACGGCCTGGAGGCGGCTCGCGACCGTACGCGCGATCTCCGGCTCGGGCAGGTCGGTGCGCTCGCGCACCGGAAACGCGAGGTTGTCGAAGACCGTCAGCGAGTCGAGCAGAGCGCCGCCCTGGAACAGCATGCCGATCGACGACCGCACGCGCACGAGCTCCCGCTCGTCGAGCTGCGCGACGTCCTCGCCGTCGACCAGGATGCGGCCCGCAAGCGGGCGGACGAGGCCCGCGACGAGGCGAAGCACGGTCGTCTTCCCGCACCCGCTTCCGCCCAGGATCACCGAGATCCGACCGCGTGGAAACGCGCACGACAGCCCGTCGAATACCGGCCTGTCGTCGAACGCCATCCGGACGCCGTCGAGGGCGATGTGCGGGGCATCGGGCTCCGTGGCCGCCATCGGTCAGCGGCGGTAGCAAAGGGTCTCCGGGCCCTCCAGCAGCGCGCACCCTTGACAACGGTGCGGGCGAACCCATCTTCCCGGCGCCGACGCGAAGGCAGTTTCGCCGATCCACGATCGCGCTTGCGAAGCGCGCAGGGAGGGTTCCATGGCACTCGTGTCGTTTCGCGGCCTCGATCCGCTCGAGAGCCTGATGGCTCTGCAGGGCGACCTCGACAGGCTGTTCCGCAATCCGCTCGCGGGCTTCGACCTCGGCCCGTCGGGCGCGCCCGTCTTCCCGCCGCTGAACGTGTTCGCGGACAAGGAAGGCGAGCTCGTGATCAAGGCGGAGGTCCCGGGCGTCGACCCGGACAAGATCGACATCCAGCTCGAGCCCCGACGCCTCACGCTCAGCGGCGAGCGCTCGCTGCCGGAGACGAAGGGCAGCTTCCACCGCCGGGAGCGCCGCGCCGGTCGCTTCGCGCGCGCGATCCAGCTTCCCGAGGACCTGGATCCCGAGAACGCGACGGCGGAGTTCCGGAACGGGGTGCTCACCATTCGGGTCGCGAAGCGCGCGATCGCGCGCCCGCGGCGGATCTCGATCAAGGCGAGCTGAACCCAGGCGCGCCGACAGCGACGCGACCTGCAACGGAGGGAAGACGATGACCGCTCAGGAGCTCGCAGCGAAGGACAAGCAGGAGCTCAAGGAGCCGAACCAGACCCGTCCGGTCCGGACGTTCATCCCCGACGTCGACATCGCGGAGGACGATGCGGCCCTTCACCTGTGGGCCGAGATGCCGGGCGTCGACCAGTCGCGGGTGACCGTCGAGCTCGACGACGACCAGCTGACGCTGGCGGGCGAGGTCGACGCGGCCGAGTACGAGGGGCTGACCCCCCAGTATACCGAGTACAACGTGGGCCGCTTCGTCCGCCGCTTCACGCTCGCCGACTCGGGGCGCTTCGATCGCGACGCGATCAGCGCCCGCATGTCGAACGGCGTGCTCGAGATCGTCCTGCCGAAGGGCGAGAAGGCGAGGCCGCGCCGGATTCAGGTGACGGGCTGATTCGAAGACGCGCGTCGGCGCGGGCCGGGTGCGTGCGACGCGCGCGATGCGCACCGGAGGGCATGCGCGCGACCGGCGGCTTTCGCCGCCGGCCGCGCGGCATCTCCATCGCGTCCTTCGTCCCGCACGCGGTTCAGAGCCGCCCGGTCAGGATGAGAATGAGCAGAATCAGCAGGACGATTCCGCCGATTCCATATCCGTAATACATGATCGATCCTCCCGTCCCGGCAAGCGCAGCAAGCGCCATGCCCCCTACCGCGGACGGTGCGCCCTGAGCCGACGCGAACCTGGCGCGACGCGACGCGGGGCGAGCATGGAAAGAACTGCATGACCGCGTGAAATGTGCGAGACCGAAGTCGCGCGCCGAGGCCGGTCCGTCGACACGCTCTGTTGCCGCCGGTCAGCGGGACGCGGGTGGCGCGCGCGCGCCGCCTATACTACGAGCGTTTCTCCGCCGCGCGCCCGTGGTGAAACGGATATCACGAGGGTCTCCGGAACCCTAAGTCCCAGTTCGATTCTGGGCGGGCGCACTCGGGCGATCTTCCTAGGAATGTGCTCGGCGACCGAAGGCCGGCGCCAAACAGGTGCCATTCCGGCAGCCATCGAGCGGAGGGGGTAGAGCTCGCAGAGCCGTCACGGCAGCGTCGTTCAGCGGCACCAGCCGCGTCTTGCCGGCCTCCGTGTGCTCGAGGCGCAGCCCCGTACGGGCTTCCGTAAGAGTTTGACGCGCGCGTAGCGGATCCACAGACGGGCGAGCCGGGGACTGCCTGGCAGCGGTCGCAGTGGCTTCCGGTCCGTCGATACGCGCCGAGCGCCGCTCCTCAGCCGCAGAAGGCCGGTTGCCCGAGCACGGCTCTGCAAAGGAGACCGGTGCAGCACGGCGCGGCCACCGGCCCGCCGCACTCCTGGCCGGCTTCCGTGCAGGTCCCCGGCACTTGCCGGATGAGGTTCGACTCGCACTGGTCGGTGACGCGTTCCATGGGGAATTCGTCGCCGGTCTCCGGCTGGCATCCGCCTCTCGCTTCGATCCGGAGCGCCTCCTGCTGGAGCTTGTGGTTCGCGGCGGCGATGCACGCGGGATCGGGCGGCTGTGCGTTCGGGCCGGCCACCTTGGCGAAGCAGGCATCGACGGCGCGCAGGCGCTTGAGCGCCGCTCTTCGCTTGGCGACCGCACACCGGAAGTTCGGAAGAAGATCGGCGCGCGCGGGAGCGGCCGAAGCGACGAGCCCGACGGCGAGGCCAAGCGTCGCGGCCGCGACCGCGATTCCGCGGATGATTCCAGTCATGAGATTCTCCTTGTGCGAGCCGAGGACGGTGTGACGGGCACGCGTCGCGGGTGCTGCTGAAGGAAGCGCGAGGGCTCGAGGAGGGGAGCGGGTTGTTGCCCCCGCTTGTCGGGCCAGCTCTTGTCCTGCCCCTCTACGGCGTTGGGGCTCGTTGGGCCCGCCACCGTCCCCTTCTCCAGCCCTCGCGCTCGGGCCGACGTCGAACTTCTTTCGGTCGTCGGCTTCCAATACGCCGGCCGACTCATTCGGTGACGTCGCGCGGCGAAAAAAGATCGAACGCTACCCAGTCGTCGTGGCCTTGGCGGGCTCCCGGCGGCCGGACGACCGTGTAAGGCAGACACACTCGGGCACCGCCCGACACGTCAAATCGGGCACGATCGCGACCGATATCGGAGCTCTTCGCTCGGAGGACGAGGTCACCGGCGGCCGCCCGGCCGCGGCACGCGGCGTGCTCGTATGCCCAATGAAGATGAACGGGTCGCTCCGTCGCGACTGCGCCATGCGGATCCCGCCAGCCCGGTCGTGCGGTCGGATCGCCGCGTCGGCGGCGGCCCGAGGAAGTGGAGAATGCCGATGCGAACTCTGATCACCGCGTTCGCGCTCCTGGTCGCCCCGGCGCTGGCCGGAGCGACGACCGGCGTCCAATGGACGCGCGACCGCGACGCCACCCTCATCAACAAGGACGTCGGGACGGAGCGCTGGGCCATCACGTACCGCCTCTCCGACGGCCGCGTGACCGGCAACGTGTTCCGCAGCGACGGCGGGCCGCCCGCGTTCCTCGATTGCAACCGGACGTCAGCCACCGACACCGACGCCACGTTCGACTGCTTCGGAGCCGACGCCTGCGCGGCCGCCCCCTGTCCGACCTCGCAGTACACGCTGATCCAGAGCGGCATCTCGCTGCCGCTCTCGTTCTTCTTCCCTCCGGGTGAAGGGCCGGGCGACGGCGGAGCGACCGTCGACGACCTGCTCGGCACGTGGAGCTTCACGGTCGATACGGGGGACGGCACCGACGTGCTGACGTATCGCTTCGATCACCTCGAGGACGACGGCCAGGTCGCCGTCGGCGAAAGGGTCGGGAGCGGCGAGGACGTCGTCGCGAGCCTCTCCGGAAGCAACTTCGTGATGTTCGAGCGCGACAACGTGAACTGCCGGAAGTACGTGTTCCGGTTCGTCGGGCCCGACCGTCTCGAGGGAACGCAGTCGTTCACGCTGCGCGTGCCGTTCACCAACGAGTGCGACACGTTCGACATCGGAAACGATCACTCGTTCTTCGCAGAGCGCACCGGATAGCGCTCCCGTCGGTTCGTCGGGGCGGGCGCGCTCACGGGCGCTTCGCCCCGGCGAGCGGCCTGATGATGCTCAGCACGTCGTCGTGCACGCGGCCGTTCGTCGCGAGCGTCTGGCGGGCGTCGACGACGAGCGGCTCGCCCGAGAAGTCGGTCGCGCGTCCACCCGCCCGCTCGACGATCAGCGCTCCCGCCGCGATGTCCCACGCGTGCAGGTTCCACTCCCAGAAGCCGTCGAGGCGGCCGCACGCGACCCACGCGAGGTCGAGAGCGGCGGCGCCGACGCGGCGGACGTCGCGACAGCGCACGATCATCGCGCGCCAGAAGGCGAGGTAGAAGTCGGCGCGCTCGCGGCGGTCATAGGGAAAGCCGGTCGCGATGAGGCACGCGTCGAGCGACGTCTCCGTGGTGACGCCGATCGGCGCGCCGTTCAGCGTCGCGGGACCTTGGCGCGTCGCGCTGTAGAGCTCGTCGCGCATCGGATCGTAGACGACTCCGATGACCGGCGCCGCGTCCGCGCGCGGCGGCGCGGCGAGCGGCCGCATGGGGTCGAGCCCGGCGACCGCGGCGATCGAGACCGCGAACTGCGGGAAGCCGTGCGCGAAGTTGGTCGTCCCGTCGAGTGGATCCACGATCCAGTAGAGCGCGCCCTCCGCGGGATCGCCGGTGGCGGCGCTCGCGCCCGCCGAGGTCGCGCGAAAGCGCGCCGGAGGCACGACCCCTCCCTCCTCGGACACGAGCCCGTCCTCCGGAAACGCCGCGGCGAGCCGCTCGGCGATCAGCCGGTCCGCGGCCCGATCGGTGTCGGTGACGAGGTCGATCGCCGCGCTCTTGACCCCGATCTCCCGCGGCTTCGAGAACCGGTCCCGAATCAGCTGCCCCGCCTCGCGCGCGATGTCCGCGACGACCCGCGCAGCCGCCTGCCTTCCGGGCTCGTCCACGGGGTCTCCGTAACCGCGCCCGGAGCGTCAGTCGAGGGCTGCGCAGACGCCAGCGGTACCGCTCGGCAGCGACCGACCTGCGCACGGTTCGCGGGCACGCCGCGCTCGGAGCCGCCACGGACGCCGACTGGCAGCGCCTGCAGCAGAAGGGTACAAGGTCGCGCGGCGCCGAGTGCCGGGTGGGCGGTCGCCAAGCTGGTAAGGCACCGGACTTTGGATCCGGCATTCGAAGGTTCGAATCCTTCCCGCCCAGCATCCGCCGGACGACGAGCGAGGCCGAAGCGGCGATGATCGAGAACTCCACGCAGACCGACGGCGCCAAGGACGCGATCAAGATCTTCGCCGGCAACTCCAACCCGGCGCTGGCGCGCGACATCTGCACGTGCCTCGGCGTGCCGGTCGCGCGCGCGGACATCCGCCGGTTCAGCGACGGCGAGATCAACGTCGACATCCAGGAGAACGTGCGCGGCGGCGACGTCTTCGTGATCCAATCGACGTCGACGCCGGGCAACGACCACCTGATGGAGCTCCTGCTCATGCTGGACGCGCTGAAGCGCGCGTCGGCGGGGCGCATCACGGCGGTCATCCCGTACTATGGCTACGCCCGCCAGGACCGGAAGGTGGCGCCGCGCGTCCCGATCTCGGCGAAGCTCGTGGCCGACCTGATCGAGACGGCGGGCGCGTCGCGCGTCCTGACCATGGACCTGCACGCCGGTCAGATCCAGGGATTCTTCAACATCCCGGTCGACAACCTCTACGCGACGCCGGTCCTCCTGCGGTATCTCCGCGAGCGGATCGGACGCGAGCCCACGACCGTCATCTCGCCCGACGCGGGCGGCGTCGAGCGCGCTCGCGCGTTCGCGAAGCGCCTCGACGGCGCCCTCGCCGTCATCGACAAGCGGCGCTCGGGCGCGAACGAAGTGGCCGAGATGCACATCATCGGCGAGGTGCGATCGCGCATCGCCATCCTGGTCGACGACATGGTCGACACGGCGGGCACGATCTGCAGCGCCGCGCAGGCGGCGCTCGACGCCGGCGCGCAGGAGGTCGTCGCGGCCTGCACGCACGCGGTCCTGTCGGGTCCGGCGATCGACCGCCTCGAGAAATCCGCGATCACCGAGCTCATCGCGACCGACACCATCGCGCAGAACGCGCGCGCCGCCGGCTGCCGAAAGGTGAAGGTGCTTTCGGTCGCGACGCTCATCGCCGAGGCGATCCGCCGCACGCACCAAGAGGAATCGATCAGCTCGCTCTTCGTCTGAACGCACCGCGCGCCACCGGCTCCGCCGGGACGCGACTTTTGGGAGAGATCATGGAAGCGCTCATCATCGACGTCGAGCCCCGCGAGGGGTCGGGGAAGGGGCCGGCCCGCCGCGCCCGCATGGCGGGCAAGCTGCCCGCGATCTTCTACGGCGCGAAATCGCCGGCGCGCTCGGTCGCCGTCGACATGAAGCAGTTCAGCGTCCGGCTCGCGCACCTCGAGGGCTCGCACCTGATCGAGCTCCGCTCGTCGACCGCCGATCTCGACCAGCGGAAGGTGCTGCTGCGCGACATCCAGTTCGACCCGGTCGCGGGCGTGCCGCTCCACGCCGACTTCTACGAGGTCGCGCTCGACAAGGAGATCGAGGTCCGTGTGCCGATCCACTTCGAGGGCAAGGCGGAAGGCGTCACGATGGGCGGCATCCTCCAGCCGATCCTGCGCGAGATCGCGGTATCGTGCCTGCCGACGCAGATCCCCGACTCGATCTCGGTCGACGTGTCGAGCCTAGGGATCCACGACTCGCTGCACCTGAACGACATCGTGCTCCCGGCCGGCGTCACCGCCGTCTCGAAGGAGAACGATCCCGTCGTGACGGTCGTGCCGCCGACGGTCGAGGCGAAGCCGACGACGGAAGAGGTCGCTCCGGCCGAGGGTGCGGAGGCCGCAGCCGCAGCTCCCGCCGAGGGCGCGGAGGCCGCCAAGGCGGCCGAGCCCAAGAAGGCGGAGGCCAAGAAGTAGGCGTACGCCCGCGTGGCGACGCGAGCCATCTTCGGGCTCGGGAACCCGGGCCCGCGCTATGCGGCGACGCGGCACAACGCGGGATTCCTCGTCGTCGAGAGGCTCGTCGCGCGCCACGGTCTGCGCTGGGCGCGAAACGCCGCGGGCGCACGGATCGCGGAGGGCTGGGTCGCGGGCTCGACGGTCCTCGTCGCGCAGCCGCTCGAGTTCATGAACCGGAGCGGAGAGGTCGTCGCGGCGCTGGTCCCCGGGGAGAGCGATCCCGCGACCCACGTCCTCGTGGTGCACGACGAGCTCGACCTCCCGTTCGGCCGCCTGAAGCTGAAGCTCGGGGGCGGCACCGCGGGACACCGCGGCCTCCGGTCGATCGCGGAAGAGCTGGGGGACCGCCCGTTCTGTCGGCTCCGGGTCGGCATCGGCCGGCCGCCCGCCGGCATCGACCCGGCGGACTTCGTGCTGTCGGACTTCGGTGCGGCGGAGCGCGAGCGCCTGCCGACCCTGCTCGACGAGGCGGCCGACGGCTGCGAGGCCTGGCTCGCCCTGGGGCTTCAGGCGGCCATGAACCGGGTCAACGCCCGCCCGCCCGCCGAGCCGGCCGACGCGGGGCCGCCCGAACCGTCGCGGGAGCCGTCTTGAGCCGGTCCGGTCCCGCTGTTAGACAGCCACCTTTTCCGGAGGCCGCATGCGTTCGTACGAGGTCATGATCGCGTACCATCCCGACACCGGCGACGCCGGCGTGAAGGAGCTCCTCGACCGCGCCAAGCAGGTGATCGGCGCGAGCGGCGGCGAGCTCACGCAGGCCGTCGATTGGGGCGTCCGCGATCTCGCGTATCACATCGCGAAGCAGCGCCGCGGCATCTACTACGTGATCGAGTTCAAGGGCACCGGCGCGACCGTCGCCGAGCTCGAGCGGAATCTCCGGATCTCCGATCGCGTGCTGCGCTACATCACGGTCCAGGTCGATCCCGATCGTCCGCCGCTCGAGCCGCCGCGCGCGCGTCGCGATGCCGCCGCGGCCGAGGGCGAGGGCGCTCCCGAGGGCGCAGCCCGGGACTCCGAGAACCCAACCGACGAAACGCGCGACCCCGAGTCGCCCGAGGCTCTCTGATCTCCTATGGCGGACGAGAAGGAAACCACGACGACCTCAGAAGCTCCGCGTCCGTCCGGTTTCGGCGGGCGCCCAGGCGGCGACGGCGAGCGCCGGCGCTCCTCGCGCGGCCGCTCGGACGACGGCAACCCGTTTCGCCGTCGCGGCGGGCGCCGCAAGGTGTGCCGCTTCTGCGCCGAGAAGACCCTCCAGATCGACTACAAGGACGTCCGTGTGCTCTCCAACTTCGTGACCGAGCGCGGGAAGATCATCCCGAGCCGGATCACGGGAAACTGCGCGCGCCACCAGCGCCGCCTCACGACCGCCATCAAGCGCGCGCGCACGACCGCGCTCCTGCCGTTCTCACTCGTCCGGACCTGAGCCGAGCGGACGGCTTCGAACCTCCCACGAGGAAGCTGCGATGGAAGTGATCCTGCGCGACGACGTCGCGAATCTGGGCGCGATGGGCGAGGTCGTGAAGGTCAAGCCCGGCTACGCGCGGAATTACCTCATGCCGCGCGGTCTCGCGGTCGAGGCCAGCCGGCGGAACCTGACAGCCCTCGAGCACGAGCGCCGCCTGGTCGCGATCAAGCGCGAGCGCGAGCGGAAGGCCGCGCAGGGCTTCGCCGATCAGCTCGACGGGCTCGTCCTCGAGGTGAAGGCGCGCGCCGGCGACGAGGATCGGCTCTACGGCTCGGTCACGAACATCGACATCGAGAAGCTGCTGCACGCGCGCGGCTTCGACGTCGACCGCCGCCGCATCGACCTCGCCGACCCGATCAAGCGCCTCGGCACGTACCGCATCCCGGTCGGCATCGCGTTCGACGTGAAGGCGACGATCACGCTCAAGGTCCTGCCCGACGCGTAGGCCGTAGCGGCGACGACGTTCGCCGTATCAGTACGCGCCGGCGAGCTTGGAGTGGTCCCAGGAGCGGGTCTTGTCGGCGCGGAAGAGGAGCGTGACGCGCTTCTTCGCCTGTGACCGCATGGGTCCCAGCGCCTCCGGCGGCAGCGGCGCGGTCGAGCCCGCCATGCGTGCGCCGACCTTGCCGAGCGTCGCGAGCGTCCGCTCCTCGTCGTCGATGATCTCGCAGCGGCCGCGGAGGAACACGCCCTTCAGCTTGTCATAGGTCGCGCCCTCCTCGAGGAGGATCGCGCAGCGCGGGTCGCGCTCGACGTTCTTCACCTTCTGCGACTTCCGGTACGTCGTCATCGCGATCGCCCCGTCGGGCTCGAGCGCGTACCACATCGCGATCAGGTGCGGGTATCCGTCGTCGCCGTTCGAGGCGAGGTAGAGGGTGCGGCCCGTGGCCAGGAACTTTGCGCGCTCCTCCGGGGTGAGTCGGATCATCGAACGCTTCAGAGCCATCGCGACCTCCGCGCGCCTGGCTAGTACGCAGGCGGGCACGACGCAACGCACGGGGCGGAGGAAGCGGCGACGCCGCGATGTGCGGCACGGCTCCATCGGCGTTGTCGGCCCGGACGTCGAACCCTATGATCGCGCCATGCCGCCGTCTGCGAACGTGGTCCGCCGTCGCGTCGTGCACGAGGGCCGCGTCTTCGAGGTCGCGATCGAGACGGTCCGGCTCCCGAACGGCGTTCAGGTCGATCTCGACGTGCTCCGCCATCGCGGCGCCGCCGCGATCGTGCCGGTGACGGACGCCGGCGAGATCGTGCTACTCCGGCAGTTCCGCCATGCGGCGGGCGGCGAGCTGTGGGAGATCCCGGCCGGCACGCTCGATGCCGGAGAGAAGCCGGAAGCGTGCGCGCATCGCGAGCTCGTCGAGGAGACGGGGATGCGGGCGCGCGAGATGATCGACCTCGGTGAGATCGTGCCCGTGCCCGGCTACTCGACCGAGCGCATCCGCCTCTACCTCGCGCGCGGCTTGACGCCCGCGAAGCAGGCGCTCGACGAGGACGAGCTCATCTCCGAGGTGCGGCTCGTGCCGGCGTCGGAGGCGGCTCGCTGGGCGGTCGACGGAACGATCGTCGACGCGAAATCCGTGGTCGGGATCTGCCGGGCGCGCGAGCGCGGCCTCCTGGCGATCGCGCCCGCCTCCGGGTCGCGCCCGTGAAGTTCGGCATCGCGGGCTTCCCCGGCTCGGGCAAGACGACGATCTTCAACGCGCTGACCGGCTTGCACGCGGACGTCGGCCTCGGCGCGTCGTCCTCCGGGAAGGCGAACCTCGGCGTGATCAAGGTGCCCGACGCGCGTGTCGACGCGCTGTCGGCGATCTTCTCCCCCAAGAAGACGACGTACGCGGAGATGACGTTCGTCGACTTCCCCGATCCGCCGTCGCAGGGCGGGCGGCTCGACGAGCGAGTGATCGCGCAAATGCGCGAGGTCGAGGCGCTCGCGCACGTGGTGCGGGCCTTCGACGACCCGGCGCAGCCAGCGCCCGACCCGGTCCGCGCGCTCGAGAGCTTCCGCACGGAGCTCGTCGTCGCCGACCTCGCGATCCTCGAGCGGCGGATCGAGCGCGTCAAGCGCGAGCGCGGAAAGGAGCGCGAGCGGGAGCTGCTCGAGCGCCTGGTGGCCGCGCTCGAGTCCGAGAAGGAGCTCCGCCACCTCGGCCTCGCGCACGAGGAGGAGACCAGCCTCGCCGGATTTCAGCTCTTGACGCTGAAGCCGCGTTTGGTGGTGCTGAACGTGAACGAGGGCGACGTCGCGAAGCCGCCGCCCGCCGCGATCGCCGAGGCCGTCGAGCGGGACCGCCTCCAGCTGCTCGTGATCTCCGGCAAGGTCGAGATGGAGATCTCCGAGCTCGACGCGGACGACCGGCGGAGCTTCGAGGCGGAGCTCGGGCTCGCCGAGTCGGCACGCGATCGATTCATCCAGGCGTCCTACCGCCTGCTGAACCTGATGAGCTTCCTGACGGCGGGCGAGGACGAGGTGCGCGCGTGGACGATCCGACGGGGCGACCACGCGGTCGTCGCGGCCGGCAAGATCCACAGCGACATCGCGCGCGGGTTCATCCGTGCCGAGGTGATCCCGTTCCCGGCGCTCGCGGAGCTCAAGAGCGAGGCGCGCTGCCGCGAGGCCGGGAAGCTCCGTCTCGAGGGCAAGGACTACGTCGTCCAGGACGGCGACGTGATCCACTTCCGCTTCAACGTCTGAGATGACCGCGCGCGTCCTGACCGCCGTCGGGCTCGTCGCGGTCGTGGCGGCCATCGCGCTCTCGCTCGCGCGTGAGGAGCGATTCGTGGTCGAGGAGCCGCGGCTCGAGCGCGAAGGGGGCGGCGTGCGCGTCGCCGGCACGGTCCACAATCGCGGCGAAGCGGCGGCGCGCGTCGAGGTCGAGGTCGCCGTCGTGGGCGAGGACGGCCGGCTCGGAGAGAAGGAGACCGTCGAGCTGCGCGACGTCGGCGCCGACGCGCGCGTCCCGTTCGCGTCGCGTGTCCATCCGGGCGACGTCAAGAGCTACAGCATCCACGTGAACGAAGGAAAGAACCCGTACGGCAACTGACCGTCGATCGAGGACGGCGCCGGTCAGAGACGCGCCGAGCGCCGCGACCGCTCGGAAGGCTCGATCGAGCCGTCCTCGATTCCCGTGCCGAGGTACTCCTCGCGGTAGATCTCGACGAACGCGGCGAGCGTCGCCATGAGAGCGGGGCCGAGGAAGAGGCCGAGGAAGCCGTAGGCCTCGATCCCGCCCAGCATCCCGAAGAAGAGGAGGAGCGTCGAGATCTCGCCCTGCCCGCCGATCAGGATTGGACGGACGAAGTTGTCGATCGTCCCGACGACGACCGCGCCCCACGCGACCAGGAACAGCGCGCTCGCGAGCGAGCCGATCGCGAACAGGTAGATCGACGAGCCGAGCCAGACGACCACCGCCCCGAAGGGGAAGAGCGACAGCACCCCGGACGCGAGCGCGAGGAACGCCGCGTACGGGACGCCGACGATCGCGAGGCCGACGCCGGTGAGCACGCCCTGGAGCGCCGCGGTGACCACCATGCCGCGCACCACCGCCTCGATCATCTCGCGGAGGCGCCGGAGAACGCGGTCCTTGTCCGCGGGCTGCATCGGGACGAGCGCGCGCAGGTTCGCGACCATGCGGTCGCCGTCGCGGAAGAGGAAGAAGACCGTGAAGAGGACGATGAAAAGGTTCAGGACGACGCTCGCGACGTTCCGGGCGACGCCGCCGAGACTTCCCACGACCGTGTTGCCGACGGTCGAGAGCGCCGTCTGCGCGAGCTCCCCCAGGTCGATGTTGAGCGCGCCCGCGGCCGGTGCGTAGGTCCGGAAGAGCCGGCCGGGGAGGGATTCCGTCAAGCTCTGCTGCAGGCGCTCGAGGGCGCCCGACTCCGCGAGCTGGGAGAGCTCGCGCACCAGGCCGGCCGCCTCGCGCGCGAGCACGCCCGACAGGGCAGTCGCCGGCAGCGCGACCAGCAGCACGATGGCCGCGGTCACGATGGCGGCCGCGGCGGTGCGCCGGCCGCCCGTCACGCGCAGCGCCCAGGCGTCGACAGGCTGGAAGACCACGGCGAGAAGCGTCGCCAACGCGATCGGCTTCAGGAAGGAGGAGAGGACTTCGTAGAGCTGGACGAGCAGGAAGAGCAGGGCCGCGAAGAAGAAGACGCGGACGAGGATCTCGCGGCTCATCTCGGTTGACAGTCCACGGGCTCATTGGTAGCCGACTGGGTTACCTTTTTGGCGGCCATAGGCACGTAGCTCAGTGGGAGAGCGCTTCCTTGACACGGAAGAGGTCGGCGGTTCAATCCCGCCCGTGCCTATCTCCGGGAACGGTCGATGCCCGAGCTCGCGGTTGATATCTCCGGTCGTGGAACGGTGCAGGCGGAAGCCGGCGACACCGTTCGCGCGATCCTCGAGCGAGGCGGTGCCCTCGGCGACGCGGTCGCCGCGCGCCTGAACGGTCGCAGCGTCGACCTCTCGCGTCCCGTCGAGTCCGACGCGACCCTGGCGCCGATCGCGCCCGCGAGCCCGGAGGGGCTCGAGGTGATCCGGCACTCGACCGCGCACCTGATGGCGCAGGCCGTGAAGCGCCTCTTCCCGAACGCGCAGATCACCATCGGGCCCGTGATCGACGACGGCTTCTACTACGACTTCAGCTTCGAGCGCGCGTTCACGCCCGAGGACCTCGAGCTCGTCGAGGCCGAGATGCGGAAGATCGTGAAGTCCGACTTCCCGATCACGCGCGAGGTCGCCGAGCGCGCGGCCGCCGTCCGGCGCTTCGCCGACATGGGCGAGCGCTACAAGGCGGAGATCATCGCCGCGATCCCCGAAGGCGAGCCGGTGACGCTCTACACCCAGGGCGAGTTCACGGATCTCTGCCGCGGGCCGCACGTTCCGTCGACCGGGCGGCTCGGCGCGTTCAAGCTCACGCACGTCGCGGGCGCGTACTGGCGCGGCGACGAGCGGAACGAGATGCTGCAACGGATCTACGGGACCGCGTGGGCGGACCGCGCGGCGCTCGAGGAGCACCTCGCGCTCCTCGAGGAGGCGCGCAAGCGCGACCACCGCCGGCTCGGCCCCGCGCTCGACCTGTTCTCGCTGCACCCGATCTCTCCCGGCGTGCCGTTCTTCCACCCGCGCGGAACGGTCGTCTACAACACGCTGATCGCGTACGTCCGCGAGCTCTACCGGCGCTACGGCTACACCGAGATCGTGACGCCGCTCCTCTACAAGAGCGACATCTTCAAGACCTCGGGGCACTACGAGAGCTACCGCGACGACATGTTCCTCCTGGCCGCCGACGAGGAGGAGTACGGCATCAAGCCGATGAACTGCCCCGGCCACCTGTACTTCTATGCGCAGGGGAAGAAGTCGTATCGCGACCTGCCGCTTCGCTACGCCGACTTCTCGCGGCTCCACCGCTTCGAGCGCTCCGGCGTGCTGTCCGGCCTGACGCGCGTTCGCGGCTTCACGCAGGACGACGCGCACATCTTCTGTACGCCCGAGCAGGCCGACGAGGAGTTCGCGGCTTTCCTCGCGATGACGCGCGAGGTGTACGACGCCTTCGGCTTCGACCAGGTGAGCGTCGCGGTCGAGACCCGCCCCGAGAAGTTCCTGGGCGAGATCGCCCTCTGGGAGGAAGCGGAGGCGACGCTCAAGCGCGGCCTCGAGGGCGCCGGCTTCGAGTACACCGTGAGCCCGGGCGACGGGGCGTTCTACGGCCCGAAGATCGCGTTCAACTTCCGCGACGCCCTGAAGCGCTCGTGGACGCTGTCGACGATCCAGATCGACTGCGCGATGCCGGATCGCTTCGGGGTGCGCTACGTCAAGCCGGACGGCACCGACGGCCGCCCGGTCATGCTCCACCGCGCGATCCTCGGCTCGATCGAGCGCTTCATCGCGATCCTCCTCGAGCACACCGCGGGCGCGCTTCCGCTCTGGCTCGCGCCCGAGCAGGTCCGGGTGCTGAGCGTGACCGATCGCACGACGGGCTGGGCGGAAGAGGTCGCGCGACGCCTCCAGGCGGCGGGCGTGCGCGCCGAGGTCGACCCGCGGAACGAGAAGCTCGGCTTCAAGATCCGGGCGGCGGAGATGCAGAAGACCCCGGTGATCGCGGTGGTCGGCGACAAGGAGGCCGCGCAGGGAACGGTCGCGCCGCGCTGGCGCGGCGCCGGGAACCGCCCACCGCAGGCGCTCGACGACTTCGTGCGCGAGGTCGCCGACAAGGCACGCCTTCCGATCGCGCGCCCCGACGGCGGCGCGGTGTCCGCGGCGCCCGAGGCGGTCGCCATCCCGGGTTGATCGAAGTCCACGCGAATCGAAGAAGGACGAGAGAGCGATATGCCCAAGATCAAGACCAACCGCTCGGCGGCGAAGCGCTTCAAGGCGACGGGCAGCGGCAAGGTGAAGCGGTCGCACGCGTTCGCGCGCCACCAGATGTCGTGCAAGTCGCGCAAGCTCAAGCGCAAGCTCCGCCACGGGGCGATCGTCACCAAGGCGGACGAGGCGGGCGTCAAGCGCCTCCTGCCGTACCTGTGAAAGCGGAATTCGAGGAGAGGCTCCGATGCCCAGGGTGAAGAAGGGTTTCAAGGCGCGCCGTCGCCGCAAGAAGGTGATGAAGCTCGCCAAGGGTAACGTCGGCGGACGGCGGAAGCTCTATCGGCAGGCGCGCGAGACGGTCGAGAAGGGCCTCACCTACGCCTACCGCGACCGCAAGGTCCGCAAGCGCGAGTTCCGCTCGCTCTGGATCGTCCGCATCAACGCCGCCGTGCGCGGACTCGGCCTCTCGTATAGCCGCTTCGTTCTGGGCCTGAAGAAGGCGGGGATCGAGATGGATCGGAAGGTGCTCGCTGACCTCGCGGTGCGCGACGAGCAGGCCTTCGGAGCGATCGCCGAGAAGGTGAAGGCCGCGCTCGCCGCCTGATCCGCGGTCGGGCAGGCAGAGACCTTCAGCGACTCGCGCCGTGTCCGTCGCCGCGGAGATCGACGCCCTCGAGACGCGCAGCCTGGCTGCGATCGCGGACCTCTCGAGCGAAGCCGACCTCGAGCGCCTGCGCGTCGAGGTCCTCGGCCGAAAGGGCGCGCTGACCGCGATCCTGCGAGGCCTGAAGGACGCTCCTCCGGCCGAGCGCCCCGCGATCGGAGAGCGCGCGAACACCGCCAAGCGGGCGATCGAGGACGGGCTCGAGCGCGCGCTCGGCGAGCTGCGCGCGCGCCACGCGGCCGAGCGCCTCGCCGCCGAGCGCGTCGACGTCACGGTCCCGGCGCGCGGCTGGCCGCCCGGCCATCGCCACCCGCTCCGCACGGCGACCGAGGACGCCGTCGACATCTTCGAGCGCATGGGCTTCGAGGTCTGGGACGGCCCGGAGATCGAGGACGACGAGCACAACTTCGAGGCCCTCAACTTCCCGCCCGACCACCCGGCGCGCGACATGCAGGACACCTTCCTCCTCCCCGACGGAAAGCTGCTCCGCACGCACTGCACGCCGAGCCAGATCCACGTCATGCGGACGCGGAAGCCGCCGCTCGCGATCATCACCCCCGGCACGACCTATCGGCGCGACGTGCACGACATGACGCACGCGCCGATGTTCCACCAGATCGACTGCTTCCTCGTCGACGAGGCGGTGAGCTTCGCCGAGATGAAGGGGCTCTTGACGGAGTTCCTGACGGCCTTCTTCGGCGACGTGCCGGTCCGCTTCCGCGCGTCCTTCTTTCCGTTCGTCGAGCCCGGGGCCGAGGTCGACATCGGCTGCGCGGTCTGCCGCGGGAGCGATCCGGCGTGCCGCGTGTGCAAGGGCGCCGGCTGGCTCGAGATCCTCGGCGCCGGAATGATCCACCCGAACGTCCTGCGCGCGGTCGGCTACGATCCGGAAGCCGTCTCGGGGTTCGCGTTCGGCGTCGGGCTCGAGCGCCTCGCCATGCTTCGCCACGCGATCGACGACATCCGGCTCTTGACCGAGAACGACCTGCGTTTCCTGCGCCAGTTCTAGGGACGAGCGAGCGATGCGCATTCCACTCGACTGGCTCGAGGAGCTCGTGCCGCTCCCGGCGGACGCCGACGGTCTCGCGGCGCGCCTCACCTCGGCGGGATTCGAGGTCGAGGGCATCGAGCGCTCGGCGCTGCCGCACGGCGTGGTCGTCGGGCGGATCGCCGCGGTCGAGCCGCATCCGTCCGAGCCCGGCCTCACGGTGTGCCGGGTCGCGATCGGCCGCGACGAGAGCGTGAGCGTCGTGTGCGGCGCGCCCGGCGTCGCGCCCGGGCAGCACGTGCCGGTCGCGCTTCCGGGCGCGGCGCTGCCCGCCGGAGAGGTGGCCGTTCGTGACGTGCGCGGCGTGCGCTCCGAAGCGGTCCTCTGCTCGGAGCGCGACCTCGGCCTCAGCGAGGAGCACGAAGGTCTCTTCGAGCTCGGCGCGTCGGCGCTCGGGTTCTCGCCCGGCGGCCTCGCGCCCGGGGCGGCCATCGCCGAGGCGCTGCCGCCGCTCGTCGTGCTCGACCTCGCCGTCGCGCCCAACCGCGGCGACTGCCAGTCCATCCTCGGGATCGCGCGCGAGGTGGCGGCGCTCTGGGGAGCGAAGCTCCGCACGCGCCGGCAGGCGACGCCGGTCGCCGACGAGACCGACGAGGCGCTCGCGGTCGCGACCGAGGCCGACGATCTCTGTCCGTGGTACTGCGCGCAGCGCGGCCACGTGCCCACCGCGTCCCGGACTCCGTTCTGGATGCGGCGGCGGCTCCTCGCGTGCGGGGTGCGCCCGATCAGCCCGGCCGTCGACGTGACCAACTACGTCATGCTCGAGCGCGGCCACCCCCTGCACGCCTTCGACCTGGACCGGCTCCAGGGGCCCCGCCTGGTCGCCCGCCGCGCGCGCGCCGGCGAGACCCTGCGCCTCCTCGACGACCGCACGATCGAGCTCGCGCCGGACGACCTCGTGATCGCGGACGCGCGGGAGCCGGTCGCGCTCGCCGGCGTGATGGGCGGAGCGGGCAGCGAGGTCGGGGACGGAACGCGGCGCCTCGCGCTCGAGGCGGCGGTGTTCTCGCCGTCTGGCGTCCGCCGCACGGCGCGCCGCCACGGCGTCCATACCGAGGCGTCGTTCCGGTTCGAGCGCGGCGTCGACCCGAGCGGCGCCGCGGCCGCCATCGCGCGCGCCGCGGCGCTCCTCGCCGGCCTCGGAGGCCGGCCGATCGGTCGGCTGCTCGAGGCGGGCGGCCCGCCGCGCGACACGGCGTCGATCGCGCTCGTGCCGAAGCGCGTGAACGCGCTCCTCGGGACGTCGCTCGAGGCGCCCGAGATGTCGCGCCGCCTCCGCGCCGTCGGCGCCACGGTCGGCCGGACGCACGGCGAGACGATCGAGGTCGTGCCGCCGCCGCACCGGCTCGACCTCCGGCAGGCCGCGGACCTCGCCGAGGAGATCGCCCGCATCGGCGGGTACGACGCGATCCCGACCGTCCGTCCCCGGATCGCGGCGCGCGGGCGTCCGAGCGCGGCGGAAGGGGTGCGCCGCCTGCAGGAGGGCTTCGCCGCCCACGGCTTCGCCGAGGCCGTCGTGCTCGCTTTCAGCGAGCCGCGCGACAACGAGCTGTTCCCCGGCCCCTGGGAGCCGGGCGTCGGCACGCTCGAGCTCGTGAATCCGCTCGCGACCGTCGCGCGCGAGCTGCGGCGGGGCCTCCTCCCGGGGCTCCTCGGTGCGCTTGCCGTCAACCAGGCGCGCGGGGAGTCGTTCGTGCCGCTGTTCACGGTCGGGACGGTGTTCGCGCGCGACGGCGGCGGCCGCGCGCTCGAGAAGACGGCGCTGGCGGCGCTCGTCTGGGGGATTCCGCCCGCGCCGGTCGGGCGTGCGGCCGAGCCCCTTCGCTTCGGGGACGTCAAGCATATCGTCGAATCCGTGCTCGCCGGGGCGGGCGTGGACGCGCCGCGGTGGTCGGCGGAGCGCGGCCTCCCGTGGCTCCACCCCGGCCAGGCGGCCGAGCTCCGCGGTCGGGCGGGCCGGCTCGGGTGGCTCGGGGCCGCGCACCCCGGGATCGTCCAGGCCCTCGACCTGCGGCCCGGCGAGCTCTGGCTCCTCGAGCTCGACGTGCCCGGAGTGCTCGCGAGCCGGCGGCCGACGCCGCGCTACGTCGAGCCGCCGCGTTTCCCGTCGGTCGCGCGCGACGTCGCCCTGGTGGTGGAGGCCGGCGTCGAGGCCGGGGCGATCCGCGACGCCCTCGTCGAGATGCGCGATCCGCTGGTTGAAAACGTCGAGCTGTTCGACGAGTATACCGGCGCCGGCGTACCCCCGGGTCGGAAGAGCCTCGCGTACTCGATCTCGTATCGCGCTCCCGATCGCACGCTCACCGACCAGGAGGTGAACGCGGCGCACGAGGAGCTCCTTCGCAGGTTGGCAGCCAGGTTCAGCTTCGAGCGGCGCGGCGTCGCCTCGGAGGTCGAGACATGACCAAGGCCGACATCGTCGAGCGGATCTACGAGAGGGCGCGGGCCTCCAAGAAGGACGCGAGCGAGGTCGTGGACCTCGTCTTCGAGCTGATCAAGGCCTGCCTCGAGAAGGGCGAGAAGGTGAAGCTCTCGGGCTTCGGAAACTTCGTCGTCCACGAGAAGCGCCCCCGGAAGGGCCGGAACCCGCAGACCGGCGCCGAGATCATCATCTCCGGCCGCCGCGTCCTGTCGTTCAAGGCCAGCCAGGTCCTGAAGTCGACGATCAACGGGGGCTCCCTCTCCGCGAAGACCGCCGACCTGGAGTCCGCGACCCTAAGGGGTCCGTCCCAGTAACCCCCCCCGGGGCATTCTGCCCCGCGACCCACGAGCGATCCGCGCGCGAAGCGCGCGGCCGAGCGCAGCGAGCCGGGGAGTGGGGCTCCGGCGGGCTTTGCCCGACGGGGCGAGGGGAGAGATCCCCTCGTGCGAGAACCTGGGGCTCCGGCGGGCTTTGCCCGACGGGGCGAGGGGAGAGATCCCCTCGTGCGACAACCTGGGGCCCCGGCGGGCTTTGCCCGACGGGGCGAGGGGAGAGATCCCCTCGCGAGGCGTTAGTCGGCGCCGGCGGCCGCGAGCACTTCCAGCGGCCGCCGGCGCCGGTACTGCCCGGGCCTAGCGCCGGCGAGGCGGCTTGACCCGAGGCGTGAGGCGATAAACCCGATGGCTGGAGCGCGGCTTCGAAGGCGCCGCGCCGTCCTCGCGCGGGGCGAGGAGGCGTGCCCGCAGGCACTCCGGATTCAGCTCGAGCGATTCACAGACGTTGTTGAACGAGAAGGGCCACTCCCAGTCCTTGGACCGGATCCAGCGCTCTGCCTGGCGCGCGAGAAGCCGCGGCCGGACGCGTGGATTCTTCAGGTGCTCCTGGAAGCAGCGGATGCCGTCCTCCAGGACCGCCAGCATCAGGGCCTTCTCGCCCGAAGCATGGTCGAGCGTGCTCGCGTGCTCGTAGAACTGGGCCGGCAGGATCACGTCCGGCCCGAACGGCGTGGCGTCGCGGCTGGCGCGCTCGGGGCGCGTCCCGCCGTTTCCGTCGGCGGTCCGCTGCGCGCTCCGCAGCCCGGTCGCCGCCCGCGCCCGCGCCTCACCACCCGCGTCGTAGCGGGGTTGCGTGGTGTCGAGTGCGAGCGAATGGGAACTCTTCATCGTTCTCGGCCTCCAGTGCTCAGATTCGAGGGTCGACTCGAAGATCGGTGCGGTCAGCGCCGCTTGTTCCCGATCAGGAGGAGGCCGAAGGCGACACCAGCGACGACGGCCGTGCAGAGGGTGGTGGCAGGATCGGAGAGTGCGATCATGGGTCCTCCGTTCTCGGATTTCAGGGGTGTGGCGTTGGGACTCGCTGGACTCGGCCGGTCGCGCGGACCGGGGCTCCTCTCGAGCGGGTCGGCGCGGGCGAGAACAGCAAGCGGCATGCCCCGGGAAGCGGGAAAATACGTAATGATCTGCAGAAGTTTACGCGCCGTGTGCTTGTGGATAAATCTCGCAGCGATGCAAGCGTTGCATGCGTGCCGGGTTTCGAGCCGAAGGCGCCCGGTCACGTGCGGCCGCCGGCGGCCGGGGCCGCCGATTCGGGCCGCGTTCGATCGGCAGCCCGGGCGTTCGCCACGGCCGCCTTCCCCCGGCGGATGGGCCCTTCCCGCCCGTGCCTTGCCGGTGTGCGTGAAAGCCATTACAAGTGGGCCCTCGTCGGGGCGTGGCGCAGCCTGGTAGCGCACCTGCTTGGGGTGCAGGGGGTCGCCAGTTCAAATCTGGCCGTCCCGACTCACATTTGGGACGGCCCGGGCTGCCGGCGCGTGCCCGGAGGCTCGTCCCCTTGCCTCCGGCGAGCCACGTCTGATAGCGCGGGGAGCGGCAGGTGGGGGCGGTGCGGAGACGGGTGGCGGCGTACCATCATGCGCGAAAGCGCATGGTCCAGGAGCTGGCCGAGCGCGGCGTGAGCGATCGCCGCGTCCTCGCGGCCCTCGCGCTCGTCCCACGGCACCTCTTCGTCGACGAGGCGCTCCGCGACCGCGCCTACGACGACCACTCGCTCCCGATCGGCCACGGGCAGACGATCTCGCATCCCTCGACCGTTGCGCTCATGACCGAGGCCCTCGAGCTCACCGGGGGGGAGCGGATCCTCGAGGTGGGGACCGGCTCGGGCTATCAGACGGCCGTCCTGGCCCACCTCTGCGGGAACGTCTACACCGTCGAGCGCCTCTCGCCGCTCGCGGCGCGCGCGCGCCGAATCCTCGACGACCTCGGCCTCTACAACGTCGCGCTCCAGATCGGCGACGGCACGATCGGCTGGAACGCGGAGGCGCCCTACGACGCGATCATCGTCACCGCGGCGACCCCGCAGCCGCCGCGCGCGCTTCTCGGCCAGCTCCGCGCGGGCGGCCGGCTCGTCGTGCCGCTCGGCGACGAGGAGTCGCAGACGCTCGTCCGCTATTCCGTCGATTCCGCGGGGCTCGTCGAGGAGGAGGTCATCGGCGACTGCCGGTTCGTGAAGCTCCTCGGGAAGTATGGCTTTGCGCGCTGAGGGGCCTCGTGGAACGCGGCGCGACCTGCGCGATCGGGGCGCGCCGGCGCTCGGGCGCGCGTTCCTGCTGGCGTCCGCGCTGGCGGGCGCGGGCTGCGGCGGCACCGCCGCGGTCCAGCCGCGCTCGATGCCGATCGACGAGGCGTTCGGGCGCGGCGGGATCGTCTGGCCGGCGGAGGGGCGCATCAGCTCGGGCTTCGGCCGCCGCGGCCGCACGAACCACGACGGGATCGACATCGCGGCGCCCGAGGGCACGCCGGTGCACGTCGTCGCGGACGGGACGGTCATCTTCAGCGGCGTCCTGCGCGGCTACGGCAACACGGTGATCGTCGAGCATCGCGGCGGAGTGACGACCGTCTACGCGCACAACCGCGAGAACGGCGTCGCGCTCGGCACCCGCGTGCACCGCGGGGCGACGATCGCGACCATCGGCCAGACCGGAAAGACGACCGGCCCGAACCTGCATTTCGAGGTCCGGCACGACAAGGTGGCGCACGACCCGCTCGCGTACCTGCCCGCGAAGGGTCCGTCGCTCGTCGCCAAGCAGGACAAGCCGGCGAAGCGCCGGGTCGACGTCGGAGGCTAGCCGCGAAATGGCGAAGGACCTGCGAGCCCTCATCCGCGAGATCCCGGACTTCCCGAAGCCCGGCATCCTGTTCCGCGACATCACGCCGCTGCTCGCGGACGGGGCGGGCTTGAAGGAGGCCGTGCGCCGCCTCGCCGACCCGTTTCGGGGCCGCACCGACGTCGTGCTCGGCATCGAGTCGCGCGGCTTCATCCTGGGCGCGCCGGTGGCGGTCGAGCTCGGGGTCGGCTTCGCGATCGTCCGGAAGCCCGGCAAGCTTCCGGCCGCGACCGTCACCGCGTCCTACGAGCTCGAGTACGGGACCGACTCGCTCGAGATCCACGCCGACGCGGTCGGGCGCGGCCACCGCGTTCTCATCGTCGACGACCTGCTCGCGACCGGCGGCACCGCGCGCGCGGCGGTCGACCTCGTCTCCCGCCTCGGTGGCGAGGTCGTCGCGTGCAGCTTCCTGATCGAGCTCGCGGCGCTCGGCGGACGGGCCCGTCTCGCGCCCGTCGAGGCGCACGCCGTCCTCCGCTACGACTAGGCGCGCCCGCGGCGCGAGCGCGGGCCACGCTCGCGCGGCGGCGGCGCAACCGGCCGCGCACCGCGCCGCGCCGACGCGCGGCTCGGCGGCGGCACGCGAAATTGCGTCGCCCAAGACGCGCCCGTACAGTTCGCGCCATGCCGCCGCCGATGCGCTCGACGTTCAAGCAGATGATGAACGAGGTCGTCGCCTACGGGAGCTGCTGCGAGTGCGGCTCATGCGTCCTCGTCTGCCCGCACAACGTGATCGAGTACGTCGCGGGCCGGCCGCGCCAGACCGCGAAAGCGTCCGCGCCGCACGACTTCTGCGGCATCAGCGAAGGCATCGGATGCGACGTGTGCGCGCAGGTCTGCCCGCGCCTCTATCCGCGAGAGTTCCAGCTCGCGGACCTCGTCTTCCGCGAGGACCCGGCGCCCTACCAGGGGATCTTCGGGAAGTACCGCCGCATCGTCGCGGCGCGCTCGACCGACGCCGAGGTGCTGCGTCGCTGCCAGGACGGCGGCGTCGTGACCACGCTGCTCGCGTACGGCTTCGAGAAGGACCTGATCGACGGCGCGGCCGTCTCCGTGCGCGACCCGGAGAAGCCGGCGCGACCGCTCCCGAAGCTCGTCACGTCGCGCGCCGGGGTCATCGACTCCGCAGGCTCCTGGTACACCTACTGCCCGAACAACCTCGCGCTCGAGGAGGCCGAGGCGCGCGGCTGCACGCGCGTCGCGTTCGTCGGCGTGCCGTGCCAGGTGACGCCGGTCCGGAAGATGCAGCAGGCGGATCCGGCGGTCCTCGTGAACGGCAAGAAGAAGGAGAAGATCCTCGAGCGCCAGACCAAGTTCATGAAGAACTTCGGCGAGCGCGTCTCGCTCACGATCGGGCTGCTCTGCACGGAGGTCTTCACCTACGAAGGCCTCATGGTGGAGAAGATCGAGCGCGAGATGGGCATCCCGCTCGCGGAGGTCGAGAAGTTCAACGTCAAGGGCAAGGTGCTGATCTACAAGCGCGGCGGCGAGCTCGTCGAGATGCCGCTCAAGCGCGCGCAGGAGTACGCCCGCCCCGAGTGCCACCACTGCGGCGACTTCAGCGGCGAGGTCGCCGACATCTCTTGCGGCGGCGTCGGCTCGATGGACTGGACGATCGTCATCCTGCGCACCTCGCGCGGCGAGGAGATCTTCGATCGCCTCGTCGCGGACGGCCGCGTCGAGACGCGCTCGATGGACGAGTTCGAGTCGTCGATGAAGATCCTGCTGCGCCTCGCGCAGCGCCAGCACGAGCGCGTGCCGGTACCGCCGGCGCGCACGCCGGACTGGGTGCGGCCCGACTACGCGATGCCGACGGACCGCTGACGTCGGGGCGCGGCGGTCGGAGGCACCGGGTGCCGGGCGAACGCGCCGTTCGATTGCACCGCTTGGCCGGTGGCCGCTCGCGCGGCTCGCCGCGCATCGCTCCCACGGCTCGCCGCGCGCGGCTGCTTCTAGCGGAACAGGTCGTTCTCGCGGCGGCGGATCAGGGCGCGGCCGCCGCGGGGGCGGTCGGCGTCGAGGGCTGCGGGGGCGGTGGGCGGTCGGTAGCCGCGGACGATGACGGCGGCGACGCCTTCGGCTTTTCCCATGACGAGGCCGGCCGCGCAGGCGAGCTCGTCGGCGACGCCGATCACGGTCACGCGGAGCTCGTGGCCGTTCAGGTCGCGGGTGCCGCGGAGGTCGAGGAGGGGCTCGATGCCGGCGACCCCGAGCGCGAACTCGACCTGCCCCTCGCGCCACGGCCGGCCGAACGTGTCGGTGATCACGATCCCGAGGTCGACGCCGAGGTGCGAGCGGAGCTCCGTCCGCAGGCCCTCGGCGGAAGCGTCGGGATCGCGCGGCAGGAGCGTCACCTGTCCGTCCTGCACGGCGTTCGACTCGTCGATGCCCGCGTTCGCGCACACCCAGCCGGGACCGGTCTCCACGATGAGGTGCCCGGCGTCCATCCGCACGATGCGGCTGGACTCGCGCAGCACCAGCTCCACCACGCGCGCGTCCTTGTCGTGCGTGCGTGCCCACGCGCGCGCGAACTCCGACGGCTCCACGGTCGCGAGGTCGACGACGCGGCCTTCCGCTTTCGAGACGACCTTCTGGCAGACGACGAGCACGTCGTCCGGCTTCGCGCCCATCCGGCTGTCGGCGATCGCGCTCGCGAGCAGGCGGGCGAGGTCGTCGCCGGGCGCGATCCGCGGGAGGCCCGGGATCGGGAGGAGCAGGATCGCCAAGTCAGCCCGCGAGGCGGCGCCTGCGCTCGGCGCCGGCGGCAAGGCGGAGCGCGGCGCGCGCGACGACGGCCGCGCGCACCTGCGAACGCATCAGGATGTCGAGGCAGGCGCTCGCGACCCCGCGCGCGCGGAGCCGCGGCACGTACGCGCGATCGGCGCCGTCGATGACGAGGCCGTCCAGGAAGTCGCCGTAGCACTCGGCGAGGCCGAGCGGGGTCGCCGAGATGCCGAGCGCGCGCATCATCCTGTCGGCTGGGCCCTTGACGGGCCTTCCGGCGATGAGCGGCGAGACCGCGACGACCGGCGCGCCGGTCCGGCGAAGCGACTGCCGGATCCCCGGCACGGCGAGGATCGGACCGACGCTCACGAGCGGGTTGCTGGGCGCGATCAGGACGACCGCCGCTTCCTCGATCGCGGCGCGGACGCCGGGCGCGGGGTGCGCGCCGCGTGCGCGCGAGTAGGTGATCGACCGGACGGTCTCGCGGGCCCGGTCGCGCACCAGGTACTCCTGGAAGGAGCGCCTGCCGCCGGAGGTCTCGACGATCGTCCGCACCGGATCGTCGCTCATGGGAAGCACGCGCGCCCGGACCCCGAGCCTCTGCGCCTGCTCGGCCGTCACCTCCGACAGCGTCGCGCCCGCGCGCAGGCGCTCCGTTCGGAAGACGTGCGTCGCGAGATCGCGATCGCCGAGCTGGAACCAGGTCTCGTCGTAGTAGCGCCCGAGCGCGTGGAGCCCCGCGAAGGTGTCGCCGGCGATCCCCCAGCCGCGGATGGGGTCGGCCAGGCCTGCCAGCGTGTAGAGCACCGTGTCGACGTCGGGCGACACGTGGAGGCCGAAGAACACGTCGTCGTCGGCGGTGTTGACGACGACGGTCAAGTCGCCGTCCCGGACGAGCGGGGCGAGGCCGCGCAGGAGGCGTGCCGCGCCGACGCCGCCGGCCAGGACGGCGACCTTCCCGGGCAGGAGCCGTGTCACGCGACGGCGGTCGCCGGGTGCGGGTGCGCGACGTCCGCCGGCGAAGCGGGCGCGTGCTCGGCGCCCGCCGCGACGTCGCCGTAGAGCGTCGTCCGCTGGCGCGGCGGCCGGCCCATCGAGCGCACCAGGCGCTCGATCTCCTCGGGCGACGTGTACTCGCCGGCGTCGGCGCCCGCTTCGCGCGAGATGCTCTCCTCCATGAGAGTGCCGCCGAAGTCGTTCACGCCGGCCGCGAGCGTGAGGGCCGCCAGCTCGTGCCCGAGCTTCACCCACGAGGTCTGGAGGTTGTCGATCGCGCCCCGGAAGAAGAGCCGCGACGCGGCGTACATGCGGAGGTCCGGCGCGCCGTCCGCGGTCGGTGCGACGAGACCGCGGTGGTAGAGCGCGGTGTTCTGGTAGATGAAGCGGAGCGGCACGAACTCCGTGAAGCCGCCGGTCTCGCCCTGGATGCGCCGCAGCAGCGCGAGGTGCGCCGCCACGTGGCGCGCGTTCTCGACGTGCCCGTACATGACGGTCGACGTGGTCGGCAGGCCGACCCGGTGCGCGGTCGTGATGATCTCGATCCAGGTCGCGACGTCGACCTTCTTGTGCGAGAGCACCTCGCGCACCTCGTCGTCGAGGATCTCGGCGGCGGTTCCCGGGACGCTGCCGAGGCCCGCGTCGCGCAGCATCGAGAGGTAGTCGACGTAGCTCATGCCGGTTCGGCGCGCGCCGTACATGATCTCCATCGGCGAGAACGCGTGGACGTGCATGCGCGGGAACGCGCCTTTGATCGCGACCAGCATGTCGCGGTACGTGAACGCGCCCATCTGCGGGTTGATCCCGCCCTGCATGCACACCTCGGTCGCGCCGCGGCTCTCCGCTTCCGCGACCTTCGCGAGGACGGCGTCGACGTCGTGCGTGTAAGCGTCGCTCTCCCAGCGCTGCCGCTTGAAGGCGCAGAACTGGCAGTTCACGAAGCAGACGTTCGTGAAGTTGATGTTCCGGTTCACGACGTAGGTGACGACGTCGCCGACGTCGTCGCGCCGGATGCGATCGGCGGTCGCGACGAGGGCGCGCAGGTCGCCGCCCTCGGTCACGAGGAGCGCCGCGAGATCGTCCTCGGAGATCGGCCGCCTTTCGAGGGAGGCCTCGAGGATCGCGGCGATCGGGCGCGCGGCGTCGGCGACGAGGCGCTCGAGCGGCGCGCCGTCGGGCAGGAGCGCGCGGACGTCGTCGCCGATCGGCTTCATGCGGTCGCCTCGGCGGCCGCGTTCCGGCCGGCGAGCCGTGCGCGCCAGGCCGCAACGGGCGCGCGCATCGCCGGATCGACGAACTCGGGCCGATCGGCGAACTCCGGGTAGATCGGCGGGCGCTCCGCGAGCCGGTAGCCGAGCCGCGCGCAGTCGCGCGCGAGCGCACCGAGGTGGGGCCAGGGCGCCTCCGGGTTCACGTAGTCCGGCGTGAGCGGCGAGATGCCGCCGAGGTCGTTGATGCCGCTCTCGAGGAGGAGCGCGAGCCCGTCAGGCGAAAGATTGGGCGGGGCCTGGACGTTCATCCCGGGTCCGAGGACGAGCCGCGCGACCGCGACCGTGCGCGCGAGGTCGGCCTCGTCCGGCTCCTCCGCCGCGGCCATCGGAATCTCCGGCTTCGTGCGGAAGTTCTGCACGATCACTTCCTGCACATGGCCGAAGCGCTGGTGCAAGTCGCCGATCGCGAGCAAGCTGTCGACCCGCTCCTCGGCGGTCTCGCCGATGCCGATCAGGATCCCGGTCGTGAACGGGATCCGCTGCTCGCCCGCGTCGCGCAAGACCTGGAGGCGAAGCGCCGGCTCCTTGTCGGGCGCGTAGTAGTGGACCTGCCCCTTGGCGCGGAGGCGCGTGCTCGTCGTCTCGAGCATGAGGCCGAGGCTCGCGTTCACGGGCCGAAGGAGCGCCAGGTCGTCCGCGCTCATCAAGCCGGGATTCGAGTGCGGCAGGAGACCGGCCGCGAGCGCGAGCTCGCAGCTCGCGGCGACGTACGCGATCGTGGACGGGTGGCCGCGCTCGGCGAGCCACCGCCGGTATCCGTCGAACGCCGCCTCGGGCTTGTCGCCGAGGCACATGAGCGCCTCGCAGCAGCCGAGCCCGTGCGCGCGCGCGGCCCACGCCGACACCTCGTCGGGCGTCATGGTCCACGCGCCGGCTTCCCCCTCGTCGCGCCGGAACGTGCAGTAGGCGCAGCGGTCGCGGCAGAGGTTGGTGATCGGGAAGAAGGCCTTCCGCGAGTACGTGATCGTCCGACCGTGGCCGGCGTCGCGCAGGTCGCGCGCGCGCCGCAGCAGATCGGCGAGCTCGTCGCCGTGGGCCCGCAGCGCGCGCACCGCTTCGACGCGCCCGAGCGGCCGCCAGCCGTCGCTTGCGGCGGGAGAGGCGACGCGTGCGGAGAGGGCGGCGCTCTGCATGCGGATCTCGTCGCGATCGCGGCGCCGTTCGCCGTGCCTCGCTGGCTCGCGCTTAAATGACGCCCCTTGGCGAGTCAAGGTGAGGCGGGACGCCTCCGAGAAGGCGGTCGCGGCTTCGGACCGCCGAATGAGCCGCGTCAGCGCGCGCTGGCGAGGGCTGGCATCGCGACGAGGCGTCGCGTCACGGCGAGCGGCGGAAACTCGGGATCCTCGAACGTCGAGAAGAGGCGACGAGCGGACTCGTCGTCGAGCCCCTGGCGCGCGAGGAGGCGCTCGAGCGCGGTGCGCGACGTCAGCGTCAGGCACGCATGGCTGACGTTCGGCCGAGCCGGATCGTCCTGCAGGAGCACCAGCTCCTCGCGCGGGATCCGCTGCACGTAGTCCTCGATCTGCGTCGCCCACGCGCTGATCGTGCGGACCGGAACGTGGTGCGGGTGCAAAGCGCGGTCGAGCACCCGGAAGAACGCGTCGCGATCGAGCTCGACCGAGATCTCCTCGTCGACGTCGGCGCGCTCGAGGCGCCAGAGGATGGGCTCGTCGAGGGTCGCCCGCGAGCCGATCGCGACCGCATGGCCGTCGCTCCCGCGGACCTCGATCCGCCGCTCGGCGAGCGGCTCGTGCCACGCGAGCGACGACTCGGCGCGACCGGTCGGAAAGTAGCAGGTCGTGCGGCAGCCGGCGTGCGACTCGTGGAACTCGCGGATCATCGGGTCGGCGGCGAGCTCGCTCGCGCTCGAGGTCGCGTTCGCGATCGAGCGCACGGTCGTCTCGCAGTCCCGGCAGTGCAGGAAGAACACGGTGCTCCCTATCGCGGCATCTCGGCGGCGTGCCGCCCGTTGGTGTGTCCGAGGAGAGCTGCACCCGCCACGGCGGCGATCCGGACGCGAACGCGGTGGCGGCCGCTCTCGAGCACGGTCGATTCGATGTGGGCTTCGAGCGTTCGCGCGGCGCGCGAGATGACGTCGCCCGCGATCTTCTCGCCCGAGACGGCGGTCGGCTGCTCGGCGTCCTCGACCGCCGGCTCCGCCTGCGCGTTCGGCTCGCCGGCGGCGGAGCGCGGATCGTGCTCGACCGCGAGCTCGATGTCGCCGCGGATCGTCAGCACGGCCGAGACGCTGACGAGCGAGTCGGCCGTCGCCGCGGTCGCCTCGTAGACGAGCACGCTCATGAGACGCGCGAGCGTCTCGGGGTCGGAGTAGCCGTAGAGCTCCTCGGCGCACGCGAGCTCGATCGCGATCCCGCCGTCGGCGGCGTCGCGGCGGATCGGCTCGAGCAGCTTCTCGAGCCACGGCCGCACCTCGAACTGGCGCGGCCGGAGCGGAAGGTCGCCGGAGTCGAGCTCGGCGAGGAAGAACAGACCTTCGAGGTACGACAGCAGGCGCTCGGAGTTGCGCTGGATGCGGCTCAGCGCCCGGCGGTGCTCGTTCGTCAGCCGATCGCCGGCCTCGTCGTGCAGGATCTCGCTGTAGCCGACGATCGCGTTCAGCGGCGTCCGGAACTCGTGCGACAGGTTGCCGAGAAACTGCTCGCGGATCTGCACGGCCCGCTTGCGCGCCGCCCGGCTCGCGATCGCGTTCCGCACGGAGGAGATGACGGCATTTCCGCGAAACGGCTTTGCGATGTAGTCGCGCGCCCCGAGGCGAAGGCATTCGACCGCCGTGTCGAGCGTCCCCTGGCCGGTGATGACGATCGCCTCCACGTCGATGTTCGCGGCGCGGATGGCGCGCAGCGTCTCGGTCCCCGAGAGGTCCTCGGGCATGGTGAGGTCCAGCAGCACGACCTCGTAATCGTTCTCCTGCAGGAGCCGCAGAGCTTCCGAGCCGCGAGGCGTCGATGCCACCTCGAACTCGGGCTTCAGGAGCATCTTGAGCGATTCGCGGGGTCCGGACTCGTCGTCGACGACCAAGACGTTGGATTTCGGATCCATGGCGTGGGCCGGCTGCTGCAGTGCCTGTGCCAGTCCCGCGCCGGGCGTGCGTTCGGGAATCGCGCCGGCGTTTCCACGCTTTTCGCCCTTGGACGAGAGCGCCCGCACGTGCCGCACCCGACACGCTGTTCAAGATTGCGCGTTCAGATTTGTGCGGATCGCATCCGCGCTGCGCTCGGCTGCGCGGAGCGCGCTCGAACGAGCGTGATCCGAGATGAACGCCCGGAGGGCGCCGTCCGTCTCGTGCGAGGGGCGCGAGCCCTCGTGACTACACCGGCCGGTCGGGGATCCCGAGCTTGTCCATCCGGTACTTGAGGATGCGACGCGTCGTCCCGAGGCGCTCTGCCGTTCGCGTCTGGTTGTAATCCGAGCGCTCGAGCGCCTCCTGGATGATGTCGCGCTCGAACTCGTCCACCGCGTCCGGGAGGCTCCGGATCCCGAGCAGGACCTCGTCGCGCCGATCCGCGCCCGGGGTCGCGACCGGCCGGCGCATGACCTCGGGAAGCTCTTCCGTCCGCACCGGACCCGCGTCGCTCAGGATGAGGAGGCGCTCGATCAGGTTCTCGAGCTCGCGCACGTTGCCGGGCCAGCGGTAGCGCATGAGGAGCTCGATCGCCTCGGGCGTGAAGCTCCGCTCCGGCACGCCGAGGTCGTCGCTCTTCACCTGGCAGAAGTGCTTGATGAGAAGGGGGAGGTCCTCGCGCCGCTCGCGGAGCGGCGGCAGGTTCAGCGAGACGACGTTCAGACGATAGAAGAGGTCGCTCCGGAAGGCGCCGTCGCGCATCGCTTCCTCGAGCTTCCGGTTGGTCGCGGCGACGATGCGGACGTCGATTGCGATCGGCTTCGTGCCGCCGACGCGCATGAGCTCGCCGGTCTCGATGACCCGCAGGAGCTTCGCCTGCAGCGACGGGTGCAGCTCGCCGATCTCGTCGAGGAAGATCGTGCTCTGGTGCGCCAGCTCGAACTGGCCGATCTTCTTGGCGTCGGCGCCCGTGAACGAGCCCTTCTCGTGGCCGAACAGCTCGCTTTCGAGGAGAGTCTCGGGGATCGCCGCGCAGTTGAGCGCGGTCATCGGGCGGCTCGAGCGCGGGCTCTGGTGGTGGAGCGCCTTCGCGATGAGCTCCTTTCCCGTCCCGCTCTCGCCGGTGATGAGGACCGTCGTCCGGAGCGGCGCGACCATCGCGACCGTGCGGAAGACGTCCTGCATCGCCGGGCTGCGGCCGATGATGTTGCCGATCTGGTAGCGCCGCCCGAGCTCGGCACGGAGCTCCCGGACCTCGTGCTGCAGCGCGGCGGTGCGGCTCGCGTTCGCGAGGATTGCGCGCAGCTCGTCGACGTCGAACGGCTTCTGCACGTAGTCGAACGCCCCGAGCTTCATCGCGGTGACCGCGGTCTTGAGCGTCCGGGTCGCCGTGAGCATGATGACGGGCAGCTCGGGCACGAGCCCCTTCACGCGCTCCAGGGTCGCGATCCCGTCGAGCCCGGGCATGAGGATGTCGAGCAGCACGACGTCCGGGCGCTGGACCGCGACGCGCCGGAGCGCCTCGTCGCCGCTCTCCGCGAGCTCGACCTCGTAGGCGTCGCGCAGGACGAGACGGATCGACTCGCGCACGCCGATCTCGTCGTCCACCACGAGGACGCGCGGGCGCGTGGCGACGGCGGGCGGTTCGTCGGTCTCGATTCGGGCCTCTTCGCTTGCGGCCATGCGCTGCTTCCTGCACGCGCGGCGTCGTCGCGTCCTGCGCCGCTTCCATCGCTCGCGGTGAGCCGGCCTTCCGGCTACCCGACGACGCGGACGGCGCGCCGAGCCCCCCGCTCCGAAGCCGGTCTCGCGACCGCCCCGGACGGCGACGTGCGCAGGTCTCCTATCCGGTCGCGAACCGCAGCGCCACCTCGACGACCCCCTCGTGATGCGAGACTTCGAGACCGCTCCCGAGGCGCGCGAGAGCCCCGCGCACGAGGAGGAGCGCGAGCGGGAAGCTGCCGCCCGTGAGCCCCGTGATGCCGCGGAGATGGGTCGCGGCGCCCGACTCGCGGTACGAGAGGCGCACCTCGCCGTCGGGATCGATGGTGACCGCGAGCGCGGTGCGCGGCTCGATCGCCTCGAGCAGGTAGCGGGCGAGCGTCGCGAGCGCGATCCGCAGGTGGTCGGGATCGCCGACGACCTCGAGCGCGGCCCCGTTCGGCCCGGTGACCGTGATGTCCTTCGCGGCGAAGGAGGCCCACGCCTCCCGGAGCGCCTCGCGCAGGAGCTCGACGACCTCGACCGTCGCGCTGCGCGGCGGCCCGAGCCGAGCGAAGGCGAGGAGCCCCTCGAGCGCCTCGTCCATGCGGGTGATGGCCTCGTCGGTGAGGTCGCGGAAGCGCGCGAGGTCCGCGGGGTCGTTCGAGAGCTGTGCGACGTTCTGCACGAAAGTCTTCACCGTGACGAGCGGGTTCTTCAGCTGGTGGGCGAGCTCGACCGCGATCGCCTCGCTCGCCTCGACGGACGCCTCGTTTGCGAGCTGCTGCGACCCGTTCGCGTGCGGGGCGGGCTCGGCGCCGTAGGCCGCGCGGCGCGCCGTCTCGTCTCCGGCGCAGGCCGAGCCGGCGGCCACCGCGGCACGGCCGTTCGGCGGCTCGTCCTCGAACGGCACCGTGACGTCCGGATGCCAGCGCAGGTGGCGCGCCTCGATCCGGTCGGCGTCGACGACGAGGAGCGTCCGCAGGAGGAGTGCGTCGAGCTCGAGCGCGTCGCCCGGCCACGAGTGCGCGGCGAGCGCCGCGATCGCGCTCGGCGCGAGCGCGGGCACCGCGCGCCCGACGTCGAGCGCGAGCTCCTCGAGCCGGCGCTCGGCGAGCTCGCCGATCTCGGAAGCGCGCTCGGCGATCGCGGGCGTGCGAACCGTCACCGTCGAGACGAGCGCAAAGAATTCCGGCCGACAGGCGTCGCGCAGGTCGTCGAGCGCGAGCGCGGTCGCGCTGACGAGCCTGGGCGAGTCGCGCTCCATCGTGCGCACGAGGGCCGCCTGCGTGTCGCGATCGAGCAGCTCGACGCCGTCGATCGCGATCGTCGCGCGCGGCGACGTCGTCGCGCGGATGAGGCCCGTCAAGATCGCGTCGCGGGCGCTCCGGAGGTCGACGAGGATCAGGCGATCGCGCTGGCTCTCGCCATGGATCGCGGCGGCGACGCGCGCGAACGCGGGGCCGTAGCACGCGAGGCAGAGGATCGGAGCGCGCGTCCGCGCGACGCGGGCGAGGGTCGCAGCCGCCGTCGGCGGTAACGACCAATCGAGCAGCCGGCCGGCGGAGGACGAGCCCGAAAGGAGGGATTCGGTGGACTCGATCATGGGGTGTGGCCTGTGGTCGCTGAGCGTTTGGACACCCGTCTTGCCTCGCCGCGAAGGCGGCGCGCAACCCCAAAGGCGGCGAGCACGATGCCGGCCGCGGTCATGAGACGTCCGCCGCTCGCGACCACGTGATAAAAGTCCATGCGGTTGCGCGCGACCTCGAGCTCGGCGTTCACCGCAGCTCTCCCGTCGCGCGATCCCGCATCCACCCGAGCCCGCCCGTCGCGCGAGCCCGCATCGGACGCCTCGAGGGCCGCGATCTCGTCGGCGTGCTCGCGCAGCCGAACCGTTCCCGTCACCCAGTTCCCGAGGCCGAGGGCGATCAACACGAAGCCCGTCACCAGGACGAGGTTGCGATACCAACGTCGATCGAGGGTGACCGAAGCCGACATCTAACGCGCCAATGTGCACTCCCGGGGCCGGCGCGCAACCGATTGATAACCGCGCAACGCGATCGCCGACGCACGTGAAACACGCGCGCGTCGGGATGCCCGAGCAGCTCTCGCGACGTCGCTCGATTCCGAGCGACCGACGCACGGGTCGGCGCTGGTCCCGCGCTTGCAACCGCGCCGGGCGCGAGGCGGGTCGCGGGCGTCGCGCGGTGCGCGCTCGCGGCTCGGGGGACGAGGTGGGCCGGTCGCGCGCGCGGCCGGCCCGCTCGTTCGGCACGCGCGCGCGCGCCTGCCGGCGCCGCCGCGACATGCGGCGCGCACATGAGGTCGAGGCGCGCGCCCCGGATCCGCTGCGATTGTCTCCGCCACCATCGGCGCGCATCGCGCCCCGTGCTACCGGCGACGCGAGAACGCTGGCCGCGGGAGATGGCGATGCAGCGAGCCGACGCCGAACGGCAACCCACGGACGCGACGAGCGCGATCTTCCCCGCGGTCGCGCAGCCGTCCCGCGCGGACGAGCGCGCAGCGGCCCGGGGAGCGTCGGCGCTCGTCGGCGCGAGCGAGGCGATGGCCCGACTACGCTCCGCGATCCGGCGCTGCGCGGGGAGCCCGGCCTGCGTCCTCGTCGAGGGCGAGACCGGAGCGGGGAAGGAGCTGGTCGCGCGCGCTCTCCACGAGGAGAGCCCGCGCGCCGTGGGTCCGTTCGTGCCCGTCAACTGCGGCGCGCTTCCCGAGCAGCTCGTCGAGAGCGAGCTCTTCGGCCACGTGCGCGGCGCGTTCACCGGCGCGCACCGCGACCATCCCGGCCTCGTCGAGGCGGCGCGGCGCGGTACCTTGTTCCTGGACGAGGTCGAGGACCTCACCGCGCCGCTCCAGGGCAAGCTGCTGCGGCTCCTCCAGGAAGCGGAGTGCCGACCGCTCGGGGCCGTTCGACCGCGCACCGCCGACGTCCGGGTGGTCGCCGCCTCGAACGCGGACCTCGCCGACCTCGTCGCCGCGCGCCGCTTCCGTCCCGACCTGTTCTATCGCCTGAACGTGCTGCGAATCGCGGTGCCGCCGCTTCGGCGCCGCCCCGAGGACGTTCCGGTTCTGGTCGCGCACTTCGTCGCGCGCGTCGCCGCGAGAGGGACCGGCGTCGCGGGTGCGCGCGCACCACGCGAGCCCGGCCGCGACGCGATCGCGCTCCTTCTCCCGAGCCCCTCCCAGATCGCGTGGCTGCAGAGCTACGCCTGGCCGGGGAACGTACGGGAGCTCGCGAACCTGGTGGAGCGCGCGCTCGTCTTTCGCGGCGGCGCTGCCGCGGAGGGATGGCAAGCCGCGATCGAAGAGCTCGTCGCGCCCGGTCGGGGCGGAGTCGCGGCGGCGCCGGGCGCGGCGAGCCCTCCGCCGACGAACGGGCCTCCGTCCTCGCGGGGGGCGACCCGACCCGCGCTCGATCCCGAAGGACCGGCCGACGCGACCGGCGTCCGCGCGCGCGACCCGAGTGACGCCCGCAGCGCGCTCTGCCAGGTGCTGGATCGCCATCGCTGGCGGCGCGAGGCGGCGGCGCGCGAGCTCGGGATCTCGCGCGTCACGCTCTGGCGCCGCATGCGGAGGCTCGGTCTCGTCGGTGCGGAGCCGGATACGGCCGCGGCGTCCGAGCGGGCGGCGGACGCGCGCGTGCCCGCTTGAGCGCCGGCTGGTTGCGGCTGGGGACGGGCGTCGCTATCGCTCGCCCGTGGGCGCCCTGGCCTGGTGTTTCCTCGGCCACCTGGGCTACGCGGAAGCACGCGAGATCCAGGAGGCGGTCGCGGCGCGTCGCCGCGCCGGCGCCGCTCCCGACCTGCTGCTCGCGCTCGAGCACCCGCCCGTCGTGACGGTGGGGCGTGGCCAGGCGACCGCCCGCGCATCCGCCGGCGCGACTGCGGGCCCGGCGAAGGGTTCTCCCGTACCGTGGCTCAGGGTCAAGCGGGGCGGCGGCCCGACCTACCACGGACCGGGACAGCTCGTCGTCTATCCCGTCGTCGCGCTCGGCGGCGGCGGTCGCGGCGTCCGATCGTTCGTGTGCGCGCTCGAGCGGGGCCTCTGCGACACGGCCGCGCGCTTCGGCGTGACTGCGGTCGTGCGAGACGGCTTCCCGGGTGCCTGGGTCGAGCCGGCCGACGCGGGTTGCGAGAGCGGAGGCGGCAGCTGGAGAAAGATCGGCTCCGTCGGGATCGCGGTCGCGCGTGGGGTCACGCTGCACGGGGCGGCGCTGAACCTCGATCGCCGTGCGGAGGACGGCTTCCGCGGCTTCCCGCCGTGCGGCCTTGCCGACGTGGTCGCAACCAGCATCGGCGGGGAGCGCGGCGGCGAAGGGCCTGCGCTCGAGGAGGCCGCGACCGCGTACGCGGAAGCGTTCGCGGCGCGCTTCGGCCGCGATGCGCTCGAGCGCGTCGCCCCGGATGCGATCGGGATCGCGCTGCCCGCAATCCGCTCCGCGGGCGAGCGGACGCGCGCCGCGGATCGCTCGGGGGGGGCCGCCGCGGAAGAACGCGGGGAGCGCGCGTGGAGGTGACGTCGCTTCTCGAGCGCTTCCGCGCCGGCGACCGGCGCGCGCTCGCCCGCCTCATCACGCTCGTCGAGGGCCGCGCCGCCGGGGTGCCGGCGATCATGAGCGAGGTCTACCCGCGCTCCGGCAAGGCCGACGTCGTCGGCATCACGGGCCCCCCCGGCGCCGGCAAGTCGACGCTCGTCGATCGTCTCATCGCCCACCTCCGGGCGGAGGGAAAGCGCGTCGGCGTCGTCGCGGTCGACCCCTCGAGCCCGTTCTCGGGCGGGGCGGTCCTCGGCGACCGCGTCCGCATGCAGGCGCACTTCCTCGACGAAGGCGTCTTCATCCGGAGCCTGTCGACGCGCGGGCGCCACGGCGGGCTCGCGCGCGCGACGCGCGAGATCGTCCACCTGCTCGACGCCTTCGGGCACGACGTCGTGCTGGTCGAGACGGTTGGCGTCGGTCAGACCGAGCTCGACGTCATGCGGGTCGCGCACACGACGGTCGTCGTGCTCGTCCCCGAGGCCGGCGACACGATCCAGGTGATGAAGGCGGGGCTGCTCGAGATCGCCGACGTCTTCGTCGTGAACAAGGCCGACCGCGACGGCGCGCGCCGCTTGAAGAACGAGCTCGAGACCATGCTCCAGCTCCGATCGACCGGGTCGTGGGCGGTGCCGGTGCTCCTCACCGAGGCGACCGCGGACCGCGGCGTCACCGAGCTCCTCGCGCAGATCGCGGCGCACGGTGCGGCCCGGCGCGCGGGCCATGGCCCGGAGGCCGCGGCGCGCGACCGGAAGCGCGAGTGGGGCGACGTCCTGCGCGACGAGCTCGCGGCGCGCGTCGAGCGCGCGCTCTCCGGAAACGCGCTCGCCGCGATCGCCGGACGCGTCGAGACCGGCGCGAGCGATCCCTACAGCGCCGCGCTCGAGGTGCTCGACGATCCGCCGCTTCTCGCGCGCGTCGTGGGAGGGCGCGGCGAGCCGGCATGAGCTCGCGCGGCGCGAAGCGATGAGCGGAACCCCGACCTCGGGCGGCGCCGACGCGCGCGTCCTCTGCATCGGCGACGTCCACGGGTGCGCCGCGGAGCTCGAGGTGCTGCTCGCGGCGGTCGACGCCGGCCCCGCCGATCGCATCGTCTTCCTCGGCGACTACGTCGACCGCGGCCCGGCGTCGCGCCAGTGCATCGAGCTCCTGCTCGACCTCCGGCGGCGCCTCCGCGACACGATCTTCCTGCGCGGGAACCACGAGGACATGTTCCTCTCCTTCCTCGGGCTCGACGGCGACTACGGCGAGGTCTTCCTCGCGAACGGCGGCGCCGCGACCCTGCAGAGCTACGGCGTCGACGCGCGCGGTCGCCGGCCGCCGTCGTCGGCGGAGGTGCTCGATCGCATCCCCGAGGAGCAGCTCGCGTTCCTCACCGAGACGACCGTGCTCCACCACGCGAGCGGCGACTACAGCTTCGTCCACGCGGGCGTCCGGCCGGGCGCTCCGCTCGACGAGCAGCGGCGAGAGGACCTGCTGTGGATCCGCGAAACGTTCCTGAGCGGCGATCACGGGCTGCCGACGACGATCGTGTTCGGCCACACGCCCTACCGCGACGTCCTCTTCGACGTGCCGCGCAAGATCGGCCTCGACACCGGCTGCGTGTACGGCGGGCGTCTCTCCTGCCTCGACCTGACGCACGGCGTCCTGCACCAGGTGGTGCGCGGCGCGCGCGCGGCGAGCCGGCGCGACGTGCGCGGGCGGCTCGGCGGCGGCTAGCAGTTGCGAGCGAAGCGAGCCCGGTTGAATCAGCTCGGCGATGGTCGACAAGCCAAAGGGTCGTTGTTACGTAGCCCCGCCGGTCGGATCCGGCGGCGTAGCTCAGGTGGTAGAGCAGGGGTCTCATAATCCCCGCGTCGGAAGTTCGAGTCTTCCCGCCGCCACCTCTTCTCGGGATCCGGGCGCGCGCACGCGCCGCGCGTTCCAGCGGCGCGTGCGGGACGCGGTGGCCGAGGGCGACCTCTTCGGGAGCGGAGGCGCGATCGTCCTCGCGGTCTCCGGCGGCCCCGACTCGATGGCGCTCTGGCGCGTCGTGCGGTCGCTCGGCTCGGGACCGGGTGAGGGACTCGCGCTCGTCGTCGCGCACCTGAACCACCGCCTGCGGGGCGCGGCGAGCGACCGCGACGCGCTGTTCGTGGCGGCCTCGGCGCGCGCGGACGGCGTCCCGTGCGTGCTCGGCGAGCCGCGCTCGCGGGCGGCCGGCGGCGAGAACGTCGAGGGCTGGGCGCGCGCTGCGCGCTACGCGTTCCTCGAGGAGGTGCGGGCCGCGGCCGGCGCCTCCGCGATCTGCGTCGCCCACACGCGCGACGACCAGGCGGAGACCGTCCTCCTTCGCCTCGCGCGCGGGGCCGGGCCGGGCGCGCTCGCCGCGATGGCGCCGGCGCGCGGCGATCGCGTCGTGCGGCCGCTCCTCGCGCGCTCGCGCGCCGAGTGCCGCGCCTACCTCGCCGCGTACGGCGGCCTCTCGGTCCACGATTCCACGAACGACGACGCGCGCCGGTTGCGGAGCCGCGTGCGGCGCGCGGTCCTGCCGGCGCTGTCGGAGCAGCTCGGGGTCGACGCGTCGGCCCGCCTCGCGCGCCTCGCGGGCGAGCTCCGCGTCGAGTCCGAGCTCGCCGAGCGCTACGTGTCGACGCTCCTTCCCCCGCCCGGCGCCGCCCTCTCGACCGCCGCCGTCGCCGCAGTGGGGCCGGGGGCGTCGCGCCTCGTGCACGCGTGGCTCGCGCGCGCCGGCCTTCGCGCGAGCGCGCGGCAGATCGCGGCGGTCGTACGGCTCGCGCGCGCCTCGCGGCCGAGCGGTGCGATCGACCTCGCGCGCGGCGCCCGCGTCGTCCGCTGCTACGGGGAGCTCGCCGTTGCCCGCGCCGCGACCGTCGCGCCGCCGTGGCGTCCGATCGATCTCGCGCTCCCCGGAACCACGGAGCTCGCGAACGGATGGCGCATCCGGAGCGAGTGGGTCGAACGGGCGGCGGCTGCCGTTCCGTCGGCGCCGGTCGGCGGGCTCGGCGTGAGCGTTCCCGCGGAGCGGCTGGCGCTCCCGCTCCGGGCGCGGCCGCCGCGACCCGGCGACCGCATCCGCCTCGCACGCGGGCACCGTAAGCTGTCCGACGTCTTCATCGATGCCCGCGTTCCGCGGGCCACACGATCGGGCCTTGTGGTCGTCGCGTCGGCGGACGATATGGTGGTGTGGGTCCCTGGAGTTGCTTCTCGGGCCTGGGTCGAGCACGGCGTCGGGCCGCGCATCGCGCTCTCCGCCACCCGGGACGGCGCGGGTGCGACGTGACGTCGCGCGCGAGCCGGCGGTCGGCAGGCGCGCCGCCAGCGAGCGCGCCTCGGCGAACGCTGACGCAACCAAATGGAATTGCCGGTCCCGAAGGGCCGTGGTAGGAAAATTGCGTAATTTTCAAGGTGGAGCTTGCAGAGATCGGGATTGAATCAGTTCTCGCGTAACCTTGCCCTCTGGCTCGTCCTCGGGCTGATGTTCCTGCTGCTCTTCCAGATCTTCAACAAGCAGGAGCCGAGGGAGCCGGAGCGCGACTACAGCGAGTTCTCCGAGGCGCTGGATCGCGGCGACATCTCGTCGGTCACGATCCAGGGAAAGACCCTGCACGGGGTCTTCCAGAACGGCGAGCGCTTCCGGACCTACGACCCCGGCGACACCGAGCTCGTGCACCGCCTGCGCGAGAAGGGCGTGAAGATCCAGGCCAAGCCCGAAGAGGGCGACCCCTGGTACGTCGTCCTGCTCGTGCAGTGGATGCCGATGCTCCTCCTGATCGGCGTCTGGATTTTCTTCATGCGCCAGATGCAGGTGGGCGGCGGCAAGGCGATGTCCTTCGGGAAGAGCCGCGCCAAGCTCCTGACCGAGGCGCAGCAGAAGAACACGTTCGCCGACGTGGCCGGGGTCCAGGAGGCGAAGGAGGAGCTCGAGGAGATCATCGCGTTCCTCAAGGACCCGAAGAAGTTCACGAAGCTCGGCGGCCGGATCCCGAAGGGTGTGCTGCTCGTCGGGTCGCCGGGTACCGGCAAGACGCTCCTCGCGCGCGCCATCGCGGGCGAGGCCGGCGTGCCGTTCTTCTCGATCTCGGGCTCCGACTTCGTCGAGATGTTCGTCGGTGTCGGCGCGTCGCGCGTCCGCGACCTCTTCGTCCAGGGCAAGAAGAACGCCCCCTGCATCATCTTCATCGACGAGATCGACGCCGTCGGCCGCCACCGCGGCGCGGGCCTCGGCGGCGGGCACGACGAGCGCGAGCAGACCCTGAACCAGTTGCTGGTCGAGATGGACGGCTTCGAGTCGAACGAGGGCGTCATCCTGATCGCCGCGACGAACCGCCCCGACGTGCTCGACCCCGCGCTCCTCCGCCCCGGCCGCTTCGACCGTCGCGTCATCGTCCCGCGACCCGACGTGAAGGGCCGCGAGGGCATCATCCGCGTGCACACGCGTCGCGTCCCGCTCGCCGACGACGTCGACGTCTCGCTCCTCGCCCGCTCCACGCCCGGCTTCTCCGGCGCCGACCTCGAGAACCTCGTGAACGAGGCGGCGCTCCTCGCCGCGCGTGCGAACAAGGACAAGGTGAACCATCTCGACCTCGAGCTCGCGAAGGACAAGGTCATGATGGGCTCCGAGCGCCGATCGATGATCATCAGCGAGGAGGAGAAGCGGAACACGGCCTACCACGAGGCCGGTCACGCGCTGGTCGCGAAGCTCATCCCGGGCGCCGACCCGGTCCACAAGGTCACGATCATCCCGCGCGGCATGGCGCTCGGGCTCACGCAGCAGGTCCCGGTCGACGACCGCCACACCGCCAGCCGCGAGCAGCTCGAGAACAACCTCGCGATCTTCTTCGGCGGCCGCGCCGCCGAGGAGCTCGTCCTCGGCCACATGACGACCGGCGCCGGCAACGACCTCGAGCGCGCGAGCGAGCTCGCCCGCAAGATGGTCTGCGAGTGGGGCATGAGCGACAAGCTCGGGCCGATGACCTTCGGCACGAAGGACGAGAACATCTTCCTCGGCCGCGACTTCCACCAGGCCCAGGGCTACTCCGAGCGCACCGCTTCGGAGATCGACGCCGAGGTCCGCCGCTTCGTGACCGACGGCTACGACCGCGCCCGCTCGCTCTTGAGCGCCAACCTCGACGTCCTGCACGCGATCGCCCAGGCTCTCCTCGAGCGCGAGGTCCTCGACAGCGCCGAGATCGACGAGCTCATCGCCGCCGGTAACGGCCAGAGCGGCCAGCCCGCCACCGTCGCGGCGGTGTAGTGTCACCGCGCGCCTCGCGCGCGGCCGAGGAAGCGAGCCGGGGAGTGGGGCCCTGGCGGGCTTTGCCCGACGGGGCGAGGGGAGAGATCCCGTCGTTCGATAGCTTGCGAACGCAAGCGTGATCCTGCACCACATCGACGGTGGAGGTCCTCAGGCAGCTTCGTCTCGCGGACTACGCGGACATCCTGATCATCGCGGTGCTGACGTACTGGATGATCAACCTGATCCGCGGCACTCGGGCCGTCCAGATGCTGATCGGCCTCGTCGTCGTCGCGGGCATGTACACCGCGTCGCAGTACTTCGAGCTGTACACCCTGTCCTGGATCCTGCGCGAGTTCCTGGGCTCGATCTTCCTCGTCGTGGTCGTGATCTTTCAGAACGACATCCGGCGGGTGCTGACGCAGGTCGGGCGCGGGCGGCTCTTCGGCGGCGACCGGCGCGCGCGCTCGGAGGTCGTGGACGAGGTGACGCGCGCCGCGGTGTCGCTCGCCGCGAAGCGGATCGGCGCTCTCATCGTGCTCGAGCGCGAGGTCGGGCTGAACGAGTACCTGGAAGCGGGCACGATGCTGGACGCGCGCGTGAGCCGCGAGCTCCTGATGTCGGTCTTCCATCCCTCGTCGCCGATCCACGACGGCGCCGCCATCATCCGCCACGGGCGGCTCGCCGCCGCCGGATGCTTCTTGCCGCTCACCGCCAACCCGGCGGTCAGCAAGTCGCTCGGGAGCCGGCACCGCGCCGCGATCGGCGTGACGGAGGAGAGCGACGCGGCGGTCGTCGTCGTGTCGGAGGAGGAGGGCAAGATCTCCCTGGTCCGCGAGGGCCGCATCATCCGCGACTGCGACGCCGGCACCCTCCGGACGAGCCTCGCGCAGCTCTCCCTTCCATGAGCCGGCCGGCCGAATGCGCCGCGCGGCGCGGCGTCCATGACACGATGCTGCTCCGCGACCGCGCACGGCCGGCAAAGGGCGACCTCGCCGTCGTGCGTGAAGCGGCGTCCCGGGGGCCGCGCGCATGACGCCGCTCCGGCGCGCCCGGGCGCGCGCCCGCGGTCGGCCGCTCCCGCGCATCGCGTGGGGCGATCTCAGCGCGTGGGTGGTCGCGTTCGCGACCGCCATCGGGCTCTGGCTCTTCGTGAACACGGGAGAGCGGATGAGCGAGCGGACGCTCCGCGTCCGCCTCGAGCCGGAAAACCTTCCCGCCGGGCTCATGATCACGAACCAGGTGGCCGAGTTCGCGGAGGTGAGGGTGAGCGGGCCAGGCGTGATCCTCTCGGGCCTCGATCCCAAGCGGATGCGCACGCCGCTCGACCTCTCGGGCGTCCGGCCGGGGATCGCGACCTACTCGCTCAATCCGAAGACGTTCCAGCTCCCGCGGAAGGTCGAGGTCATGCGCGTGACCCCGGCGCAGGTGAGCTTCCAGGTCGACCGCATGGCGAAGCGGACGCTCCCGGTCCGGCTCGAAAGGCGGGGGGAGGTGCCGGCCGGCTTCTCGGTCGCGGGCATGGAGGTCTCGCCCGACAAGGTCGAGGTGAGCGGGCCCGCGACCAAGCTCGAGGGCCTGCGCGCCCTCGCGACGGAGCCGCTCGACCTCGCGAACGTCGGGCCGGACGGAAGCCAGGTGTACCTCCGCGTGCTGAGCCCCGCGGAGAACGTCCTGGTCGCACCGAGCGAGGTGCTCGCGCGGGTGGACGTCGCCCCCGTCGTCGCGGAGCGCGAGTTCAAGGGCGTCCAGGTCGCGCTGCGCGGCGCGCCGGACGGGTGGGCCGTCGATCCGCAGCGCGTCGCGCTCACGGTGCGCGGGCCGGAGAGCTCGGTGAGCTCGCTGGAACTCGGAGCCGGTTCCGTCTACGTCGATGCGGGCGAGCTCGCGCCGCCCGGCCCGCATCGCGTGCGCCCGTCGGTGGTCCTGCCCGACGGCGTCGAGGTCGTGCGGCAGGTGCCCGAAGAGGTCTCCCTCAAGTGGTCGGGGGGCAAGCGGCGAGGCGGCGGGGTGGCTCGGAAGGCGGAGTCGAGAAGTGGGTGAAGCGAAGAAGAGACGGCTCTTCGGGACCGACGGCGTCCGCGGCGTCGCCAACGAGGACCCGATGACGTCGGAGATGGCGCTCCGACTCGGCCGTGCGATCGCGCACGTGTTCCGGTCGAGCCCGCGCCGGCACAAGATCCTGATCGGGAAGGACACCCGCGTGTCGGGCTACATGCTCGAGACCGCGATGGCGTCCGGCATCTGCTCGATGGGCGTCGACGTGCTGCTCGTCGGCCCGATGCCGACGCCCGGGATCGCATTCCTGACGCGCAGCCTGCGCGCCGACGCGGGCGTCGTGATCTCCGCGTCGCACAACCCGTTCCAGGACAACGGCATCAAGTTCTTCGCGTCGAACGGCTTCAAGCTGCCGGACGCCGTCGAGGCCGAGATCGAGGAGCTCGTCTTCGCGAACGCGATCGACCACCTCCGGCCGACGGCGGGGGAGATCGGAAAGGCCTTCCGCATCGACGACGCGCTCGGGCGCTACAACGTCTTCGTCAAGAACTGCTTCCCGCGCGCGCTCACGCTCGACGGCTTCCGCGTCGTGGTCGACGCAGCGAACGGCGCCGGCTACCGCGTCGCGCCCGAGGTCGTCGAGGAGCTCGGCGCGCGCGTCGACACGCTCGCCTGCGAGCCCGACGGCGAGAACATCAACCGCGGCTGCGGCGCGCTCCACCCAGAGGGCCTGCAGGCGCGCGTCCGCGAGCTCGGCGCGCACGTCGGCATCGCGCTCGACGGCGACGCCGACCGGTGCCTCCTCGTCGACGAGAAGGGCTCGCTCGTCGACGGCGACCAGGTGCTCGCGATCGCCGCGCGCGACCTGCTGCGCACCGGCGCGCTCTCGAAGCGCACCGTCGTCGCGACCGTGATGTCGAACCTGGGGCTCGAGGTCGCGCTGCGCGAGCTCGAATGCCAGCTCGTCCGGACGCCCGTCGGCGACCGCTACGTCGTCGAGGAAATGCTGCGCGGCGAGTACAACCTGGGCGGCGAGCAGTCCGGCCACGTGCTCTTCCTCGACCACAACACGACCGGCGACGGGCTCATCACCGCGCTCGCCGTGCTCGCCATCATGGCCGACACGGGACGCCCGCTGTCGGAGCTCGCGGCCGTCATGCCGCGCTTCCCACAGGTGCTCGTGAACGTCCGCGTCCGGACGCGTCGCGACGCGACCGCGGACGAGCGCGTCGCCGCCGCGATCGCCGACGTCGAGCAGCGCCTCGGGAAGCGCGGGCGCGTCCTCGTCCGCGCGTCGGGCACCGAGCCGCTCATCCGCGTGATGGTCGAGGGCGAGCGCGAGGACGACGTGCGCGCGGACGCCGAGTCGATCGCCGCGGTCATCCGCGAGACCGACCCGGCATGACCTCCGGCGCGGCGCACGGCAGTCGGCGTGTCGCGCTCGGCGTGAACGTGGACCACGTCGCGACGCTCCGCCAGGCGCGCGGCGTCTCGTACCCCGACCCGGTCGCCGCCGCGCGCATCGCCCTCGCCGCGGGGGCGGACGGCATCACGGCGCACCTGCGGGAGGACCGCCGCCACATTCAGGACGCGGACGTCGAATGCTTGCGCGCCGAGCGCGGCCTGAAGCTGAACCTCGAGATGGCGGCGACCGCGGAGATGGTCGAGATCGCGTGTCGCGTCCGGCCCGACGACGTCTGCATCGTCCCCGAGCGTCGCGCCGAGGTGACGACGGAAGGCGGGCTCGCGGTCGCGGCGCACGAGCGCCAGCTCGCGCCCGCCGTGGCTCGGCTGCGCGACGCCGGGATCCGGGTGAGCCTCTTCATCGACGCCGAGCCCGAGCAGATCGCCGCGTCGGCGCGCGTCGGCGCGACCGTCGTCGAGCTCCACACGGGCCGCTACGCCGACGCGAGCGGCGCGGCCGTCGAGCGCGAGGTGGCGGCGCTTCGGCGCGGCGCCCAGCAGGCGACGGGTCTCGGCTTGACGGTGAACGCCGGCCACGGCCTGACGGTCGAGAACGTCGGGCCCATCGCGCGATTGCCGGGGATGCACGAGCTCAACATCGGGCACTCGATCGTCGCGCGCGCGGTCCTGATCGGGATGGCCGAGGCGGTGCGCGAGATGCTGGCGGCGATCGCCGCGGCGATCGGCGCGAGCGCTGCGCGCGCCGGGTGAGCCGGCCCGTTGGAGGTCGCGACCACCGCCCAGATGCGCGAGCTCGATCGCCGCACGATCGAGCTCGGGACCCCCGGCCTGACGCTCATGGAGCGCGCCGGCGCCGGTGTCGTCGCGGATCTCCTCCGGCACGCGCGCGCGGCCTGCCGTCGCGGAGTCCTCGTGATCGCCGGGCGCGGCAACAACGGCGGCGACGGCTTCGTCGTCGCGCGGCTCCTGAAGGCGAAGGGGATCCGCGTCGGCGTCGTCCTCCTCGCGAGCGCCGACCGGGTCGCGGGCGACGCGCGCACGAACCTCGATCGCTGGCGGCGGGCGCGCGGGCGGCTGCTCGAGATCACGCGCGAGGAGGACATCGCTCCGCTCGAGCGCGAGCTGGCGCGCGCCGGCGTCGTCGTCGACGCCGTCTTCGGGACCGGGCTGAACGCGCCCGTGAGCGGGCTCCCCGCGATCGCGATCGCGGCGATCGCGCGCGCCGCGGCGCCGACGGCGGCGCGGGCGCGCCCTCCGGTCGTGGTGGCGGTCGACGTTCCGTCGGGGCTCGACGGCGACACCGGCGAGCCGCTCGGAATGGCCGTCCGGGCGGATGCGACGATCACGTTCGCGCTGCCGAAAGTCGGGCTCGTTCTGCCTCCCGCACGCCCCTGGGTCGGCCGGATCGCGGTCGTCGACATCGGGATCCCGGAGGCGGTGCGTGCGGCGGTCGGTCCTCTCCCCGAGGCGGCGACCGCCGAGGCGATGGCGCGCCTCGTTCCCGAGCGGCGCGCGTCGGAGCACAAGGGCAGCCACGGCCACGTGCTCGTCGTCGCGGGCTCGATCGGGAAGAGCGGCGCGGCCGCGCTCGCGGGCCGGGCGGCGATCCGCGGCGGCGCCGGCCTCACGACGATCGCGTGCCCGGCGGACGTCCAGGCCGTCGTCGCCGCGAGCCTCGCCGAGGCGATGACCGAGCCGTACGGCGACTTCGCCGCCGACGAGTGGAGGGAGCGCGTCGCCGGACGATCGGCGCTCGTCGTCGGCCCAGGGCTCGGGCGGAGCGACGCCGCGACCGCGCTCGTCCACTGGCTCGTGCGCGAGGTCGGCGCGCCGATGGTGATCGATGCCGACGGGCTGAACGCGCTCGCGGACGATCGCAGCGCGCTCCGTGCGAGCCGGGCGCCGCGCGTACTGACCCCGCACCCGGGCGAGATGTCGCGCCTCGTGGGCCGGCCGGTCCCCGAGCTGCAGGGGGATCGGCTGGGAACCGCGCTCGCCCTCGCGCGCGACACCGGAGCGGTCGTGGTCCTGAAGGGCGCCGGGACGATCACGGCGGCGCCCGACGGTCGCGCGACGATCAATACGACGGGCGGCCCGCTCCTCGGGTCCGGGGGCACGGGCGACGTGCTGTCCGGCCTCGTCGGGAGCCTGCTCTGCCAGGGGCTCGCTCCCTACGACGCCGCGCGCCTCGGCGTCTTCCTGCACGGCCTCGCCGGCGATCGCCTCGCGGAGCGCCTCGGCGACGCCGGCCTCCTCGCCTCGGAGCTCGCGGACGAGATTCCGCCCGCGCGCCGCGCGCTCGCTTCGGCGCGCGACGCCGGCTGAGCGACGCTCTCGGAGCCGACTTCGGCCTCGCTGGTCTGCGACGCGTGGGGGCCGTTGCTATAGTCCCGCGACCGTGAGGATCGAGACCCGTTCCCCCGAGGAAACCGAAGCGCTCGGCGAGCGCCTCGCGCGCCTCGCGTCGCCCGGCCTCGTGATCGGGCTCACCGGGCCCCTCGGCGCCGGCAAGACGGCGCTCGTCCGCGGCCTCGCGCGCGGGGTCGGTGCCGACGAGCGCGACGTCCATAGCCCCACCTTCATCACGGCGACGGTCTACCGGGGGCGTCTGCCGCTCACGCACGTCGACCTCTACCGCCACGAGACGACGCTCCCGCCCGCCGACTGGCTCGCCGAGATGCTGGAAGGCGAGGGCATCGCCGCCGTCGAGTGGTTCGAGCGCCTCGGCGACGACGTTCCGCGGGACGTCCTCGCGATCGACCTCGCCTACGGCGGCGACGAGTCGCGCCGGGTGCTCGCGCTGCGGGCCACCGGGCCGCGCTCCGCGGCGCTCCTGGCGCGGCTTTCCGAAGCGTTCGAGGAGCGCGCGATGGCCGAGGACGGCCGCGACGAGGCGCGCGCGCGATGAGCGGGCAGCTCACGGTCCAGAAGTACGGCGGCACGTCGGTCGGCTCGATCGAGCGGATCCAGGAGGTGGCGCGCCGGGTCGCGGCTCGCGCCGGCGGCGAGCGCATGATCGTCGTCGTGTCGGCGATGGCGGGCGAGACCGATCGCCTGCTCGGGCTCGCGCGCGAGCTCTGCACCGAGCCGGACGCGCGCGAGTGCGACGTCGTCGCCGCGAGCGGGGAGCAGGTGACCGCGGCTCTGCTCTCGATTGCGCTCTCGGCGCGCGGCGTTCCGGCGCAGTCGTTCCTCGGCCACCAGGTCCGGATCACGACCGACAGCGCGCATGGGAAGGCGCGCATCCAGTCGATCGACGGCCAGCGGATCGCGGCGGCGCTCGACGCGGGGAAGGTCGTCGTGGTCGCGGGCTTCCAGGGCGTCGACGAGAAGGGGAACATCACGACGCTCGGGCGGGGCGGCTCCGACACGAGCGCGGTCGCGGTCGCGGCCGCGGTGCGCGCCGACGTCTGCGAGATCCTCACCGACGTCGATGGCGTCTACACGACCGATCCCCGCATCTGCCCGCAGGCGCGTAAGCTCGAGCGCATCTCGTACGAGGAGATGCTGGAGCTCGCGAGCCTCGGCGCGAAGGTGCTCCAGATCCGCTCGGTCGAGTTCGCGAAGCGCTACGGCGTCCGCGTGCACGTGCGGTCGAGCTTCAACGAGAACGAGGGCACGTGGGTCGTGCCCGAGGAGTCGACGATGGAGGACGTGCTGGTCTCGGGGGTCGCCTACGACCGCGACCAGGCGAAGGTGACGCTCACGCGCGTGCCCGACCGGCCCGGCCTCGCGGCGCGCATCTTCGGGCCGATCGCCGCCGAGGGCATCGTCGTCGACATGATCATCCAGAACACCGGCGCCGACGGCTCGACCGACATGACCTTCACCGTGCCGAAGGCCGAGCTCCCGCGCGCGCTCCGCATCGTCGAGGACATCCGGAAGGAGGTCGGGGCGGGCGAGGTCCGCTCGGACGCGGGCGTCACGAAGGTCTCCGTCGTCGGACTCGGCATGCGGAGCCACGCGGGCGTGGCCGCGTCGATCTTCGAGGTCCTCGGCCGCGAGGGCATCAACATCCAGATGATCTCGACGTCCGAGATCAAGGTGTCGGTCGTCATCGACGGCAAATACACCGAGCTCGCCGTCCGAACGCTGCACGACGCGCTGATCGGTGGGTCTGCTTGACGCGTGGTCGACTGGCGGTCGCGGCGTGTGCGCGAGCGGTACGCACGTCGCTACGTTGCGCCGGCGGCCGCGTTTTTCGGAGTGCCTGTGGGCCGCCGGAGCCGTGTGTGCGGGCGCTCGCTCCGGGCCTCGCTCGCGGGGCGGAAGAGCGCCCCGAATTATCTCATGAATCAAGGTGGGGGCGGGTGATTGTCCCGCTCGTTCGACAGTCGCTCGCTTGCCCGCAAACACGGCTCCGGCTGCCGCGCCGCCATTCCGCGCTGCCGCCCGCGCCGCACGCCCGGCCTGCAGCGCGGTTACGACGGCACCGCCCAGCCACCACCACCCCCGCCTCAGCGTGCAGGGCACACCGCTCCCCTGCGGCGCTGGAGCGCCCGGCGCGCCCGGTGTGGGGAAGGGGGGCTGGGCTGGAATGGTGGGGTCCTGCCACGTGGGGTTGCGCGTGCCGGTGGAGGCGCGTGGGCAGGTGCCTCGCCGACGCCCGTGCCAAGGCGAGCCGCCGGGGCGGCGTGAGCGGAGCCTGGAGCGACTGTCGAGCGAGCGGACCATGGATCGCCCCCACCTTGATTCATGAGACAATTCGGGGCGCACGGCTCCCGCGCAGCGAGACCCGGAGCGAAGGCCCGCTCACGCCGTCCCGGCGGCGGCCCCAGCCACCAAGCGACCAAGAAGCACCCCGCCGTCGCGAGTCGCACAGCGCGAATGAGAAGCGGTGTGCAGCGGTCGTGCGAATCGGCCCGGGACCCGAGCGCTTGCACGCGGCGTGTCGGCTGGCGAGAAACGCCCGGTGAGGCCGAGACAGGCACGATGAGGCGGATCCAGGTCTACGACACGACGCTGCGCGACGGCTGCCAGGGGGAGGAGGTCGCGCTCACGGTCGACGCGAAGCTCGCGATCGCAGAGCGGCTGGACGCCTTCGGGGTGCACTACATCGAGGGCGGGTGGCCGGGGTCGAACCCGCGCGATGCGGCGTTCTTCGGGCCGGCGATGAAGCTCGGGTTGAAGCACGCCAAGGTCGTCGCGTTCGGGTCGACGCGGCGGGCGAACGTCACCGCGGCCGACGACGCGAACCTCGCGATGATCCTCCGCGCCGGGACGCCGGTCGCGTGCATCGTCGCCAAGTTCTGGGAGCTCCACGTGCGCGAGGAGCTCCGGATCTCGCGCGAGGCGAACCTGGAGATCATCCACGACTCGGTCGCGTACCTCCGGAAGCGCCTGGACGAGGTGATCGTCGACGCCGAGCACTTCTTCGACGGCTATGCCGCGAACCCGGAGTTCACGCTCGAGTGCCTCCGCGTCGCCGCCGACGCGGGCGCGACGCTCGTCTGCCTGTGCGACACGCGCGGCGGCAGCCTGCCGCAGCAGGTCGCCGACGGCGTCCGCGCCGCGCAGACCGCGTCCGGCGTCCCGCTCGGCATCCACTGCCACAACGACTCGGAGCTCGCGGTCGCGAACTCGATCGCCGGCATCGAGGCCGGCTGCGTGCAGGTGCAGGGCACGATCAACGGGATCGGCGAGCGCTGCGGCAACGCGAACCTGGTGTCGATCGTCGCGAACCTTCAGCTCAAGCTCGGCTACCACTGCGTCAAGCAGACACAGCTGAAGGGCCTGACCGAGCTGTCGCACTTCGTCGACGAGCTCGCGAACCGCGAGCCGTACAAGCAGCAGGCGTACGTCGGCCTCAGCGCGTTCGCGCACAAGGCGGGTCTGCACGCCTCGGCGGTGCGGAAGCACGCGGCGACCTACGAGCACATCGACCCGTCGCTCGTCGGAAACCACCAGCGCGTGCTCGTGTCCGACCAGGCCGGGCGGTCGAACCTCCTCTCGAAGGCGAAGGAGCTCGGCATCGATCCCGCCGCGCTCGAGCCCAAGCTGAAGACGCTCCTCCAGGAGCTGAAGCAGCTCGAGCACCAGGGCTTCCAGTTCGAGGGCGCGGACGCCTCCTTCGAGCTCCTCCTCCAGAAGGCGATCAACGGCGAGAAGCTGCGCCACTTCGAGCTGATCGGGTTCCGCGTGATCGACGAGAAGCGCCACGAGAACGAGGTGCCGATCGCCGAGGCGACGATCATGGTGCGCGGCCCGGACGGGCAGGTCGAGCACACGGCGGCTCAGGGCAACGGCCCGGTCAACGCGCTCGACCTCGCGCTCCGGAAGGCGCTCGCGAAGTTCTATCCCGAGATCCAGGACGTCCACCTCGTCGATTACAAGGTCCGGGTGCTCGACGCGGGCGTCGGGACCGAATCGATCGTGCGCGTGCTGATCGAGTCGGCCGACGCGGCCGACCACTGGACGACGGTGGGCGTGTCCCAGAACGTCGTCGAGGCGAGCTGGCAAGCCCTCGTGGACTCGATCGATTTCAAGCTGTACAAAGATCGAAAGCGCCGTCGCGGCCATCGCTCGCCGGCCGCCGCCACGAGCGGCGCCGCCTGATCGCGCAGACGCCGGTCCGCGAGCCGCGACCGGCGCGCGGGCGCGGGCGGTTCTTCCTCCGAGCGACCGCGACGACCGAGCCTCCCCATGTCGATGTGGTCGCGCATACGCGAGGACGTCCTCGTCGCCTTCGAGCGGGATCCGGCCGCGCGCTCGACGCTCGAGGTCATCCTCTGCTACCCGGGCATCCACGCGCTGCTGATGCATCGCGTCGCCCACTCGCTGTGGCTGCGCGGGGCGCGGCTGCCGGCGCGCCTCCTGTCGGCGTTCGCGCGCTTCCTGACCGGGGTCGAGATCCACCCCGGCGCGCGCATCGGAAGGCGCGTCTTCATCGACCACGGCATGGGCGTCGTCGTGGGGGAGACCGCCGAGATCGGAAACGACGTCCTCATCTACCAGGGCGTGAGCCTCGGCGGCACGAGCCTCACCAAGGGGAAGCGCCACCCGACCATCGAGGACTACGTCGTGATCGGCCTCGGCTCGACGGTGCTCGGACCCGTCACGGTCGGCCGACACAGCCGGGTCGGCGCCGGCTCGGTCGTCGTCGCCTCCGTGCCGCCGCACTCGACCGTCGTCGGCGTGCCCGGTCGCATCGTGAGCGAAGCGGCGGCGCACTCGGCGGAAGGCGTCCCGCTGCTGAGCCTCGAGCATGGTCAGCTTCCAGACCCGCTCGTCCGGACGATCAACGGGCTCGCGCAGCAGGTCGCGCGCCTCGAGCGCGAGGTGTCGGAGCTGCGCGACGGGCAGGCGGCCGAGGGCGAAGCGGAGCCGCCGCCGGGCGAGGACCCGACGGCGCTCGCGGCCGTCAAGCGCTCGTGACGGGCCGGCGATGAACCTCGACCACAACTCCGGCGCGCGCGTCCGGCCGGAGGTTCGGGAGGCGGTCGCCGACCTCCTCGGCCGCGACCTCGCGAATCCGTCGAGCGCACACGCGGCGGGCCGGCGCGCGCGCGATGCGATCGAGTCGGCGCGCGACGAGGTCGCGGCGCTCGTGAACGCGCGCCCGGCGGAGGTGGTCTTCACGAGCGGCGGCACCGAGGCGAACAATCTCGCCGTGCTGGGATCGCTCGGCGCGGGCGACCACGTCGTCTCGACGGCGATCGAGCACGCCTCCGTCCTGGAGGCGATCGAGCGCGCCCGCGAGTGCGGGGCGCGCTCGACGCTCGTCCGCCCGGCGTCCGACGGCGCCATCGCGGCAGCGGACGTGGCCGCGGCGCTCGACGGCGCGACGCGCGTGGTGAGCGTCGGCTGGGCGAACGGCGAGATCGGAAACGTGCAGCCGATCGCCGACATCGCCGGCTCCGTCCGCGCCCGCGCGGCGGAGCTCGGGTCGCGCCCGCTCGTGCATTCGGACGCCGTCCAGGCGGCAGGAGTCGTGGAGGTCGACTTCGTGCGGTCAGGCGCCGACCTGCTGACCCTTTCGGGGCACAAGCTCGGAGCGCTGACGGGCGTCGGCGCGCTGGTGGTGCGCTCGGGCACGGCGCTCCGCCCGATCATGCTCGGTGGACCGCACGAGCGGGAGCGCCGGGCCGGCACGGAGAACGTCGTCGGCATCGCGAGCTTCGGCGTCGCCGCGCGACTGGCGTCCGCCGAGCGCGAGGAGCGCGCGCGGCGTGCGCGCCGGCTGCGAGATCGGCTGTGGGCCGGCCTCGCGGCGGCCGCGGCGCCGGTCGTCCGGCTCGGGCGCGAGGACGGCCTCCCGACGACGCTCGCGATCGCGTTTCCGGGAGCGCGCGGCGACGCGCTCGTGCTCGCGCTCGACCTCGCCGGTATCGCCGCCTCGACCGGCGCGGCATGCGCCGCCGGCGCGGCGGAGCCCTCGCACGTCGTGCGGGCGCTCGGGTGCTCGCCCGAGGTGGCGGCAGGAGCGCTCCGCCTTTCGCTCGGCCGCGACGTCGGCGAGGACGACGTCGAGCGCGCGGTCGCGATCGTCGCGGCCGCGGTGGCGCGGGCGCGCAGCGAGAGACGCGCGCGCGGGCTCTCCGATGCCGCCTGACGCGCGCACGCAGGGCGACCCGACCCCGGAGCACGGCCGCGCCGCGCGCATCGCGCGCGCGGCGCGCGACGCGACGAGGCTCGCCGGCGTCGCGCCGGCCGTCGACCCGGCGGCGCCGGCGGCGCACGTCGCGCCCGGCGCGCGCGTCGTCGCGGCGATGTCGGGCGGCGTGGACAGCGCGGTCGCGGCGGCGCTCGCGGTCGCGGCCGGCTACGACGTCGTCGGCGTCTCGATGCGCCTCGGCGCGGCGCGCGCGCGCTCCGAGGGGCACCGCGGCTGCTGCTCGCTCGACGACTTCGACGACGCCCGGCGCTGCGCCGCGCGGATCGGGATCCCGCACTACGTCGTCGATCTCCGCGAGACGTTCGAGAGCACGGTGATGGCGGACTTCGCGTCGTCGTACCTCGCGGGCCGGACGCCGAACCCGTGCGCGGTCTGCAATCGCGACGTCAAGTTCTCGGCGCTCTGGGAGATGGCGGCGACGCTCGGCGCGAGCGCGATCGCGACCGGTCACTACGCGCGCATCGCGAGCGCTCCGGACGGCGGGCTGGGGCTGTCGACCGCGCGGGACCCCGCGAAGGACCAGAGCTACTTCCTCTTCATGCTCGGACAGGACGAGCTGGCGCGGACGCTCTTCCCGGTCGGCGACCTGCCGAAGGGCGCGGTGCGCGCGATCGCGGGCGCGCTCGAGCTTCCGGTCGCGCGAAAGCCCGAGAGCCAGGACATCTGCTTCGTGGCGGGTCGCCGGTACGACGAGGTGGTGGAGGAGATCGCCCGCGACGCGCCCCGCACGCCCGGACGAATCGTCGACGCGGCGGGCGTCGTGCTGGCGCGCCATGACGGCGTCCACCGCTTCACGGTCGGGCAGCGCCGCGGGCTCGGCGGCGGGTCGAGCGAGCCGCGCTACGTCTCGTCGATCGACGCCGCGACCGGCGACGTCGTCGTCGGACCTCGGAGCGGCCTCGCGCATGCCGGCTGCCTCGTGCGGGACGTCCGCTGGACGGGCGCGCCGTTCCGCGGCGCCACGCGCGTCCGGCTTCGCCATCGCCACGCGCCGGTCGCGTGCGTCGTGGAGCCCGCCGGCGATCGCGTCGCGGTCGCGTTCCCCGAGCCGACCCCGGGCGTGAGCCCGGGGCAGGCCGCTGTCTGGTACGAGGGCGAGCGCGTGCTCGGCGGCGGCTGGATCGAGCGCGCGCTGTGACGATGGAGCGGGCGAAGCGGTCCGCCGAGGGCGCGCCCGACGACCTCGCGGCGGTCGCGGAAGCCCTCGAAGAGCGGCTCGGCTACGGCTTCGGCGATCGCGCGCTCCTCCGGACCGCGCTCACGCACCGCTCCCACACCGCCGGCGCCGGCGAGCAGAACGAGACGCTCGAGTTCCTGGGGGACGCGGTGATCGGGCTGGTCGTGAGCGACCTCCTGGTCCGCCGGTGGCCGCTCGCGAACGAGGGCCAGCTCTCCCGCCGGCGCGCGGCGCTCGTGAACGCCGACTCGCTCGCGGCGAAGGCGTCGGGGCTCGGGCTCGGTCCGGTGATCCTGCTCGGCCGCGGCGAGGAGAAGACGGGCGGCCGCGCGAAGCGCTCGATCCTCGCGGGCGCATTCGAGGCCGTCCTCGGCGCGGTCTTCCTCGACGGCGGATTCGACGCGGCCCGGCGCGCGATCGAGCTCGTCTTCCGCGAAGACGTGGCCGTGCAGCCCGGCGCAAAGGCGGGCGAGTACAAGACGCGCCTCCAGGAGCTCACCCAGCGCCTGTTCCGCCAGACGCCGGAGTACACGCTCCGGAGCGTCTCGGGGCCGGATCACGCTCGCGACTTCCTGAGCGAGGTGCGCATCCAGGGCCGGCTTCTCGGGACCGGATCCGGCCACAGCAAGAAGGTCGCGGAGCAGGCGGCGGCGCGCGAGGCGCTGCAGGCGCTGGCCGACCACGAGGCCGCGGTGGACGCGGGCGCGGAGGCGCAGATCGCCGAACCGGCGACGCGCGGCGCGCCGACGCGGGAAGCAGGCGGGGAGGGCGAAGCGTCGTGACCGCTCCGCGCGGCGCTCGCGACGCCGGCCCGGCCGGCCCGGGATCGCCTCCCGGCGAGGCGCCCGCGAATGCCGACGTCGGCCCCGGTGCCGACGTGCCACAGCGCGCCGGCTTCGTTGCGCTCGTCGGCCGCCCGAACGCGGGGAAGTCGACGCTCCTGAACGCGGTCCTCGGTCGCAAGCTCGCGATCGTCACCCCGAAGCCGCAGACGACGCGGCACCGGATCGTCGGCATCGAGACCCGGGCCGACGTCCAGTTCGTGTTCGTCGACACGCCCGGCCTCCACCGGCCGCGGACGCTCCTCGGCGAGCGCATGGTCAAGGCGGCGCGCCAGAGCCTCGCCGACGCCGACGTCGGCGTGTGGGTCGTCGACGCCGCCGAGGGCTTCGGCGAGGACGACGAGTCCCTGGCGCGCGAGCTCGCGCGCGAGAAGCGGCCGGTCGCGGTCGCGCTCAACAAGATCGATCGCGTCCGCCGCGACGATCTCCTCGTCCTCGCCGACCGGATCGACAAGCTGCTCCCCGGACGCCACGTCGTCCCGATCAGCGCCCGGACCGGCGAGAACGTGGACGAGCTGCTCGCGACGGTCGCGCGGCTGCTCCCGGAGTCGCCGCCGCTCTACCCGGCGGACGCGCAGACCGACCTGCCGGAGAAGTTCTTCGCGGCGGAGCTCGTGCGGGAGCAGATCCTCCTCGCGACGCACGAGGAGGTGCCGTACCAGAGCGCCGTCCGGATCGACGAGTTCGCCGAGCGCCCCGGGCGCGACCTCGTCTTCATCCAGGCGACGATCGTCGTCGCGCGCTCGTCGCAGCGCGCGATCGTGATCGGCGAGAGAGGAAAGCGCCTGAAGGAGATCGGGCAGCGCGCGCGCGCGGAGCTCGAGCGCTTTCTCGGCGTCCGTGTCTACCTCGAGCTGCACGTGAAGGTCGACGAGCGATGGTTCGCGAGCAACGCGAAGCTGAACGAGCTCGGGCTGTGAGCGCGACGGCCGCGGCCGGGCGCGGCACGCGCGGCGCGGAGGCGCGCCCGGGCGACGCCGTTCCCGTGGTCGCGATCGCGGGCCGTCCGAACGCGGGCAAGTCGACGCTCTTCAACCGCCTCCTGCGACGGAGGCACGCGATCGTCGACCAGACGCCCGGCGTCACGCGCGACGAGAACCGCGCGCGCCTCGTTCGCGGCGGCCGTCCGTTCGATCTCGTCGACACCGGCGGCATCGAGGAGGTCGCGCCGGGTCCGGGGCTCGCCGAGCGCGTGCAGGCGCGAAGTCTGGGCGCGTTGCGAGCCGCGGACGTCGTGATCCACCTGGTCGACGGGAAGGCGGGTCTTTCGGCGGCGGATCGCGCGGTCGCGCGCCGGATCCGCTCGCTCGGCGTCCCGACGATCCTCGCCGTGAACAAGATCGACCGCGACGACCAACGCCTGCGTGTCGCGGACTTCGCCGCGCTCGGCGCGGACGAGCCCGTGGCCGTCTCGTCGGCGCACGGGCTCGGCGTCGAGGAGCTCTGGGAGCGCGTCGAGGAGGAGCTCGCGCGCGCGGGGCGGCTCACGGAGGCATCGCCGGCGGAGGCTGCGGCGGACGAAGCTCCGGCGGAGACGACGGAGGCGGCCGAACGCCCCGCGCGCATCGCGCTCATCGGCCGGCCCAACGTCGGCAAATCGTCGCTGCTGAATCGCCTCGTCGGATTCGAGCGCGCGATCGTCGACGCGACCCCGGGCACGACGCGCGACGCGATCGACGTCGCGCTCGAGCGGGCCGGGCGGCGCTACGTCGTCGTCGACACGGCAGGGCTCAGGCGTCCGAGCCGGATCGTCGAGACGATCGAGGGCTATGCCGCCGGCGCGTCGCTGCGCGCGCTCGAGCGCGCCGACGTCGCCGTGCTGGTCCTGGACGCGACGCTCGGCGTGAGCGATCAGGACCTCCGCCTGGCCGACCTCGCGTGGCGTCGCGGGCGCGGCTTCGTCGTCGCGGTGAACAAGGTCGACCTCGCCCCCGAGCTCGCGGCCGAGCAGTGCCACGACACGATCGCGAAGCGCCTGCCGCAGTGGCCGCCCGTGCCGCTCGTCCGCCTGAGCGCGCTCACCGGCCAGGGGCTCAAGTCGCTCTTCTCGGCGATCGACACGGTGGTCGCCGCCTATCGGCGGCGCCTTCCGACGCCGCGCCTGAACGAGGTCGTCCGCGCCGCGGTCGCGGCGCACCCGCCGCCGCTCCTGCGCGGGCGCGCGCCGAGCGTCCTCTATGCGGCGCAGGTGCGGTCCGCTCCGCAGGAGGTGGCGATCGTGTCCGGGCACCCCGAGGGGATCGGCGCCGAGTACCGTCGCTACCTGACGCACCGGCTGCGCGAGGAGTTCGGCCTCGTCGGGGTGCCGCTCAAGCTCGCGCTGCGCGAGCGCGCGCGCTCCTCGCGACCGCGCCCCGCGCGCCCGCGCGGCGCACGCAAACCCGGTGATGACCGGGCGTCCGCCAAGGCGCGCGGATCGAAGGGCCTGGCCCGGCGCGGCGCGAGGCGGTAGATTTGCCGGCCATGCCGCTCCTCGACCGGGCGCAGACCCTGCTCCTCGTGATCGACGTCCAGGAGCGCTACCTGCCGCACCTCTACGAGGGCGAGCGCGTCGTCGAGGGGACGCGCCGCCTGATCGAGGCGGCGAAGATCGTCGGCGTGCCGATCGCCACGACCGAGCAGTACCCGCGCGGTATCGGGCCGACCGCACCGGCGCTCCGCGCGGCGCTTCCGGCGGGCCACGAGCCGATCCAGAAGCTCTCGCTCTCGTGCCTCGGCGCCCGGCAGTTCGCCGAGCGGCTCGAGGCGAGCGGCCGCCGTCAGGTGCTCGTCGCCGGCATCGAGGCCCACGCCTGCGTCAACCACACCGTGCACGACCTGCTCGCCGCCGGCTACGGGGTGCACCTGGCGGTCGACGCGGTGTCGTCGCGCTTCCGCCGCGACTACGAGATCGGCGTCGCGCGCCTCGCGCGCGCGGGCGCGGTCGCGACGACCGTCGAGGCCGCGCTCCTCGAGTGGGTGCGCACCGCCGAGTCGCCCGAGTTCCAGCCCGTGCGCGCGCTCATCCGCGATCCACTCCCCGGCGACGGCGAGCCGCCGCGGGTCTGAGCCCCGCCGCCCCGCTGCAGCGTTTCGAGCGTTCGCCGAGCGCGCGTTCGAGCCCCTTTCCCACGGAGTCGAAGATGCAAAGCCGCTGGTCCGACGACGAAGCCCGCACCTTCCGCGAGCGCTACCGCGCCGACGGCGAGGAGCTCGCGCTCCGCGTCTACACGTCGCGCCTGATCGGCCAGGACGCCGACCTGGTCATGCACGGCGGCGGCAACACGTCGGTCAAGATCGAGAAGGAGGACGTCCTCGGCGAGCGCGTCGCGGCGATCTGCGTGAAGGGGAGCGGCTGGGACCTCGACTCGATCGAGCCGGCGGGCCTCCCCACGATGCGGCTCGACGGGCTCCGCCGCCTGCGCCGGCTCGAAGCGTTGAGCGACGAGGAGATGGTGAACCAGCAGCGCATCCACCTCTTCGACGCGACCGCGCCGAACCCGTCGGTCGAGACGCTGCTGCACGCGTTCCTCCCGCACCGCTTCATCGACCACACGCACGCCGACGCGATCCTCGCGCTCACGAACCAGGCCGACGGCGCGGCGCTCGTGCGGGCCGCGCTCGGCGACGACGTCGTCGTGGTCCCGTACGTCATGCCCGGCTTCGCGCTCGCGAAGCTCGCCGCCGAGCACTTCGAGCGCTCGCCGCGGGCGCGCGCGATGGTGCTCCTCAAGCACGGGCTCTTCACCTTCGCCGACGACGCGCGCACGAGCTACGAGCGCACGATCGACCTCGTCGACCGGGCCGAGCGCTTCCTCGCGGAGCGCACGCGGAAGCGGGTCGGCGCGTACGGCGCGAGCGCGCGGGCGCGCGACGACGGCGGGCGCGTCGCTGCCGCGGAGCGGGCGGCGGCGCGGATCGCGCCCGTGCTGCGCGGCCTCCTCGCGACGCCGACCCCGAACGAGGACCAGCCGTTCCGCCGCGTCGTGCTGGACGTCCGGACGAGCGGCGAGCTGCTCGACCTGCTCGCCTCACCCGACTGCGCGCGGCTCGCCGCGCTCGGGCCGCTGACGCCGGATCACGTGATCCGCACCAAGGCGACGGCCGTCCACGTCGCGGAGCCGCGCCTCGACGACCCGGCCGCGCTTCGCGCGCAGCTCGGCGAGGCGATCGACGCGTTCCGCGCGCGCTACGACGCCTACTTCGCCGAGCAGGTCGCCGCGAAGGGCGTGTCGCGGAGGAAGCTCGATCCCGACCCGCGCGTGATCCTGATCCCGGGCGCCGGCGTCTTCTGCGCCGGCAAGACCCGGAAGGACGCGGCGATCGCCGCCGACATCGCGGAGCACACGCTCCGCATGAAGGACGTCGCGCAGGCGCTCGGCCGCTACGAGCCGCTCTCGGACGGCGACCTCTTCGACATGGAGTACTGGAGCCTCGAGCAGGCGAAGCTCGGGAAGGCGGCGGAGAAGCCGATGTCGCGCCAGGTCGCGCTCGTGACCGGCGCCGCGGGCGCGATCGGCGTCGGGATCTGCCTCGAGCTCGCGCGCGCGGGCGCGCACGTGGTGCTGACGGACGTCGACGAGCGCGGTCTCGAGGCGGCGCGCGCGAAGGTCGCGGCGGTCGCGGGCGGCCTCGGGGTGTCCGCGGTCCGGATGGACGCGACCGACGAGGCGTCGGTCGACGCCGCGTTCGAGCACGCCTGCCGCACGTTCGGCGGGGTCGACGTCGTGGTCCCGAACGCCGGGATCGCGCACGTGAGCGCGCTGGCGGACACGGCGCCGCGCGACTTCGCGCGCGTCATCGACGTGAACCTGGGCGGCTACTTCCTCACGATGCGCGCGGCCGCGCGCGTGCTGCGCGCGCAGGGGACGGGCGGCAACATCGTCATCAACGCCTCGAAGAACGTGTTCGGTCCCGGGGCCGACTTCGGGGCCTACAGCGCGTCCAAGGCGGCCGGCCATCAGCTCGGCAAGGTGGCGGCGATCGAGCTCGCGCCGCTCGGCATCCGGGTGAACATGATCAACGCCGACGCCGTGTTCGCCGAGGGCGACACGCCGTCCGGCCTCTGGAAGGACATCGGGGCCGACCGTGCCCGCTCGAAGGGCATCGACCCGACGAAGCTCGAGGACCACTACCGCGAGCGGAACCTCCTGCACGCGCGCATCACGGGCGCGCACGTCGGACGGGCGGTCGTCTTCTTCGCCTCGAACCAGACGCCGACGACCGGCGCGACGCTCCCGGTCGACGGAGGCGTCGCCGCGGCCTTTCCCCGCTAGGAGCCTCTCGGCCGGCCCGCTCCGAGCGATCCCCACGTTGACCAAATCCCCAAACCATGGCGCGGCCGCGTCGATCGTGCCGATTTGCAAGCCGGAAGCGGCGGATTCCGCTGGCGATTCAAGCGGCCTCGGGGCATCGTCTTTGCATTTCATGCCAATGCCGCAGCGGCATCTCCGCCACCCGTTCGTCCACCGCTTGCCTGCGTCGCTGCGAGCCGGCCGTCTGAGGTACGTTCCCCGGTGAACCAGGCTCCGAGCAAGCGGATTTGGATCGGGGCAGGCCTCGCCTGCCTCTTCTGGGCGTCGACGGCCGGTGCGCAGGCCACGCATCCGCTGTGGAGCTGCGCAGACCTCGTGACGCGCGGGCTCCGGGCCTACGTCGAGAACGGGACGGCGCGCCTCGACAGGTGCGAGCAGGCCCGGCGGGAAGGCCAGTCGATCGCGGATTGCCCGGCGGATTCCGAGGTCGCGTCCTACTTCGCGAACCTCGACGACGACTTCCAGAAGACGGTCGACGACTGCTACCCGCCGGACAAGGCGGTTCCGGACCAGCCGGGGAGGGCGCTCTGCCCGATCGAGTCGCGCTCGCTCAGCGTGCTCCTGAACCACACGACCGACTCGACTCCGCCGGCACCGAACGAGCCCGATCAGACGATCTCCGTCCGGCTCCAGCTCACGCAGCTCGTCCGCGACCTCTGGGTCACCCCGTTCCCCGGCTGCACGCGCCCGACGAGCCGGATCACGAACCAGCACGTCCTCCAGTGCGCGGACACGATCGCCGAGGCGGCGGACGTCAAGGGCAAGGAAGCCGCGCAGTGCTTCTTCTCGTGCGAGAAGAACAACCTCGCGAGCAGCGACGCGTGCGTCGACGACACGACCGGTGATCCGATCGACGACGACGTGATCGCGTGCGTCGCCGAGAAGACCGGGCCGAACGAGGACCTGCAACCGATCGCGAGCGACTGCACGAGCGCCGACCTCGCCGCGCTCGGTTGCCCGCTCGGCGAGCAGACGGTCGACGGCTTCCTCGAAGCGCTCGGAGCGCGGCTCGAGGACTTCGCGCAGGACCTCAACTTCGCGACCTTCCATTCCGACTGCCGGACGTCGCTCCCGAACGATCCGGTTCCGATCGTCCCGGCCCAGGTCACGCTCGAGCCGAGCCTCACGAAGAAGCAGGTCAACTGCGGCCAGGTGCTCGACGCCGACTTCTTCGGCAGCGACCGCAAGGTGAGCTTCGATACCGACCTGAACTGCGTGTCCGTGACGACGCCGGCACCCGGCCAGACGGCCATCAACGGCATCGTGGTCGCGCGGACCGGCGTCGTCATCAACGGGCGCGCCCGCCAGCGGACGATCTCCGGGCCGGGAAGCCGGAAGCTCCGCACCGGCGCCGGGATCCTGCTCGCGCCCGGCGTGAAGCGCGTCCGGGTGGTCGGGTTCAAGCGCATCCAGAACTTCGCGTTCGGCGTGCGCGATTCCGACGCCGCCGACAACAAGGGCATGCAGGTCCTGAAGAGCACGCTCTTCCGGAACCTCGAGGCCGGCGTCTACTCGCGGTCCCTCCGCACGCGCATCGTCGATACCACCCTCGATCGGAACGGCATCGGCGCCGACCTCGGCGGCGACGACTCGGTCATGAACCGGGGCTTCGTCCGTCGCTCCGAGCCGCAGAGCAAGGATGCGCAGACCCCGCTGTCGCCGGGATGGGGAGCGCTCCTGACCGGTACGGACGCGAACGCCAGCGGCGTCACGGTCCGCATCGTCGGCACCGAGTTCGACGGAAACCGGCTCGGCATCGTCGTGCAGACCGACCACCATCTCGTCGAGCAGAACAAGGTCCAGACGCCGACGGATCCGCGACCGGATCCCTCCGAGCCGGCGCGCGACGGCATCTGGGTCGTCGGGTCTTCGAACCGGATCAACAGCAACTCCGTGAAGTTCAACACCGGCAACGGCATCGTCGTCGACGGCGACCTGAACGAGCTCGAGGCGAACCGCTGCGAGGACAACGACGAGAACGGCTACGTCGTCTCGGGCGATGCGAACCAGCTCGTGAACAACGACGCCGGGTCGATGGGCCACGGCAACCACCTCGCCGGCTACCTCGTGGACGGCACGAACACCGTGTTCGACACGAACCACGCCGAGGCGAACCTCGGACAGGGCTTCCGGATCGAGACGCCGACCGCTCAGTTCAAGGCGGGAAGCGCCAAGTCGAACGGCGGCATCGGCTTCGAGATCATGTCGGACGGCAACGATCTCGAGAGCAACTCCGCCGAGGCGAACGGCGGCACCGAGTTCGTGATCGCGCCGAACAATACCGACGGCGGCGGCAACAAGAAGAACGGGAGCACGTTCCACTTCACGGCCACCGGCGGCCCGTTCGAGTAAGGCGGCGCCCGGGCGCCGCCGAGCGAATCGTCAGCGCGCGACCGGCGGCTCGGCCATCACCTTCCGGACGGCGACGTCGCGCACCTTCCGGCGCACTCCGGTCGGCGACTGGATCTCGACGAACTTCCCGTCCACGCTCACGATCGTGAAGGGGCCGGGCTCGGCCATGATCACGACGAGGTCGCCGATCTGGAGGTCTTCGTCGTCGATGGTCGCCATGCGAGGTGTCTCCGCCGGCCGTGCCGATTGCGCGCCCGTCCGGTGAAGGCCTTCTAGCGGCTGGTACGGGCGCCGGCAAAGGCCGAGGTCGAGCGACGCGGTCGCGAAGGCGCGCAGGACGGTCGCGTCTTTTCCGCGGCGAGGCGCGCGCGCAAATCCGCTTCGCATCAGCGGCCGGCGCGCGGCCCGCCGCGCCTCCGGGTCAGCGCGAGAAGCTCGAGCGCCGTGCGGCGGATGGACGGGATCGATCCGCGATCGGCCCCTTTCGCCTTGGGGCGGGAGCTTCGCTCGGGCGCGCCGGGGGCCGCGGTCGCGGCGCCCGGCGACGCCTTCCGTCGCCGACGCCCGGCGAGCTGGTCCGACAGCTCCGCGACCTTCGCCCGAAGCTCCGCGATCTCGCGGTCCCACGCCGCCATGTCGTCGTCGCCTCTCGTCTGCACCACATCCTCCTCGCAGCGCCGCGAGCCCGGGCCGCCCCGGAGAGCGGCCCGGACGTGGCAGATGGCGGTCCGACCCGCCGATCGCGGTCGATCGATCACGCCTCCGCGGCAACCAGCCGGTTCGGCGCGAACACGCCCGTGATGGTCCCGCCGGTCTGCTGCGGCGCATCGAGCGGGCCCAGGAAGTCGATGACCGTGTTGCCCCGGACGATCTCGTTCAGGGCGAACGCGGGCGCTGCGCCGACGGTGCGGATGTCGAACTGGATGCCGGTCAAGCCGAAGTTCAGCGGATCGGTCTGGTCGTTCACGATCTTGTTGCCGGTGATCAGGTAGTTGTCGACGTGCGGCTCGCAGACCGCTCCCGGGAACCCGCCGAGCGCCGTGACGTCGATCCCGGCCGTGACCTCGGTCATCTTGTTCGACCGGATCGTGTTGTTGTTCGAGCTCGCCGGCGAGAGGCAGTTCGCGAAGACGTTCACGCCGATCACGATGTGGTCGATCTTGTTGCCGGCGACCGTCACGAAGCCGGTCTGCCGCATCAGGATGCCCGAATCGATCGCGCTGCTGGCGCCGCTCCCGCCGTGGCCGGTCATCACGTTGCGCTTGATCGTGCCGGTCGGCGACGTCGCCGACGTGATGCCGGCCGGCTGCAGCGTGATGGCCTGCGTGAAGATGTTCGGGTCGTCGACGTGGAGGCCCGCGGTGATCTTGTTCCCGCTGATCGTGACCTGGAGATCGCCCTCCGCGTCGATCGCGTGCTCCTGGTATTGCGTGATCGTGTTGTTCGCGATCGTCACCGGGAGGTGCTGGCCGCCCGGGGTCGTCGGAAACCGGATCGCGTGGATCGCGTGCAGCAAGCCGACGCGATTGCCGTTCACGACGTCGGCGGGCTGGAAGCTCGGCCGATGCCAGTTGGTCACGGTGTTCTTCTGGATCGTGCCGGTCGAGTCGGCGTACTCGATGGCGTTGGGATCGCCGAAGGTCTGAAGGGCGCCGACGCCGTCGAACGTGAGACCTTGCACCGTGACGTTCGTCGAGCGCTCGACCTTCAGCAGGACGCCCGTGAACCGCGGCGAGGTCGCGAACGACGGCGCGATCACCGCACCGGGCTTCCCGACGATCTTGAGCCCGTTCGCGTTCACGACGTGGAGCTCGCCGAGATAGAGGCCGGGGCACACGTTGATCGTTCCGGGCCCGGTGCCGATGAAGTCGATCGCGTCCTGAAGGCGCGAGAACGTCGCCGATGGGCACTGCAGGTCGTCGTCGACGACGACCGTGGGGCCGGCAGCGCGTGCCGGGGTCGCGGCGGCGGCCAGCAGCGCAAGAGCGAGCGCACCGACGTACGTGAAAAACTCTCGGATCATGAACCTCTCCATTGCTTCGTGCTTCGATGCTCGAGCGCCCCCCGCGCGTCGTTGTCGTTCCCGGCGAGCAAGCACCCCTCGCTCGCCATCCAAGCCTCACCGATCGTCTTCGGTCGCAGCACCTCCTCGCGTCGAGCTCGACCGGGCCGCGCGGGCGTGCCGGTCGGCGTGGGTGCTGTGGGTACGGCTCGGGCCGGTTAAACGGAACCCCGCGTCGGTAAGGATTCCGGTAAGGATCGGCGATCGCCGGCGATCAGCCGGTCGCCAGCTCGTCGAGCAGCGCGCGCGCTTCCTTCAGGTCGGCGGTATCGAAGCCTTCGGTGAAGGACGCCAGGATCGTCGCGAGAGCGCTGTGCGCCTCGACGGCGCGCCCGCGTCGCTGCCAGAGGCGGCTACGGCTGGTCATCGCCCGCAGCTCCCACGACACCGCCCCCTGCGCTCGTGCCAGCGCGACCGCCTTCTGGAAGCAGCGCTCCGCCTCGTCCCAGCGCGGCGAAGCAGTGGCCGCGTCCCGAGCGCCCGCGCCGGGGGTCTCCTCGGCCGCGGCGATCTGCACGAGCACCTCGCCCTTGATCCGGTACAGCTCGGGCTCGCTCGCCCGCCCTGCGGTCTGCGCGACGCGGACGAGCGCGTCGTCGATGATCACGAGCGCCTGCGTCGGGTTGCCCATGCGCGCGCTGAGGAGGGCAAAGCGGCCGAGGAACGCGGCGCGCGGGATGTCGGTGCCGACGGACCCGACCAGGACGCCGCTCGCATCGAGGAACGGCATGGCTTCGATCAGGCGGTCCTGCTCCGCGAGCGTCCACCCGCCGAGCATCAGGCCGGCGCGCTTCCAGAAGTCGATGCCGCACTCCTCGCCCAGCGCGGCGAGCTCCTGCGCGCGCGCATGCGCCATCGACCACTCGCCGCGCAGATGGTGCTGGCCGATCATGTACGTCAAGGCCAGGCCGCGGCTGTTCGGGTCGGTCGGGACGAGCTCGAGACCCTCCTGCGCGCAGCGCAGGCCTCGATCGGGAAAGCCGAGCAGCCACAGCGCCCAGCCGAGATTGCAGCGCAGCTCGACGCCGAGATCGAATCCGAGGGGGAAGCGGTACGAGCGCTGAGCGGTCGCGGCGTACGACTCGAGACCGCGCTCGAGGTGAAAGCGCGCGCGCGGCGCCTCTCCCCGAAAGCATGCCGACACGCCGAGCATGAGGTGCGCCTGCGCCGCCAGCGCCGGATCGTCGGCGCTCTCCGCGAGCGCGAGCGCGCGCCGCGCCGCCTCGTCCATGGCGCCGAAGTCGCTCGCGAGGAACCAGTACAGCCAGAGCGCTCGCAGGGCGACGTAGCGCGTGAAGAGGTCCTGGACGCGAGCGGCCAGCTCCTGCACGCGCTCGTGCGTCGCCTGCAGCGACTCTCGATCGGCTTCGCCCAGGTGGATGCGAGCGGTCTGCAGCGCGACCAGAAGGCGGAGCTCGGTTTCGTCGCGCGTCGGACCGGCGGGCAACCCCTCGGTTTCGGCGAGCGCCTGCTCGAGATAGCTCGCCATCTCGCGGCTCGCCGCGTGCCGGCCCGCCGTGTCCGCCGCGGCCTCGAGGTGGCGCACCGCGCGCGCGCGATCGCCGCTTCGCTGGAAGTGCGACGCGAGCTCGGCGGCGGTGTACCCGCGCGAGGACGGCAGCGACTCCAGCGCTTCGCCGACGCGCTGGTGGAGGCGCTGCCGGCGGCGGAGGGGGACGCGCTCGTAGAGAACGCGCTGGTAGATCGCGTGCGCGAAGGAGTACGCCCGCGGCGTCGCGCGCGCCGAGCTGCCGCGCTGGCGCACGATCTGTCCGCGTCGCGCCAGCCGATGCAGCAGCTCGTCGACGGCCTCGACCGGCGCCTCGAGACCGGCCGCGACCGCGTCCACGTCGAATTCGGCGCCCGCGACCGCGGCCACCTCGAGCGCCTCGCACGCCGGCGCTTCGATGAGCTGCAGCTGGGCATCGATCGCGTCGCGCAGGTTGTCGGGCAGGCCGACGTCGTCGGCGGCGAGCTCGTCGGCCGCCTCCCAGCCGTCGGCTCCCCGACGCAGGAATCCGCTCGCGACGAGATGGTCGCAGACCGCGCGCACGAAGAGCGGGTTGCCGCCCGAGCGCTCCTCGACCAGGTCGACGATCGCGTCGCCGACATCGCCCGGCGGGAAGCGCTGCTCCAGGTAGGTGCGGACGTCGGAGCGCGTGAAGGGCTCGAGCGCGATCGACGTGCTTCCGATCCCGCGCAGCTTCGCCGCGAGGGACGCCGAATCCGCCTCGCGCAGCAGCGCCTCGACCGGGCGATACGTGCCCACGACGAGGAGCCGGGCGCCCGTCGCGCGCTTCGCGAGCACCGCGAGGAACTCCAGGGTCGCCGGATCCGACCAGTGCAGGTCCTCGACGAGGAGCACGATGGGCCGGAACTTCGAGAGCGCGCCGAAGAGCGCCACGCCCTCGCGCAGCATCCTCCCGGGCCCGCTGCCGGCGAGCGATCGCTCCAGGTCGCGGCGCTCGTCGGCGCTCGCGAGCCACGGGACCTGGACCAGCCACGCCGGAGCGTACCGCCGGAGGATCTCGGTGAGGTCCGGCTCGGCCCTCGAAGCGGCCCACGTGCCCACGGCGTCGAGCAAGGGCATGTACGCTTCGTGCGCACCGTGGTGCTCGACGCATTGCACGCGATCGGCGAGGGCGGTCGGCTGCCGGTCGAGAACCTCCGCAAGGAAGACGCTCACGAGCGTCGTCTTTCCGATCCCCGGCTCGCCCGCGACCAGGACGATCTCGGGATGCCCGGCGAGCGCGCGCTCGAAGCATTCGCGCAGGCTGGCGAGCTCGGCCGACCGGCCGATGAAGAGCTCGCGCGCCGACGTCTCCTCGGCGTCGCCCGTCGCCGCCGGCGCGACGCGCCCGGACGACGGGACCGGACGCAATGCCGGGAGCGGCTCCGGCTCCTCGAGCGGCGCGATGAAGCGGTAGCCGCGCCGATGGACGGTCTCGATGTAGCGCGGCTCCGCCGGATCGTCCTGGAGCGCGAGCCGGAGCTCGCCGATGACGTTCGTCAGCGTCTTCGGGGCGACCGCGACTCCGGGCCAGACGGCGTCCAGAAGCTCGTCGAAGGAAAGGAGGACGCCGGGGCGCTGGGTCAGGCACACCAGCACCTCCCAGCACTTCCTTCGGAGCACGACCTCGCCCGCGCCGGTGCGCAGGATTCCCGCCATCCGGTCGAGAATGAACGGGCCGAAGCGAACGACCGTCGATGGTCGTCGAGCCGTTTCGGAGTTTGCCATCCGGCGCGTTCGGTGGCCCGTAACCCCACGGGCCGGCGGAGAGTAGGCGCGTGCCCAGGGAACATGCAAGGCGGGAAACTACGGAACCGTATGGACGAATGCGCTGGGCCGACCACATGCCGCGGCTCCGCGGTACCGGCAGACCGCGTCCAGAATCTTGCCGAAATCGGGAAAGTCTCGGGGGACTCGGGCCGGCCGGCTGTGTGAAGAAGGCGCCCGTGGACGAGGGCGGCGAGTCGTCGCGATCAGGAGACGCCAACGGTCGAGAGCAGCCGCTGTACCCGTCTTCCCGCGCCTTCGTGGTGCAGTTCACGCGGGTCGGCGCCGGAGATCAGGCGTCGGTGACGGGACGGGTCGAGCACGTGCAATCCGGCCGTAGCGCCCGATTCCGATCGCGCGACGACCTCGTCGAGTTCATGGACGGAGTGCTGAAGGACCTCGAGGAGCGATCGACGACCGAAGATCAGGACGGGCCCGTCGTGCCCACCGGCGGCGATCCGCGCTGAGAGGGACCGCGAGCCCAGGACGAAAGCTTCCCCCCATCTCCAACCACATGCCGCGTCGCGGCCGCTGATTTTCCAGCGTGACGCCTTCACGGGCGTCGCGGCGTTCCCGAACCGAGCCCTCGGGTACGTGGGTGGCTCCCCGTTCCGGCGAAAGCCGGGGCGGGGCCGCCCGAAATCGCCGCCGGCGCTCGATTTCGAGGCACGCGGCGTGCCGGCGGGCTACTTCCCCTCGAAGCGCGGCGGGCGCTTCTCGCGCCCGGACGCGAAGCCCTCGAGCAGATCTTCCGACACGAAGCCGACGGCGGCGTTCATCGCCTCGAAGCGGAGGGCGTCGTCGAGGCCGCGCTTCGACCACATGTCGGTCGTGCGCTTGATCGCCTGAACCGCGAGCGGCGCGTTCGCGGCGATCTCGTCGGCGAGCTTCCGCGCCTCGGCGAAGAGCTGGTCGGCGGGGTGCACCTCCTGGAGGAGCCCGATCTGCTGCGCCTTCGCAGCGTCGAAGCGGCGGCCGCTGAAGGCCATCCACTTCGCCCAGGCCGGCCCGACCTCCTCCGCGAGGCGCATGTCGAGGCCGCAGTCGATCGCGACCCCGATCCGCGCCTCCGGGCAGCCGAAGACCGTGGCCTCGGCGGCGATCCGGATGTCGGCGAGCATCGCGATCTCGAAGCCGGCCCCGAGGCAGTAGCCGTGCAGCGCGACGATGATCGGCTGCGGGATCTCCTCGATGAAGCGCGTCCGGCGATGGGAGCCGCGGTAGCGGTGGTAGTAGTTGAGCACCTTTTCGGCCGGCGAGCGGCCGACGATGCGCGCGCTGACGTCGGGCTTGAGGTCGATGCCGGCGCAGAACGCGCGCCCGTTGCCGCGCAGGATCACGACGCGCACGTCGCCATTCGCCGCGACCTCCTCCATGCGGCGGTGGAGCTCCATGCCCATCTCCCAGCTCCACGCGTTCAGCCGGTCCGGGCGGTTCAGCGAGACGGTCGCAACCGGACCGTCGATCTCGAGCAGAACGGCATCGCTCGTTTCCTCGGGCATGTCCATCACCTCCGCCCGACGTCTACGGGCTCGCGCCGCGCCCGGTCAACGCGCCTCGCGTCCGCGGTTTGACGCGCGCGGCGGAGCGATGCCACGCTCGATCGATGCCGTTGCCCGAGCCGCCCGCCGCCGGAAGCCCGATGCTGCCGCCGGGAACGTTCGCGGGATCGGTCGTCGCGATCACCGGCGGCGGAACCGGCCTCGGGAAGGCGATGGCGATCGAGTTCGCGCGCCTCGGCGCGGCGGTCGCGATCCTTTCGCGCAAGGCGGAGCAGCGCCAGCGCGGCATCCGGGCGGTCGAGGCCGCCGGCGGTCGCGCGTGCGGCGCCGAGGTCGACGTGCGCCAGCCCGAGCAGATCGCGCGCGCGTTCGACGAGGTCGAGCGGGAGCTCGGACCGGTCGACGTGCTGGTCAACAATGCGGCCGGGAACTTCCCGGTCGTGTCCGAGGATCTCAGCCCGAACGGCTGGCGCGCCGTGACCCAGATCGTGCTCGACGGCACGTGGTTCTGCTCGCACGAGCTGGCTGCGCGGCGGATCGCGGCCGGCAAGCCGGGGGCCATCCTCAACATCGGGGCGACCTACGCGCTCGCCGGCGGACCCGGAGCCGTGCACTCGGCGGCCGCGAAGGCCGGCGTGCACAACCTCACGATGACGCTCGCCGTCGAGTGGGCGCACCACGGGATCCGCGTGAACGAGCTCATGCCCGGCATGTTCCCGCACGAGGACATGGCGCCCCAGATGAGGGCGAACCGCCCGGAGGGATACGGCGAGGCGGGCAAGCAGATCCCGGCCGGACGCGTCGGCCGCCTGCACGAGCTCGGCTGGGCGGCGACGTACCTGTGCTCGCCGTACGCCGCCTACGTGAGCGGGCACACGTTCGTCATCGACGGCGCGAACTGGCTCCGCCGCGGCCTCCAGATGCCGGAGTACAAGCCGGTGCGCGAGCAGATCCGCGTGCGGCCGGTGCGCTGAGCGCGAGCCCATGGGACTGCTCGACGACGCCATCGCTTTCGTGACGGGCGGCGGCATCAGCGTCGGACGCGCGTGCGTCGAGCTGTTCCTGAAGGAGGGGGCGAGGGTCGCCTTCCTGGACATCCGAGAGGACCGGACGAAGGCCGTGATGAGCGCCACCGGCGCCCTCGGGTACGTCGCCGACATCGCGCATCGCGAGGCGGTCGTCGCCGCGGTGAACGACGCCGCGGCGAAGCTCGGCGGCTTGACCGTCCTCGTGAACGTGGCGTCGGTCATGCAGGGCGGCCGCGTCGTCGACACCACCGAAGCCCAGCTCGATCGGATGTTCGCCGTGAACGTGAAGGGCTACTACTGGGCGACGCAGGCGGCGATCCCCCACATGCTGAAGGCCGGGAAGGGCAGCCTCGTGCAGTTCGGCAGCGTGGCCGCGACCCATCCGGCGTGGGGCGAGTCGTACGGCATCGTGAAGGCGAGCCAGGTGGCGCTCGCCTACCAGTGCGCGATGGAGTACGCGCCGACCATCCGCTCGAATGCCGTCCTCTCCGGCTGGATCGAGGACTCGCCGGCCTCCCGCCTCTTGCAGACGATCCCCGAGCTCATCGACCCGATCCTGGCGGACCACCCCATGCACCGGGCCGCGACGTCAGCGGAGCTCGCGAAGGTCTGCCTCTTCCTCGCGTCCGACCTGTCGAGCTCGATCAACGGCGAGACGATCGTCGCCGACGGCGGGCAGACCCGCACGCAGGGCAACCTCAACGCGCTCATGCAGAAGCTCGGGCCGCTGTTCGCGGCCGACCCCGATCTGGCGGCGAGGAACGCGAAGAACCTCGCGGCGGTCACCCCGGATGAGCTACTAGCGAAGTAGGCATGCCAGAGGCGCGTGCGATGGCCGACGGCCGCTCCATGGCCGAGACGCAGGGAGCCACTCCGCCCACGTGGCTCGGGCGGTCGCGGTGGCGCCTGCTCGCGGACGTCGTGGGTGGCGTCCGGCAGAATCTCGACAAGCTCCAGCAGATGGGCTCGCTCGCGTCTGCCTTCGTCCGACCACGGCTCGTGCGGCAGCGCCTCGAGCGACTGCGCGCGCTCGGCCACGTCGACGCGCTGCCATCGATCCCTCAGCTCCTCGTCGCCGGGCGCGATCAGATGATGCTGAGCGCCGTCGAGGAGACCAGGATCTTCTACGAGAGCCAGGGGATCCCGTGGGGATTCCACAACCTGCGCCGCTTCATCTCCGGACCCGCGACGGTGCTCGATCCCGTCGGCCTCTTCGCGCCGCGCGACGCGATCGTGCACCACGTCCTCCAGACGTTCCACCGCCACCCGCTCTACGATCTCGTGCTGCTGCGCGCCCACGAGGACGGCGTCGCGGCGATGGCCGAGCAAGCGCGGCAGATCGCCGAAGGCACGCACCCCCACCAGCGCGCGCTCACCTCGCTGATGGAGGACGGCGGCTGCCACGCGCGCCTGCTGCGCGACATCGCGGCCTTCGAGGCCGATCCGCACGCGTCCCCGCGTCCGATCCCGGCCGGGCTCGTCGACGAGCCGGACCTCATGATCGCGATGGATCAGTTCAAGGACATCGGCGGGTTCGCGCGCTACGCCGCGCGGCTCGACGTCGGAGCCGGCGGCGCGATCGCCGCCTGGCTCAGGGTCGCGTTCGACGAGACGATCGGCGGCTTCATCGGCGTCAAGCTCGGGCCGCGGTCCGTGGAGCGAGCGGCGTGCGATCCGGAGATCGTCGCCCGGCACGCGTGAGCCGCTGCCGCCGATCGTCTCGGGTCACCGCTTCCTCGCGTCGACCATCGCCATGACGTCGGCCGCACCGCCGCCGGCCGTGGGCGCGGGCACCTCGGTGACGCGCTCGTCGACGTCGTCGTACTCGAGGCGAAGCGCGCGGCACATCGTCGCGTGCATCTCGTACATGCACGTCACGTAGGTCAGCTCGAGGATCTCGACGTCGTCCAGGTGACGTCGCAGCTCGGCGAAGAGCGCGTCGGGGACGCGACCGCCGTCGAGCACGAGGCAGTCGGTGTAGGCGAGGACCGCGCGTTCCCCGGGAGAGAAGCAGGTCGCGACCGACCACGAGGGGATCGCCCGGATCTGCTCCTCGGTGAGGCCGACGTCGCGGCGCGCCTTGCAGTGCTGCGAGAAGACGAAGCGGCTGCCGCGCGCCCAGCCGGCGCGGATCTGCCCGAGCTCTCGCAGCTTCGGGTCGAGCTTCCGGTTCGGGCTCCGGTAGAAGGCGAAGCCCTGGACGGCGTGGTCGAAGCAATCCGGGACGCCGGCGAAGACCGTCCACCAGTTTCCCGGCGTGCCGGTCGCGGTGCCGGGCTCCGCGACCGGGCACCGCTCGCCGAAAAGCATGTCGTAGATCGGCTTGCCGCGCTCGTGGACTTCGCTGCGCGGGACCTGTCGGAGTCGGGGCATCCTGATCTCCTTTCACGCTGATTGTGACCGGGACGGGGCTCCCTCGTCGAGCCGACGTCGATTTCCGCTCCGCGGCCGCGGAGGTGCGAACCCCGACTGGCCGACGCGCGCACCGGGCGGTATTGCCCGTTACGACCCGTGTCGGCCTGGCTCGACATCGCGCTCCTGATCGTGGGCAGCATCGCTCTCTGGTGCGTCGGGACGGTCGTCTTCGACGGCGTGCACTGGGTCCTCCACGGCATGCTGCGATCGCGCTGGCGCGCGATCCGCGCGCTGGCCTGGCCTCATGCAGTCCACCACGAGTGGCTCGATCGGTCGCTCCACACCCGCTGGGAGAACCAGACGAGGAACGTCTGGTGTCATCTCGTGCCGGAATACTTGACGCAGGCCGCGTTCACCGGGCTCGCGTCGTTCGTTCTGCCGCGCGCCGTCGTGCTCGGATGCCTCACGCTGCAGACCGTCGTCTTCCTCGCGCTGCTGTCCTACAAGGGCCTCGACATCAACCATCGCGAAATCGAGATGCTCGACGCGTACCCGCCGTCCTGGCTGGCATACCCCGCGTACCACGCTCTCCATCACGTCTACCCGGACGGATACTTCAGCGCCTACGGCAAGCTCGTCGACTGGGTCGTCGGCGGCGGCACGTACCTGCGGGGCAGGCGCTTCGCGCTCCACGGCGCGCGTACGCCGTTCGGCCAGGCGCTGCGCGACGCGATCGAGCGCGAGGGCGTCGGCGCGATCGTCGCTGTCGACACGGTCGACCGCGAGGCGCTGCGCGTGGCCGACGTGCTCGTCCTCTGCGATCCCTCGGCGCCCGAGGCGCCGTTGGTCGAGACCTTCGTCAACTCGACGAGGTCGCGCCAGCTGCCGCCGGAGGTGTGGTCGGTCCACGCCGGTCCGGAGGACGCGCTCGCGCGTCACTACTATCGGGACGTCCGCGTGCTCTACCGGACGATCGTCGTGCCGCCGAGCGCCGGGCTCAACGAAGAGACCGCGCAAAGCGCGGCGCGCCGCGCGCTGTTCTTCATCCGCCGCGGCTTCAACTACGTGCCGACCGCGCTCGGGCCGGGTGCCGTCGGTGCCCTCCGCGACTTCCGGCGCTTCCGCCGCACGGCGGCGGCGCCACCGGCCGGCGTGCCTCGGATCCGCACTCGCGCGGAGCTGAGGACCGCGCCGTCGCCCGTCCCCGCCGCGGGCGGGGCGTGATCGGCGCCCGGTCCCGTCGATCTGAGGAGCGTGGCGTCGGCTCGTCGAGACCGGCAATGGCCGCTCATCCTGCACGCAGAAAGGACCGATAGGAGGACGATGCGCTTTCTCCGGGTGATTGCAGCATTCATGGCCGCTTCGTCCCTCGTCGGGAGTGCGGGCGCGGCAGCGTCGGATGACGAGGACGTTTGGCACGAGGCCCGGGCCGCCAGTTGCTCGCAGCTGATCGACGCCTACGAGGAGACGGTCGTCGCCGAGCGCAAGCTCGTGTCGGCGATGCGGGATTCCAAAGCCGGCACGATCGCGACCAACGTGATCGGCGCCGCCACCTTGGCGGGACTCGGCGTCGGCTTCTTCACCTGGAACGACGACGAGAGCGCGGACGAGAACCTCGCCGATCTGCGCAACGATCTGCGCATCATCCGGACGGTCTCCGCCGAGAAGAAGTGCGACTTGCCCGCCGAAGCCGACATCGGGTGACCTTGGTATAGCGTCGCACCTTGCGTACGCTCAGCTCGGTCGAAAGCCCCGAGAAGCTCGCCGCCATCCTGTCTCGATCGCCCGCCACGAAACGGCGAGCTCCGCGGTCCTGCGGTTCGGAACCCGCGAGGGGCCGGCTGGTGGCCTCCCGCGCGAAACGACGAAGGGAGCGGGCATGAAGATCGTAGTCATCGGCGGAACCGGGCTCATCGGCAGCGGGCTCGTCGGGATTCTCCGCGATCGCGGCCACACCGCGCTGGCCGCTTCGCCGAAGTCGGGGGTCGATTCGGTGACGGGGAAAGGGCTGGGCGAGGCCTTGGCCGGCGCCGACGTGGTCGTCGACGTGACGAACGCGCCGTCCTGGGCGGATGACGACGTGCTCCGTTTCTTCGAGACCTCGACCCGCAACCTGCTCCAGGTGGAGCGCGACGCATCCGTGAGACATCACGTCGCCCTTTCGGTCGTCGGCGCGGACCGGCTGCCCGACAGCGGCTACCTCCGCGCCAAGGTGGCGCAGGAGGCGCTGATCGAGAAGGGCGGGGTGCCTTTCTCGATCCTGCGCGCGACGCAGTTCTTCGAGTTCCTCGCGGGGATCGCGGACGCCGGGTTCGACGGGACCGCGGTTCGTGTACCGTCGGCGCTGATGCAGCCGATCGCGGCTCGCGACGTTTCCGCGGCGCTCGCGGACGTCGTCGTCGAGAAGCCGGTGGATGGGATGATCGAGGTCGGAGGCCCCGAGCGACGCCGCTTCGACGATCTCGTCGAGCGCGTGCTCAGCGCCCGGGGCGACGACCGTCGGGTCGTGGCCGATCCGCAGGCCCGCTACTTCGGGACGCTCCTCCACGACGACTCGCTGTGCGCGCGCGACGACGCCCGACGCGGTCCGACGCGATTGGAGGATTGGCTGACGAAGCAGACGACGCGCTGATCGGATCGGAGATGCCATGAGAGCACCATTGATCGATGCAGCACGTGTCGGCCTCTCCTGGGCAGCGACGGCGTCGTTCCTGGCCTTTTCGCTCGTCTCCGGAGTGCACGCCGCCGACCCGCCTCCGCCGCGTGTCAGCGAGCTGCTGGCGCAACCGCTGGCGAACGTCCCGGGCAAGGAGGCCATGATGCTCACGGTCGAGTATCCGCCGGGCGGCGCGGATCCGATCCATCGCCACAACGCGAGCGCGTTCGTCTACGTGATCGACGGGACGGTCGAGATGCAGCTCGAGGGTGGGAAGAAGGTCACGCTTCAGCCGGGCCAGACGTTCTACGAGGATCCGAGCTCGGTCCATCTCGTCGGCCGGAACGCGAGCGACACGAAGCCGGCGAAGTTCGTCGTGTTCCTCGTCAAGGAGCCGGGTGCGCCGGCTCTCGTGCCCGTGGAGAGGTGACCGTCGCGGCTTGAAGCGGCGTCACCCGCGGTGCGATCGTGCGCCATGTCACAGGCGCCCGAGCGCTACGAGCCGACTCTCGAATCGATCCGGCAGCATCCGCTGCCGGACTGGTACCAGGACGCGAAGCTCGGGATCTTCGTGCACTGGGGACTCTACTCGGTGCCTGCGTTCGCCGCGTCGCGGAAGGACCCGTTCCAGGTCATCGCCGAAGGCGGCTTCGACAAGTACTTCCGCGAGAATCCGTACGCCGAGTGGTACCTGAACACGCTCAAGTTCGCGGACGGTCCGACGCGCGCCTACCACGACCGCGCCTTCGGGGCCGGCTTCGCCTACGAGGACTTCCAGCCGATCTTCGAGCGCGAGTCGGCGAAGTGGGTCGCCGACGACTGGGCGCGGCTCTTCCGTGACGCGGGCGCGGGCTACGTCGTCCTGACCGCGAAGCACACCGACGGCTACCTGCTGTGGCCGAGCCGCGTCGGCAACCTCGTCCGGCCCGGTTACCAGTCGACGCGCGACCTCGTCGGCGAGCTCGTCGCGGCGGTGCGCGAGCGCGGCCTGCGTGCGGGGCTCTACTACACCGGCGGCATGGACTGGCTCCTGAACCCCGAGCGCATCGACGAGCCGCAAAAGATCTACTCGACCATCCTCGAAGGACCGAAGTACGCCGCCTATGCCGACGCGCACTGGCGCGAGCTGATCGAGCGCTATCGCCCGTCGGTCCTGTGGGGCGACATCATGTACGTGCGCGGCGCCGACGTCGCGGCGCTGTTCGCGGACTACTACGACCGCGTGCCCGACGGCGTCGTCAACGACCGCTTCGCGACCGAATTCGCGCCGCCGAAGCGTCCCGGCATGCAGCCGCCCGGGATCCACTACGACTTCCTGACGCCGGAGTACGCCACGTTCCCCGACGTCGAGCGCGAGAAGTGGGAGACGTGCCGCGGCATCTCGAGCTCGTTCGGCTTCAACCGGCTCGACGACGCGGACAGCTACCTGTCGGCGGACGCCGTGATTCGCATGCTCGCCGACATCGTGAGCAAGAACGGCAACCTCCTGCTGAACGTCGGCCCGCGCGCCGACGGAAGCATCCACGAGCTGCAGCGCGCCTGTCTCCTCGGCCTCGGCGCATGGCTCGCCGTGAACGGCGAGGGGATCCGCGGCACGAGGCCCTGGCGCCGCGCCGAGTCGACGACGGCGTGCGGCGTGCCGGTGCGCTTCACGCGCGGCACCGACGCGCTGTATGCGCTGCTCCTCGACACGCCGCACGGGGACGAGGTGCGCCTGCGCGACCTGCCCGTCGCGGACGGCACCACCGTCCAGCTCCTCGGTCACGCGGGACGCTTGACGTGGCGGCGGGCGGACGACGACCTGGTCGTTCGGCTGCCTGCACCGATCTCGGGACAGCCGGTCCATGCGCTGCGCATCGCACCGCTGCCCGGCGCCTGAGCCGCCCCTACCGTCCACCGCTGACAAACCCGGCGCGGTGGCGTCAGTCCTTCCCGTCCGTGGGAACGGATGCATGACAAGCTCAGATATTCCAGGGCCGAGATCTTGGCACGGTCGGTGCTGTCATTCGATTTCGCAGTAGCACTTCACCCATTCGGATCGACCCGCAGGCCTGACGACAGAGCGCGAGACCGCTCCTCTGCCCGATCGCAGGTCCGATCGGGCCAGCCGAGGAGGAGAGGCATGGCCTTCACGAAGATGAAATGGACGCGACTCGCCACCGTGGCGGTTCTCGCGCTCGCGCTCGGGGTCGTGGGCCCGGTCGCAACGGGTCGCGCTGCGGAAGCCGCAGCGAAGAAGCCTTCGCGTGCCGCAGAGGCGCCGAAGATCAGCGCGCAGGCGGCGGAGATCGTGCAGCGGATGGCCGAGCGCATCGTCGCGGCCAACCGCTTCCGCCTCGGCGGCGAGATCGCCTGGGACGTCGTACAGCCCGACGGGCAGACGCTCGAATTCGGCGCGACACGCGAGGTCGTGCTGGAGCGTCCCGACCACCTTCGCGTCGACATCGATCTGCGCGAAGGAGGCAAGCGCCGCCTCCTCTACGACGGCAAGCAGATCGTCGTGCAGAACCTCGAGAGCAACGTCTATGCGATCGATCCGTGGACCGGGCCGGTCGACGACATGGCCGTGTTCGTGTCGGATCGCCTGGGCATTCCGGTGGCGCTCTCGGAGTTCCTCTCTCCGGATCTGCCGAAGCTGCTCGGTGAGCACCTCGCGTCTGCCAGCTACGTCGGAGAAGCGACGATCGACGGCGTGCGGTGCGACCACGTGGCGCTGCGTAACGAGGTCGGGGGAATGCAGCTGTGGGTCGCTCGCGACGATTCGCTGCCGCGCCGGATCTCGATCGCCTACGAGCACGAAGCGGGCAGGCCGCAGTTCCGGGCGCGTCTCACCGCGTGGGACCTGTCGCCGCAAATCAACGACGCGACATTCGCGTTCGATGCCCCGAAGGACGCCGAGAGGGTCGCCTTCGCGCCGCGTCCAGCCGCGAGCAAGAAGGAGAATGCCAAATGAAGACCGGGAAAGAGCGCCTCGCTTGGGGTGTCGCTGCGTTGACGCTCGCGAGTTTCGTCGCGGCGGGACCGGCCGGCGCCATAGGCGGGGGACGCGGTGGAGGCGGGGGAGGTGGCGGCGGTGGTCGTGGCGGCGGAGGTGGCGGTGGAGTCTCGAGGACGGGCCCGGCGTCCAGTGGCTCCTTCGCCGGCGGCGGGTCCGCGCAAGGTCGGAGCCAGGGCTCCCGCGGCGCCTCCGCTCAAGCCGCACAGTCGCAGCGGAGCGGCAGCCAGGGCTCGCGGCAGGAGGCGGCGAGCCAGAACCAGGCGCAGCGCCAGCAGTACGGCAGCGCGCAGGCGCAGGGCCGCCAGCAGCAGCAGGAACAGCTGCAGCAGAACCGCCAACAGCAGCAGGCCAACCTGCAGCAGAACAGTCAGCAGAATCGCAGCAACATGCAGGCAAACCGCCAGGACGCCTACCAGGACGCGCATTGGTCCGGCGGCTACTACCGCTATCCGGCGGGCGCTGCCGCTGGGGCCGCCGCGATTGCCGTCGGCACTGCGGTCACGATGAGCACGATGCAGGCGATGACGACGCCGCCCGCCGGTCAAGCCGCCGCCTGCACCATGACGTCGGAGACAGTGAGCGGTGTCAATTACTACCGCTGCGGACCGAACTGGTTCCAGAAGGCGTACGTGGAGGGCGAGATGGCCTACGTGGCGGTTGCCGCGCCCGGTGTCTGACGGTCACGCCCGGCGGATCGTTCTCTCGAAACGTGACGTCGTGGCGGTGAACGGGAAATCGTGGGGCGCATTCGCGACCATCTGCAGCCTGACCCTTCTCGCCGCCTGCGGAACGCCGGTCGGCGTCAAGCGCATGGACCCGACTACCGTGCACCGCGATCTGACGCGCAGCATCCTCAGCTCGGACACGCTGAGTGCTCCGACGCGCAACGCGCTCTTCCTGAACGACCTCCAGGGCCGCTGGCAGGACGACCCGCGCGGCGCGATCGCGGCGCTGCATGCGCGCGTGGTGGCGCAGGGCAAGCCGCGACGCGATGACGTCTTCGCCCTCGCCGAGCTGTCGTTCGCCTACGCCGAGCAAGCCAACGATCCCGCTTATCATCGCGCTGCAGTGGTGTACGCCTGGTTCTTCCTCTTCGCGACGGACCAGGAGGCGCCGGTCGTGCCGTTCGACTCGCGCACACGCGTCGCCGCAGACCTCTACAACCGCGGGCTGGCACGGGGCTTCGCCGCCGGGTCCGAGGGAAACTTCGCGCCGCGCGAGGGGCGCTACCAAGTCCCCTTCGGCGACCTGGACGTCTACTTCGACACGAGCCAGCTCGAGCGCGGACAACGCCGGCTGACGACGTTCGTCCCGGTGTCGGAACTCGAGGTGGAAGGGCTGTCGGCGCGCTATCGATCGCCCGGCATCGGCGCACCGCTCGCGGCGAGCACGGTGCCGATCGACCCCGCGACGACCTACGACGACTTCGTCCAGCCGTGGGCCAAGGTGCCGGTGACGGCGCTCCTGCGCATCGACGACGTCCAGGAGCAGCTGCGGACGGGCCGGGTGGCGGGGATTCTGACGCTCGAGTTCGGCTTCCTCTCCAGAACCGTCGACGTCGGCGGGAAGCAGGTCCCGCTCGAAACGGAGCCCACCGCAGCGCTCGCTTACACCCTGGCCGACTCGCCTGTCTGGCAGCGTGAGATCGGCGGCTTCCTGCAGCGCGCCGGAGCGATCGAGACGGGGACCCAGCTCGCTTCGCTGCAGCCCTACCGCTTCGGGAGAATCCCGATCGTCCTCGTCCACGGCACGGCCTCGAGCCCCGGACGCTGGGCGGAGATGATGAACAATCTCGGCAACGATCCGCGCATCGGACCGCGCGTGCAGGGCTGGCTGTTCACGTACGACACGGGCAACCCGATCCCCTACTCCGCGATGCTGCTGCGTGAATCCCTGGAGGCGGCGATCGCGCGTCTCGACCCGGACGGCAAGGATCCCGCGCTGCGCGACATGGTCGTGATCGGCCACAGCCAGGGCGGGCTGCTCGCAAAGATGACCGCGATCGACAGCGGCGACCGTTTCTGGCGCTTGATCAGCAACGACTCGTTCGACTCGCTCGAGCTCGACCCCGAGGACCGCGAGGTCCTGCGCAAGAGCGTCTTCATGCAGCCCGTTCCGAACGTCAAGCGCGTGATCTACCTGTCGACGCCCCAGCACGGCAGCTACATCGCCGGGAACTGGATCGCGCACCAGCTGGCGAGGCTCATCAGCCTGCCCACCACCGTGACCCGGATGAGCACGGACCTCGTGACCAAGAACCCGGCGCGCCTGAGCGCTCAGTTCACGGGAATCGGGACGAGCATTCGCGGCATGACGCCCGGGAGCGCCTTCATCGAGACGCTCGCGAGCATCCCGACTCTGCCGGACGTCAAGACGCACTCCATCATCGCGGTCACGGATCCGGACGAGCCCCGCGAGGACGCAACCGACGGCGTCGTCGCATACAAGAGCGCGCACATCGACGGCGTCGAGTCCGAGCTCGTGGTCACCTCGGGGCACTCCTGCCAGGACAATCCGCACACGATCGAGGAGGTGCGGCGGATCCTGATCGAGCACATCGCCGAGTTCGACGCGTCGCAGGCAGCGCCAGGCACGGCGGGCGAGAGCAGTGCCGGGCCGGCAAGCACGCGCGATGTCCGGCCGGCGGTCGCGGCAGCGCCATGATGGCAGCGGCTACGCCAAGGCGACGGCACGCGGCACCCTGGCGCAGCCACAAATGCAGGAGGCCAAGACCATGAGCACCACGACACTCTCGCGCAAAGACAACGTTACAAGGATCGACGCTGGGAGATACGAGCCCCTCATGCGCTCACGCGATCAGCGCCTCGCCGAGGGCAACACGTTGCGCGATGCCGTGCCGCGTCGGAGTCACGCCGGCTGGAAGCGGCCCGCCAAACGCCCCGATCCCGTCGACATCTTGAAGGCGTCCAACCGCGGTCGGCTGCCCGCGCTGGTGCCCCTTCGCTTCGGGCGCATGCTGGCCAGCCCGTTCACCTTCCTACGCGGGTCGGCGGGGTTGATGGCCTACGATCTGGCCACCACACCGACCAGCGGGATCCAGGTGCAGGCGTGCGGGGATTGCCATCTGCTCAACTTCGGCCTGTTTGCGACCCCTGAGCGCAATCTCATCTTCGACATGAACGATTTCGACGAGACCCTGCCCGCGCCGTGGGAATGGGACGTCAAGCGCCTGGCCGTCAGCTTCCTGGTGGCCGCCCGTGACAATCATCTCACCGACAAGCAAGGCCAGGCCATCGCGGTCGAGTGCGTGCGTGGGTACCGGGTGCGGCTGCGCGAATTCTCCAAGATGAGCCCGCTGGAGGTCTGGTACGAGCGCCTCGATGCCCGAACGATCATCGAGATGGCACCGAACGCGAAGATCAGGAAGATCCGGGAGCAGATCATCGCCCAGGCGCATCGGCGCATCGCCGATTACCTGTACCCGAAGATCAGCGGCGATGTCGGCGGGCGCCGCCGGCTGATCGATCAACCGCCGGTGCTGTTTCACATCTCCGAAAAGGGCGTTGAACAGGCCGCCCATGCGGCAATGCGCGAGGGACTCGCAGCCTACCGATCGAGCCTGCCCGATGAGCGCCGGATACTCTTCGATCGCTACCGTCTGGAGGACATCGCCGTCAAGGCGGTCGGCATCGGCAGCGTCGGCACGCGCTGCTTCGTCGGGCTGTTCTTCTCGGCGGAGAATCACCCCCTGCTGCTGCAATTCAAGGAAGCGTGCGCCTCCGTGCTCGAGCCCTATGCCGGCAAGAGTCGGTACCTGAATCAGGGGGAGCGCGTCGTCACGGGTCAGCGTCTGATGCAGTCCGCCAGCGACATCTTCCTGGGGTGGACGCATGGCCGGGCAGGGCGACACCTCTATGTGCGCCAGCTGCGGGACATGAAGATGTCCGCTCCCATCGAGCAGGCGTCGGCCGAGCAGCTGATGCTGTACGCCGAGCTCTGCGGACGGACCCTGGCCCACGCCCACGCGAAATCCGGGGATGCGGCGACGATCAGCGGCTACCTGGGCAAGTCGGACACCTTCGACCAGGCCATCGGCGAGTTCGCCCTGGCCTATGCGGACCAGAATGCGAAGGACCACGCGGCACTGGTGGCTGCAGTGAAGGCCGGACGGATCAAGGCGCTGATCGAGGAAGAGTGATGAACCGCATCGCGGCGATCGACCCGGCAGGGTGCACGCGAGCGAAGGACGCGAAGGTTGCACGGCAATGACCGCGGCGGGCCTGACCAGATCGGCACGTCCGGCAGAGACGACGAAAGATTCACCTGGCTCCCGCTCCTCGTCCTGTCCGCGCTCGACGGGCCGTGAGACTCTTCGTGGAGAAGGGAATCGTCCGTCCGGAGGATCGTCCGCGCCTACGCGGGATCGTCGCTTTCCACGCCGACACTTGGTTGGTGAGCGCGACGGACTCGGAACCGGAACCGTCGCGCGCGATGCGCCCGTTCCATTCGGCAAAGAGACCGTCGTTCCGCTCGCCGTGACGGTCGTTGTACCCGCGCTCCCGCTCGTGCTGACCGCGATTCCGGTGGAGGAGCGGGTCACGCGCCTGCTCGGGGAACTTCTTTAGCGACGTCGTTCATGGAAATGAATCCGACGCTGGCGGGCATCAGGGGCGTCCTCGTATGGGGAGTGGAGGCGCACAGTCGCTCCACCCTCAGCGATACGAACGTATGAACCGGCGGCCGGCAACGGTGGACGCGGATCCGGCGGAAGCTGCGGTGCTACGCTTCGACGTGATCGCCGGCCTGACCGCCGCGGCGGTCGTTCTTCCGAAGGCCATGGCCTACGCGACGGTCGCCAGCTTGCCCGTCGCCGTGGGTCTCTACACCGCCTTCGTCCCGATGGTCGTCTATGCCCTGCTCGGCTCATCGCGCGTGCTGAGCGTCAGTTCGACCGGCACGCTTGCAATTCTGGCCGGCACGCAACTCGGCCTCGCGGTGCCGGATGGAGACCCCGCGAAGCTGGCCATCGCGGCTGCGACACTGACCGTGCTGGTCGGCGCGATCCTGCTCGCGGCGGCGGTGCTGCGCCTCGGATTCGTCGCCAACTTCATCTCTGCGCCGGTCCTGACGGGGTTCAAGGCGGGCATCGGCCTCGTGATCGTGCTCGACCAGGTGCCCAAACTTCTCGGCACCCACATCACGAAGGAAGGTTTCTTTCGCGACGTCGTCAGCATCGCACAACACCTGCCCGAGACATCGCTCATCACGCTGGCGGTGGCCGCGGCCACGTTCGCGGTGCTGCTCGGCATGGAGCGCCTGTGGTCGCATTCTCCGGCCCCGCTGGTCGCCGTCGCGGGCGCCATCGCTGCATCGTGGTTCGTCGGTCTGCATGCGCAGGGAGTCTCTACCGTCGGTCTCATTCCAGCAGGGCTCCCGTCGCTCACGAAGCCGGACCTGGCGCTGATCGCGGAGCTGCTACCGGGAGCGTTCGGGATTGCGCTCATGAGCTTCACCGAGTCGATTGCAGCGGGGCGGGCCTTCGCCCGCTCGGCCGATCCCGCGATCGACGCGAACCGCGAGTTGATCGCGACCGGCGCGGCCAATCTCGGGGGGGCGCTGTTCGGTGCGATGCCGGCGGGGGGTGGGACCTCGCAGACCGCGGTCGTGTACAACGCGGGCGGGCGATCGCAGACGACCTCACTGATGACCGCGGGCGCCGCGGCAGCCGTGATGCTGGTGCTCGCCCCCTTGCTGGGCCTGCTGCCGTACGCCACGCTCGCGGCGGTCGTCATCGTGTACTCGATCGGGCTGGTCCAGCCCGCGGAGTTCCGGGCCATCCGCGACGTCCGCAGGATGGAGTTCCGCTGGGCACTGATCGCCTGCGCCGGCGTGCTGCTGTTCGGCACGCTCAGGGGCATCGTCGTGGCGATCGTCGCGTCGACGATCGGACTGGCCAGCCAGACTGCCGATCCGCCCGTGTACGTCATTGGCCGCAAGCGCGGTGCCGACGTGCTGCGACCGCTGTCGCCCGAAAATCCCGACGATGAGACCTTCGAGGGCCTACTCATCCTGCGTCCGGAAGGGCGCCTGTTCTTCGCCAACGCGCAACGTGTCGCCGAGCGCATCCGGGCACTCATCACGCAGCACAAGCCGAGAGTGGTCGCACTGGACATGAGCCGGGTGCCCGATATCGAATATTCGGCACTGCAGATGCTCGTCGAGGGCGAGAAGCGCGCGACGGAGCAGGGAGCCACTTTGTGGCTGGTGGGGCTGAACCCCGGCGTACTCGAGGTCGTGCGGCGTTCGGGCCTGGCCGACAGACTCGGCGACGAGCGCATGCTGTTCAACGCCCGCGTGGCAATCGAACGGTACAAGAAGCTGCAGGATACGGGCTTGGCGGCCGCAAACATCTCGTCGTGTGCCGGCGTTTAGTATCTTGACGCCGGGTCGCCCTTGGTGGCGAACCCATCGATGTGGCCACGCAGCGACACGACGGACACGGGGCCGCGGTCCCGGTTGTATCCGGGATTCGCGATGAGCTGGTAGTCGAGGGTGATCGCGAACCAGTCGAGGATCTGGAGGAGGTAGTACGTCTCCACGACGATCTCGGGCCGGCGGTTCAACCTGCCGTCGCCGAGGATGAACCCCAGGCCCCCGGCGCCGAGGTAGGAGGCGTGCAGGTTTCCGAGCTCTTCGGCGTCGAAGGCGACCCCGACCCGATCCTGCGGACGGTTCCACGACGCGCCCGCGATCTGCGCTCCGATGCTCGCGTTCCGCTCCGCTTCGGTGAACGCGAACGACTCGTTCGCGCCGTCGTTCCAGCCGAGGCGAGCGAAGAGGCCGGTGTCGCCGCCGTCGGCGAGCGGCGCTTCGAGGTTCAGGCAGAAGCCGTACTTCTGCCGCCCGCGGCTGCGCGTCGCCTCGATCACCGGCGCTCCACCTTGCTCGCGCGCGAGGTGGAGCGACTTCGAGTAGCTGCCCATGCGCGCGAGGTTGCGGTAGAAGAGCGCGCGAAAGACCAGCGGCGCCGCGTCGGTCGGCATCGGGATCTCGCGATCGAGCTCGATCTGCATGCCGTTCGCGTGCACGACGTCGCTGTCGAGCTCGAGACCGTTGGCGACGGTCGGCATTTGAAAGACCCCCGCGAGCACCGCGAGCCCGGGCTGGCGCCACGCGGCGGCGACGCCGCGTGAGTAGCCGCGCGTGTCCGCGGCGAAGTCGTACGCGGGGCTCGTGATGAGCGCCCAGTTCATGAACTGCGTGCGCGCGCTGTTCGCATAGCGATTCGTGTCGAAGAGGTCGTTCGTCGCGAGAACGCCGCCGACGATCTCGAGCGCGCGCGCGGGGGCCGCGAAGCCGAGCTCGAGCGCGGATGCACTCGGCTCGACGGTCTCCTCCCCGAGGGGAATCCGGAGCCGCGCGAAGGCGCGCGCGATGTACGGGTCCTCGCCGATCGCCGGGTTGCGGATGACCTCGCCGTTCGTGAATCCGGCGAGGCCGAGCGCGTCGCTGATGCCGGCGCCGCGAACCATCTCCGGGTCGAAGAAGAGATCGAGCCACGGGAATGGACGGAGCCCGAGGTAGAGGGTGTACGAATGCGAGATCGCGTCCTCGGTCCCGCCGCGCAGGCTGTGCGGTCCCTCGTACGGGCTGTGGAACGCCGGCTTGTACTGCCAGATCGCGGTCGCCTGCCCACCCACTGCATAGGGGATCGGGAGCTCGGGTAGTTCGAGAGCGCGGTCGCCGGCGCGCGAGATGCCGCTGGCCACCAAGGATGCCACGATCGCGAAGACTGCGATCTGGTAGCGCCACCGTGTCATCGTTGCGGGTGGATCGTGGTCGGCATGCTGCCCACTCCGGCCGAGTGTCCTGCTCATGGACGAGCCGTTCTCGGCGCTGGACGTCCTCACGGCGGAGTCGCTTCGCAGCGAGCTCCTCGATGTCTGGTGCGAAGGCCGGCTCGGGATCAAGGGAGTGCTCCTCGTGACCCACAACATCGAGGAGGCGGCGATGATGTGCGACCGGGTCCTGCTCTTCTCCGCCAGTCCGGGCCGTGTCCAGGAAGAGATGCGCATCGACCTGCTTCCGCCGCGCAAGCGCACCGCCCCCGGCTTCCACGGCTATGTCGAAGAGATCTACGCGCGAATGACCGGACGTGGCGGCGGATCGACGCCGCAAGCGCGCGAGGGATTCGTCGGCACGGGAACGGCGATGGTGCTGCCGATGGTGTCGATCGGCGAGCTCACGGGCTTGCTGGAAGCGGCGGCCGACGATCCCTACCACGGCGTCGCCGATCTGCGAAAGCTCGCTGGCACGCCCCCTTCTGGAGATCGACGACCTTCCACCCGTGGCCGAGACGCTCCAGCTTCTGCGCTTTGCGGAGCTCGATCGGGCGCCATTCGGCTCACCGAACCGGGGCGGCAGTTCGTCGTCGAGACGGTCGACGGCCGGAAGCACCTCTTCGGACGTCACCTCGTCGCGCACGTTCCTCTGGCGGCTCACATCCTGCGCGTGCTCCAAGAGCGCGAGTCGCACACCGCGCCGTACGTTCGGTTCCTGGCCGAGCTGGAGGATACGATGGCGGAAAGAGCAGGCGGACCAGACGCTGCGCGCGTTGATCGGGTGGGGGCGCTACGGCGAGATCCTCGCGTACGACGAGCGGCTCGAGAGGCTGAGCCTGGAGAATCCCGCGTGACAGCGCCCGGGATGGAGCCGGCGAAGGGAACGCCGCCGACCAGGAGCCGGTGATGCGACCAGCCCAGATGCGCTCTCCCGACGATCGTTGCTCGGCCGAAGACTTGCGGGAGGCATGGCCTTTCCTCGCCGCGCGCGAACGCGTCGATGGCTTCCAGACGCTTCCCCGGCCGGAAGCCGAGGAGTTCTTCTTCGAGCTGGCCGCCGCGGACCAGGCGCGCCTCGTGGTGGCGCTGCCGGAGGGCGAGCGCCGATCGTGGGTCCGGCTGCTGCCGCCCGACGACGCCGCCGACATGGTGCAGGCCGCTCCGCCGGCCGAGCGCGAGACGCTGCTCGCTCTCCTGGACGAGCCGACGCGTCAGGAGGTGCAGGGCCTCCTCGCGTACGCGGAGGACCAGGCGGGCGGCCTCATGAACACGCGCTTCGCGCGCCTGCGACCGGAGATGACGGTCGACGAGGCGATGGCGTACCTGCGCAAGCAGGGCCGCCAGCAGGCCGAGACGATCTACTACTGCTACGCGCTCACGCCCGACCAGAAGCTCGTCGGGGTCGTCTCGTTCCGCGAGCTCTTCGACGCCGCTCCCGGGACGCGCGTCCGGGACATCATGCGTACGAGCTTCGTCGCGGTCACCGAGAGCATGCCGGAGCTCGAGGTGAGCCTGCTCTTCCAGCGCTCCGGGCTCCTCGCGCTACCGGTGGTGGACCGGGACGGCCGCATGCGCGGCATCATCACCGCGGACGACGTCGTGCACGTCGTCGCCGAGCAGGCGACGAAGGAGATCCAGAAGATCGGCGGATCGGAGGCGCTCGGCGCGCCGTACCTCGCGGTCGCGTTCCCGACCATGGTGCGAAAGCGCGCGGGCTGGCTCTCCGCGCTCTTCATCGGCGAGATGCTCACGGCGACCGCGATGGGGTACTTCGAGAAGGAGATCGAGCGCGCCGTGGTTCTCGCCCTCTTCGTGCCGCTCATCATCAGCAGCGGCGGCAACTCCGGATCGCAGGCGTCGACGCTCGTCATCCGCGCCATGGCGCTCGGCGAGGTCCGGCTGCGCGACTGGTGGAGGGTCATCCGGCGCGAGATGTCTGCAGGTCTGGTTCTCGGCTCGATCCTCGGCTCGATCGGCCTCGTTCGAATCCTCGCGTGGGTCGGGCTGTTCGGCTCGTACGGACCGCACTACGTCCTGGTCGCGACCACCGTCGCGGCGAGCCTCGTCGGCGTCGTGACGTTCGGCACGCTCGCCGGCTCGCTGCTGCCCTTCGTCCTGCGGCGGCTCGGCTTCGATCCCGCGAGCGCGTGCGCGCCGTTCGTGGCGACGCTCGTCGACGTCACCGGGCTCGTGATCTACTTCTCGATCGCGAGCATCGTCTTCCGCGGGACGCTTCTGTAGGTCCAGCGAAGGCGGAGGGGGTGGGATTCGAACCCACGAGGCCCTTTTGGGGCCTGCCGGTTTTCAAGACCGGTGCCTTCGACCGCTCGGCCACCCCTCCGGTTGTACCCTGAACGGGTATAGGGCGGCTTCCGATCGGCGCAAGCGCGCGTCGACCCGCTCGGACCTCGCGCGCGTGGCTGCATCCGCTCGACGGCTCCTCGATTTGCATCGCTGACCGAGGAGAAGGGAGGGGGGCCGGTCCCGCCCGGGGGAAGGCGGGACCGGCTGTCGCGTCACGGCGCTCTTAGGGGGGAGGCGCCGCGTGCGCCGCCTGGGGGGACAGGCGGCGCCGGGTTACCGGCCACCCGAGGGGGAGGGTGGGTCCGGCAGCGCGACTGGACGGCCCTGGGGGGAGGGTTGGGTGCCAGCCGCGGCGAGGGATTACTGCGGGAGCACGTTCGGGACGGTCGTGATCAACCACGACTGCTGGCCGTCGTTGAACGGGACGTCGCTCTCGATGAAGGAGTCCACGAGCTTCACGTCGTGGCGATGCGCCGGCCGGGCGCGGAGCCCGAGAAGCGCACCGACCCGGATGATGTCGAGGTCGCTCAGGATGAGGAGGAAGGTGTCGGTGTCGGTTTGGACGCTCTCGTTCATGCCGGCCGCGTAAAACAACCTGCGTGCCAGCGGGTACGTTCGCAACGACTCGCCCGGATCGCGCGGAGCGCAGGGAGGGCAGGATGGCAGGTTCCCGCGCGGTCGTTCGTCGAGCCCGCGTTTGCAGGGGAAATCGCGGATTCCGGCAGCGCCCCCGACTCGACACGGCTTCTGCCGCTGGAACGCGCGACATGCCGTACGGTCGCCCGAACTTGCACACGTGCGACGGCCGGTTGCGGATTGCGTTGGCGGGCGAGCGGACGGCCGCGCGCTCGCCAGCAGTCGGCGAGCAGGGCCGATCGGCCGTAGTGGGCCGCTCAGGAAAGGAGAAAAGGAGACGGAGAGAGAGGGATTCGAACCCTCGATACGGTTTTACCCGTATACACGCTTAGCAGGCGTGCGCCTTCGACCACTCGGCCATCTCTCCAGGACGCGCGATCGAACGCGCTTCACGTACTGCGTGCACGCCGGTGCCGCAAGCGGCACGGCCGCCGCGCCGTCCGACGCGTGGACGCGGCTCCTCCACGATCGCGCCGGCGCGTCACTGGACACCGCGGACCCCGACGGCTACCTACCCCGAGCGCATTCGCCAAGGCGCCCTTAGCTCAGCTGGATAGAGCGTCTGACTACGGATCAGAAGGTCGGGAGTTCGAATCTCTCAGGGCGCGCTCAGCGATCTCGATGCCTCGCCCGGCTCGGCACCCGCTGCGCCGGGCCTTTTGCCGTCCGGTGTGCCCAAGCGCTGCCGACCGCTAGCCCCGGCTAGCCCCAAGACCGCGCACGGCGTCCTGCTCAGCGGTTCACGACGACATCCACCAGCACCGGAGCGCCACGCGTCCGGTCCGGCTTCGTGTTTCCACACCCCTTGTCCTTGATCTTTCCGTCCGGATTGGGGTCGATGTCGAAGGGCGGCGTCACGCTCCGCGGACAAACGTCATCCGCCGGGTGGCTGTCGGGCTTGCGGTCCAGTGCCGCATGGTTCACCCGAGCCGCGAGCCGGTAGTCCTCATGGCCCGGACTCTTGCGCGTGCTCTTCTCCGGGTCGTTGGCGCAGTCGAACGTGACGTCGAGCTCCACGTTGAGCTTGCCCTTCGGTTTCATTGCCAACGGGAAGCGCCTGGGCGGCGAGAGGACGGATGGCGGCGCCGCGCAACCGCCCAGTGGGGTCACCTCGATCGCCACGAGTGACGTCAATGCGGCGGGGTCGGGAACGGTCTCGGTGTGCGGGCTCCGGTTCTGCACCTGAACGGTGATCGGTACGGTGCGCGAAGGCGCTTTGGCGGTCAGCTTCACGACGCGCGGCGCGTGGATCGCCGTGACGGCGAGATCATGGACGTCCGCACCGCCCACCGTGGTCACGGTATCGGGACTGCTCGCCGGAAGCTCGACGTTGCCCGCCTGGTCGCGCGCGATGCTGTAGAACGCGTACGTCTTGCCGACCGTCCCGCTGAACGTGGCCGAGGTCTCGGTCGTGTCGGCCAGGAAGACCGAGAAGGGACCTCCGTTCTCCGAAACGAAGATCGCGTATCCCGCGATCCCGGAGTCCGCGTCCGAGCCGGACCACTGGATCTGGAAGTCGGGCGACGACTGCGTCGGCGCTAGAGCCGAGACCTGGCTCGTGGGCAGCACGGCATCGATGGTATTGCACCACTGAGGGGTGAGGATCGGCTCGTTGACGTCGAACACGATGCTGGCCCGGTTGCAGATCGGTGTCCCGGTCACCTTCGGCTCGATCGTGAAGACGACGCTGCCGTCGCCTTCCGGTGGGTTCACGTCGGGCGGCAGGAATCCGGCGACCGCGTCTTCCGTGAGCTGTCCCGTCATGGGATCGATCGAGGTGAAGCGCCAGGCGAGGAGTCCGGTGGCCTTGTCGAGGTGAGCGTCGATGCCGACGACGAGGTCCTGTGCCGGACGGAGATCCACCGTGGTGCTGTAGTCGCTCAACCCCGGCGGCGGCGTCACCGTGAAGTCGCCGAAGGAGATCGGGCCCAGGCTGAGAGTGTCGAGATCGACCTTGCTGCCGTCGAGCTGGTCGGTGATGACGACCTCCTGCGCGGCCGCACTCGCGGTCTCCACGTTCTCGAACGAGATCGCGTAGCGGAGCGGCTCTCCCTCGGCGACGAACCGCTCCGGCCCGGCTCCGCTCGCGCCCGCCTTGTCGTTGGGATCGCGACTGGCCCGCGGGTTCGTCGGCGAGCTGCCGCCGGGACAGAAGCCGGACGCGGTGTCGCACCTGCACTTCCCCGTCTGCGCGTTGAACCCCACCCCCAGCTCCGCGCACGAAGACAGCGACGGCTGAGCAAACGCGACGCTCGGCTCGAGGCCGAACGCGACGATGCGACCCGTGCCCCGGATCAGACCCATCGTGCAGGATTCGACGACGTCACCGATGCGGTCGACCAGATTCGTCGCCGGCGACGGTGGTCCGGACGCCGAGACGACTCGTATCGCCGCTGTCGGCGGGTCGGCTCGTGCGCCGCTCGGCGCGGTCGACGCGGCGCCGAAGCGTGCGACGTCCTGGACGAGCTGGGCGCTGCTGTAGAGGTCCGTGCTCGCGCCCGTACTCGTGATCAGCGTCGTGCGACCGCCGTCGACCATGCTCTGGACCTGTGTCATCGCGTACTCGGCGAGCTGCGGATCGAGGCTGGTCGGGATGTCGACCGCCAGGACACGCTGCGCATAGGAATGCGCTCCCTGTACCGTCAGATCGACGCGCTCGGGCGAGAGATGCGCTCCTCCGATCTCCGCTCGGATCTCGAACGGCATGTCGAGAGCGGCCGGTGGCGCGGTGACCGTGACGTCGAGCGCCATCGTGAAGCCCGCCGGAACCACCGGAACGATCAAAGGCACGTAGGCCTGGTCGTCGATGACGACCGTGACCGGTGACTCGCTCCAGTCGTTCGGGACCTGCTGGGGATGCGGCGGCGGTGGTACGACGGGGAAGCGCAGGCCGATGGCGATGCTCGCCGGAAGCGAGATCAGGAGCGACGGCGCCTCCGCGTCGACATTGCCGCGATTGCCGAAGAGCACCGTGAATCGCGCCGGACGACCGACGCGGATCTCGCGCGGGCCGACGACGTCGGCCCAGAGCTGCGGCGCGCCCCCGGACTCGATGGTGAACGCGCCGGTCAGCGTGACCGAGGCGCCGCCGGGATTGGTCACGACGACGTCCCAAGCCCCCGGTGGCTTGGCGCGGAGGTCGAAGCTCGCCGCGAGAACCGCGCCGTCGTCGCCGCGGGACGTCGTGTCCGCCGCGATGTCGGCTTGCCCGGCTCGCACGAGCTTGACCGTCGCCCCCTCCGCGAAGTCGCTGCCGTAGATCAACGCGACCACGGACCCGGCGGTGCCGGCGACGCTCGGCCGGATGCCGGTGATGGAGAATCCGCCGCCGCCACGCGGCAACTCGAATGCGCCGATGTCGCAGCGACCGGTGCCGTCGCCGTCACCGTCCTGGAGGCGGTTGATGCCGCGCTCGTCGATCGCGGTGCAGGCGTGGCCGCCGCTTCCCGGCGGCGAAGGATTGCCGGCGTCGACGGCCGGGCTGTCGGCGGCCAGCGCGTGCGTCTTCCCCGGACCGCCGTTGTCGGCGAGCGGACCCAGCTTCGGGTCCTGACCGATGATGTTGCCCGTGGTGTCGCCGACGAGGACGCAGTTGTTCGTGTTCTGGACGAGGTTGTAGCCCTGGGACGTCAGCCCCGCGGAGCGGAACGAGTTCTCCGCGAGGCAGTCGGGCGCGGAGCCCGAAGTCGCGGTGTTTCCCGCGATGATCGTGTTCCTTACCGCGATCTCCGTCCCTTCCCGCGTGGCGAAGCCCCCACCGCTGCCGGCGGTGGTCGTCACCCGGTTGCTCGTGATCGTGGCATTGTTGAGCTCCACGGTGGTCCGGAAGGAGTTGAAGATGCCGCCACCCGAGCTACCGGTCGTGTTCCCGCTCAGCGTCGAGTCGATGATCGTCAGCGCGCCGATGTAGTCGGTGCCGTCGATGTTCGTTCCGAAGTTGGCGATCGCGCCACCGAGACCGCCCGACGCGTTGCCGCTCAGCGTGCTGCGCACGATCGTCACGACGCCGCCGTAGTTGTTGATGCCACCTCCGTTGCTGCCGATGGTGTTGTCGCGGATGACGCTGTCGAGGACGTTCAGCATGCTCCGGAGGAACGTGCTGATACCCCCGCCTCCCGCGTGGGACGGCGCGACGTTGGCCGCCACCGTGCTCCTGAGCAGCGTGAGTGCGGCACCGAACGCGTTGTAGATCCCGGCGCCGGTGGCCCCGGTCGCGTTGGGATCGAGACCATTGCCGGTCACCACGCTATCGGTCAGGACCAGCGTTCCTTCGTTGAGGAGGCCGCCGCCCTCCGGGTTGGTCCCGAGGCTCCGATCCGAGAGGCCGTTCCGGATCGTCACTCCCCGGACGTTCGCGACCCCGCCCGGCGCGACGAACAGCACGCGGCCACGCCGGTCGCCGTCGATGATGGTCTCGTCCGCGCCTGCCCCTTGGAGCGTCACCGTGCGGGTCAGGCAGAGGGTGAACGTGGGCCACGTGATCGGAGACGTCGAGGGCGGACGGGTGAACGTGCAGCCGCTGGACTGGCTCAGGACGTACGTGCCCGCCGGCACGTGGATCGTGCTCGGCTCGGTCAGCGCGTTGGCCGCGAGGATCGCCCCGCGCAGACTGCAGTCGTCGAGCGCGGCGTCGTTGCACGCGCTGGCGGTGACATCGTCCGCCGTCGTGTCCACGTTGAACTCGGCCGCATGGGCGGCCGGCGGAGCGCCGAGGCGCATGGAGAAGGCGGCCACGGCGACGATCACGACGGTAGGGCGACTGAGACGAGGGCGGAGACTACGCAACACAAATACCCCTGGAGTTGAAGCGTCGTCGACAGCGGACGACGTGTCACTTGAGTGGTCGGTTCCGATTGTTTGCGGAAAGCCCTCTGTTGCTCAAGAGTCCAACCGCCTCACATGTCCGTTTGGCTTTCTCACAACCCGTCGGCGGCGCAGCACCGTGATCGACTCATCTGCTCTGGACGGAGTCCCCGATGATCGGCGAGATCAAGGTCATCAGCGGCAGCGCGCACCCCCAGCTCGGGCGCGACATCTGCAGCCACCTCGGCATCGCGCTGTGCCGCTCGACCGTGGTCCGGTTCTCCAACGAGAACATGCTCGTGCAGATCGACGAGAACGTCCGCGAGCAGGACGTGTTCGTGATCCAGCCTTCGTGCGCGCCCGTCTCGGACGGGATCATCGAGCTCCTGATGACGATCGACGCGCTGAAGCACGCCTCGGCCGGCCGCATCACGGCCGTGGTTCCGTACTTCCCGTACGCGCGCTCGGACAAGAAGGACCGCCCGCGCATCTCGATCACGGCGCGGCTCATGGCCGACCTGATCCAGGCCGCGGGCGCCCACCGCGTCGTCACGATGGACCTGCACTCGCCGCAGGTGCAGGGGTTCTTCCGCATCCCGGCCGACCAGCTCCAGGCCGCGCCGATCCTGTGCGACTACCTGCGCCAGAGCCGCGACCTCGCCGACTACGTGCTGGTGGCGGGCGACGTGGGCGAATCGAAGGAAGTGGGCAACTACGCGAACCGCCTGAACCTGCCGATCGCGATCGTCGACAAGCGCCGCTACGGCGACGACGAGCAGGCGCGCGCGACGAACCTGATCGGCGACGTCGCGGGCAAGGTCGCCCTGATCGTCGACGACGAGGTCGCGAGCGGCGGCACGCTGATCGAGGCCGCGCGCTTCGTGCTCGACCGGGGCGCCACGGCCGTAGAGGCGTGCATCGTGCATCCCGTCCTGTCGGGGCGCGCCGTGGAGCGCATCGAAGAGTCGCCGCTCCGCCAGCTCGTCGTCACCGACACGATCCCGCTGCCGCCGCAGAAGCGGATCGACAAGATCCGAGTGCAGTCGGTCGCGAAGCTCTTCGCGGAGGCGATCCAGGCGATCCACGTCGGCTCGAGCGTGAGCCGGCTCTTCCGCTAGGAGTCGCCCGAGCAGCGAGTCGAGCGCCGGCGCGCTTTCCCGTCAGGCACCCGGGTATGGCGGCAGCGCGATCGCCGCGCCCGTCTGGCGGGCGACGCGCGCGAGCGCGTCGTCGACCGCGAGCTCCCACGGGTGCGAGCGCGGAAGCGGATCGCGCGTGGCGCGCCGCTCCGCCACGCGCGAGACGAGGCGGAGCGCGTGCAGCGCGTCGTACCAGGGCAGGCGCGCGCGATCGATCGGCGCGATCGCCTCGTGGGCCGCGAGGAACTGCCGCGCGCTCCGCCGGCCGAATCGGCGCCGGAGAGGCTGGAGCGCTCGCGGCAGCGCGATCGGGGCCTGCTCGAGGAGCTGCGCCGTGTAGGCGACGTCGTACGTCGGGTCGGCGATGCGCGCGTTCGTCCAGTCGATGACCGCGCTCAGCGCGCCGCCCTCGACGATCAGGTTCAGGGGCTGCATGTCGCCGTGGCAGATCGCGAGGCGGTCCTCGCTCGGTCGCGTGCGCACGAGTCGGGCGAGCGCCGCTCCGAAGCCGGCGAGGCCGGAGGCGCTCGACGCCGCGATGTCGTCGAGCACCTGCCCGGTGCCGACGCTCTCCCGCGGCCAGCCGGCCTCGCCGAGGGCGCGTGCGAGCGACTCGGGGTCGAGCCGGTGGAGGGCCGTCGTCGCCTCGGCGAGGAGGCGCGGCATGCGGTGGAACGCGATCGCGATGTCGCGGACCGCCAGCCCCGCGAGCAGCGTCCCGCCGCGCGCCCTCTCCATCAAGATGAACGGACGGCCCGAAGACGGGATGACGCCCGCGGCTGCGACGCGCGGCGTGGGGAAGCCGGCGGCGCCGACCGCACGCTGGACGACGGCGTCGCGCGACGCGCGCTCGTGCGCCGGCATGACCCGCAGGATGAGATCGCCGCTCAGCTCGGGCGGAGCGTCGGCGAAGCGGAGCGCGATGATGTCGGCCCAGAACCCGCCCTTCAGCGGCTCCGCAGGCGCGGCGAGGCGGAGCGCTCCGCAGCCGTCGCGCGACCGCAGCACGTCGACGAGCGCGTCGACGGCGGAGGCACCGGCGGCCGGTGCGCCGTCCGCGTTCACGCGGGCGCGTCCGCCGGGAAGAACGTCTCGATGTAGAGCTCGTCGAGCGTCACGTCCTGGGGCTTCCCGAGGGTCGTCACGGCGCTGAAGAAGCGCGCGAGCGTGCCGCCGAGGTTCATCTCGAAGGCGAGCGTCGCGCCCGGAGGCGGCGCGAGCTCGGGCTCGCGCCACTGCTTCGGGACGCCGGGATACGACATCAGCTCGTCGAGCAGGCGCTGCAGCTCCGGGTCGTGCGAGCGCGCGAGGGCGCGGTGGACGTCGTTCAGGAGCGCGCGCGCCACGCTTTCCCAATTGACGATCGTGCGGCGGACGCCGCGCGGGTCGAACACGAGGCGCAGGAAGTTGGGGCGCGGCTCGCGCGTCAGGCGAAAGGGAACGAGGTCCGCCGGCGGCTCGTCGAACGTGAGCGCGAGGAGCTCCGAGTATGCCGAGTTCACCATCACGAGGTCCCAGCGGCGATCGAACGCGATGGCGCTCCGCGGCTCGTGCTGCCGCAGCAAGAGCTCGATCGCTGTGCGGACCGGAGCCATGGCCGGGTCGTCGAGCGGCGTGGCAGGGAAGACGGGCGGGTAGCCGGCGGCCTGCAGCAGGGCGTTCTGCTCGCGGAGCGGCACGTCGAGCGCGGTCGCGAGCGCGAGCAGCACCGACGGGCTCGGTCGTGCGCGGCCGGTCTCGATGAAGCTGATGTGGCGCGGCGAGACGTCGGCGTCCAGGCCGAGGGCGAGCTGGCTCAGCCGGCGGGACTCGCGCCACCGCCTGACGAGCGTGCCGACCGCGGACGGCCGGCACGCCGCCCCGTTCGCCGCCGTCGCCATTCCCGCCGCGGTATCACGCGGGCGTCGGATCGGGGAACTGGTACTCGAGCCGGATGCGGCCGTCGGCCGCGAGCAGCATCAGCGTCGTCCCGACGGCGGCGACGGGCCCGCCGTCCGCCGGCACCATCTCCCACGCGAAGCGGACCCCGCCGTGGTGCTCCTCGGGCGCGGCGTGCGGGCGGAAGCGGTAGCGTCCGCTCGCGACGAACTCGTCGTGGGCGCGCGTCACGCGCGCCGCGATCTCCTGATGGCCGCGCGCCTCGATCGTCCGCGTGAAGTGCGCTGCGTCTTCCGTCCAGAGCGCCGCGACGCTCTGCCGCCGGCGCGCTGCGTCCGGCTCGTTCCAGACGCCGACGTAGCGCTCGATGAACTCGCCGAGATCCCGCATGTCGTCCTCCTGCGGGCGACACACTCGTCGTTCGCCGATCGCGCGGCAATTACGTGCGACGTCATGCCGCAACCGGCGGTGCGAGGTCGCTACGGGACGCGCCGGGCAGCCGACGTGCCGCTGCTCGATGCCGCGTCGCTCTCGAAGCTTCCGGCGAGCCGCTGCCCGTCGTCCGTCATCGTCCACACGAACCGGCCGCGGCTCGCACGGCGGCGGCCGAGCTCCGTGAAGTCGAGGACGAGACGGCCGTCGTCGCGCACCTCGCCGACGACGTGGATCGGCGTTCGGCCGAGACCGGGAACGCGCCGGCCGTTCTCCGTCCACTTTCGCCCCTCGCCCGTGATGCGCGCGCCGTCCTGCTCGAGGATCAGGTGGTAGCCGAGCTCGAGGCCGCGGAAGTCGGGCAGGGTGGCGCGGTCGACGGTGTTCGTCACGATCCAGCGCCCGGCGAGGCGCGGCCGCTCGCGCGGCTTCGAGTCGGCGACGCTCACCGAGCGCGATGGATCGCGTGGCGGTACCTTGACGCGTGCTTCGGCGCGACGCGCATTCGCGTCGGGCAGCGCGGGCGCCGGAGCGGTGGCCGGTGGCGCGGGCTCGGCGGCCGGGCGCTGCGCGCGGTCGGCCGCCGCGCGGTCCGCGGCGAGGTCGGCGGTGATGATGCCTTCCTTCACCTGCCGGCGGCGAAGCTCGGCAAGATCTGGAGGACCCATGAAAAAATCACTCACCGCAAATGCAGCGAGAACGCCGAGACCCATGCCGACCAGCGCGAGCACGAGCCCGACGACCCGGCTCTCGACGTCGGAGGACGCCCACCAGCGGCGCATGGTGGGACTCGATGCAAAGCCGCGGCCACGAGTCGGCCCGAGCAACGCCCCCGAGGCGCGTGCCGCGTCGCGGCGACCGCTACGCCGGTCGCATCAGGACGTCAGTAGGACGCGCAGCACGCCGGTCCGCCGTCGCTCGCGCAGCAGCGGAGGTTGCTCGCGCAGCACGTCGTCCGGCCCGCGTACGAGCACGCCATCTCGTCGGGACCGCACGCGGGCGGCGGCGGCTGACCGGTCGTGTCCCACGCGTACGCTCCGCCCGCTGCCGCGCGCGGCACGCAGTGGAGGCCTCCCGAGTCCTCCTCGCAGCGATCCGCGATCGGGCAGCAGATCGCCGCCGAGGACCCGCTGCAATACTGGTACGTCGCGGGGCAGCGGCCCGAGTAGTCGCCGAAGGCCATGCGGACGAGGTCGACCGGGCCCGGCGGAGCGGGCGTGACGGCGCCGTACCGGTTTCCCGCGCATGCGGCCAGGAAAAGGACGGCGACCGCGATCATCGAGCGCTTCATGGGGCCAGCCTAGCAGAAACGCGGCGAGCGGCCGCGCGCTCCGCACGACGTCCCCATGGACGGTTCGGAGGGGCGCGGGCTGCGGCACGGCGGGGGGGACGCGGCGCCGCAGCCCGGCGGGTCGGGTCGCGCGTCGTTAAGCGCGGACCTCGAACACGAGGTTGAACGGCGTCTCGGTCGCGCGGCGGAAGCGGCCGAAGCCGGCCTGCCTGCAGACGTCGCGGAGGCGCTTCTCACCGGCCTGCGCACCGAGCGCGGCGCCGACCTCCTGGGCGAGCGACGCCTGCGTGCACACGAGCGTCGAGACCGAGTAGAAGACCCGGCCGACGGGGTTCAGGTTGGCGTGTACATCGTCGTGCGCGAACGGCTCGACGAGCATCCACGTGCCGCCGTCGGCGAGCGACGAGCGGACGTGCGTGGCGGCGCCCACCGGATCGCCCATGTCGTGCAGGCAGTCGAAGAAGGTGACCAGGTCGTACTCGCCCGGGAAGTCCTTCGCCGCTGCGACTTCGAAGCGCACGCGATCCGCGACGCCCGCGCGCTCCGCACGGTCGCGCGCCCGCTCGATCGACGCGCCGTGGTAGTCGAATCCGACGAACCTCGAGCGCGGGAACGCCTTCGCCATGATGATGGTCGACGCGCCGTGACCGCAGCCGACGTCGGCGACCGTGGCGCCGCGCGCGAGCTTCTCCTTGACGCCATCGAGCGCCGGGATCCAGCACGACACGAGGTTCGCGTTGTAGCCGGGGCGGAAGAAGCGCTCGGTGCCGATGAAGAGCTCCGCGTCGTGCTCGTGCCAGCCGACGCCGTGCCCGTGGCGGAACGCCTGCGACACCTTGGGCTCGGCCTTCATCGCGGCGGTCATGCCGAGGAAGCCGCCGAGGACGCACGCCGGGCTGTCGTCGTCGGCGAGCGCGACCGCGTGCTCGTCGGGCAGCGTGTACTTGCCCGTCGCCGGGTCGTACTCGACGTAGCCGGCGGCGGCCTGCGCCGAGAGCCACTCGCGGACGCAGCGCTCTACGGTCTCGGTGCGCGCGGCGAGCTCGGCGGGCGTGAGCGGACCGGCGCCCGCCATCGCCCGGTAGAGGCCGAGCCGATCGCCGATCACGACCAGGGACGCGGTCAGGGCCGACCCGAGGTCCCCCATCGCCTTTCCCACGAACTCCTGAACCTTGGCCTCGTCGATCGCCATCCTTTTTTCTCCCTTTGCCCCTCTTGCCCGTTCCGCCGCCGCAGGTCTCGGATGAGGCGGCGCCGAGCTGCAGCGCAACGCGGATGCCAGGCGGGGCGCGCCGGTCGCCCTCGACGTTCCGGGACTTTTTCGGACCCCAGCCGGTGGCCGGCGCGGCAGCCATGGGCCACGACTGGCCCTTGGGCCAGAAATGGCTCTATGCTGGACCCGGCTCCACGGAGTGCTGCGAGTTGGACCAGGCACAGCCCCGCGACGCGATCCTCGGCGCATCGAACGCGATCATCGGCCTGCGCGAGCAGGTGGGCCGGCTCGCGTCGTTCGACGCGGTCGGCAACCCGCACGTCCCGACCGTCCTCCTGCAGGGCGAGACCGGCACGGGGAAGGGCCTCGTCGCACGCACGCTGCACGAGAGCGGCCCGCGCGCCCGCCACGCCTTCATCGACGTCAACTGCGCCGCGATCCCCGACACCATGCTGGAGGCGGAGCTCTTCGGCTTCGAAGCCGGCGCCTTCACCGACGCGCGCCGCGCCAAGCAGGGCCTGTTCGAGGCTGCCTCGGCCGGGACGCTCTTCCTCGACGAGATCGACTCGCTGTCGCTCGCCCTCCAGGCGAAGCTCCTGAAGGCGATCGAGGAGAAGACGGTACGCCGGCTCGGTGCCGTCGGCACGCGCCGCGTCGACGTCAAGCTCATCGCGGCGACGCAGCACGACCTCGAGACGCTCGTCGCCGAGGGTGGCTTCCGCGCCGACCTCTACCACCGCCTCGCCGTCCTCGTGCTCCGGATCCCGCCGCTGCGCGAGCGCGGGGAGGACGCCGTCGTGCTGGCGCAGCACCTCCTGCACGAGTTCGCACGCGCCCACGGCCTCGCGCCGCGACGGCTCGGCGAGGACGCGAAGCGCTGGCTCCGCGCGCACCCGTGGCCGGGGAACGTGCGCGAGCTGTCGCACCTGATCGAGCGCGCGACGCTGCTCGGGCCCGAGGGCGACCTCGACGCGGCCGCGCTCGAAGCGCTGTCGACGCCGCTGCCAGCGGCGCGCGGGCCCGCGCCGGCGTCGATCGCCGATCCGGATCGCGGGCTCGGCCGCGTGCCCTCGCGCGCGGAGATCGCTCTGGAGGCGTCGATGGCGGGCGGCTCGCCTCTGGAGAGCGCGCCGGCCGCGGAAGCCGACGAGCGGCGTCGCATCGGCGTCGCGCTCGCGCGCTCGGGCGGGAACGTCGTCGCCGCCGCACGCCTTCTCGGCGTCGGCCGAAACGCGCTCCGCTACCGGATGCGGCGCCTCGGGATCGAGAAGCCGTCGCTCGACGACCTGGCGCTGGCCCCGGCGACTGCGGGTCGCGCGGCGACGCTACCCGAGATCGACTCGCCGCCGCACGGGCCGCTTCGCGCGGACGCGCCCGCGCGCGCCCCGGATCGAGCCGCGGTCGTGCGCGCGCCGGCGGCGGCAGCCGCGCGATGGGAGCAGAAGCGGGCGGCGACGCTCGTCGTCGACCTCGTCTTCCCGGCGCCGGGGGAGGGCGACGCGCTCTACGAGCCGTGGACAGCCGCCGCGCGCTGGCGTGCGGCGGTCGCCGAGAAGCTGCGCGGCTTCGGCGGCGTCCTCCTCGACGGGACGGCCTCGCGCGTGACCGCCGCGTTCGGCATCCCGCGCGCGCTCGAGCAGACGGCGCAGCGCGCGCTGCAGGCGGCGCTCGCCGTGCAGGTGCTCGCCCGGACGGCGGCGCAGCCGCGTCCCGACGTGCGGGTCGCCATCCATGCCGGAGAGGTGCGCTTCGACGGCGGCGCGTCCGACGAGGCGCCGCGCGTGCTGCCGATCGGGGACGCGATCGCCTTCGCCGAGCGGCTCATCGGGCACGCGGGTGCCGGCGAGATCCTGGTGTCGCCGCGCGTCGCGCGGCAGGTCAGAGGCGCGTGCTCGCTCGAGGCGCGCGCGCTCCGGCTCGGCCCGCGGCCGGAGGACGAGGTGGCGGTGTACGCCGCCACGCCGAGGGCGCGCGCGCCGCAAACGTCGGCGGAAGTCGCGGGCGGGACGGCGTTCGTCGGGCGGCAGCGCGAGCTCGCACTCCTCGAGGACGCGCTGCGGAGCGCCGACGCCGGCCACGGCCAGGTGGTGTTCCTCGCGGGTGAAGCGGGGATCGGGAAGTCGCGCCTCCTGCTCGAGTTCCGGAGCCGGCTTCGCGATCGGCCGCACCTGTGGGTCGAAGGGCGGTGCGCGTCCTACGGCGGGACGACGCCCTTCTTCCCCGTCGTCGACGGGCTCCGCCGCCTCTTCGGCATCGACGACCGCGACGACGAGGCAGCCGCCGGACGAAAGATCGAGCTCGGGGTCGCCGCCTTCGGCGACGACCTCGCGTGGACGCTGCCGTACGTCCGGCAGGTCCTGTCGCTGTCCGCCGGAGCCGACGCGGCGACGCTCGCGGCGCTCGATTCCGCGAGCCGACGAAGCGAGACCTTCCGCGCGATGCGCGCGCTCCTCGTGGGCGCGGCGCAGTCGCAGCCGGTCGTGCTCGTGGTCGAGGACCTGCACTGGATCGACCACACCTCCGAGGACTTCCTCGCGTTCGTCGCGAGCGTCGTGCCGACGATCCGCGTCCTTCTCGTGTGCTCGCATCGGCCGGGCTACGCGCACCCCTTCGGCGATCGCAGCTACCACCACCGCCTGACCGTCCTCCCGCTCGACGACGGTGAGATGGCCGCGATGACGCGGAGCCTGCTCGGCACGTCCGACATGCCGGACGAGCTGCGCGCGCTCATCGCGCACAAGGCCGAGGGCAATCCGTTCTTCGTCGAGGAGGTCATGCGGTCGCTGCTCGAGGACGGCTCGCTCGAGCCCGACGGCGAGCACGTCGTCTTGAAGCGGGACCTGTCCGAGATCCGCATCCCGGACACCGTGCAGGAGGTCCTGACCGCGCGCATCGACCACCTCGCGGACGAGGCGCGGCGCGCGATCCAGGTCGCCAGCGTGATCGGCCGCGAGTTCGCCCTCCGGCTTCTCGAACGCATCACCGACGCGGGCGACGAGGTGCGCGCTCAGCTCGAGGAGCTGCGGTCGGTCGAGCTCATCTACGAGAAGGCGCTGCACCCCGAGCTCGCCTACATGTTCAAGCACGCGCTCACGCACGACGTCGCCTACCAGAGCGTCGTGAGCGAGCGACGGCGCGCGCTGCACCGCACGATCGGGCTCGCGATCGAGGAGCTCTACGCCGACCGCCTGGAGGAGCACTACGAGACGCTCGCGCACCACTTCGCGCGCGCCGAGGAATGGCAGCGCGCCCTCACGTACCACGAGCGCGCCGTCGCGAAGGCGGCCGACCGCCACGCGACGCGCGCCGTGGTGCAGCATTGCCGCGAGGCGCTCGCGATCGCGGACCGGCTCGGCGAGGACGCGCCGCGCGACGTGCGCGAGCGCCTCGAAGCGTCGCTCGGCCTCGCGTGCTTCTATCTCAGCGACTTCTCCGAATCGGGGGCCGCCTACGAGCGCGCGGCCCGCGCCGCCGCGGACCCGCAGATGTCCGGTCTCTACGAGACGTTCGCCAGCCAGAGCTACTTCTGGGCGCACGAGTACGATCATGCGTGGCGGATCGTCGACGACGTGCTTCGCGAGCCCGCCGCGCGACCGGACGGAGCGGTCGCGATGGCATACAACCTCCGCGGCTTCGGGCGCGCGGTGCTCGACGCCGACATGCGCGGCGCGGAGAGAGACTACGCGACCGCACTCGAGACGTCGCGCGGCCGCTTCGGCCTCGTCGAAGCGCACGTGCGCTTCAACCAGACGCTCTTCGCCGAGTGGACCGGCGACTACGCGCGCGCGATCGCGCTCGCCGAGGAGGTGATGAAGGTCGGCCGCGAGCTTCGCCTCGCGCACCTCGTCGTATGGCCGTACTGGTTCCTCGGGAAGGCGCGCTGCTGCCTCGGCGACTACGGCGGCGCGATCGCGCAGCTCGAGGAGGGCTACCAGATCTGCGATCGCATCGCGGACCGCGCGTGGAAGAGCCGCCTTCTGAACACGCTCGGCTGGTGCCTCGGCGAGATCGGGTGCCACGAGCGAGCGCGCGAGGTCGACGAGCGCGCGGCCGAGGTCGCGCGCCAGCTCGGCGATCCCGAGATCATGGCCAACTCCGAGATCAACCTCGCGCTCGACGAGCTCGCGGCGGGACGCACCCACGAAGCCGAGCGCTTCCTCGAGCCGTACGAGAAGGCGCTCGCGGAAGACCCGTGGATGCGGTGGCGGTACTCCCTCCACGTGATGAACGCGCGGGCGTCGCTCGCGCTCGCGGCCGGCGACCCCGCGGTCGCGCTCGCGGCCGCGGAGCGCGAGGCGGCGGGAGCCGTCCGCCACGACGCCCCGAAGATCGAGGCGCGGGCGCTCCTCTCCGCCGGACGCGCGCTCCTCGAGGTCGAGCGCTGGGACGACGCGGACGCCCGCCTCGCCCGAGCGCTGGCCGTCGCGGACCGCATCGCGGCGCCCCGGCTCGCATGGCGCGCGCACGCGCTCCTCGCCCGGGTCCGGCAGGCGCGCGGCGACCGCGAGGCCGCCGAGCGGCACGTCGCGGCGCACCGGCGGCTCGTCGATGCGGCCGCTGCCTCGCTCCGTGACGCGGCGCTTCGGCGCCGGCTCTACGAGACGGCGGACGCCGAGACCGGCCTCCGCTGACCGATCGCGCGCCTTGGCGGCGGACCCGTTGCGAGCGAACCCGTGTCTCTGGATGCTGGACGGAGACGTGCTCGCGGGAGGGTCAGATTCCAAACCGTCGTGAAACGACAGCGTCGGGCGAGAAGCGCCCGGGGCTTGGAAACGCCCCCGACGGTGGGAAACCGGACGAGGTCGCGACGGACCACCTCGTCCAGTTCTACGACCGCGACGCGCACCTCCTGAGCCGGCTCGCGCCCTTCGTCGAGGAGGGCCTCCGTGCCGGTGAAGCGGTCGTTCTCGTGGCGACGCCCGAGCACGTCGCGAGCCTCGATGCGGCGCTCGCGGCGACGGACCTCGATCTCGAGCTCGCGCGCCGGGAGGAGCGCTACCTCGTCCGCGACGCCGGGGCGACGCTCGCGAGCCTTTCCGTCGACGGCTCTCCCGATCGCAGCCGCTTCGCCGAGGTGATCGGCACGCTCATTCGCGGGGCCGCCGATCGCCACGGCGCGGTACGCGCGTTCGGCGAGATGGTGGCGCTCCTGTGGGCGAGGGGAGCAACCGAAGACGCTCTCCGGCTCGAGCGGATGTGGAACGAGCTCGGCCAAGTCGCGCCGTTCCGCCTCCTCTGCGCGTATCCGATCGCGTTCTTCCGGAGCGGCTCGGACGGGGTATCGCTGCTCCGCGTCTGCGGCGAGCACTCCGAGATCATCCCCGCGGAAGCGCCGCCGATGGTCGCGGAAGCCTCGGCCGAACGCCCCGGGGAGTCCCCTCGCGTCGCCGGCAGCGCCCCCCGATCCGACGCACACGAGGCCACCGTGCCCGAGCTGCAGCACCTCGAGCGCGCCTATCTGGCCGCGATCGTCGAGTCCTCGGACGACGCGATCATCGGCAAGACGCTCGACGGGATCGTCACCAGCTGGAACCGCGGTGCCGAGCGGCTCTTCGGATACACGGCGGGGGAGATGGTGGGACAGCCGATCTCGCGCATCGTGCCCACGGACTGCGACGACGACCTGAGGACCATCCTCGGCACGGTCCGGCGCGGCGAGAGCGTGCAGCACCACGAAACGCAGCGGGTGCGGAAGGACGGCCAGCGGATCCACGTCTCGCTCACGGTCTCGCCGATCCGCGACGAGACCGGTGCGATCGTCGGCGCGTCCAAGATCGCGCGCGACATCACGCAGCGGAAGCGGCACGAGGACGAGCTTCGCGAGCAGCGCGCGATCATCGACACGCTGTACCGCGTCGGGTTGACGCTCTCCGCCGAGCTCGACCTCGAGCGCCTGCTGCAAGCGGTCACGGACGCGGCGCGCGGCTTCACGCGCGCGCAGTTCGGAGCGTTCTACTACGACGCCCTCGACCCCTCGGGAGACCGCTACCGGCTGTTCGCGCTCTCCGGGCCGGAGCGCGACGCGTTCGAGCGCTTCGGCCTGTCGCGCAACCGGGCGCTCTTGGAGGAGACGTTCAGCGGCAAAGGCATCGTCCGCCTCGACGACGTCACCGAGGATCCGCGCTATCACGAGCAGGCGCCGCACGTCGGAACCGCCGACGGGCAGCTCGCCGTGCGAAGCTACCTCGCGGTGCCGATCGTCGGGCGCCGGGGCGCCGTGTTCGGAGGGCTCGTCCTCGGGCACGCGGCGCGCGGGGTCTTCACCGGCACAGCCGAAAGGCTCGCGGCCGGCCTCGCCGCGCACGCCGCGGTCGCGATCGACAACGCCCGGCTCTACGAGGCCGAGCGCCGCCTGCGGAACGACGCCGAGACGTCGAGCCGCGCGAAGGACGAGTTCCTCGCGATGCTCGGGCACGAGCTCCGGAACCCGCTGTCCTCGGTGCGGAACGCCGTCGTGACCGCGACCCTCGACCCCTCGCGTCGCGACCGCGCGCTCGGGATCGCGCGCCGCGGCGCCGACCAGCTCACGCGCCTGGTCGACGACCTGCTCGACGTCGCGCGCATCACGCAGGGGAAGATTGCGCTCAAGAAGCAGCGCACCCGGCTCGCGAGCGCGATCGAGCGCGCCGTCGAGGCGACGCGCCAGATCGTCGAGGACCGCGCGCACACGCTCGCGGTCTCGCTGCCGTGCGCGTCGGTGGAGGTGGACGGCGACCAGACGCGTCTCGAGCAGGTGCTCGTGAACCTCATCACCAACGCCGCCAAGTACACGGAGCGCGGCGGCCGGATCGAGGTCGCGCTCGAGCTCGCCGGCGAGGAGGCGGTGGTGCGCGTGCGCGACGACGGCGTCGGGATCGCTCCCGAGGTGTTGCCGCGGGTCTTCGACCTGTTCGCGCAGGGCGAGCGCGGCCTCGACCGCTCGCAGGGCGGGCTCGGGATCGGCCTCACCGTCGTGCGGCGGGTCATCGAGCTTCACGGCGGGCGGGTCGAGGCCCACAGCGACGGTCCCGGGAAGGGATCGGAGTTCGTCATCCGGCTGCCCGCCCTGCCGGCCGTCGACGTCGGGGTCGGCGGCGCGCTCGAGCGCCTGGTGCCGCAGCGGCGCGCCCGCATCCTGCTCGTCGAGGACAACCCCGACGTCGCCGAGAGCATGCAGCTCCTGCTCGAGATCCTGGGACACGAGGTGGCCGTCGTCCACGACGGCCCGACGGCGATCGACGTCGCGCGCGCCCATCGCCCCGACGTGATGCTGATCGACATCGGGCTCCCCGGCATCGACGGCTACGAGGTCGCGCGGCGCCTGCGCGCCGAGCCCGGTCTGGCGCCCCTCACCCTGGTCGCGCTCACCGGCTACGGACGCGACGAGGACAAGCGGACCGCCCGCGCCGCCGGCTTCGATCACCACCTGACGAAGCCGGTCGAGCCCGATGAGATCGGCGCGCTCGTCGCGTCGCTGTGGGCCGCGCACGAGCCGCGGGATCCGCGATCGCTGCACTAAAGCTCACTCGAGGCGTTCCCCTCGTTCGATGGATGGCCCTTGCGTCCGGGACGCCGATGTGGACGGTGGACGGAGGAGCGCGGCGCGGGCGCCCGCCGGCGCGCGCTCGTTCGGAACGATGACGGATCGCGCTGCGCTCGCCCGCCGACTCTACGTGCTCCTGGACGAGTTCGCCGGCGGCGTGGAGCGGTTCTTCGTCGAGGGCGGACGGCACGAGGCGTGGCGATCGTCGGCCGGCGCCGGCGACTTCCACATCGCCTCGGTGTGGCGGGCGCGCACGCTCCTCTTCGGGTTCTACGGCCTCGTGAGCATCGAGGAGGGCGGGAAGACGAAGGACGTCGCGCTCGGGATGCCGGCGTTCCAGGTCGAGCTCGCGCACGACGGGACGGCGGACCTGGACACGCTCTGCTTCTCGCACGAGCCTTCCGGGAAGCGCGTCAGCGGCCCGGACCTCGGCGACGAGGTGATCGGCGCTCTGCTCGCGCTCCTCTCCGCGATGAACGAGGACAAGCGCGCCGGCCGGATCGAGCTCGTCCAGGCCTGGCAGCCGGCGACGCGCGTCGCGGATCGGAACGCGCGCTGATTCGCCCGGGGCGCTCGCGGCGCGACACGCCGCCGCCCGGCGAAGCGGCGCTGGAGGGCGGCGACGCCGGCGCGCCCGACCCGATCTCGGCTCTCGCGGGCGGCCGCGTCCGGATCCGCGTACGGGCCGCTCCCGGTGCGCGCCGGGACGCGATCCTCGGCCCGCACGGCGACGCGATCCGCATCGCGGTGCGCGCGGCTCCGGAGAGAGGGCGCGCGAACGAGGCGCTCGCTGTCGTCCTCGCGCGCGCGCTCGGCATCCGCGCGTCGGACGTCGAGATCGCGTCGGGCGAGACGAGCCGCGACAAGACTGTCGTCGTCCGCGGCGTCGATGCCGCATCGGCGCGCGAGCGACTCGTCGCCGCTACCGCCTCTGCCAGCGGAGCCAGGCCGAGAAGGCCCTCTTCACGAACGGCGTGAGCCGGGTGCGGTTGTAGGCGTCGGCGGCCTTCCGGATCGCTTCCGCCTGCGTCGGGTACGGGTGGATCACGCTCGCGAGCGTTCCGAGGCCGCGCCCGGCGACCATCGCCAGCGTGATCTCGCTGATCATCTCGCCGGCGTGTCGCGCGACGATCGTCGCGCCCAGGATGCGATCGCCGCCGCGCTTCACGTGCACCTTGACGAAGCCGTCGGTCTCGTCGTCGGCGAGCGCGCGGTCGACCTCGGAGAGCGGGATCGTGAACGTCGACACGTCGATGCCGCGCGCCCGCGCGTCGCGCTCGTAGAGCCCGACGTGCGCGATCTCGGGATCGGTGTACGTGCACCACGGCATCACGAGGCCGCTCACGGCCTTTCGGCCGGCGAAGAGCGCGTTCTGGATGACGATGCGCGCGGCGGCGTCGGCGGCGTGCGTGAACTTCGTCTCCATGGCGACGTCGCCGGCCGCGTACACGCGAGGGTTCGTCGTCCGGAGGCGATCGTCCACCTGCACGCCGCGCTGCGGGTGGTACGCGATGCCGGCCTGCTCGAGCCCGAGCCCTTCGACGTTCGGAACCCGCCCCGCGCCGACGACGATCTCGTCGACCTCCACCTCGCCCGCGCCCTCGGGACAGCCGTACGCGAGGACCTTGGCTCCGCCGCGGCGCTCGACGCGCTCGATGCGCACGTTCAGCACGAGCCGGATGCCCTCGCGCACGAACGCGCGCTGGACGATCTCGGCGGCGTCCGCGTCCTCGCGGTTCAGGAGGTGGGCGGTGTCGTTCAGGAGCGCGACCTCGCAGCCGAGCCGGCGAAACGCCTGCGCGAGCTCGCAGCCGATCGGCCCGCCGCCGATCACCGCGAGGCGGCGCGGGCGCTCGGTGAGCGTGAAGACGGTCTCGTTCGTGAGGTAGCCGGCTTCGGCGAGGCCGGGGATCCCGGGGTGCGCCGCGCGCGCGCCGGTCGCGACCACCGCGCGCGCGAAGCGGAGCTCCTTCCCGTCGACCGAGACCGCGTCCGGCCCGGTGAAGCGGGCCTCGCCGAGGAACACGTCGACGCCGAGCTCGTCGCGAAAGCGGCGCGCCGAGTCGTGGTGGCTGATGCCCGCGCGCACGCGTCGCATGCGGGCCATGGCCGCGGCGAAGTCCGCCTCCGCGCCCGCCGGCACTCGGACGCCGAGCTGGTCGGCGCGGGCGACGTCGCTGATCACGCGCGATGAGCGGATGACGCACTTGGACGGCACGCAGCCGACGTTCAGGCAGTCGCCGCCCATCAGGTGGCGCTCGACGAGCGCCACCTTCGCGCCGAGCCCGGCGGCGCCGGCGGCGCTCACGAGCCCGGCGGTGCCCGCGCCGACGACCACGAGGTTGTAGCGCGGCGCCGGCTCGGGATTTCTCCAGTCGGCCGGGCGGACGTTCGCGACGAGCTCGTCGTCGTACGGATCGCCCGCGATGACCTGGGCGCGCTCCGGCACGAGCGACGCGCTCGCGATCGCTCGCCCGTGGAGCGCGCTCATCGCCGCCCGACCGACGAGGCCCGCCGCACCCGGCCGCCGGCGCGCAATCCTTGAATCAGGTGTCCGATCCTGCCACTGATCAAGAAAGTCGTCGATTCCGCCGAAGGTCCGGAAGGCGCATGGCGCGAAACCAATCGCGGTGTGCCGGCGTCAAGCATGATCGTGGGCGACGACGTGTTCGATGCCATGATGCGGCGCGTGTTTCAAACGCCGACAGGGGTGGGGGAGCGCGCCGGGGCAGCGAATCCCGAGCGCCGGCGCGGGGGCGGCCAAGCCCCCATCCGCGGAAGGAGACGGTCATGAGCAATCCGCTCGTCGAAGTCCAGAAGTACGGCCAGAGCATCTGGTACGACAACATCCGGCGCGGGATCATCACCTCCGGCCAGCTGCAGGCGATGATCGACAACGACGGGCTCCGGGGGATCACCTCGAACCCGGCGATCTTCGAAAAAGCGATCGTCGACAGCCACGACTACGACCAGGCGATCAAGTCGCTGGTCGCCCAGGGCTCGAGCTCGACCACCGAGATCTACGAGAGCCTGGCGATCGACGACATCCAGTGGGCCCTGGACCTGATGCACCCCGTGTTCGAAAGCACCGGCGGCCGCGACGGCTACGTGAGCTTCGAGGTCGCGCCGAACCTGGCGAACGACACCGAGCAGACGATCGCCTACGCGCGGCGCGTCCACCGGACGATCGGGCGCGAGAACATCCTGATCAAGGTCCCGGGCACGCCGGCCGGCATGCCCGCGATCGCGACCCTGATCGGCGAGGGGATCAACGTCAACGTGACGCTCCTCTTCGCCGTCGACGCGTACGAGGCTTGCGCGCACGCGTACATGGAGGGCCTCGAGAAGCTCGCCGCCCGCCGCGGCGACGTCGCCAAGGCCGCGAGCGTCGCGAGCTTCTTCATCAGCCGGATCGACACCCTGGTCGACGCCAAGCTCGAGAAGCTGCTCGCCTCCACGACCGATCCGGACAAGCGGAAGAAGATCGAGGGCCTCTTCGGGAAGGTCGCGGTGGCGAACGGCAAGGTCGCGTACGAACGCTACCACGAGCTGATCGCGTCGCCGCGGTGGAAGGCGCTCGCCGCCAAGGGCGCGCGCACGCAGCGCGTGCTGTGGGCGAGCACGAGCACGAAGAACCCGAAGTACCCGAAGACCAAGTACGTCGACGAGCTGATCGGCCGCGACACCGTGAACACGATCCCCGAAGAGACCTTCGTCGAGTACCGGAAGAGCGGGAAGCCCCGCGCCGCGCTGAACGAGAACTGGGACGCGCAGCTCGCCGAGGCGAAGAAGATCCTCGCGACGCTGGAGGACGTCGGCATCCCCATGAAGGACGTGACCGACGAGCTGCTTCGCGATGGGGTGCAGAAGTTCGTCGAGCCTTTCGACAAGCTGATCGCCTCGATCGAGAAGAAGCGGCAGCTCCTCCACGCCGCCTGAGGAGCCGCGCGTCGCGACGCGCGGAGAAGGAGAGCGCATGGCGCGGGTGAGCACGGCGGATGCGAGCGCGGTCGCGGTGAGCGCGAGCGGCGGTCGCGCCCCCGAGATCGACCTCCTCTGCATCAACACCATCCGGACGCTCGCGATGGACGCGGTGCAGGCGGCGAACTCCGGGCATCCCGGGACGCCGATGGCGCTCGCGCCGGTCGCGTACTGCCTCTGGCAGCGCTACCTGCGCTTCGATCCCGCGGACCCGATCTGGCCGAACCGCGACCGCTTCGTGCTCTCGAACGGCCACGCGTCGATGCTCCTCTACTCGCTCCTCCATCTCGCGGGCGTGAAGGCGGTCGACGCGAACTACGAGCGCCTCGGCGAGCCGTCCGTCACGCTCGACGACATCCGCCGCTTCCGCCAGATCGACAGCAAGTGCCCGGGGCATCCCGAGTACCACCTCACCTCGGGCGTCGAGACGACGACCGGCCCGCTCGGGCAGGGCATCGCCACCAGCGTCGGCATGGCGATCGCCGGGAACTGGCTCGCCGCGACCTACAACCGGCCCGGCTTCGAGGTCTTCGGCTACAACGTCTACGCGATCTGCGGCGACGGCTGCCTGATGGAGGGCATCTCGCAGGAGGCCGCGTCGCTCGCCGGGCACCTCCGGCTCTCGAACCTCTGCTGGATCTACGACAACAATCACATCACGATCGAGGGCAATACCGCGCTCGCCTACTCGGACGACGTCGCGGCGCGCTTCCAGGGCCTGGGGTGGAACGTCGAGCGCGTCGGCGACGCGAACGACATCGACTTCCTCTCGCGCGCGCTCGACGGCTTCGTGGCGAACGACGACCGCCCGACGATGATCATCGTCGACAGCCACATCGCCTGGGGCGCGCCCAACAAGCAGGACACGTCGGCCGCGCACGGCGAGCCGCTCGGCGAGGACGAGATCCGCCTCACGAAGCGGAACTACGGCTGGCCCGAGGACGCGAAGTTCCTCGTCCCCGACGGCGTCCATGAGGCTTTCGCGAACGGCGTCGGGAAACGCGGCCGCGAGCTGAATGCCGCCTGGAAGGAGACCTTCGAGGCCTACCGGGCGAAGCACCCGGATCTCGCCGACCAGGTCGAGCGCATGCAGCGCCGCGAGCTGCCCGACGGCTGGGATCGCGGCCTCCCCGAGTTTCCCGCCGACCCGAAGGGACTCGCGAGCCGCGACTCGTCGGGGAAGGTGCTGAACGCGTTCGCGAAGAACATCCCGTGGCTGCTCGGCGGCGCGGCCGACCTCGCGCCGTCGACCAAGACGCGGCTCACCTTCGACGGTGCGGGCGACTTCGAGGCCGGCAGCTACGGCGGGCGGAACTTCCACTTCGGGATCCGCGAGCACGCAATGGCGGCCGCCTGCAACGGGCTCGCGCTCTCGAAGCTGCGTCCGTTCGGATCGGGCTTCCTCATCTTCTCCGACTACGCGCGCGGCTCGATCCGGCTCTCGGCGCTGATGGAGCTGCCGGTCGTGTACGTGTTCACGCACGACTCGATCGGGGTCGGCGAGGACGGCCCGACGCACCAGCCGATCGAGCAGATCCCGTCGCTGCGCGCGATCCCCGGGATGATCGTGCTGCGGCCCGCCGACGCGAACGAGGTCGTCCACGCCTGGCGCACGATCCTGCAGCTCAAGCACGAGCCGGTCGTGCTGGTCCTCAGCCGGCAGGCGCTCCCGACGCTCGACCGGAAGCGATATGCGTCGGCGGCCGGGACCGAGAAGGGCGGCTACGTGCTCGCCGACGCGGGCGGAGCGCCGGACGTGATCCTCATCGGCACCGGGAGCGAGGTCGGGCTCTGCGTGGGCGCCTACGAGGAGCTCGTGCAGCGCGGTCTCAAGCCGCGCGTCGTGAGCCTGCCGTCGTGGGAGCTGTTCGAGCGACAGAGCCGCGAGTACCGCGAGTCGGTCCTCCCGCCGGCGGTCCGGGCGCGCGTCTCGGTGGAGCAGGCGTCGACCTTCGGGTGGGAGCGCTGGACGGGCACGGACGGCGCGCGCATCGGCATGCACACCTTCGGCGCGTCCGCGCCGCTCAAGGACCTCCTCACCCGCTTCGGCTTCACGCGCGACGCGATCGTCCAGGCGGCGCTCGCGCAGGCCGGACGGGCCTGAGCCGCGGCCGCGGCGGCGGGCAGGAACTCTCCCGCAGGAACGACGTGGAAGGCGCTCTCGCACGGATCGCGGCCCGCGCGCTCGAGTACGTGAACGACGGCGACGTCGTCGGCCTCGGGACCGGGCGCGCGGCGGTCCAGTTCGTGCGCGCGCTCGGCGAGCGCGTCCGCTCGGGCCTCCGGGTGACCGGCGTGTCCACCTCGGAGTCGACCGCCGCGCTCGCGCGCGAGCTCGGCATCCCGCTCGCGAGCCTCGCCGACGTCGACGAGATCGCGACCACGTTCGACGGCGCCGACGAGGTCGATCCGCGCCTGGACCTCATCAAGGGCTGGGGTGGCGCACTCGTCCGCGAGAAGATCGTCGCCGCCTCGTCCCGCCGCCGCATCATGCTCGTCGGCGACGAGAAGCTCGTCGACGTGCTCGGCGCGCGCGGGAAGCTGCCGGTCGAGATCGTCCCCTTCGGGCTTCCGCTCTGCCGGCGTCGGCTCGCCGCGCTCGGCTGCGTTCCGAAGCTGCGCGAGGTCGATGGCAAGCCCTTCGTGACCGACAACGGCAACCTCATCCTCGATTGCGGCATAGATCCGATCGCGGATCCGCCGGGGTTCGAGCTCGCGCTGCTCGCGATCCCAGGCGTCGTCGGGACGGGGCTCTTCCTCGGCATGGCCGACGTCGTGCTCGTGCAGAAGGGGGACGAGATCGTCGTCCGCGAGCGACCGCAGACCTGAGGGGAGGCGGCATGGCAGAGTCGTCATCGGGAAATCCGCTCGCGGCCGGACTGGAGGGCGGACTCCTCGCGGAGCCGTCGAGCGTCGTCATCTTCGGCGCCGCCGGCGACCTCGCGCGCCGGAAGCTCCTGCCGGCGGTCTACAACCTGTTCCTGGACGGCATGCTGCCCGCGGGCTGCGCGATCGTCGGCTTCGCGCGCCGCGACATGGACGACGGGAGCTATCGCGCGATGGCGCGCGAGGCCGTGCAGCGCTACTCGCGCCGCCCGCCCGACGACGCGCACTGGCAGGACTTCGAGCGCTCGATCTTCTACGCGAAGGGCAACCTGGAGGACGACGGCGCGTACCGCTCTCTCCGGGAGCGCCTCGAGGCGATCGAGCCGGGCCTCGGCATCCCGGGAAACCGCATCTACTACCTCTCCATCCCGCCGAGCGAGATCATCCCGGTCGTCGAGCGGCTCGAGCGCGCCGGTCTCGTCGAGGCGATGGAGCCCGATCGGCCGTTCTCGCGCATCATCGTCGAGAAGCCGATCGGCCACGACCTCGCGAGCGCGCGCGAGATCAACGAGGCGGTCGCGCGCGTCTTCGACGAGCGCCAGGTCTTCCGGATCGACCACTACCTCGGCAAGGAGACCGTCCAGAGCCTCCTCGTGATGCGCTTCGCGAACTCGATCTTCGAGCCGCTCTGGAACCAGAAGTACATCGACCACGTGCAGATCACGGTCGCCGAGGAGGAGGGCGTCGGCACGCGTGCCGGCTACTACGAGGAGGCGGGCGCGCTGCGCGACATGGTGCAGAACCACATCCTCCAGCTCCTCTGCATGGTCGCGATGGAGCCGCCGTGGGCGCTCAACGCCGACGTCGTTCGCGACCACAAGATCGCGGTCCTGAACTGCCTTCGCCCTTTGTCCGCGGAGGCGCTCGAGAGCTGCGTCGTGCGCGCGCAGTACGGGCCCGGTTTCGTCCGCGGCGAGGACGCGCCCGGCTACCGGCGCGAGGAGGGCATCAAGCCCGACTCGACGACCGATACCTACGTCGCGATCAAGACCTTCGTCGACAACTGGCGCTGGGCGGGGGTGCCGTTCTACCTGCGGACCGGGAAGCGCCTCCCGAAGCGGGCGAGCGAGATCGCCGTCCAGTTCAAGGACGTGCCGCAGATCCTGTTCAACGCCGAAGGGAGCGCGCCACTCGAGCCGAACGTGCTCGTCCTGCGCATCCAGCCCGACGAAGGCCTCTCGCTCCGGATCGCGACCAAGCTGCCGGGCCCGCGCGTCCGCATCTACCCCGTCAAGATGGACTTCCGCTACGGGTCGACGTTCGGCGAGCAGACGCCCGAGGCCTACGAGCGCCTCATCCTCGACGTCATGGCCGGCGACGCGACGCTCTTCATGCGCCGGGACGCGGTCGAGGCGTCGTGGGCGTGGGTGACGCAGATCCTCGAGGGCTGGAAGGCGCGCGGCACGCGCTACCTCCCCGAGTACCCGGCCGGGACGTGGGGCCCGGTCGAGGCCGATCGGCTGATCGAGCGCGACGGCCGCAAGTGGCGCGTCCCGTGAGCGAAGAGGCGAGCGCATCCACGGTCGCGGCGATCGCGACCCGCTCCGTGGACGTCGCGGCGATCGAGCGCGAGCTCGACCAGCTGCTGTTCGACCCGCTGGCCGAGAGCGGCGAGGAGCAGGCGATCGGCGTCCGCGCGTGCATGTCGAACCTCGTGATCTGGGCGCCGACCCGCGCCGACGCGGACCGCATCGCGAACGACGTCGCGGCGATCGCGGAGCGCCACCCCTCGCGGATCATCGTGCTGGTCGGCGAGTCGCGCGAGCGCGATCTTGCGGCGTACGTCTCGGCGATCTGCCACCTCGCGGGCGGCGGGCGTCAGGTCTGCTCCGAGCACGTCGTCGTCGAGGCCGCCGGCGCGGCCACGCGGCGCCTCCCGTCGATCGCGCGCTCGCTCGTGGTGGGCGATCTTCCGACCGCGCTCTGGTGGACCGCGCCAGCGTCGCCGGCGACGGGCGGCGACGTGTTCCGCCAGCTCGCCGCGATGGCCGACCACGTCATCTACGACAGCGCCGCCTGGCCCGACGACCGAGCCGTGACGCAGTCGGCGGAGTGGGCCTCGGCGACCGGCGCGGGCGTCGGTCTCTCGGACCTCGCGTGGACGCGCATCCGGCCGTGGCGAACGCTGATCGCCCGCGCGCTCGATCCCTCGTGCGCCGCGGGCGCGCTCGCGAGCCTCCGCGAGGTGACGATCGAGCACGGGCCGGGATCGACGATACCGGTCCTGCTGCTCGTCGGTTGGCTCGCGGACCGGCTCGGCTGGAAGCAGCCCGCGCGCGCGGGAGCTTCCGGCGCGACGACCTGGACCTTCGCGGGCCCGCGCGGACCGGTGCGCGCGACCGCGCGCCGCGCCGCCGACGCGACCGTGAACCCGCAGCGCATCGAGGTCGCCTGGGGCGGGGCCGACGCGCCGGCAGGCCGCCGCGCGCTGCGGGCATTGGACGGCGGCCGCCTCGCGATCCTGGACGAACGCGGGGAGCCGCGCCGGGTGGTCGCGACGCCCGATCGCGACGTCGCGGAGCTCGTCGCGCGCGAGCTGCCGGAGCTCGGCCGCGATCCGCTCTACCGGAGGGCGCTCGACGTCGCGCGCTCGCTCGTCGCGGGAGCGCACGCGTGAGCGGCTCCGGGCCGAACGCGGCGAGGGCATCCACGTCGCCGAACGCCGGGCCCGGCGATGCGTTCCTCGCCGGCGACATCGGCGGAACGAAGACGATCCTCGCCCTCTTCACGGCGCGCGACGACGATCTGCGGCCGGTTCGAGAGGAGACCTACCAGAGCCGCGAGCACGCGGCCTTCGACGAGATCCTGAGCGCCTTCGAGCGCGCGAGCGGCGGGCTCGCCATCCGGGCGGCGTGCTTCGACGTCGCCGGACCCGTCGTCGACGGGCGCGTCAAGACGACGAACCTGCCGTGGATGCTGGACGAGCGCGAGCTCGCCCGCCGGCTTGGCATCGCGCGCGTCAAGCTCCTGAACGACCTCGAGGCGACGGCGTACGGCATGCTGCATCTCCCGCCGGAGGACCTCGTCGAGCTCAATCGCGGCACCCGGCCGGCCCATCCCGGAAACGTCGCGGTGATCGCGGCCGGTACCGGGCTCGGCGAGGCGATGCTCTACTGGGACGGAAGCCACCACCACCCGATCGCCTCGGAAGGCGGGCATGCGGACTTCGCGCCGCGGAGCGACCTCGAGATCGATCTCCTGCGATTCCTGCGCGCCGAGGTCGGCGGGCACGTGAGCTGCGAGCGCGTCCTCTCCGGACCCGGCGTGTTCGCGGTCTATCGCTTCCTGCGCTCGACCGGCGTCGCGCCCGAGCCGGACTGGCTCGCGCGCGACATCGCGGCCGGCGATCCGAGCGCGGCCGTGTCGCGCGCGGCGCTCGAGCGGGGCGACGACCTCGCGACGCGGGCACTCGACCTCTTCTGCGAGCTCTACGGCGCCGAGGCCGGAAACATGGCGCTGCGCGCCTTGACCGCGGGCGGCGTCTACGTGGGCGGCGGGATCGCTCCCAAGATCCTGCCGGCGCTGAAGCGCGGAACCTTCATGCGGGGCTTCACCGACAAGGGTCGGTTCGCCGGGTACGTCGGCGGGATCGACGTGCGCGTCTGCCTGAACCCGCGCGCGGCGCTCATCGGCAGCGCGAACTTCGCGCGCCGGCTGTAGCTCTCAGCTCCAGGGGAGGCGCGCCCGCGTCTTCCAGTAGACGTCGCGCGGCTCGGCGAGGCGCACGAGCGCTTCGCTCGCTTCCGCGGGAAGCGACCTGGCGGCGGCCGCGACGTGCGACGCGAGCTGCGCCGTCGTCGCGGCGCCGGAGAGAGCGACGTCGACGAACGGGTGCGCGAGCACCCACGCGAGCGCGACCTGATCGGGCGACGCGCCGGCGGCGCGCGCGATCCGCGCCAGCTGCGCCGCGATCGTGGCGTCCTCGGGCCGGCGGTTCGCGCCGGTGAGCCGGCCGTTCGCGTGCACCTCCTTCGCGATCACGCCGACGCCCTCGCGGTGCGCACCGGCGAGAGCGCCCGCGAGGGACGGCTCGAGGCAGTTGAACGTCGCCTGTACGGAGTCGAAGACGCGCTCGCCGTCGACGCGCGCCGCGAGCGCGAGCTCGAGCGCGCGCTCGGACGCAGGGCCGCTCAGCGTGACGCCGAGGGCGCGGACCGCGCCGCCGCGCCGCTCCTCGACGAGGGCGGCGAGCAGCGCCTCGTCGGCGAGCGCGCCGGAGTCCACGGTCGCGCTGTGGATCTGGTAGAGGTCGAGCCGGTCGCCGAGGATGCGGCGCGACTCGTCGAGCTGCGTCCGGAAGCGCGCGAGGGAGTGCTCCTTCTCCTCGTGGACGGGCGCGTCCACGCGCCACCCCGCGGTGTAGCGGTACCCCCACTTGCTGCCCACGACGAGCGCGTCGCGCGCGGTGCCGCGGTCGTCGAGCCAGCGGCGGAGGAACTCCTCGGCGCGGCCGTAGCTGCGCGCGACGTCGACGTAGCGGATGCCGGCGGCGAGGGCCGCGTCGAGGAGTTCGGCCGATCGCTGCGCGAGGTCGTCGGGCGTCCGCGCGTCGCCGAGATCCGCATCGCGGCCGAGGTTAATGTAGCCCGGGCGTCCGACGGCGGCGAGACCGAGGCCGAGGCGCGAGACGACGAGACCGGTTCGCCCGAGATCGCGAAGCGGAACGCGCGTCGCCGTCATCGCGCTGGGTATCGCGCATCGGCGCGTCGATCGCACGCGGCCGTCGAGCGCGTTCTGCGCGCGGTTTGCCGTCCTTCGCCGCGCGGCGACGGAGCCCATGGTAGAACGCGCGCATGTCCCGCCGTCCTCGCGATCGCGACGCCGCCGACGCCCGCGCGGGCGGGGCGGGGGAGACCGACCCGGATGCCGGCGTCTGGCGCGGCCAGAAGGTCGCGCGCAGGTTCGTCTCGCCCGACGGCATGGTGGTGCTCGTCGGACGGAGCGCGACCGACAACGACATCCTCTCGATCAAGCTCGGCTCGCCGCGCGACTTCTGGATGCACGTCGCCGCGGAGTCGGGCTCGCACGTGATCGTGCGGAACCCGGAGAACCTCGCGCGCCTCCCGCGCGAGACGCTGCGCTTCGCCGCCGGTCTCGCCGCCGCGCACTCGCGCGCGCGCCACGGCGGCCGCGTCGCGGTGCACGTCGCGCGCTGCTCCGACGTGAGCAAGCCGCGCGGGTTCGCGCCCGGGAAGGTGCTGCTCGACCGCTACGAGACGGTACAGGCGGCGCCGGCGCGCGACGTTCCGGACCCGGCGGGCGAAGAGCAGACGAGCGGCGTTCGCCGATGACTCTCGGCGAACGCGCCGTCTACGCTCGCGGCACCCAGTTGCCGTGGAAGCCGTACGGCACGCGGTGCGGCAGGGCGACGCGCGCGATGGGCTCGCCGGCGACGTCCCGCGCATCGAGGATCAGGAACTCGCTCGCGTTCCGCGCGCGGTCGTAGGCGAGGCAGAGGACGTAGCCGTCGTCCTCCGACGAGTCCGCTCGGCGCGGGACGAAGAGCGGCTCGCCGGCGCCGTTCCCCGTGCCGAGCTCGCGCGTCTCGAAGCGGCCGCGGTCGAAGTCGACCTTCCGGATCGCGGAGAAGACCGGGAGCGACGTGTCGTCGTCGGCGCCGCGCGCGGCGAAGTAGCCGATCGCGTGCTTCCGGCCGACGCGGCGCTCGTCGACGCGCGGGAACTCGCCGGGGCGATCGTCGAGCGGCTCGCTCTTGACGCCGCCGCCGCCGCGCAGGTCGAGCCGCCAGCGGTGGAGGCGCGCCTCGTCGTCGCCCTCCCAGCCCGGGTCGCGGGCGGCGTCCGGGCTCATGAAGAGCAGGCGGTCGTAGCGCGACACGTCGAGCACGACCTCGTCGCCCTCCCGGTACGCGTTCATCGGGTGGAAGACGTAGCTCGCGTCGGTCTCGAACCACTTCACGTCGGCGCTCGACCCCGTCCGCGGCATGACGCCGAGGCGCGTCCCGCGCTCGGGCTCCCAGGAGAACGGCCCACCGCGCTCGGCGAGGTTCTCGAAGCTGAAGACGAGCGGGCAGAGGATGAAGATCACCTCGTCGCGGGTGATCGCGAAGTCGTGGATCATCGACGGCCACGCGAGGTCGATCGGCTCGCTCCGGACGAGCGCGCCCGAGGCGTCGACGACGTGGTACTGGAGGTAGGGCGGGAACGGCGAGTAGCCGAAGAAGAGCATCTCGCCGGTCTCGGGATCCATCTTCGGGTGCGCGGTCATCGGCCCCGCGAGCTTCCCGCCGAAGTCGAACACGCCGATCGTCGCGAGCGTCGCGGGATCGAGCCGCGTCGGGAGCGCCGCCTCCATGAGCGCGAGGAGCCTTCCGACGTGGTGCACGATGTTCGTGTTCGCGGTGTTCTTGAACGCCGGCATCTCGGTCGCGGACATCTCGAGCAGACCGGGGTAGACGGCGCGGCCCTCGCGGCGCTCCTCGGCGAGGCCGTCGCTCGCGACCCAGCGGTTCCGGTACGACGCGCGACCGTCGGCGAGCTTGATCGCGTGGATCATCCCGTCGCCGTCGAACCAGTGGTAGCGGCCGCGCGGCTCGAACGCGGGGTTCGGTCCGTTGCGATAGAAGGTCCCGTTCAGGTCGCGCGGGATCTCCCCGACGACCTCGAGGTCGGGCGCGTCGCCCTCGATGCGCCAGGGCGCGAAGTTTCCCTGCAGGAACGGATTCAGATCCGACTCACGCTGACGCTCGGACATCACGCATTCCTTTCCAGCGCGGCGCGCCGGCGCGCCGCGGTCCCGGGCCGATTCGTTCGACGAGCGCGCCCGATGCGCGCGCTCTCCTTCGTCCGGCCGGCGGCCGGACGCGTGTAGCGGTCGATCATCGCGTCGCGCACGAGCTCGGCCGCGCCGCTCTCCGCGGAGAGCCCGCCGGTGATGCGAAGGGACGTCACGCCGTGCATGGCGGCCCAGAAGGCGGCCGTCGCCGGCTCGACGGGAAGGGTCAGCCGACCGGCGTGCTCGATCGCGACGACGACGCGCCGCAGGCGGTCGTACGATGCCATCGCGCCCGTCGTCGGGCGGACGCCCGGCCGCTCGAACATGAGCTGGTAGTGGACGGGGTGCGCGATCCCGTACTCGAGGTAGCGGTCGAAGCCGGCCCGCAGGGCCTCGACCGGGTCCGACGGGACCGGCCGGTCGACGAACGCCCGGTCGAAGGACGAGAAGCAGTCGTCGACGACGCGATCGACGAGCGCCCGCTTGTCGCCGAAGTGGTGGTAGAGCGTCGGCGCCGTCACGCCGGCCCGGGCGCACACCTCGCGGATCGAGAGACCGTCCTCCCCGACCGCCGCGAGCACCTCGCCCGCTGCGTCCAGGATGGCCTTACGCGTCGCCTCGGACGCGCGCTCCCGCGGCCTGCCGTTCGCGCGCTTCGCCATCGCACGGCGTTCGTATAGCGGCGTTATAGCTGTGTCAATGGGTTCGCTGGTGGAACGATGCGGGTGATGTAGCGCAGCTATACGCCCGGTCCCTTCAGAAGCTCAGCTTCAGCCCCGGCCGCGGCCAATCCACCGCGACGAGGCGGCCGGTCGCCGAAAGCGTGATGTACGCCGTCCGGAGGCCGGGCCCGCCGAAGCAGATGTTCGTCGTCATGAAGTCCGGCATCGCGACGTGCTCGACGCGCGCTCCGTCGGGCGAGACGACCGTGATGCCGCCGTTCACGAGGGTCGCGACGCAGACGTTCCCCTCGCCGTCGACCGCGAGCGAGTCGAAGAGCTGCATCCCCGGAAGGCCGACGACGAGCGTCCCGCCGTTGCCCATCGGCATGGCGGGCCGCGGGATCTCGCCCGGGGCGGCGATGTCCCACGCCCAGAGCCGACCGCTGAAGGTCTCGGCGACGTAGAGCCGCTTCTGATCGGGCGAGAGCCCGATGCCGTTCGGGCCGTCGAGGGGGAAGATGACCTCGCGGATCGAGGAGCCGTCGGGGCGCGCGTAGAACACGCCGGTCCGGTCGCGATCGCGCTCGCGCGTCTTTCCGAAGTCGGTGAACCAGAAGCCGCCGGTCGCGTCGAAGACGATGTCGTTGGGGCCGCGCAGCGGGCGGCCGTCGCACTCGGTGTAGAGGTCGGTCACCTTGCCGGTCGCGAGGTCGACGCGTTGGATGCGGCCGCCGATGTAGTCGGCCGGCTGGTTGCCGGGGATGTCGAGGCCGCCCGCGTCGTGCCACTCGAAGCCGCCGTTGTTGCAGACGTAGACCGCGCCGTCGGGGCCGATCGCGGCGCCGTTCGGGCCGCCTCGGGTCTCGGCCACGACGGTCTTGCGGCCGTCGGGGTCCACCCGCGTCAGGGTCCCGCGCTTGATCTCGGTCACCAGCACGCTGCCGTCGGGCAGCGCGACCGGGCCCTCGGGGAACGCGAGCCCGCTCGTGATCTCGCGAACGTCCATCGAAGTCCTCCGCACGCCGCGCGCCGACCGGCGCGCCAAGCTCCTCCGAAAACACACCATGAAGCCGGGCGTCGTCACAAGCGAACGCCCGAGAAATTCCCTTGACTTGCGCGCCAGATTGTTGGACGACGCGGATCTGTCGGTCGCGTGCTCCGAGGGCTCGGCCTCCACGGAGCTCGCAAGAACATCCATCGGGTACTCGTCCGGGCGCGAAGGTCGCGCAGCGGACCACTTCGGCAAGACCCACAGAGAATGCGTCCAACAAAAAACCGCACACCGATCCTCGTGACCGACCTGCTCCTGGTTCTCGCCCTCGCGGCGACGATCCTGGGGGGCCTGCTCACGCTGTAGGCGCGAGCGGCGCGGCGCTCGAGTGGCGCGGTCGCACAGCGATCGCGCGTCGCGGCCGCCCGTCTCCGCTCGCGTACAGCGCGGCGCATGCGGCCCCACCGAGCAGGCGTCTGTCCTCCGCCCCGCGACGCGCTCGCTGTCGGTCGTAGCAGCACGATTTTCCTTGCACTGGGGATGCCCTGCCGGTCTAATCCGCCGCGACCGCACGCGGAGCCGGCACCCTGGGACGAGGGCTGGAGTCCGCAGAGCCATCAGGCGGGGGGCTAGAATGTCGAGCGGTGTTGTACGCGGCGGGCGCGGCGCGCGCCGTGCTTGGACCGGAATCGTCGCTGCGGTCGCGCTGGCCGCGCTTTCAACGCTCGCCGGGACGCCGGCAATCGGAGCGATCATCGGGGGCGGCGGCAATCCGGCGACCGATTGCCTCGGCGTCTTCTCGACGCCCATCGTCACGCCCGGCGGCATCCCGAACATCCGCTGCAAGGATGGCGACTCGAGCTGCGACGCGGACGGGATCGTGAACGGCGAGTGCGTGTTCCCGATCGCGATCTGCGCCAACGGCACCTCGGATGCCCGCTGCACGCTGAACGGCGTCAGCACGATGTCGATCGCGCACTCCGCCGACAACGGCGACCCGAAGTTCGACACCTCGTTCCAGGCCCTCCAGAGCCAGATCGACGACCTCGACCTCCCGTCGACGACCGCGGACGACTGCACGTCCTCGATCAACGTGGTGGTGAAGATCAAGGGGCCGTTCCCGGGTCATCGCTGCCGTTCCGGGCGGAAATTCGTGCAGATGTCGACCCGCTCGACGTTCCTCGCCGGCGACAAGCTGGATGGCGACGGACTTCGCCTGCGGTGCATCCCCGCGACGGCGGAGTGCGATCCGCAGGACCTCTTCCCTACGGGCACGTTCGAGCGGATCCAGAAGCAGATTTTCAACGAGAACTGCGCCGTCAGCGGCTGCCACGACTCGCAGAGCCAGACCGGCGGCCTGCTGCTCGAGGCCGGCTCGTCCTACGACCAGACCGTCAATCACGACACGACGAACGGCGTCGCCGCCGGGTTCGGTTGGAAGCGCATCACGGTCTTGAGCCCAGGTCTGGGAGACCCGCAGACGAGCTTCCTCTTCCACAAGATCGCGGGCGAGCTCGGCCCCGGTCTCGGCGCCCGCATGCCGTTCCACCGGAAGCCGCTCCCGAAGTTCCTGCAGAACATCGTGGAGCTCTGGATCGCGGCCGGCGCCCCGGACACCGGATGGGTGTCCGGGACCGATTGAGCTGAAGAGAAGCGCACGACCAATGCTGTCTATGGGGGGCAGACGAGATGGGTGAGAGCACGCTACTGGATCGAGCGCAGGCGCGGCACCTCTTGCGCCGGAGCGGCTTCGGCGCGGACGAGAGGGTCGTCACGCGCTGGCTGGCCCAGGGCTTCACGCGCGGGGACGGCGCGGACGAGCTGGTCGCATTCAAGCCGAACGCCTTCAAGCCGGCCGGCAACGACCAGTTCCGCCAGCACAACAACTGGCTCAAGTACATGCTGAAGGCGAAGTCCGGCCTGAACGAGAAGCTGACGCTCTTCTGGCACGACCACTTCGCGACCGCGTTCTCCAAGGTCTTCGACACGAAGCTCATGGGGAAGCAAAACCAGTTCATCCGCAAGAACTGCAAGGGCAGCATGCTGGCCTTGGTGAAGGGCATCAACACGGACCCGGCGATGATGGAGTTCCTGGACACCGTCCGGAACCACAAGCTCGAGCGCCCGAACGAGAACTACGGGCGCGAGCTGCAGGAGCTCTTCACCCTCGGCGTCTTCGACCTGAACGGCAAGCGCAACTACTCCGATCAGCACGACGTCTTCCAGGTCGCGCGTGCGTTCACGGGATGGGACTACGGACGCTCCTACAAGCCGGAGTTCCACGACTACGATCACGACTTCACGGACGAGTTCGACGGGGATCCGGAGGAGGACCGCGGTCCCAAGGTGATCTACAAGGCGTCGCTGCCGGACTATCCGAACGGGTTCGGCGGCTACGGCGCGGGCGGCGTCAGCTACATCGACCAGGGCGAGGGCGCGATCGAGATCGATCGCGTCACCGAGATCATCTTCGGCCACACGCACGTCGATCCGTGGGACAGCAGCGTGCACAACACGGTGGCGCGGCGGACCGCGCGCCGCCTGCTCGAGTACTTCGCGCACGACGGCTTCGCGAACGTCGACCCGACCGGGCCCTCGGCGCTGCGAACCGTGATCGACGAGGTCATCTCGAACTCGAGCTTCGCGACGACCTGGAGCATCCAGGACCTCGTGCGCGAGATCCTCGTGCACGACGAGTTCTATGCGAGCCTTTCCGATCCGACGAAGAAGTCCGTGAAGTGGCCGACCGACTTCGTCGTCAGCACGATGAAGACGCTAGGCGTCAAGTTCCTCGGGTCGCAAGCCGTCGTGCCGGGCGGCCCCTACATGAGCGTCTTCACGCACCTCGAGAACATGGGCCAGACGGTGTTCGATCCGCCGAGCGTCTTCGGCTGGGACTGGGAGGCCGCCTGGATCAGCAGCCAGACGCTGCTCGCGCGCTACCTGTTCGCGGAGAACGTCGCGTCCGCCGAGGGCGCGGGCGCCCTCAACCCGGGAAAGCTCGTCGACCTTGCGCTCACGGATCCCGGCGACATCGTCGACGCGGTCACCGATCTCGCCGGAATCAAGGACGACCTTTCGACGAACGAGCGCAACGCGTTCATCAGCTATCTCGGGGGTCCAGTGAACCTCGAGGACTACCAGGAGCGTCGCCGCAAACTCTACGGTCTGATCGGTCTGGTGCTGCAGTCGCCGGCCTACCAGGTCCACTGAGAGGGTGGGGGGAGAACGATGGCCATCACGCGACGACAGTTCATCACGCGCACCGGGCTCACCGCGGGCACCGTCCTCGGCACGGGTGTTTTCGGTCACCCTCTCGTTCGCCGCGCCATGGCGGCGACGTCGAACAAGTACACGATCGTCCTCTTCCTGGACGGGGGCAACGACGGGCTGAACACGATCTCGCCGATCGACAACGGCAGCGGCACGCTCCGCACCGACTACCAGGCGGCGCGCAGGACGGGCGGCGGCGGAATTCGCCTCAACCCCCCGGCCAACGGCGGAGACCTCACGAACCTCCTGCCGATCGGCACCGACCCGAACACGGGCGCGCAGATCGGGATGCATCCGGGGTTCAGGGGAATCCTCGACGGCGTCCAGGGCCCCGGCGATCCCGGCTTCGGCGGGCTCTACCAGCTCTTCCTCGACGGGCACGTCGCGGTCGTTCAGGGCTGCGGGTATCCGGACTACAACCTCTCGCACGAGGAATCTCGCAAGATCTGGCAGACCGCGAATCCGCTCTACTCCGGCGCGATCGCGGGAACCGGCTGGGTCGGCCGGTTCCTCGCGCACCCGAGCCAGGGGTACACCGGTTCCGACATCCCGGCGATCAACATCCAGGACTCGATCGCTGCCGAGTTCCGGCAGTTCACGACCAGCGTCGTCGCGGCGACCCGTCTCGAGGATTTCACGTTCCCGATCGACGATCCGTTCGCGGACGACGAGCAGGCGAAGCGCGACGCGTTCACGGCGCTCTACGGCTTCGCGTCCGGCTCCGGCGCGCTCAAGCTGAAGCTCATCGGCGACAGCGGAACGGCGACGTACGACAGCACGACGCTCTTCCCGACCGCGAACACGGCCTACGAGAACGAGCGGCCCGCGTTCTACAGGAACGGCTACGACCAGATCGACCGCAGCGTCGCCCGCGACCTGCGCGAGATCGCGAAGGTCATCTACGCGCAAGAGAAGGGCACGCCGATCAGCGGGATCATGGCGCGCTACTTCCAGCTCAGCAACGGCGGCTACGACACCCATTCCGACCAGGGCTCCAACCAGACCGACGGACAGCATTTCGGGCTGCACGCGGAGGTCGGAGCGTCCCTCAAGCACTTCTTCGACGACCTCGGGAACATCGACGCCGGCCTGCCCGCGCGGACGGTCGTTCTGATCTACAGCGAGTTCTCGCGCCGCATCGAGCAAAATGACAACGGCACCGACCACGGATCGCAGGGCCCGATGTTCGTGATCGGCGGCAAGGTGCGAGGCGGGATCTACGGGCAGCATCCCAACATCGGCGACACCGACGACCAGGGGAACACCAAGTATCTCCAGAGCGGTCCGGGAGACCCGTACCTCGTCGACTACCGCTCGACGGATTTCCGCGACGTCTACGGCACGATCCTGACGAAGTGGCTCGGGATGGACCCCCCGGTCGTCTCGGCGGACATCCTTCCGATCGACTCCGGCTCTGCCAGCGATTTCTGGACCTTCGCGAACTTCGATCTCAAACGTTCGGACGGCGGCACGCTGTTCCTGCCGTAGCGAGAGCACGCACGTCGCGCGCCGGCGCGCCGCGGGAGTTCGCGGGCGCGCCGGCGCCCACGACGCACCTACTCGATCGTCGGGTAGAGCTCCCGCGCGCGCTCGGGGTCGGCGCAATCGAAGTGCCACCATTCGTTCGGCCGCACGCGGAACCCCGCTCGCAGCATGACCTCGCGCAGGAGGAGGCGGTTCGCGAGCTGCTCGCTCGAGAGCTCGCCCTTCTGCCAGAAGGCGATCTCCTGCTGCGGCTCGGCGAGCGGCCCGAAGAAGTCGAACGGCGTCCCCATGTCGAGCGCTTCTCCGCTCGCGAGGCGCGCGAGCGACAGGTCGACCGCGCAGCCGGTGTTGTGGACGGAGCCGGGCGGGACGTGCGGGTTCGCGACGTACGGCTCCTTGGGCGTCCCGGCGACGAGGCGCCACATCTCGACCTGCACGTGGCGCGGCCGGCCGCAGTCGTAGAGGACCAGCGTGAGGTCGGGCGCGCGCTCCCGGAGGAGCGACCGCGCGCGCACGAGCTTCTCGGCGGCATCGCCGACGAGGCGGCACGCGCGCAGCTCGCCGTAGACGTTCCGGCCGAGGAAGTTGTCGTCGGTCGCGTACTTGAGCTCGACGCGCACGTCGGGGAGAAGAGCGCCGACGTCGACCAGGCCGCCGCCGGCCGATGCGCGAGCCGCGGGTGTGGTGCGCACCTCGGACGCCGGGCTCGGGGCGGCGAGGGCGGGCGCCGGCCGTGCCGGGATCGTACCCGGGGCGAGGAGCGCGACGAGGACCGCGCGCCCGCCGACCGCGGCGGCCGTAGAGACGCGCGCCATGTCCCTGGCATCGCGCCCGTTGCGCGCGACGTCAAATGCGCGCGCCGTTTCGGATCGCGGGCGCGTTCGGCTACCCTCGCGCCGCGATGGCCGAGACCTGGCGCCTGACGGGCGAGGCGGCGATCGAGATCGAGCGCGACGAGCACGGCGTCCCCCACGTTCGCGCCGAAAACGTGCGCGACCTCGATCGCGGTCTCGGGTTCTGCCACGGCATCGATCGGGCGCTGTCGGTTCTGCTCCTTCGCATCCTCGGCCAGGGGCGCGCGTCGGAGATCCTCGAGGCGAGCGACGACATGCTGCGCGTCGATCGCTTCTTCCGCCGCCTGAACCTCGCCGGCGGCGCGCGCGCGGAGCTCGAGAAGATCGCCCCGGCGGAGCGCGCCCGCTTCGACGCGTACTGCGACGGCGTCGAGACGGCGCTCTCGCGCCGGATCCCGTGGGAGCTGCGTTGGATCGGGTACGTCCACGAGCCCTGGACGGCGCTCGACTCGCTCCTCCTCTCGCGCATGGTCGGCTACGTCGCGCTGGCGCAGAGCCAGGGCGAGATCGAGCGCCTGTTCGTCGAGCTCGTGCAGGCCGGCGTCGCGCGCGCTCGCCTCGAAGCGCTCTTCCCGGTCGCGCTCCGCGACGAGGAGGTCGCGCTCCTCCGGCGCGTCGCGCTCGGAGAGCGGCTCTTCGCGGACGCCGCAGTCGCCGACGCGGTCGTCCCGCACGCCGTCGCCTCGAACAACTGGGTGATCGCGCCCGGCCGGAGCGCGAGCGGGCACGCGATCCTCGCGAACGACCCGCACCTCGAGACCAACCGCCTGCCCGCGGTCTGGTACGAGGTCGCCCTCCAGCTGCCGCATCGCACGTGCATCGCGGCCACGATGCCGGGTCTCCCCGGGCCGCTCCTCGGGCGCACCGAGGATCTCGCGTGGGGCGCGACCTACAGCTTCATGGACGCGATCGACTCCTGGATCGAGGACTGCCGCGACGGCGCGTACCGGCGCGTCGTCGGCGGCCGCGAGTCCTGGATCCCGTTTCGCGCGCGCAAGGAGACGATCCGGCGAAAGGGCAAGCCGGCGCTCGAGGTCGTGTTCCACGAGAACGATCACGGAGTGCTCGACGGCGACCCGTACGTCCCGGGTCTCTACCTCGCGACGCGCTGGGCGTCGGGGTCCGAGACCGGCGCTCGCTCGCTCGCCGCCAGCTTCGCGGTCCACGAGGCGCGCACGGTCGACGAGGGCCGCGCCGCGCTCGGCGCGATCGAGACCGCGTGGAACTGGGTGCTCGCGGATCGCGAAGGGAACATCGGCTACCAGATGTCCGGTCTCATGCCGCTCCGGCGGCCCGGGTGGAACGGCTTCGCGCCCGTGCCGGGCTGGGACCCGGAGAACGACTGGCGCGGCTTCGCCGCGCCCGAGGACCTGCCGCGCGCCTCGAACCCGGCGTCCGGCTATCTCGTCACCGCGAACGACGACCTGAACCACCTCGGTCGCGTGTCGCCGATCAACGCTCCGATGGGCGCGTATCGCGCGGAGCGGATCGCGTCGCTCCTGTCGGAGCGGACGACGTGGACCGCGGAGGACGTCGGACAGCTCCAGCTCGACGACTTCTCGCTGCACGCGGAGCGCCTCCTCGGGATCGTCGGAACGCTGCTCCCGTCGGGAAGACCGGCCGACCTCCTGCGATCGTGGGACTGCCGCTACGACGTCGGCTCGCGCGCCGCGACCCTCTTCGAGGAGCTCTACCGCGAGCTTCTCCTGGAGGTCTTCGGACCGGACATCGGCCGGGAGCGCTTCGAGCGGCTCCTCTCCGAGACCGGGATCGTCGCCGACTTCTACGCGACGTTCGATCGCGTGCTCTTCGACGCCGGGAGCCCGTGGTTCGATCGGGAGCCGCGCTCGGTCGTCGCACGGCGCGCGGCGGAGCGCGTGTGCGAGCGCGCCGAGCGATCGTGGCCGCCGGCGCGCTGGGGCGAGAAGCAGCAGATCGTCATGCGCCACGTGCTGCTGGGCGGTCGGCTTCCGGGCTGGCTCGGATTCGACTACGGGCCGATCGCGCTCCCCGGGAACCGCGCCACGATCAGGCAGGGGCAGGTGTATCGCTCGGGCGGACGGCAGACGAGCTTCGCGCCGTCGTTTCGCATGGTCGCCGACCTCGGCGATCGCGACCTCCACACGGCGCTCGCGGGCGGCCCGTCCGATCGGCGCTTCTCGCGCTGGTACACCTCGGGCGTCGACGACTGGCGCGCGGGGCGGTTCAAGGTCGTGCGCCGGAGCGGCACCCGCGACGCCGGCCTCGACACGCGCCACGGGGCATGAGGCGGTCTTCCGGCGTGCCGGGGCGCGCGACCGCGACGGCCGCGCGCCGGCGCGCGATCCTCGACGCCGCCCTCGACGGTTTCACGGCGCACGGCTTCCAGGCCACGACGATGGAGGACATCCGCCGGCGGGCGGGCGCCAGCACCGGCAGCCTCTACCACCACTTCGAGAGCAAGGAGCAGCTCGCGGGCGAACTCTACCTGGAGGGAACGCGGCGCGTGCAGGAGTCGGGGCTCGCCGCGCTCCTCCGGCACGACGACGCGGAGCGCGGCATCCGCGCCGTCGTCCGCTGGTACCTCGCGTGGGTGGCGCGCAACCCGAAGCTCGCGTCGTACCTCATCGAGCATCGCCACGCCGAGTTCATGGCCTCGGCCGAGAGCGCGCTCGATCGCATGAACCACGCGCTGCGGGACGACGTCATGCGATGGATCGATCGCCACGTCGCGGCGGGCGAGCTTCCCGCTCTCGGCATGGAGATGTACTGGGCGATCCTCATCGGACCGAGCGAGCTCGTCTGCCGCCATCGGGTGCGTGACGGCAGGGCACGCGAGATCGCGCGCTTCGCGCGTGATCTGGAGGACGCGGCGTGGGGAGCGCTGCGGGCGATCGCGCGTCGGCGAAGGTCCGGGCGCCGCCCGTGATCGCCGCGCCGGTCGGCTTTCGCTGCCGCTACCCCGGCGTCCCTCCGAAGAGGTTGCGTGAGAGGGCGATCCCCACGCCGATCCCCAGCATCAGGCCTCCGAGCCAAGCCATGAGCATGTGCCGACCTTTCCCGGCCGGCGGTCGATCACGTGCGTTTCGCCGCCGGCGCATCGTGGGTGGTGCACGATCCGAGTGGCGCGCACTCTCGCACGGAGGTCGGGGGCGGTCAACGAAGGTTCGGCGGCTCGCCTGCCCCGCTCGCCGGCGGGTTCCCGCCGGTCGCGGATGGCTGGGGCGCGGCGTCGGGCGACGGCTCCACGGCGGCGGCCGCCTCCGGGCCCGGCGCCGCTCCCGCGCCGGGGCGCCGCAGTCGTCCGGACTCGCGCAGGCGCTGGAACTCCTCCTGGAGCTCGTCGAGCTGGTCGTCGGTCAGGTCCTGCAGCTCGATCATCGCATTGCGCGCGCCGCGGACGCCGCGGATGAGCTCATCGAGCTTCAGATGGATCGCGCGCGCGTCGCGGTTCTGAGCGTTCTGGATGAGGAACACCATGAGAAACGTGACGATCGTCGTTCCCGTATTGATGACGAGCTGCCACGTGTCGCTGTACTGGTAGCGCGGTCCGACGAGCGCCCACACCGCCACGGTCGCGAGCGCGACGAAGAACGCGGCCGGCGATCCGACCGCATCGGCGCTCGAGGCGGCGATCCGGCGAAACGCGTCGCGGAGCCACGACGGCTGCGGCGCGGCGCTCTCCGTCGGCGAAGCCGACGGACGGTGGGGCGTCGGCGACCCGGCGGCGCTCGCCGCCGGCTTCTGGAAATCATCGAGCGTGGGCATGGCGATTCTCCATCCGACCAGGCTAGCGCCGCGGCACCGCTCAGCCCAAAGGTCGACGCCGGCGGTCTTGATCGCGGGACCTGGCGGTGGAACCGTCGGCGGCAAAGGAGAAGACGCCGATGGCCCAGCAACGACGCGCGCGCAACGAGTTCGAGCCCGTCAAGGTCGGATGGCTCGGAGCCTGTCTCGACGGCGAGGGCGGCGGCTACGACAAGATCCATCGCATGGCCTTCGACGAGGGACTGGAGCAGGGCGTCCTCCCCCGGAAGGCCGAGCACGTGATCCACGTCGAGGACGGCCTGCCGAACGGCTCCGCGAAGAACGCGGTCGACGGCTATCGCTGGCTCGTCGACCAGGGCTGCGTCGTCGTCGCGGGCGCGTACAGCTCCGACAACGCGATCGCCGTCGCGCCGGTCGCGAACCAGCTCCAGGTCCCGATCGTCAGCTGGTGCGGCACCGAGCGTTACCACGGCGACTATTGCTTCCAGATCGGGAACGGCGACTGCGGCGGCGACGCGGCGTTGATGGCGGCGTGGCTCAGCCGGAAGGGTTACCGCCGGGTCGCGGTCCTGAACGAGGTGTCGCCGAACGGCGAGGAGTACTTCCGCTTCTTCCGCCAGGAGTGCCGCCGCCTCGGGCTGAGCGTGGGAGCGGTCGAGACCGTTCCGCAGCAGCCGAAGAACCTCGCCGACAACCTCAAGAACCTGCAGCGCGCCGGCTGCGATGCGCTCGCCTACATGGGCTACGGGATGCTGGTCGCGCAGGGCCTCATGCGGCCGGCGCTCGAGGCGATCGGCTGGGACCCGCCGCGCATCATGACGACGGCCTTCATGTTCTACCTCGTCGGCTTCGAGCACTTCGAGGGCTGGGTCGGGATCGATCAGTTCTGTCCCGACAACCCGCTCGTCGAGCCGTTCCGGGCGCGCTTCGAGAAGCGCTACGGCACGCAGCCGCCAATGTGGCCGAACGCGATCCCGCTCCTCGCCTACGACACCGCGCGCGTGCTGGTCGAGGCGCTGCACCGAGCTCCGCTCTTGACGGGTCCGGGATTGAAGGACGGCCTCGAGCGCATCCGCTTCATGCCGGCGGTGACGGGCGGTCCGCGGACGCACATCGCGTGCAGCCCGTACGACCACAAGATGCTGAAGGGCGACTGGCTCCTCTACGGAAAGGTCGAGGGCGGGAAGCTCGTCTTCGAGGGGCTGTTCGAGCCGCCGCCCGAGACGGCGTGACCGGCCGCGCGGCGACGGAACGATCAGCGGAGGCCGGCCGACGACACCAGGAAGCCGAGCACGCCGGCGGCCAGGATGACCAGCGGCTCCGGCACCTTGCGCGCCCAGGTCGGCGCCGCGAGCGTTCCGAGCGCGAAGAGGACGGTCGGGACGTCGACGATCGCACGCCGCCCGAGGACGACCGCGGCGCCGGCGATCGCGCCGGTCGCGGCCGCGGTGACGCCCTCGACGAAGGCGCGGACGCGGGGGCTCGAGATCGAGCGCCGGAAGTACTGCGCCGGGATCACGACGAAGAGATAGCAGGGCAGGAACACGCCGAGCGCGGCGGCCGTCGCACCGAGCGCGCCGGCGACCAGGAAGCCGATGAACGCGACCGTGATCACGACCGGCCCGGGCGTGATCATCGCGACCGCGACCGCGTCCAGGAACTGGCGCTCCGTCAGCCAGTGGAACTGGTTCACGACGCCGCCGTGCAGAAAGGGCACGATCGCGAGCCCGCTCCCGAACACGAACGCGCCCGCCTCCGCGAAGTAGAGGAAGAGGCGCCACAGCAGGCCCGGCGAAGCGGCTCCGTGCAGGCCCGACAGGAGGAGCGGCCACGGCGCCAGCGCCGCCAGCCGAGGCGACCCGGCGGAGGCGAGCGCGTGCGCGGCGAGCGCGGCGAAGCCGCACGCGAGGAAGAGCCACACGATCTCCGACTCCGTCCACGCAGTCACGAGAGCGCTCACGGCGAAGATCGTCCACGCGACGCGATCGCGGCCGAGCGTCGAGCGCATGAGCTTCCACGCGCTCCGGCCGATGATCGCGATCACGGCCGCGCCGATCCCGTAGAACGCACCCTGCATCCACGAGAGCCCGCCGTACCGGACGTAGAGCGCCGACAGCGCGAGCACCATGACGAACGACGGCGCGACGAACGCGAACGCGACGAGCGTCGCGCCGCGCGTGCCGGCGGCGAGCCAGCCGAGGTAGATCGCGAGCTGCGCCGCGAGCGGGCCCGGGGCGAGCTGCGCGAGCGCGAGGCCTTCGCGGTAGTCGGCCTCGGAGAACCAGCGCCGGTGCTCGACGAGGTCGCGATGCATGTAGCCGACGAGCGCGATCGGTCCACCGAACCCGGTCGTGCCGAGGCGGAGGAAGTAGAGGGCGAGATCGCGCAGCGTGAAGCCGGTCGCTACGGCTTCGCGGATCGGCTGTCGGCCGGGTGTCACGACTTCCGCTTCCGGAAGGCGCCGTGGAGCGCGTCGAAGAGCGCGGCCCCGCGCGCGAGGCGGTCCGGGTCGTCCGAGCACGTCCAGGCGATGCCCGCGATCACGCGCTCGACGCCCGCGGTCTCCGGCCGGCCGTACTTCGAGTCCTTCAGGTCGACGTCGTGGACGATCTCGGCGATCGCGCTGAGGCCGGGGTCGCGCAGGCCGAAGTCGCGCAGCAGGACCTCGAACGTGCAGAGGTCGCCGTCGTGCGTGAACTCGGCGTCGAACATGTCGAAGCGCAGCTCGCCCGGCGCGGGCGCATAGCCGCGGCTCGCCACGAGCTTCAGCTCGGCGTCGGGATCGATGAAGCGACGGATGAGCCAGGCGCTCGCGATGCGATCGATGTGGACGCCCTTGCGCGTGACCCAGACCCGCCCGCGGACGTCCTCGCGGCGGCGCGGCGCGGGCGGCGACTTCGCGCGCGCGTCTCCGGCGGGCTCGATGCGGCCCTCGAGGTCGCGGAGGAGGCCCTCGACCGACTCGCGGCCGGGGGCGCCGAAGAAGTCGATCTCGCCGACCTCGGCGAGGCGCCGCCGGAAGCGCGCGAGCGCGCCGCCGACCTGCGCCGCCGCCTCGGGGGACAGCGCCCGGCCGCGCCGCGGCAGCGTGGCGCGCGCGAACGTTCGGACCTCGGTCGCGATCTGGCGGTAGTCGCTCTCGCGGGCGCTTTGAAACGAAGCCCGCACCTCGTCGTCGGTGAGGCCGTCCACGAGGCGCGCCTCGCACAAGGACGCGTCGCCGCCGTCCTCTCGGATCTCGCGCAGGACCCACTCGAAGTCCTCGCGGGCGTCGTCGGTGTTCGGGAGGACGTAGACGGAGTTCTTGATCGGAACGGAGCCCAGCGCTTGCAGGCGGCGCCAGACCTTCACCCGGAGCGACGCGGGCTTCGGCGGCAGCTGGTGGATCAGGACGAGCCACGGGCTGGTCGACTCGGCGGCCACGCGCCCGCATAGAACAGCTGCATCCGTGCCGCAACACTCTTTTCAGCAGGCCGCGCCCGCACGTTCGCGCGGTGCGACGGCGCCAGTTGCACCGCACCCCCACAGTCCCGCGGGATTCCGCGCCGCGCGTTTCCCTTCGCTGCCGAACGGCGCTAGCAACGCGGTACCCCGACACGACAGGGCAGAAAACGATCGCGGGCTTCGGCGATCGCGCGATCGCCGACGCTCTCCACTCGAACGGGAGGTTCGCCGTGGCTGCGAAGCTGTTCGCGGAATTCCTGGGGACGTTCTGGCTGGTTTTGGGCGGCTGCGGCAGCGCGGTCCTCGCCGCCGCGTTTCCGAGCGTCGGGATCGGCCTTCTCGGGGTCTCGTTCGCGTTCGGGCTCACCGTGCTGACCGGCGCATACGCGCTCGGCCCGGTGAGCGGAGGCCACTTCAACCCCGCCGTGTCGGTCGGCCTCTGGGCCGGCGGACGCTTTCCGTCGTCGCAGCTCGCGAGCTACGTGGCAGCGCAGGTCGTGGGAGGCATCGCGGGCGCGGCGGTGCTCTACGCGATCGCGAGCGGCAAGGCGGACTTCAGCCTCGCCGCGGGTTTCGCCTCGAACGGGTACGGCGCGCACTCGCCGGGCGGGTACTCGCTCTTCGCGGCCTTCGTGACCGAGGTCGTGATGACGTTCATGTTCCTCCTCGTGATCCTCGGCGCGACGCATCTCCGCGCGCCGGTCGGATTCGCGGGGATCGCGATCGGGCTCGCGCTGACGCTCATCCACCTGATCAGCATCCCGGTCACGAACACGTCGGTGAATCCCGCGCGCAGCACGGGACCGGCGCTCTTCGTCGGCGGCTGGGCGATCGCGCAGCTCTGGCTCTTCTGGATCGCGCCGATCGCCGGCGCGGCGCTCGCGGGCTTCGTCCATCGAGCGATCCTCGAGGGACCCTTCGCGGAGCCACCGGTCACGGGACGCGTCGAGTGAGAGGCGCCGCGGCGACACGCGCGCTTCCGGCGTGAACCGCGTCGCCGGCAGCCTGGGCGACCGGCGCTGAGCTCCGCGAAACGCGCGCCCGACATCGACGTCTCGGGACATCTGCGTACACGCGCGCGGGTTTCTACGCGTCGCGCGCGACGCAGACGCCGATCGCATCGCGCCTTCGTGCGCTCGCCGCCGAAAAAACGCGCGCACGGCCCCGCACCCTACTTGTCGAAAACCGAGGTGCAGGGGATCGTCTCCCTCGCAATCACCACGTCGCGCTGCGCCCAGAGCCACGAGCGAGGGAGACCGACCCATGATGACTGCGCTGATCGCCGCCCTCGCCGCGGTGCTCGCGCTCGGCTTTGCACCGACCGCACGCGCGCAAACGCAGGGCCACTACCAGCAGTTCGGCGACGCCGGCGGCTTCCTGAACATCCTGCCGCCCGGGCAGGACGGCGTCCTGAACGGGCCGGAGGCGATCGCCGCACAGGCCGGGCAGTACCCGCCCCACGTGATGGATCAGCTCGCCATGTACGGCGACCTCGTCTACGCGACGCCCGGCTTGACGGAGCCTCGGCTCCTGCAGTTCTTCAAGGACGCGTCGTTCGGCGTGCGCGAGGACGACATCGATCGCGTGTACTCGCCGACCGCCGGCGTGACGGTCGTCCGCGACGCGAGCTTCGGCGTGCCGCACATCTTCGGCGACACCCGCTACGCGACGATGCTCGCGCAGGGCTACACCGCGGCCGAGGACCGCCTCTTCCTGATGGACGTGCTCCGCCATCTCGGGCGCGCGCGCCTGTCGGAGTTCCTCGGCGCGTCTCCGTCCGACCTCGCGATGGATCGGGATCAGCTCGCGGTCGCGCCGTACCAGGAAGCCGACCTCACCGCGCAGCTCGACGCCATCCGGAGCTCGGGGCCGGAAGGGCAGGCCGGCTACGACGACCTCCTCGCGTACGCCGACGGCGTGAACCAGTACATCCAGGAAGCGCTCGCCGACCCGACCAAGATGCCGGCCGAGTACCCCGCGCTGCAGCAGGTCCCGCAGGCGTGGAAGGCCGAGGACGCGGTCGCGATCGCGTCGCTCGTCGGCGGCATCTTCGGGAAGGGTGGCGGCGGGGAGCTCACGAACTTCTGCGGTCTGAAGGCGATGACCGCCGCGCTCGGCAGCGCGGCGAGCGCGCGCGCCGTCCTCGACGATCTCCACTTCGCGAACGACGCCGAGGCGCCGACGACGTCGCCCGACCCGTTTCCCTACACGACGAACCTCGGCCCGGTGGATCCGGCGGCGCATCCCGACATCGACTGCGCGAGCCTCGCCCCGATCGCGGCGGGCGGTCCGCCGCTCCAGGAGCTCCTCGACGCGATCAGCGGCCTCGCGCCGCCGCTCCCCGTGCCCGGCGCGATGAGCAACGCGCTCCTGGTCTCCGCGGCGCACACCAAGACCGGGAAGCCGATCGCGGTCTTCGGTCCGCAGACCGGCTACTTCATGCCGCAGCTCCTCGTCGAGAAGGACGTCCACGGCCCGGGGATCGACGCGCGCGGCGCCGCGTTCGCCGGCGTGGACCTCTTCGTACAGCTCGGCCGCGGGCGGAACTATGCGTTCTCGGCGACGTCGGCGAGCGGCGACAACGTCGACCAGTGGGTGCTCGAGCTGTGCGAGCCCGGGGGCGGCCCGCCGTCGACGACCTCGATGGGCTATCTCCGGAACGGCATCTGCGAGCCGATCGAGACCTGGCAGCACGTGCAGATCGCGAAGCCGAGCGCGGGCGGCCTGCCCGGCGTCGGAGAGAGCGGCGACCAGTGCGCGAACGCGGCCGACGACGACGGCGACGGGTTCGTGAACGACGGCTGCCCGCCCGTCGACCTCCCCGAGCTCCCGATCTTCTGCGCCGACGCGAACGACGACGACGGCGACGGCGCGGTCAACGACGGCTGCCCGCCGGTCGTCGGCCAGGACGTCGTCCTCTCGTGGCGCGTCGAGCGCTCCGCGCACTATGGCCCGCTGGTCGCGCGCGGCACGCTGACGGACGGCACGCCGATCGCGATCGCGACCCAGCGCTCGACGTACTTCCGCGAGCTCGCGTCCGCGGCCGGCTTCCGCCGCATCAACGACCCGGGGTTCATGACGGACGGCTACGAGTCCTTCCGGAGCGCGATGGGCGGCGGCGTCGAATACACGTTCAACTGGTTCTACGTCGACGGCAAGGACATCGGGTACCAGCACTCGTGCCGCTGCCCCGAGCGCGCGCCGGGCGTCGATCCCGACCTGCCGGCGTGGGGCAACGGCCGGTGGGACTGGCAGGGCTTCATCCCGCTCGACGAGCAGCCGCGCGCGAAGAACCCGGCGCAGGGATACTTGACGTCGTGGAACAACAAGCAGGCGCCCGAGTTCCGTGCGAACGACCGGAACTTCGGCTTCGGGCCGGTCTACCGGAGCCAGATGTTGGAGCGGCGCATCCAGTCCGCGATCGCCGCCGGCCCGATCGATCGCGCCGACCTCGTCGACGCGATGGAGGACGCCGGCACGGTCGACCTGCGCGGCCAGGAGGTCCTCCCGCTCCTGCTGCAGGTGCTGGGCGCGACGGCGCCGGGCGGCGCGGACCCGCGCGCGCAGGAGATGCGCGACCGCCTCGCGGCCTGGCTCGCGACCGCGACCCACCGCCGCGACCGCGACCACGACGGCCAGTACGACGATCCGCAGGCGCCCGCGATCATGGACGCGTGGTGGCCGCGCCTCGCGCACGCGATGTTCGACGCCGGCTCCGGCGATGCGCTCGACAACCTCCACCTCGAGATCGACGACGGGAACCGGCTCCACCACCTCGGGTCTGCGTTCCAGGGCGGGGTGTACGGCCAGGTCCACAAGGACCTGCGCCAGGTGCTCGGCCTTCCGGTCCTCGACCCGTTCTCGCGCACCTACTGCGGCGGCGGCGTCCTCGCGGCGTGTCGCGGCGCTCTCTGGGGCGCGCTGAGCCAGGCGGCGTCCGACCTCGAGGCCGAGTTCGGGAGCGCCGCCGTCGCCGACTGGAAGCGCCAGATCGCCGACGAGGACGTCCGCCACACGGCGGCCGGCGTGACGAGCGTGCCGGCGATCCACTGGATCAACCGGCCGACCTTCCAGCAGGTCGTCCAGCTCCCCGCGCTCGATCACTACAAGTGCTACCGCGCTCGGAACCTCACGCCGTTCGCGCGCCGCACGGTGACGCTCGCGGGCGATTTCGAGACGAAGAGCACGCTCGTCCTCCGCCCCGACTCGATCTGCAATCCGGTCGACGCGAACGGCGCCGGCATCCAGGACGCGACCGCGCACCTCGAGTGCTACCGCGTGCGCGACGCCTCCGGACAGCCGCCGTCCGCGACCCGGACGGTCGACGCGACGGACGAGCTCGGCGAGCGGAGCCTCGCGCTCACGAAGCCGGTCTCGCTCTGCGTCCCTTCGACGAAGGACGGCGTCGCGTCGGCGCTCCGCCTCGACGACTTCGAGTGCTACCGCGCGGCGCGACCCGTGCCGCGCTTCGCTCGCCGGAGCGTCGCGCTGACCGACCAGTTCGAGTCGAGCAACGCGACCCTGCTGCGACCCGATACCGTGTGCGCGCCGGTCGCGCGGGACGGCGGTGCGATCGCGGATCCAGACGGCCACCTCACCTGCTACCGCCTCCAGGAGCGGCCACCGTTCGGCGGCCGCCAGGTGACGACGGAGAACGACCTCGGCGGTGAGGTCCTCCAGGCCTCGAGGGCGGTCTCGCTGTGCGTGCCGTCCACCCTGCAATGACGGAGCGATCCATGGCCCGCTTGTCCCTCTCTCGCTGGGCGCGCGTCGTCGCGCCGCTCTTCGTCTCGGCGCTGCCGTCGCTCGCGAGCGCGCAGAGCGCGGCGCGCGCAGTGGAGCCGGTCGTCCTGACGGGCGCCGACCTGCGCGACTGGTCGCGGCTTCCCGCCGCGGTCACGTGCGCGCCCTATCCGTCGGGGACGACGGGCGGCCGCGACGCGCACAACGGCACGGTCACCGTGCCGCCCGACCTTCGCACCGGGGTCGCGATCGACCAGATCGCGGCCTTTCGCTGGGACGGCGGGGGCTGGACGGAGATCCCCGTCCAGGTGGACGAGATGTTCACCTACTGCCTCTCGAATCCGCCGTCCGGCTTCTCGATGTACTCGGGCACCGACAAGGAGCTCACCTACGCCTGGGACGTCGAGTCGTGGAAGAAGACCGCCGGCGAGTGCAGCGCGGCGTATCCTCCCGGCGTCGGGCCGACGCCGGATCCGGTCGCGACGCTCGACGACGACGACGAGATCGCCTTCATGGCGAGCGACGCCGGCCCGCAGGCGCCGGCGGTCGCGCTGCCGCCGCCGGGCGCGACGTCGGCGCAGGGCATCGCGATCGTGGATCCGCTCGATCCGTCGGCGGCGCCGCGCTTCGTCTACCTGGTCCTCCGGCCGGGCGGGTCCTCGTTCACGGCGGCGAACGGGTACGTCGCCTACGCGCGCGACGCGAACGCCGACGAGTGGATCGATCGCTTCTCGATCGCGCGCGACGACCCCGAGATCCTCGGCGTGAGCAACACGGGCTACGGCCCGAACCTCTCCGGCACGGTGTGCCGGACCGCGATCTACCCCGACTACCCGCCGGAGCCCGACGGCACGCCGCGCTCGTCGGACGACCGCTTCGCGCGCGACGGCGTGACGGTCACCACCGACACCTATCGATGGCGCGCGACCGGGCGCTGGATGGTGCGCGGGATCCAGGTCGCGAAGCCCGGACAGCCGGGCGTCCACGGCCCGGACCTCATCGACCGCTGGAAGGGAAGGGCCTTCCAGCAGAGCCCCGACTCGACGATCTCTCTCGTCGGCTTCGAGGACGAGCAGGTGAACTGGGAGGCGAACAGCGCGCTGCTGGGCGAGCGCGCCGGCCCGGTGCGCGCGATCCGCGAGATCTGGGGTGCGGACTCGGGCACGAACGTCACGAAGACCGAGTCCTTCTACCGCGACCTCGTCACGTACCACTACCACGTGCGCGTCCACCCGATCCCGCCCGACGGGCTCTACACGTCGTGGGACTACAACCACGGCGTCGCGGCGCGCTACTACAACGTGCTGAAGCCGGACGGCGTCGCGATCGACGGGGTGAACGACGACGTCGGAAACGTCGACGGCGTGTTCGGCTTCCCCGCGTTCTTCGACGCACCCGACGCGACCTTCAACGTGCCGTCGGCGATGCTGAACTGGGAGGAGGTCTCGGGCGCGAGCGACTTCGGGTCGCTCGTCTACATCACCGAGTTCAAGGGCGCGACGACCGCCGAGAACCCGGCCGTCGTTCCGTACTATCGCGACGACGCCTGCCTCGACGACGGGACCGGCGACGATCCCGTGCCGCGCCCGTGGCCGGGCGAGGCGTCGACCGACCCGCGCGTCCACGCCGGCTACGAGGCGGAGAACGGCGGCACGCCCTACGACCAGCTCGCGTGCGACCAGAGGCAGGGCGTGTGGGGCGCGCACGGCGTGCACTACTTCTTCTCGGGCGACACCGACAACGCGGCGTCCCCCGAGGTGCTGACCGAGATCGACGCGCAGAGCTGGCAGTTCATGGTGCCGACCGCCGCGCCGACGAACGTCGGGCAACCGTACGGCAACGTCGTCATCGCGCCGCTCGTCGCGGCCGCGACGCCGACGCTCGGGATCGGCGACCCCGCGCCGCCGACCGCGGCCGACGCGACCGCGACGACGGATCAGGGCGTCGCCGTCGACGTGACCCTCAGCGGGACGGACGTCGTCGACTGCGAGCTCGTCTTCTCGATCGTGACCCCGCCGGCGCACGGATCGCTCGGCGCGATCGCGAACCAGGCGTGCTCGCTCGGCCTGCCGAGCAGCGACACGGCGCGCGTGACGTACACCCCGGCGCCCGGCTTCTCGGGAAGCGACTCGTTCACCTACAAGGTCAGCGACAGCTCGTCGGACTCGAACGTCGCGACGGTCCGGATCACCGTGAAGCCGAAGGGACCGCCCACCTGCGCGACCGGGCCGCTCGCCGGTTGCCGGCGCCCGACCGCGTCGCAGAAGGCGTCGATCGCGATCCGCGACTCGAGCGTCGACCGGAACGACCGCCTCACGTGGAAGTGGCTCCACGGAGCGGAGACGCAGAAGCCGCAGTTCGGGAACCCCCTCGCGGACACCGACTACCAGCTCTGCGTCTTCGACGGCGGCGGAGCGACGATCGCGCGCGCCAGCGCGCCGGCCGGCGGAAGCTGCGGATCGCGCCCGTGCTGGACCGAGAACCCCAAGGGGTTCCGCTTCAAGAGCCGGCAGAGCAAGAACGGCGGCCCGACGAGCTCCGTCAAGCTCACGCTGCGCGCCGGCGCGGACGGGAAGGCGCAGATCGTCCTGCAGGGGAGCGGCGTGCAGCTCGGGCTCCATCCGCTGCCCGCGAGCCAGCCCGTCCGGGTCCAGCTCAAGAACGCGGACGGTGCCTGCTGGGAAGCCGTGTACGCAGCCCCGGCGACCCAGAACGCCCCGGGGAGGTTCGTCGACAAGGCCGACTGAAGGCACGACGACGGGAACCATGGCTCTTGGCGCGCGGATCTTCCCCGCGCGCAGCGCTCAGCGGTGGAAGAGGTACCAGCCGTAGCTCTTCGGCTGCCACGTCTTCGTGTAGGCGATGCGATGTGATCCGACGCGGATCTCGACCGTCATCACCGGGTCCGTCGCCGGGCCGAAGTTCCCCACGGCCTCGACGTTGACGCGCGTTCCCTTGCCGGCCGGCACGGGAGCGATCCGCACCACGCTGAGCCCACCGCGAGATCCGTGCCCGGCTTTCGCACCCGGATCGTAGAACCGGTAGGCGTTGCCGACCTTGACGAGGTCGCCGGGCAGCAGGCTCGCCTGGTACACGACCCCGCCGGCATTCCGGACGACGATCTCGAACGCCTCATTCGCCGGGTCGAGCACCGTCGACGGCGCGAACGCGGATTTCACCTGGAGCACGTCGAGCGCCGGCCCGAGCCGGATCTTGTCGGGGCAATTGTGATGGCACACCGGGACGGTCGGCTCCGGTGCCGGGTCCGGGGTCGACGTCGGCGCCGGGGTGGGCGTCGGCGGCGGCGCCACGTTGGTCGGCGTCGCAGTCGGGGTGGGCGTCGCGGTGGGCGGCGGCGGCGTCGCCGTCGGGGTCGGGGTCGGCTCGGGCGTCGGCGTCGGTTGGGGGCAGCCGCTCGCCTCGAAATCGTACGTCGTATCGCACGCCGCGAAGCCGTCGACGGCACCGTCGAAGCCCGCCCAGTCGGCGCCGCCGAATCCCGCGGTCAAGCGCAACGACGGGGAGTCGAGCGCCACTGCCGCATCGGGATGCTCGCCGAGGTAGCTCGCGAGCGTGATGAGCGGCGGACCGCTTCCGCTTTCCAGCATCGACCACCAGCCGCCCGACTGCGCATCCCAGAACTGCCAGGTGTCGAGCACCACGCAGCCGATCGGGTCGTCCATGCACTGGTTGGGCACGGCGGGACCGGTGATCATCGGATACGTCCCGTTCTGGAAGACCGGATCGAAGACGAGAACGTCGTCCGCGGCGCCGTCCCCGTCGAGATCGATGCGCAGCTGGATCGTGATCGCGTGCGCCGCAGCGCCGAAGCCGCTGACGTACGTCGAGTACCGCAGGGGAAATCCGACGACGTCGATCAGAAGGAAGCCGTCGCACGCGGTCGTCTGGAGGCGAGCGCCGTCCGCGCCGCTCGCCGGATCGCCTGCGTTGCCCACGACCTCGTTGAAGCTGCCGTCGGTGAGCGGCGGCGTGCCCGGTCCGTTCACGAACCTGCCGTTCGTGCCCGATGCGGTGGTGGCTTCGCCGATGTCGGCGCCGTTGGGCGGGTCGACCGTGTGGTCGAAGTTGACGATGTCGAAGCCGCCGGATCCGCAGGTCACCGTGACGGGGATCTCGGACGCCGATGCCGGCCTGCCGCCGAACGTCGAGACGACGAAACCGACCACCGCCGCGCTCAACGCACGACCCCCCACAACCCGCCGCAGCAACGCCATGCCCCGCCCCCTCCGCGTTCGAGCGTCAAGTCAAATGGTCGCGCGGCTTCCCCCGAACCCGCACGAAACGCTCGGAACGCGCGACATCGTGCCATGGCCGCACGGCTGTCGATAGCTGCCGGCCGTCGTGAACAAGATCCGGTAAGCGACGGCATCCGCCATGCGGGCTGGCGCAGAACGCGCCTCGCTTCTGCTGGAGCGATCGCTCCGCTCGCCAGCGTGTCGTGAACGACGGCGATGGCGGACGCGGCGAGCGAATCGACACCGGCGCGATCGGGACGAAGCTCCTCCTGCCTCTCCCGACCGAGCGCGGCGACGGCGAGCTCGCGTCCCGGGTCGCGGCCTCGGCACGCCGCGCGGCGACGTCTCGTCGGCCTGGGGGAGGGAAGGCGGGGGCCTGACCCTGCCCATCCCCGGCAATGCCCCGGCCGAGGTGCACGTGCCCGCGACCGCCGGCGACGACGTCTCGGTGACGCGCGCGGCGGGCGAACGTCTCGCCCGGCGCGACGCGGCCTCCGCAGTGTTCGCGAGCGGGTGCGGGACGCACGTCTTCGAGGCTCGGACCGCGCGCCGACCGAGATCGCGCCGGCCCCCATGCCCCTCAAGAATTCGCGCTTGCCTAGACTCGGACGGGGACGATAGAGCGGGGCCCGTCCGTTTACGGCGGCCTCCCCCCCGACCGAGTATTCGCTTCCCTCCGCGTCCCGAGCGCCGGCAAACTACGCTCCGAAGGCGGTTCGATGAAGCGGATCTCGGCGAAATCGGGTGCAGGCCCGCGCGCCGCACGCGCGCGGGCGCTCGTCGCCATCCTCGTGCCCGCGGCTCTGCTGGCCGCGGCGCCCGCCCGGGGCGGCGAGAGCGCCGCGTGCGGGAACGGGGTCGCCTGCAGGTGCAACTCGACCGTGCGGGGCGACGTCCGGCTGACCGCCGACATCGTCGACTGCGGCCGCGTCGGCCTCCGCATGTCGGGCGGCTCCGTGCTCGATTGCGCGGGACACGAGATCCGCGGGCGCGGCCCGAAGGACTCCGAGGCCGGCGTCAAGGTCGATCGCGTCGGCGACGTTCAGATCAAGAACTGCAAGGTGAGCGGCTTCGAGCGCGGCATCCGGGTGCGCGGGGGACAGCGCGTCCTCCTCGAGGGCAACGTCGCCCAGCGCAACACGATCGGCATCGAGATCGCCGGATCGACGGAGAGCGGGCAGGCGGTCGATCACCGGGTCGTCAAGAACCGGGTGGAAGGCAACGAGCAGGACGGCATCCACGTCGGCGCGGGGAGCGTGCGCGCGCAGGTCGTCGACAACCAGATCGTCCGGAACGGCCAGGAGGGGCTCTACGTCGTGTGGTGCGACCACTGCGTCGTGCGGGGCAACACGATCGAGTCCGCGGGAGCGGCCGCGATCTATCACAAGCACACCAGCGACGCGCTCTACGCGGACAACGTCGTGCGCGGCTCGATCGTCCACGTGCGCGGCGATTCGGCGCACAACGTCTTCGCCCGGAACGTGGTCGAGGGCGCGGGCTTCGTCTTCGAGGGCTACACGAACGAGAACTACGTCCACGATCCCGGCTGGGTCCGCGTGCCGCACGACAACGAGGTCGTGGGCGGAGCGGTCACGGGCGCGAAGGTCTGCTTCCGCTTCCACGGCGCGCACGACAACCGGGTGCACGGCGTCGTCGCGAACCACTGCAAGCCGTGGACGGCGAAGGAGTACGCCGGCCTCGAGGCGACCGACAACCGGGTCGACGTCGTGACCGTCGATGGCGACTACGACGGCGACGACGTCGACAACGCGACCGATCCCTGCACCGATCGCGACGGCGACGGGTTCGGCGATCCCGGCTTCCCGGCCAACACTTGCGCGCCCGACAATTGCCCCGACGCGTGGAACCCCGATCAGCGCGACGCCGACCACGACGGGTTCGGCGACGCCTGCGACGGCTGCCCGCTGACCGCGGACCCGGCGCAGCGCGACGCGGACGGCGACGGCGTGGGCGACGCCTGCGACCCGTGCATCGACCCGGACGGCGACGGCTTCGGGGCGCCCGGCGGCTCGTGCCCGACCGACGACTGCGCGAGCGTCCCGAATCCCGATCAGACCGACTCCGACGGCGACGGCGTCGGCGACGCCTGCGACCGCTGCCCGCACTTCGCCGACGCCGACCAGGCCGGACCGGCGACGTGCGGCGTGACCGCTCCCGCCGGCCTCACGCCGGCGCAGGAAGACGCGTTCCGGAGGGGCGTCGAGGCGTTCACGCGCATCGAGACCCCTGCGTCCGGCCTCGGCCCGACGTTCAACGGGCAGAGCTGCGCCGAGTGTCACAGCCAGCCGGGCGCCGGCGGCTCGAGCGCACGCGTGGTGACGCTCTTCGCGCGGCTCGACGGCGACCACTCCGATCTCCTGGTGGAGCAGGGCGGCCCGCTCGTCCAGGGGCAGGGCATCCGGACGCCGGAGTGCTCGGTGCCGCCCGAGAGCGTTCCCGAGGGCGCCGTGCAGCGCCGGCGCGAGACGCCGCCGCTCTACGGGCTCGGGCTCGTCGACGCCATCCCCGCGGCCGCGATCGCGGCGCACGCCGACCCGGACGACCGCGACGGCGACGGGATCTCCGGAAAGCTCAACGTCGCGACGATCCCCGGCGGAGGCATGGGCCGCTTCGGCTGGAAGGCCGAGATGCCGACGCTCGGCGATTTCGTCGCGAAGTCGCTGGTCGAGGAGATCGGGATCACGAGCCCGGCGCGCCCGCGCGAGGAGCGACGCGAAGGGAAGGAGACGCCCTGCGACCGCGTGACCGACCCGGAGGACGACGGGCGGCACGTCGCCGAGCTCGTCGGGTTCATCCGACTCCTGCCTCCTTTGCCGGGCCGCGCCGTGCCGGCCCAGCAGGCGGCGCGCGGGCAGGCGGTCTTCCGCGACATCGGGTGTGCCGGCTGCCACGTCGAGAAGTTCGAGACCGGACCGAGCGACGTGGCGGCACTCGATCGGAAGCCGGTGCGGGCCTATTCCGATTTTCTGCTCCACGACATGGGAGACCGACTCGCGGACGGCATCGTCGTCGGCGAGGCGAGCGGGCGGGAGTTCCGGACGGCGCCGCTCTGGGGAGCGGCGCACAGCGCCCCGTACCTGCACGACGGGCGCGCCCCGACGCTGGAGAGCGCCATCGGGCTGCACGCGGGCGAAGCCGCCGCCGCCCGCGATCGTTTCGTCGGCCTCGCGACGCCCGATCGCGAGGCGCTGGTCGCGTTCCTCGACTCGCTTTGAGGAGGCTACGGATGGACATCAAGACCACTCGCTCCGCTTTCGCCGCCGCGCTCGCCGCGACCGGTCTCGCGGCCGCGGGCCTGGCGCCGCTCGCCGCGGCGCAGACGCACGGCCGCCTCACGCTCGTCAGCGTCGATCCCAACGGCGGGCAGACCGACGACGGCTCGTTCCGCCCCGCGGTCTCCGCGGACGGAAGCATCGTCGCCTTCGAGAGCGACGCGACGAACCTCGTGCCCGGCGACACCAACGACCAACGCGACATCTTCGTGCGCGATCGCGCGACCGACGTGACCGAGCGCGTGAGCGTCACGTGGAACGGCATGGAGGCGCTCGGCGACAGCCAGTGCCCCGCGATCTCGGCGGACGGGCGATATGTCGCGTTCCTGAGCCGCGCCTGGAACATGGTCGAGCGTGGGGCGAACCTCGGCACCCCGCGCTGGGACGTCTACGTTCACGACCGCGAGGACGGCAGCACGACGCGGGTGAGCCGCGCGCACGACGGCGGCGATCCGGACGGCTGGAGCTACTGCCCGTCGATGTCGGGCGACGGCACGCGGATCGCCTTCGCGAGCGACGCGACCAACCTCGTGTCGGACGACGCCAACGGGTTCACGGACGTGTTCGTCGTCGACCGAACGGCGGGTACGACGACGCGCGTGAGCATCGGATTCGAGGGCGCCGAGCCCGATAGCTCGAGCTTCCAGCCCGCGATCTCGGGCGACGGCCGTCTGGTGGCGTTCGCGAGCAACGCCACGAACTTCTTCTCGCCGTCGGAGCCTCCGTCCGAGTACGGCCGCCAGTTCGGGCAAAGCCGCGTTCTGTTGCGGGATCTCGAATCGGGCGCTCTCGAGGTCGTGAGCAAGACGGTCGACGACCCGATCGTCGCTCCGGACTCCGACAGCGGCTCGCCGTCGCTCTCTCAGGACGGCCGCTTCGTCGCGTTCACGAGCTCCGCGACCAATCTCGTCTTCCCGTTCCCGAACGCCGTCGTCGGAGACAACGTCTTCGTGCGCGACCGATTCGCGGGCAGCACGGTCATGGCGAGCGTCCACGATCCGGCGATCTTCGAGTGCGGGCGCGAGGGCTACGATTTCTTCTGCAAACCCGGCCGAAGCTACAGCCCCGCCATCTCGCGCGACGGGCGCTTCGTCGCCTTCACGAGCAGGTCGCTTCGCCTGCTGCCGGAGAACGAGTGGGGCGGCTCGCAGATCTATCTCTTCGATCGCACGGCGGCGTTCCTCCGCCGGATCTCCGTCGACGCGGTCGGCGCCGAGGGCGACTCGTGCAGCGAGGAGCCGGTGCTCTCGCAAGATGGCGAGGTCGTCGTCTTCCGGACCACCTCGGCGAACCTGCTGGAGGCCGACGCCAATGCCACCGCGGACATCGTCGCACACGAGTGGCTGTGCGGCGCGGGAGGAAATTGCCGGCGCATGGCGGCGTGCCCGGCGCGGCCGCCGCGCTGCGCGCGCGCCGACGCCTCGAAGCTGCGCCTCGTGAAGCGGGCACCCGGCGGCGTCGGGAAAGACGGGCTCTTCTGGCGCTGGTCCGCGGCGCCCGGCCAGCCGTTCCCCGCGCCGGAAGGCGCCGCCGGCTATCAGCTCTGCCTGTACGAAGGCGAGCGGCGCGCGCTCGCGATGGACCTCGCGGTCGACCGTGCCGACGCGTGCGACGCCGAGGCGACCGCACCCTGCTGGACGGACGTCCCATCGGGACGCCGGCTGCTGGGGACCTCCGGGCTGAAGCAGCTCACGCTCCGCCGGACCGATTCCGCGCAGACCATCGTCGCGCGCGGCAAGGGCGACGGGCTCGGGCTCCCGTACCTCCCGCTCGACGGCTCGCACGGCATCACGATGCAGCTCCAGGAGACCGCGAGCGGACGCTGCTGGTCGGCCGATCTGCCGGCGCTGTCGATCAAGAAGAACCGCGCGGGCTCGACCGAGGCGGACGTCTCACGGGTCGGGAAGCTGATCGCGAGCATCGATTGAGCGGCGCGCGCCGGAGATCGTGAAGAGCGACCGTTCCATGCGCGACGGGCGCGCGTCGCGGGCGATCGCGCTCGCGCTCTTCGCGAGTGCGGCGCTCGCCACCGCCCGCGTCGACGCTTCGTTCGTGAACTTCGAGAGCGGGCAGGTCCGCCCGCTCGCGATGTCGCCGGACGGAAGCGCGCTCTACGCGGTGAACACTCCGGACGATCGGCTGGAGCTCTTCTCGCTCGCGAGCGGCTCGCCGGTGCACGTCGCGTCGGTGCCGGTCGGCCTCGAGCCGGTCGCGGTCGCGGCTCGGAGCAACGCCGAGGTGTGGGTCGTGAACCACCTCTCGGACAGCGTCAGCATCGTCGACGTGAGCGCCACGCCGCCGCGGGTCACGAGGACGCTCCTCGTGGGCGACGAGCCGCGCGACATCGTCTTCGCCGGACCGGGTAGCGGGCGCGCCTTCGTCACCGCCGCGCACCGCGGGCAGAACCGGCCGGGCGACCCGGAGCTCACGACTCCCGGGGTCGGCCGTGCCGACGTCTGGGTCTTCGACGCGAACGCCCTCGGCGCGCCGCTCGGAGGAACGCCGCTGCCGATCGTCAGCCTCTTTGGCGATACCCCGCGCGCTCTCGCCGCGAGCCCGGATGGGAAAGTCGTCTATGCCGCGGTCTTCCAGTCCGGAAATCGGACGACGACCGTGAACGAAGGAGCGGTCTGCGACGGCGGCGCCGACGCCGGTGCGTGCTTCGTCGGCGGGCTCCTGATGCCGGGCGGCCTGCCGGCGCCGAACGAGAACCACGAGGGCGAGCCCGGCCCCGAGACCGGCCTCATCGTCAAGTACAACCCGATCGCCGGCGAGTGGCAGGACGAGCTCGGGCGAAGCTGGAACAACGCGGTCGAGTTCAGCCTGCCCGACCTCGACGTCTTCCGGATCGACGCGATGGCGGACCCGCCCGTCGAAACCGCCAGCTTCGCCGGCGTCGGAACGGTCCTCTTCAACATGGCCGTCAACCCGGTGAGCGGGAAGGTCTACGTCTCCAACACCGAGGCGCGGAACGAGGTGCGCTTCGAGGGCCCGGGCACGGCCTTCGGCAGCTCGACCGTCGAGGGCCACCTCCACGAGGCCCGCATCACGGTCATCGACGGCGCCGTCGTGCTGCCGCGCCACCTGAACAAGCACATCGATTACTCGCTTCGGCCGAGCTCGGCGAAGATCAAACGCGCGAGCGTCGCGACTCCGCTCGGCATTGCGGTCACGGCGAACGGCGCGTCGCTCTACGTCGCGGCCTTCGGGTCCTCGCGCGTCGCCGTGTACTCGACCGCTCAGCTCGAGGCGGACACCTTCGTGCCGCGCGCCCGGAAGTCCATCAAGGTCTCGGGCGGTGGCCCGAGCGGCCTCGTGCTCGACGAGCCGCGCGGCCGGCTCTACGTCCTCACCCGCTTCGACAACTCGCTGTCGGTGGTGGATACGGCGACGCGCGCCGAGATCGCGCACCTGCCGCTCTTCGACCCGGAGCCTCAGGTCGTCGTGGAGGGCAGGCCGTTCCTCTACGACGCGCGCGCGACCTCGAGCAACGGCGAGGCGTCGTGCTCGAGCTGCCACGTGTTCGGCGACTTCGACAGCCTGGCGTGGGACCTCGGCAATCCCGATGGCGACGTCGTCCCGAACAACAACCCCTTCGAGTTCGACCCGAATCCGACCACGGACCCCTTCCACCCGCTCAAGGGCCCGATGACGACGCAGAGCCTGCGGGGCATGGCGAACCACGGCCCGATGCACTGGCGCGGGGACCGGAGCGCCGCGAGCGAGCCCGGCGGAACTCCGGACCAGGCGCTCGACGAGGACGCGGCCTTCAAGCGCTTCAACCCCGCGTTCGTCTCGCTCGTGGGTCGCGCGAGCGAGCTCAGCGCGCCGGAAATGCAGGCATTCACCGACTTCATCCTGACCGTGACGTACCCCCCGAACCCGGTGCGGAGGCTCGACAACGCGCTGAAGCCTTTGCAGGACGACGGGCGCGAGATCTACATGGACAATCTGAACGTGACCGACTCCGTGCGGAGCTGCAACGGATGCCACAAGCTCGACCCGGAGCACGGCTTGTTCGGCACGGACGGCGACTCGTCGTTCCAGAACGAGACCCAGCTCTTCAAGATCCCGCACCTCCGGAACGCCTTTGCGAAGGTCGGGATGTTCGGGTTTCCGGACGTGCCGTTCGTGAAGCCGGGCGACAACGCCTTCAAGAACGATCAGATCCGGGGCTTCGGGTATCTGCACGACGGCAGCATCGACACGCTCCGTCGTTTCCTCTCCGCGACCGTCTTCGACTTGACGGAGTTCGAGCTGGTGCGGATCGAGCAGTTCCTCCTCGCGTTCGACTCGAACCTCGCGCCGATCGTCGGCCAGCAGGTCACGCGGAGTGCCGCGAGCAACCGTGCGGTGGACAGGCGGATCGAGCTCTTGAGCCAGCGCGCCGCGACCGGCGAGTGCGACCTCGTGGTGAAGGGCAACCTGAGCGGTCAATCCCGCGGCTGGTGGCGGATCGCGAGCGGGCAGTTCCGCTCCGACCGCGCCTCCGAGCCGCTCGTCGCCACCGGCGAGCTGCGCAGGCAGTCGAAGATCGCGGGTCAGGAGCGCACGTTCACCTGCGTGCCGCCGGGATCCGGCCAGCGCATCGGCGTCGACCGCGACGACGACGGCTTCTTCGATCGCGACGAGATCGACGCGGGCTCCGATCCCGCGGACGCGGCCAGCACGCCCGGCTGAGCCGTGCACGGCAAGCTCGGTCGCGATCTCGTTCGCGGTCGCGAAGAGGCGTTCCGCTGCCTTCGGCCGTCGCGCCATTCCGCGGCGGGGTGTACAACGGTCTTGCCAGCCGAAGAACGCAGCGGCCTCTCCGGGCCCTCGGCGAAGCCGGGGCCGAGGGGGAAGGGACAAGCGACATGCAGCAGCTCTCCGGCCTCGATGCCTCCTTCCTCTACTTCGAGACGGCGAACGCGCCGATGCACATCGGCGGGATCGCGATCTACGACCCGTCGACCGTTCCGGGCCTGCGGGGGCCGCTTCGCTTCAAGACGATCCTCAAGAACATCGAGGGCCGGCTCCACCTCGCGCGCTCGTTTCGAGAGAAGATCGTCCCGGTGCCGCTCAGCCTCGACCATCCCTACTGGATCGAGGATCCGCACTTCGACCTCGAGTACCACGTGCGGCACATCGCGCTGCCGAAGCCGGGCGACTGGCGGCAGCTCTGCATCCAGGCGGCTCGCCTCCACTCGCGCCCGCTCGATCTCAGCCGGCCGCTCTGGGAGATGTACGTCATCGAGGGGCTCGACAACGTCGAGGGCCTGCCGCCCGGCAGCTTCGCGGTCGTCACGAAGATCCACCACGCCGCGATCGACGGCGTCTCGGGAGCGGAGATCACGGCGGTCCTGCACGATCTCTCGCCGGATCCGGAGCCGCCGCCGGAGCCGGAGACCCCGTGGGTCGGCGAGGAAGACCCGAGCTCGTGGGATCTGCTCGCGCGCGCGGCCTGGAACACGCCCTCGCATCCGTTCCGCTTCGCGCGCCTCATGACGCGGACCCTTCCCGCGGTCGGGCGCGTCGCGTCGCAGATGTGGACTCGGCAGCTCACGATCCCGGCCGCACCCGGCATCTCGGTCCCGCGCACGCGGTTCAACGGCACCGTGTCCCCCCATCGCGTCATCGACGGCCGGGTCTTCGAGCTCGCCGAGGTGCGCGCGATGAAGAAGGCCGTCGCGGGCGCGACCGTGAACGACGTGGTGCTCGCGACGGTCGGCGGCGCGATGCGCCGGTACCTGGCATCGAACGACGAGCTGCCGGAGGAGTCGCTGGTCGCGATGGCGCCGATCTCCGTTCGGACCGAGGACGAGAAGGGCACCCAGGGGAACCGCGTGACCGCGATGGCGGTCGCGCTCGGCACGCAGGTCGAGGATCCGCTCGAGCGGCTGCGCGTCGTTCACGAGGGAGCCGTGCAGTCGAAGGCGCTGACGAACGCGATCGGCGCGCGCCTCATGACGGACTACACGAACTTCGTGCCGTCGTCCGTCGCCGGCCTGGCCGCGCGCCTCTATTCCCGGTTCGCGCTCGCGAACCGTATGCGCCCGATGTTCAACACCGTCGTCACGAACGTTCCGGGGCCCCAGGTGCCGCTCTATGCCTATGGCGCACGGCTCGTCGCGCAGTACGGCATGGGTCCGATCCTGGACGGCATGGGGCTCATCCACCCGGTGTTCAGCTACTGCGGAAAGGTCACGATCGCGGTCACGTCGTGCCGCGCGCTCATGCCGGACCCCGCGTTCTACGCCGATTGCCTGCAGGCGTCGTTCGAGGAGCTCCGCGCCGCGAGCGGCGTCACCGAGGTGCGCGCGGCGGCGAAGCCGCGCGCGAAGGCGGCGACGGCGTCGCCGGCGCACGCCTCTTGAACGAGGACGCGCGGTAGGCTCAGCCGGCGAGGATCTCGGCGACGCTGACCAGCGAATCCGGGGCGATCGTACCGCTCAGCCAGAATGCGATCGGGAGCAGGAGGTACGCGCCCGCGCGCAGGACCGTGTCCGAATCGACCGGCCACTCGCTCACCGACTCCACGAGCTGGCGATAGGCCACGATGTCGGCCAGGCGGCCATGCCCGGTCGGGATCGGGCGACCCTCGACCAGCGCGTCGCGCGCGCGCCGGAGCGCCTCGCGACAGCAGGCGAGCTCGCGCGCCTTCTCGTCGGCGATGCGGTCGCGCCAGCCGCGCAGCGGGAGCAAGAGCCCCGCCGCCGCCGAAAGCGCGGAGACGACCGCGAGGAACGCGACCAGCAGGCCGAAGCCGGTCTCGGTCAGCAGCAGCGCGACCACCGACAGCAGGCCGACCGCAGAGAGCGCGGTGCGGAGGCCGAACCGGGTGAAGGGAGCGAGCGTGTCGCACTCGAAGAGGTCGATCGAGTTGAGATGGCGGGCGAGGTCCGACGTGCGCCGCGCCTCGGCGATCGTCACCTGGATGAAGGTGCCGAACATCCAGCCGACGAGCGGCGTCAAGCAACGCCGCCATGCGAACTCGGGGCTCCAGGCCGCCCAGGTCCACGGATGCCCGGTCGCATCGCGCAGGAGGAGAGGCGCGAGCGTCGCGAAGACGGCGCCCGCCGCCCCGGCGGCGAGGAACCGCGCCCGGCGGTAGCGGCCGACCGATTCGCGAAGCTGCGCGCGCTGCGCCGCGGACAGGTCGAGCGCATGCTCGACGGCCGCGAGCACCGCCGCCCCCGATCGCGGCGCGGCCATGCGCGCGGCGACGAGGTACCCGATCAGGAGCGTCTCGACGACCGCGACGTAGAGATCGCGCGGATGGGAGAGGGCGACCTGCATGCGAGCGAGCCAGGTCTCGCGCGCGGCGAGGAGCGCCATGAGAGCAGCGCTGACCGCGAGGCCGGCGGTCTCGGCGCGGAGCGACAGCGCTTCGATCGCGCGGTTCGCGAGCGGCGTGACGAGTCTTCCGGTCGAGCGCTCTCCGCTCGCCGCTGCGTCCGGGCACGAGTGGAGGCCCGCGACCGCTCGGCTCGCTTCGGTGTCGGCGTGCTCCACCCGGGACCTCGTTGGGCAGGATCGGCAGACCCGACGAAAGGCATGAGGATGGTCACGCAGAAGCCGTGGCGCGTGCGAAGCGCGCCTAGCCGTGCGGATCGGGCGGCGCCTGCGGATCGCTGCGCCTCCAGTGCGCGCGGATCTCCTCGATCGCGCGCGGTCCCTGCTCCTCCATCACCCAGTGATCCGCATCCAGCTCCACCTCGCGAAATGGTCCCTTCATGTAGGCCCGCTGCGCCTCCACGGGGGAGCGGCTCACGGCGGGATCGCGAGTCCCCCAGAGGAAGAGCGTGGGGACGGTGACCAAGGGCGAGACGTCGCCCGCGGACTGCCGGGAGAGGCCGATCGCGCGGTACCAGTCGAGAGCGGCCGTCAGAGCGCCCGGCTCGGCGAAGACCTGCAGATACTCCTCGCGCTGTGCCGGGGTCATCGGCGCGTAGATCCCGCTTCGCATCACGGCGAGGCCGTTCCAGGTGAAGAAGAGCTCGGGAAGCCACGGCGTGCCGAAGAAGCGGAAGTAGCCCGAGCGCTGCTTCTGGTCGGGGTCGTCGGCGAGCGCGGAGAGGAAGGCGGTCGGATGCGGAATCGAGAGCGCGGACCAGCTCAGGACGCGCTCGGGCGCTCGCAGGACCAGGCCCCATCCCGCGACGGAGCCCCAGTCGTGCCCGACGAGATGGAATCGCTCGAAGCCGACCGCGTCGGCGACCGCGAGGACGTCCGCGACGAGCTCGGGTGCGGCGTACGCTGCCGCGCCCTCGGGTCGCGCGCCCGGGCTGTAGCCGCGCTGGTCGAACGCGACGATGCGATAGCCGTCGGCGGCGGCCGGGAGCAGCGGGTCCCACATCGCCGACGTCACCGGAAAGCCGTGAAGCAGGATCACTCCAGGGCCGCGCGAGCCGGCGATGCGGGCGCGGAACTCCATCCCGCGCGCGGGAATGCGGACCAGCGCCGGCGCCCCATCGCCGAAGCCCGTGAAAACCGGCAAGGCGCGGGTCGCGGCGCTGTGCGACCGCTGCCAATCGAGCGAGAGCAGCGAGCCCGTGACCGCGATGACCACGAGCAGCACGATCACGGCGACGAGGCCGGCGACGATCCATTTCCCCATGCGCATGCTTCGGCCCGGGCGGATCTCTCGTGATCGAAGTCGCAGCCGAGGGCAAGCGATTCCGGAACCGTCAGCCGAGAGCGATGCCGCGCCGCAGCTGATCGTCGCCGTCCACGAAGTCCGGCGCCGAGAGCCACAGCCGAACGAGGTGCCGCTTGCGCGCAGGCTCCTCGAAATCCTCGTAGGCCGTGCGCTTGTGGAGGATCACCGCGTTCTTGAGGAGCTGCACGTCTCCGGGCAGGAATTCCATGTCGAGATAGAGCTCCGGGTCGTTGGCCGTACGCTCCACGAGCTCGAGGGCCTCGCGCTGCTCGACCGTCATCGCCGGAACGCCGGGAAGCTCCTGCGCGCGGCGAATGTACCAGGGAATGAAGGACGTGTTGAGGCTTCCTCCGCGTAGCGCGCAGATCGGACGGACGAAGTGGACGGGCTTCTCCATCTCCGGCTCGAAGTAGTGCCAGTAGAAGTCGCGGAACAGCACCTTCGCGAGGTCCGGCCGCCGTCGGACGATCTCGTTGAACACGGTGACGGAGCTCACGATCCGACTCTCGCCGCCGCTCTTCGCGCCGTGCAGGCAGAGGAGGCCGATGATGTCGGCGCCGTCGGTATGGAAGTCCTGCTCGGCGCGCGTCTTGTAGAGGCGGGTGCTGGGGTCGTTCGGGTCCGCTCCGGTATCGCGAACCGCGGTGAGCAATTCCCCGCGCAGATTCTGCGAGACGGGCGCGCCGACGTGGAGGCCGAGCGCCCAGTACGCGAGGATCGCGTCGTCTTCCGACAATCGGTCGAGCGGAAGGCCGCGGACGAGCACGAAGCCGGCGCCGTTCGCGACCTCGTCTCGCCAGGCCCGCACGGTCGCTGCCAGCGGTCCGAGGTCGACGTCTTCGCGGGTCAGGTCGTGAAGGCTCTTTCCCGCCCGGCGGAGCCGAGCGACGAGGCGCTCGATCTCGTCTTGCTCGACGGGTGACAAGCGATCGATCCAGTCATCCGTTTGCGCGAGGTCCGAGCCGCGCCACGCGGCCCGGCCCTCGATGGGACCGATTCCGGCTGGGTGATCCATTGCGATCTTGTCCGGCGACATGGGGATCTCCAGCTTCAATCCGGATTCGTCAGCGGGCGAGCGAGCCCGAAGACCGCAACGCGTCGCCGCTCCAGCCCCGCTCGCGCAGCAGAGCAATGACCCGGCCGCGGATCTGATCGCGCACCGATCGCACGACGTCGAGCGGCTGATCCTTCGGATCGCGCAGAGGCCAATCGCGCCGTTCGAGGTCCGGAACGAACGGGCAGGCATCCCCGCAGCCCATCGTCACCAGCATGGAAGCGCCGCGGGCGAGCTGCTCCGTGAGAAGCCGGGGCTTCGCGGTCGAGAGATCGATGCCTTCTTCGCGCATCACGTCGAGCACCGCCGGATGAACGCGCTCCGCCGGCTGTGTGCCGGCGGAGACCGCGGATGCCCGGTTCGGATCGGCGAGCGAGTTGAAGATCGAGGCCGCCATCTGCGAGCGGCCGGCATTGTGGACGCATGCGAAGATCACCGTCTCCATCGCACCCTCACGACGCGCGCTCGAGACGGCGCCCGACGACCTCGGGCGCGACCTCCGGAAGGCTCGGCACGAGCCACCGGAAGAGCGCCGTCGCCGTCGCTGCACCGAGGAGCTGCGCGGCGACGAATGCCGGCACGTCGGCGGGCCGGATGCCGGCGAACGTATCGGAGAGGCTGCGCGCGATCGTCACCGTCGGATTCGCGAACGAGGTCGACGCGGTGAACCAGTACGCCGCGGTGATGTACGCGGCGACCGCGAACGGCACGGCGGTCGACGACCGAAGGCGGGAGCATCCCCAGATGACCGAGAGGAGGCCGAACGTCGCCACGAACTCGCTCAGGAGCTGAGAAGGACCGCTGCGCGCGTGCCGCGACAGGGTCACGATCGGCAGATCGAACATGAGGTGCGCGACCGCCACGCCGACGAGCGCACCGACGAGCTGCGACCCCGCGTACGGGCTCACCTCCGCCCACGGAAGGCCCTTCTCCCATGCGGCGCACAACGTCACCGCGGGATTGAAGTGGGCGCCGGAGATGGGGCCGAAGGCGAGGATCAACGCGACCAGGACGGCGCCCGTCGCGAGGGTATTCGCCAGCAGCGCGACCCCGACGTTCCCCCCGGCGAGGCGCTCGCCCATGATCCCGGACCCGACGACGGTCGCGAGGAGGAGAGCCGTGCCGACGCCTTCGGCCGCAGCACGGTGCGCCAGCGTCGCCGATCCGCGCGTCCGGCTCATGCCTGCCTTCGGGCGCGAGGTCGAGGATCTCGCGTCGCGAGCGCCGCGCGCGCCTGCTCGAGGCGCTCCGGCACGATCCGGTAGTAGACCCACGCCCCTCGCTTGTCGCGCTCGAGGAGGCCCTCGTCGTGAAGGAGCTTCAGGTGATGGCTCACGGTCGGCTGCGAGAGCCCGACCGGGTCGGTCAGGTGACACACGCACGCCTCGCCGTCGGGCTGCGATGCAATGAAGCCGAGAAGCCGCAGGCGGGCCGGGTCGGCGAGCGCCTTGAAGAGGGTCGCGAGCTCGTCGGCATCCTTCTTCGTGAGGCCTCCTCGAAGCACCGTCCTGCAGCACGGGGAGATGGTCGCCATGTCGACATATTGACATACGTCGATGTGCCATGCAAAGAACATCGACAGACGTCGATATCCGACGCGAAGGAGGTCCCATGGCGAACACGTTCCACGTCTCGGTCTACGTCCGCAGCATCCCGGAAGCGGTCGAGCAGTATCGGAAGGTTCTCGGCATCGAGCCGGCGAAGGTCCGCCACGACTACGCGAAGTTCGAGCTCCAGGATCCGCCGGTGATCTTCTCGCTCAGCGTCGGCGGCGACCCCGGAACGCTGAGCCATCTCGGCATCCGCTACCCGGGGCAGGGCGAGGTCGCCTCGGAGATGGTCCGGGTCAAGGCGCAGGACGTCCCGCTCTTCCAGCAGGAAGGCGCGACGTGCTGCTACGCGAAGGCGGACAAGTTCTGGGTCTCGGACGCGGATGGGATTCGGTGGGAGATGTACACGCTCCTCGAGGACGTCGAGGCCGAAACGGCGGCCGATCCGCAGCTGCGAGCCTTCCTCGGCCAGGCGAAATCCGCGGCGAGCGAGGCCGCGGGCTGCTGCGCGCCGAGCGCGACCCCGAGCGCTTGAACGAGCCGACGGCGAGCGCGGAGACTCGAGCGGCTGCACCAGCGCGCGATCGTCGGCGTTCCAAACGCCGAGTCGGCCTCGAACGTGCGAGCGCGTTCCGCATAGCGATCCCTCTGCGATCGGGCGGACGTTCCGGTGTCCCGGGTGGTCCGAGCGCCGTGGCCCCCGCGCGGGAAGGGTCGCGCCGCCGAACGCTCTCCGGCTAATCAGTTTTCGTCGTTCATACGACGAAGCATCATGTCGTGCTCGGCGACGATGCTTCGCGCTCGTAGCGCCCGGGGGATTCCACGGACGCCTCGTGATCGCCAGCTCGTGCGAGGGCTCGCCGGCGCGGTGACCTTCGTGGTTGTCGTCGCCACGGGCGGAGCTGCTGCGGCTTCCGGAGACGTCGCGCTTCCGGGCGCCGCCGCCGACGGTCCCATCCCGGGCTGCCGCGATCTCGTCTGGGGAAGCCTGCCGGCCATGGGCCGGCCGGACATCCCCGACGAGCAGGCGCTTTGCTCCTCCATCCCGGGGCGGCCGTTGCCCGAGGACCTCTGGCCGCCGGAGCAGCTCGTGAGCCTCGACGAGCAGAACGACTACGTCGAGCGCCTGCGAGAGGAGTTTCTCAAACCGCGCCTCTACGCCACCGAGCTCGGCTGGGTCGGCGACGCGCACTGGCGACTTTCCGGAGACTTCCAGGGTTGCCCGTCCGACGGCACCTTCGCGAGCTTCGGCGTCCACCTCCTGGTCCGTGTCTGGTACTCGCCCGAAGTCGTCGCCTGGATGTGCGGCGGTCGGACGAGCGAGCTTCCCGCGGGTGCGATGGTCGTCAAGGAGGAGCACTTCTTCCAGGGCGACGGCGTCTTGGTGATCGACCCGGCGACCCACCGCGCCGCGCCGTCGCAAGACCTCGCGGATCAGCCCGGCATCCTCACCTTCATGATCAAGCGACCGTCGGTCACCCGGGACGGCTACTACTGGGGCGCGGTCGACGCCGGCTCGAGCGAAGGCAATCCGCCGATCGTGGATCGGGCTGGCCTGTCGGGAAAGGCGACCCCTCCACCGGCGCACCTCCCTCCGCACGCGGCGCCGTTCTTTCCGACCGGATCCAGCGGCGACGCGTCCTCGGGCAGCGAGATCTACGCGAACTACGGCTACGGCATGTACTGCGTGAACTGTCACAGCGCCGCCAAGACCGAGCAGACGTTCTCCGGCATCGACAACATCCTGGGTCGGGAGGCGATCTTCTCGTGGCGGGCGCCCGGCAGCGCACCGACGTGCAACGGCGACCGGCTCGTGGGTCCGCCGATCGACCCGGGCGCCGGCATCGCCGTCGTCGGCCGCGGCTGTCCGCCTGCGGTGCCGCCCGCTCCGCGCACCGTGCCGGATCCGGAGTTTCTCGCGCTCTACGACGAGGTGGCCCCGGTCAGCGACGACGAGGTCTGGCTCGGCCTCGACATCGCGGAGGAAACCGGCTTGCCGCCGGAGGTCCGCCCTCTCCGCTATCCGGCTGCGCAGTCGTGGGATCGAGCGGCCATGCCTCCGGCTCCGCAGCCGGCGACTTTCGTGACCTCCGATCAGTGCGTGGGCTGTCACGCGGGAATCCGCAACAACGGCCTCCTTCCGTACATGGTCGTCCACGACGACGGTGGGCGGCTGCTCAACCTCTCTCCTTCCGCCGAGTGGCGCAGTTCGAGCATGGGCCTCGCGGGGCGCGATCCGATCTTCATGGCCCGCATGGAATCGGAGTGGAACCGCGTCGAGAGCGACTTCGCGAAGGTCCCCGGCCTCGGCCAGGTCGCGGGGCCGACGGTTGCCGACTGCGTGATGGATTTCTGCTTGAGCTGCCACGCCAAGGGCGGACACCAGCAGAAGGCGATGGACACGCGGGGCATGGGAACCGAGCCGCTATCGGGCAGCGTCCTCCAGGTGCAGAACACGTACATCTGTCGCGACCTGCTGCCTCCCCCGTTGGCCCGCTCGCTCCGGGCCAAGGAGGACGGACACGACTTCTTCGTCCGTCCGGATCTGCAGGACTGGCCCGGAGAGCCCGACGTCACGGGCGATCAGGTGCGCGCCGCGAGCCTCGGCCGCGACGGAGTCACCTGTCTCGCGTGTCATCTCGCGGGTCCGGACGTCGGCGACCCGAACGACGGCTTCACCGGGAACGTTCCGTACGTCTTCGACGGGTCGCTGTTTGCGCCCGACGAGATCGGACCGCCCGGCGAGGTGATGCAAGCGGCCATCGGGCTCCTGCCGCGTCAGGGCGCGCAGCTTCGCGAATCGCGGCTCTGCGGGACGTGTCACGCCGTCAACCTGCCGGTCCTTCGCTCGGGGAATTGCACGACGAACCCCGAGACGTCCCCGTTCGCGGGCTGCGTCAAGGAGTTCAAGTACGAGCAGACGACGTACTTCGAATGGCTCAACAGCGCGTACTCCGCGGGGTCGGCCTCGGCCGAGCCGGGTCTCGTACGGGAATGCCAGGGTTGCCACATGCAGAACGAGCACGAGGCGACCGGCAGCCAGCCGCTCGCGTTCAAGGTGGCGAACATCCAGGACGACAGCTTCTTCCGCTACGACAACTCGCTCGCGCCCGAGTTCCTCGACCTTCCGGTGCGAACGGAGTATCGGCGGCACGCATTCCCCGGGCTGAACCTCTTCGTCAACGGCTTCCAGCAGCAGTTCCCGCTGCTCCTCGGTCACGCGGACTTCGACTGGATGAACGTCACGACCGAGATGAGCGTGCTCACGCAGCGCGACACCTTGCTCGCGTTCGCGCGCGCGCAGACCGCCGGCATCGCGATCGAGGACCTGCAGCCGACCGCATCGGGACTTCGCGCCGTCGTCCGCGTGGACAACTTGACCGGCCACGATCTGCCGAGCGGCGTCGGCTTCCGCCGGCTCTTCATCGAGCTCTCCGTCCTCGACCGCGACGGCAACGCGCTCTGGACGTCTGGGAAGACGGACAGGCTCGGCCAGCTCCTCGGAGCCGACGGTCGTCCGCTGCCCTTCGAGCACTACCCGACGGCGGAGTACGAGCCGCACCACCAGGTGATTCGATCGCCGGACGACGTGCAGATCTACGAGGAGGTCGAGGCCGACGAGACCGGAATGGTCACGACCGGATTCCTCCACCGCTGGTCCGACCTGAAGGACAATCGCATTCCTCCGCGCGGCTTCCGCTGGGACTCGACCTACGCGGCGCCGCCGTACGATGCGGCTCCGAAGGGCGAGGCGCTGCTCGATCCCGACTACGCCCCGGACGATGTGGCGCTGCCGCTCGATGGAACCGACCGGATCACCTACGCGGTCGCGCTGCCGCCCGACGTGCAGGGGCGTGCGGCGGTCGTACGAGCCCGGCTGATCTCGCAGAGCATTCCGCCGTACTTCCTGTCGCAGATCTTCTCGGAGCTCGCGGCCGCGAAAGCCGATCCCGTCCTCGTGCAGACGGAGCGACAGCTCATCGTCGACGGCTCTCTCCTCCACTACCTCGCGAGCCGCTTCGATCCTTCGGCACCGGACGCCGCCGGCGAGCCGTACCTGCAGGACTGGAAGCTCGAGATCGCAGCCGACGCTCGGTTCGTTCGGCCTCCCGTGCGGTTCACGCCGGTCTCTCCGGGGACGCTCGGGACGATCGCGCGGTAGGTCGCGGGCGGTCGGATGGGTGTCGTCGCGGTCTCCGGGATCGCATTCGCAGCGATGTTCGGGGCCGCGATCGTCGGCACGCTCCTTCGATCGATCTTGCCCGAGCGCTATCTGAGCGATGAATCCAAGGAGGTGATCCGGCTCGGCAGCGCGCTCATCGCCACCATGTCGGCTCTGCTCCTCGGTCTGCTCGTCGCGTCGACACGGGGCGCCTACGAGGAGAAGCGGAGCCAGGTGATTCGCATGACCGCCGACCTCATCGAGCTCGACCTCTGCATGAAGGACTACGGCGCCGAGGCCCGGCCCGTGCGGCAGGCGATGCGCGACGCCGTGCCCGCGATCGTGGACGGCATCTGGCGCGGCCAGGCCGATCGCTTCCGCTCCGACGCGAACGCAGAGCCCGACACGGGCACGGAAGCGGTTCTCTCCGAGCTCCAGGAGCTCTCGCCGCGAGACGACGGCCAACGCGCGCGACGGGCACGCGCGATCGAGGTCGGCCTCGACCTGGCGCAGATCCAGCTGGTGTTGTTCTCCCAGCCCGACAATGCGATCTCGCCGCCGTTCATCACGGTGATGGTGCTCTGGCTCGCGTTCATCTTCGGGACCTTCACGCTCTTCGCGCCGCCCAACCCCTTGATCGTCGCCGTCCTGCTCGTGTCCGCGCTGTCCGCCGCGAGCGCGCTCTTCCTGATCCTCGATCTGGACAGCCCGTTCGCGGGCTTGCTGCAGATCCCCGCCGCGCCGCTTCGCAACGCGCTGCCGCCGCTGGCCATCCTTCTGCCCTGAAGCAGCCCACCGGCGAGGAGCGCCGCAACGCTTCTCGCGGGCTGCCGGCGCGCGATCTCAGCCGCCGGCCAAGGCGCCTGCCACCATCAAGCACATGAGGAAGAGGGCCAGCGCCCCCTGCTCGGGCTTCACGGGCGTCCGCTCGGGCGGCGGGATGGGTGGGAGCCGAATCGGCTGCGTGGGCTCCTCGCCGGGAATCCACTGCGGGAGGAGCGGCCGCGGGGCGATGACGGGCTTGGGCGGATCCTCGGGATCGAACGCCGGCTCCGGGACGGGGCTCGCGCCCGGCTTCGGCTGCCGCGTGTCGGCCGGGTGCTTGATGCCCGGGAAGACGTGCTCGATGATCTTCGAGATGAGATCCCCCGACGGTCCTGCGTTGGTGGGGATGTTCGTTCCGCGAGGATCCTTCAGGTTCACGGGGTCGTTTTCGACGTAGGCGTAGAGGTTCGTGCCGGCCCCGAATCCAAGCGTCTTGACGACGTAGCACTCGTAGTCGTCGACGCCGTGGGCGGCGCGATCGGGCGCCGCAACGGGTTGCACGAGGCTCTCGGCGGTCGGGATGAGCAGGCGGTCGGGCTTGACCGTCTCCACGACGAGCTCGCTGCCCTCGGGATGGAAGGCATTCCGGATGCGGAGGTTGCCGCGCTTCTGGTGGCCAGGCTGGCGCGGCACCGTCGTGAGCTTGATCTGGTAGCCCTTCAGGTGGGTCGCCGGCTCGTCGATCCCAGCGCCGTCCCGGTTCGCAGGGGTGCCGAGGCTCACCGGCTTGGTGACGTCGAAGATGGCCGTCTCGAACGCGTCGCGCAGGGAGACCCGGATCCCCGTGGGGAAGCCCTTGGGCACGCAGAATCCGCTCTCGCCCTCGACGCCGCCGCAGGCGACCTCGTCCTCGCAGGCGCCGCCCACGTTCACCGGCGCCTCCGCGGAGCACAGGTGCTCGCGGTTGTCCTTCACCTTGTACGTCACGTCCGGCGGAGGCCCGAGGCTTCCCGGAACGGGAGCCGACGAGACGAAGACGGCTTGGCCGAGCAGCGTGAGAAGCGGGAGGAGGTCGCGCGGGGCAACGATCGGTCGCTGCATGTACGGGCAGGCGTGAGAAGTCTTGGCACACCCCGTGCCGTACCCGTCGCAGGGGCGGCCCTCGCACGCCGCGTGTCGCCCGCGCGTTCTCTCACCCGCGGTCGACTCGCATGCGCCCTCGTCGGTAGTCTGGCCGCACGGACCCCCACCACGCCGAAACACGCGCGCGGGACGTCGATCGCCGCGAGATCTGGGCGGAGATCGCGTCCTTCTACGACGCCACCCGCACCCTGCCGGGTGACGGCGAGCCGCGCCTTGCGGAGTGCCTGATCGCCGCTCTCCGCACACGCGACGCCGAGCGCGTCCTCGACCTCGGCTGCGGCACCGGTCGACTGCTCCTTCCGCTCGCGCGCGCCGGGCTGCGGGTGATCGGCGTCGATCGATCGCGCGAGATGATCGCGCAGCTCGTCGCGAAGTCGAGCGTCGGCTCGGTGCGGGCACCGATCGCGCTCGCCGATGCCACCCGCCTGCCATTTGCCCGCGCCTTCGACGCGGCGCTGCTGTCGCACGTCTTGCATCTCGTGCCGGCGCTCGAGCCGGTCGCCGACGCGCTACGGCCGGTGCTGCGCGCCGGCGCTCGGCTCGTCGTCGTCGACTCGGCGTATCTGCCGCGCGCGGCGGGCGATCGCGTGATCGCGGCGATGAAGGCTCATCTCGGCGCGACCCGGCGCTGGGCGAGCGGCGAGCGATCGCGCGAGCTCGCGCTCCTCGAGCGCTTCGGCGGTCTGCTCGGCGCGGGCGAGGTCGAGATCGTGCCGTGCGGCGAGTTCGCGGCGACGCGGTCGCTCCGCCAGCACCTCGAAGCCGCTCGACGCCGCGTCTGGTCGATGTGGCGGACGTTCGACGAGGGCGCCGTCCGGAGCGCGGCGGACGCCGCCGAGCGCGACCTCGTGAGCGCGGGCGCGGATCTCGACGCGGCGGTCGCCGAGCCGGTCGGCGTGCGGCTCCTGATCGCGCGCCTGCCGGGCTGAGCCGTGCCGAGGAGCGCTCCGTAGAGCACGACACGCCGCAACGACGCGACACCGCCATGCGGCGAGCGAAGCGAGCCCGCGGGATTGCCGCCCGTTCGGGCTTCGCCCGAACGGGGCGAGGGGCGCGCGCCCCTCGCTAGGATGACTCCCCGGGCCGGACTCGAACCAGCGACCAATCGGTTGACAGCCCGTCGGCGGCTACAAGCGGCCACTACAGACGACGAACGGCCGTTGTAAACGCGGTCGATTTCGTCCCGGCTGCGAGATATGGCGAACCGCGTTCGGGAACGTTTCCCTCACGGAACGCTCACAGGATCGCCATCCGCAAATCCGTCCTAGCGATCCCGGATCTGGAGCAAACGACTCGGCTTCCACCCATCGCGATGCGCTTGGCCGTCGGGAACACCGTGCGGATCTCAACCGCACGACATCGCGTTGCACGTGTCACAATCGCATGGGCTGAAGCCCAGCGTCTGAATGCCTTGCAGAAACGCATCGCGATCCGCGGGATCACCGACCTGGATCAACTCGTCGATGCTCTGCGCGAGCTGTTTCGCGAATGCGGTGCAAAACTCGTTCGTCAGGACCGCCTGACACGTTTTGGGCACCCCGCCGTCCACGAGGAAGACATCGTACCCCCGGGACTGCAGCTGGTCGATCGCCGCCTCCCCGAAGAGGAGGAAAGCGACGGGATAGAGGAGGCTCCCCACCGACGCGTCCGCACCGGTCAGGATCGCGGCGGCCGACAAGCGACCCTTCGGCAACGACGTCGTTCCGACGATGCCTTCCTTCAGCTTGACGCTGACGACACCGCCATTGAGCTCCTTGCGTTGCAACATCAGTTTCAGGCCGCCGATGGACTCATTGAGCTTGAGCGTCGCGATCGGAGCCGTCTGGCCGAGGATGATGTTGCACCCGTTCACAGGTGCGCCGCCAAAGAAGCAGCAGTCGTATTTCCCTTGTACGCAGGCGGCGATCTGCTCCGATGTAGCGCCGGGGCGGTCGCAGCATTCCTTGCAAAAGTTGTTGTCGTTTGTCGTGCAATCTACGTGTGTCTTGCCGTGAGCGAGAGGGACGACGGAGTGCGCGAGCATCAGCGCAAAGGCGATTGCCACCATGCGAAGCGAGGCGGGACGGAAGACTGACGTCTGCATGTCATGTCTCCTTTCTCGTTGACGGACGTCATTGAATCATCGGGTCAGTGGGTCAGGGTGTGCCTCCGGGGTGCAGCCACCATGAAGTCGACGAGCTCCCTGAGGGAGCGGATAGCGCGTTGTCTCGCCGGAGGCCACCTGCTCTGCGCTTCCACGAAGACGGCTTCGCCCGTCGGCGATCCGATCGAAGTGAATCACGAACGCCCCTTTCATTGCTACGTCCACGAGCGGCTGAGAGACTCGGGGCTGTCAGTAAGGCACTCCGCAACCGCACCGATGCCGCGAGTCAGCCGATGCGCCGTCTGATCGAGCCAGCGCTGCTCTATTTCCATCGCAAGGGCATGGGACACGCGCTCTGCGAAGATGTGCTGCTGCATCGAGGTGATGCGCTGCGATGGCAGGATCCGCATCCGCCATCGCGGCGAGCTCGTCGCCACGCACGAGATCCTGACCGGGAAGTGCCGGATGCGCATCAATCCCGCCCACGGCCCCGGAGCCGAGGCACGCAATGCGCGCCAGCGCCGCTCGACACCGTGGCTCGTGGCTCTCGACGCTCGTGACGGCCATCCCGACGTCGAGATCCGCGACCTCGCCGTCTACGACACGCTGGCCGCGCCGGCGATCGAGGTGCAGCCATGACGCCCGCCCAGCGCGAGCGGCTCATGGAGCTCCTCCAGCGTCTTCGACTCTTCAAGTCGCGCGAGCGCCTCGAGGCCCTCCTCCAGGACGCCTCCTCGCGCGAGCTCTCCTACGCCGACTTCCTCGACGCCATCCTCGGCGAAGAGGTGGCCTCCAAACGCGAGAAGAACGTCGCGATGCGCACCAATCTCGCCCGCTTCCCGTTCGTGAAGAGGCTCGACGCCTTCGACTTCTCCTATCAGCCCTCGCTCGACAAGAAGAGATCCAGACGCTCGCGACCTGCCACTTCATCGAGCACGGCGAGAACGTCCTGGTCTTCGGGCCGCCCGGCGTCGGAAAGACACATCTCGCCGTCGGGCTCGGCTTGAAGGCGATCGAGCACGGCTACCGCGTGCTCTTCACGACGGCTGCTGGGATGATCGCCAAGCTGACCCCCGCGCTCGCCGAGGGAAAGCTCGAGGAGAAGCTCAAGCTCTTCACCGTCCCGCGACTCTTGATCATCGACGAGATCGGCTACCTGCCGATCGATCGCACCGCCGCCAATGTCTTCTTCCAGCTCATCAGTCGCCGCTACGAACGCGGCCCGATGATCCTGACGAGCAATCAGAGCTTCGGCGCGTGGGGCGACGTCTTCGGAGACGGTGTGATCGCGACCGCCATCCTCGATCGGATCCTCCATCACGCGATCACGATCAACGTGCGCGGCAACTCGTACCGGCTCAAGGACAAGCTGAAGGCCGGCTTCGTCCGGACCGGAAAGAGGCCAACCCATGAATCCTGGGTGGGGAATTTTCAATGCCCCGAAGTGGGGCGTTCTGGATGCCCGTTGACACGTAGACGCGCACCGCGCCGGACGGCGGTCGGGTCCGGAGCATCTCGACGCCGTTCGGCGCCGCGCGCCCCTCGTTGCCCTCGAGCCAGTCGGCGAGGTCGACGAGCGCGGCCGCCACGCTTCTCAGCACCGTCGCCGCCGACCGGCACCCCGAGTCGATCCACCGGTCCGCCGGCGACGTCGTCATCGCACCCCGACATCCGCGCCGAGCGTACCGGGCGCGGCGGCGCGCGTCCACATCGGGTGCCGCGATCGCTGGCCGCGGCCGCGGCACCGCGCTGCGTGGCGCCGGGCGCGCGTCACCGACGGCGGGAGACCGCTACGGAATGGTTCGCGTCTGGTCGATCGCTCGCTCGACCTCTTCCGGGCTCACCTTGCGGCCGCGCTGCAGATCGTCGATCAGGCCATCGAGGCGGCGGCGCTCGAGGTCGAAGTGCTGCTGGGCGGCGCCCTTGGTGGTGGAGGCCTGGACCGCCACCTCGTTGCGCGCACGCTGCAGCTCGCCCTTCTCCGCCTGCGTGGTCGCCGCTCCCGCCGTCCCGGCGAGAAGCAGCGCGATGGCCGCCGATGCACTGTAGAGACGTGTTCTCACCCTACTGCCCTCCTAACCGGGAATACGAGCGCGGCTCGTCGCCGTAACACCGGCGCCGCGCGTTCGAGGCCGCCGGCGATCTTCGCCACGTCGATCACGACGAGCGGCACGCAGCCGGGCGCCAGCTGGACCACACACTGGCGGGCCGAGATCGGCTCGGTGTCGAACAGCGCTGACGCGTGTGTGCGAGGGCACATCCGAGCCGCGCTTGCCTGGCACACGGGCTAGCTCAAGTGCAATCTCTTCGCGGTCGTCCTGGTCAGCCTCGCCATGCAGCTCGCCATCCCATCACACGCCGGTGCTCCAGATGCATCGCCGGCCGCAGAGCCGCGCAACTGAGGATCGGGCTATTCGCGACTGGTCGGTCAGAAGAAGCCGTGGTCGCAGCGTCTGCGCGCCAGATCGAAGCTCTGCTGCGCGCCCCCCTTGGTCGTTGCCGCCTGCACGGCAAGGTTCTGACATGGGTCACGCGTTCCCGGGCTCCCGTCCGCGCGGATGCCTGCACAACCGGGAAGTACCATCCACGCTGCGAAGAGAACCAATGGAGCGGTCGTGAGCGATAGCCATCTTGGTTGGCTCGGGGGTTGCTCCGCTACCGGAGAACGGTCGTGCCTGCGGGCTCGCCGCTCGTGGCGTCTGGTTGCGCACGATTCCGTGGTCTCCATCGTCCTATGTCCTCGCAAAGAGAGCGAGATACGCGAACCCGGACCCAGCCCGACGCTGGAACCGGAACCGCGCGTCTCCCGCACGTCGCTGCAGTTCAGCCGTAGGGATGAAATCGGGGTCCACGATCACTTCACCGACCACGAGGCGGCCGTCGGGTTTGAGCACCCTGTGTAATTCGCGCAGCGCGACATCCTGATCCGGGACCTCACCAAGTACCGAGATCAGGTATGCGGCATCGAATGTTTCGTCTGCGTAGGGCAGCGTTCTCGCGTCGCCCCGGATGGCTACGATGTTGGTGACCCTGGCCCGGATGGCGCGCTGATTCACATCGGCGAGCATCTCCTGTTGAACGTCGATGACAGCGAGCCTGCCCGTCGGCGCTAACGCTAGGGCGACCGGAAGCGCGTGCACGCCGATACCGGGACCGACTTCCAGTATCCGTTCGCCCGGGCAAGGCCCGAGCATGCGCCGCAATTGCTTCGGCGACTGGTACGGGCGCGGCAGGAACAAGATCCAGCGGACCAGGTACGGCATCGGCTCCGGGTCCTTCCGGCTCCAGAGCCGAGTGGCCGCCGCCATCACCAGGGTGAGGACTGCCAGACCGGCGGTCCAGACCAGCTCGCCCCGGAAGAGGGCCACGGCCGTCCCAATGGCGAAGACGGCCGTGCCGAAGAACGTCCATTCCTGGCGTCTCATGATCGCGCGTCGCAGTCGCGCGTCATGCGAGAGCCCGACCTCCCATCATTTCCCGCCGGCAAGCGCTTGCTGCTCCTTGGCCAGCGCGGTGTAGTCCTTCATCTGCTGCCGGTACGCCTTCGCAATGCTCTTGCAGTGCTCGCCCATCCTTGCGCGCGCCTTCCCGCTGAACGCGGTCGCCATCTTGTCGTGCTCTGCAGCCTCAGCATCGGCGGCCTCCGCCTTGGCGGTGAAGAAGGCGGCCAATGCTTGATGGTCTTCAGGCGTCTTTGCGGCAGCGATGGCAGCGTTCACATTGGAATCGGCGACCGGTTCGGCTGCCTGCGCGGCGGAACTGGCCCACCCGATCAAGAGGGTCGCGCCTATGACGGAAGCGAGCCACTGCGTGCGTCGTGTGGATGTCGTCGCGATCATTTTTTCTCTCTCTCCTATGGTTGGGCGTCTGATCGCGGTGCGGACCCTCCGCACTGCGATCAGAACACCGTTGGACGAGCGTGCCACACGGAAGGCATCGCTCAGCGAGCGCCAGTTCCCGCACGCGCGACCGCCAGCTTGAGCCCTTCGAGGGTCAGCAGCGCTATCGAGCCCAATCCAATCCACGCAATGCATTGCGTGAGCGAGATCGGCTCGGTGCCAAAGAGCTGCTCGAACATCGGCAGGTGACGTTCCCCGCTTCCCGCTCATGCGACTCCATCCCGGTCGAGTCCGATCGCTGCGACCCGCCAACCGCCGTGGAGCACCTCGTCGCGGAGATGAACGACGCGGTGGCGCTCCCCGGCGTGGCGCCGCCACGCCAACCGGCGTCAGTTCCATCCCGCATACCGGATCGGTGATTCGCTGTACCTGACGGTTCGTCCGGGTGCGCGCCTCGAACAGCTCGACCTCGTCGGTGAGGCCCTTCAGCCGACGCTTGCCGATCGGCGAGAAATCGACGGAGGCAAGCGCCACCTCTCTTCGTACCTCGGCCGTGACGAGGATTTGGTGACGCTTTGCCTCGGCCGCAACGCGCGATGCAATGTTGACGTTCGTGCCGACGTAGCCGCCTTCGCGGTAGAGGACCGATCCATAGTGGATGCCTCCGCGGAGGGCGGGAAACTGGTGCTGTGCCGAGCTCGCTCTCGAATTTCGAGCAGACAGCCGACCGCCGTTTCGGGCTCCGTGAAGGTGAACATGAACGCATCGCCGATCCTCTCGACGACGCGTCCCCGATGGCGGCTGGCGACCTCGCGCACGAGGTCGGAGAACAGCGCCACGACAGCCGCAGCGGCGACGTCGCCCAGGGATTCGGTCATCGGCGTGAAGCTCGCCAAGTCGAGAAAACCAATGGCGAGTCGCATCTGTGCGGGACCGTCGCGCTTCTCCTTCGAGCCGGAGTACTCGGCGAAGTGCAACAGCATGTCTTCGCAGACGGCGCTCGCCATGCCCTTGCGATGGAAGTAAAGAAGCGCCGGCTCGATGAGCCGGCGCTTCGGCTCGCTCGCACCCTCGGTACGCTCGCGCAGCTCTCGACCCGACAGCCCGATTTCCCTGATCCGGTCATGGACGTAGAAGTGGAACAGCCGGGCCTCCGCTTCGGCGACTCGGCCGAGTGAGTCGGCGTACACCCGCGTGAGCTGGATGAGAGCCTCCTCGGGAAGGCCGTTCTCGAGCGCGACTTTCCAGCCATGGAGGAGCTCGATGTCTTCCTCGACGATCCGTTCTCCGAGCCACGGCGGTCCGCTCACGTGGTGCAGCCGCCGCGCCATTTCGACGCCGAATCCCGCCCGAGCCGCCGCCTCCGCGAGCGTATAGGTCGGCTGATCGCCGGTCGGGAACATCTGCTCGAGGTAGTGACCGAGAAGACCCGCCTCGGTCTCCTCCGCGCGAGCGATGGTCTCGATGCCGACTCCACGCGCGAGGCAGAACCCGATCAGCTGGACACGCTCGACGTCCCGGCGCGCGAACTCCGCGCGATCCGGCGATCCGATGACACCGAGCGCGCGCCATTCCAGCAGGCGCTCGGGCGGCTGGCCCGTGCGCTCGGCCAGATCTTCCAGGCTCAGCTCCGACGATTCTCGCTCGCCCACGCCGGCCCCCCTCCACGGGCTCCCAGATCGCGGCGGTCGCAGCTGTTCGGCGACGATCCCCCGACCGGCAGGCGACGACCGACCCGAGGTTGCTCACCGTACCACGCCGCACGGCCCGACCATCGCAGCGTCGCGTGCCGCTGCGCCAGCCACGCGCTTGCCAAGACTTGCGGCTGCCGATACGCACACGATCCATGCGCGGGCGGTTCGTAGTCGCTGCCGTCCTCGCGATCCTGCTGCTCGGGAGCAGCTTCGCTCACGCCCTTCGGCTCTGCGCGATCTCGCGCCACGACGTCCGACTCGCGACCGGACACTGCCCCGCGCACGCCCCGGGCGATCACGCCGGGCGATCGAGCGGCTCGGAGCCCTGGAAGGTGCCGCGCTGCTGCGATCCTTCCATCGCGATCGCGGCCATCCCAAGCGCGAGAGCCACCGTGGCCGTCGCCAGCGGGGCTCCTCTGTCGACCTCGGCCGCCCTCGACGTCGCACAGCTCGACCGACCTCGGGTTCTGGCGACGGCTCGATCGCTCCTCGTCACCGTCAGACGAGCGCCGCAGCGCTTCGGCGGCGTTCGCGATCATCTCGCCCAAGCCATCCTGCTGATCTGACTCGCGTCGCATCGGCGCTCGCCGGCCGTGGACGGGCTGTCAGCGAGCGGAGCCGAGTGGAGGCGACGCCCGCCGATCGAAGCGGCTTCGTCGACGTCGTTCGGCCTGCTCGCCGCGGCGCTCTGCCGCGCCTCGCCGCGCGCGCAACGCGGCACGACGGCACGCCGCCTGACCGATCGTGCCGCACGCGGACTGCCGACTCTCACGAGGTCCGACCCGAGAACCAGGAGACTTGCGATGGCAGATCAGCTAAAGACTCCGGTCGAGACACGACCACGTTGCGCTGCGGCGCGAGCCGCGAGCGCTCGCAGCGCGCTCGACGTGTCGCTCGTGGCGTCGGCGGTGGTCGCGGCATGCGCCCTCACCGCCTGCGCGCAGGTGGCGCCTCGGGCGGCGTTTCCCGAGGTACAGACGCTCGTAGCCGAACGCGGCGTTCCCGAGAAGATCCGCTGGCGCGACGGAAGCGCCGAGGACGGCGCCGCCGACGATGCCGTGCGACGGCTACTCGCGACCGAACTCACGCCGGACGCCGCCGTGCAGATCGCGCTCCTCAATAACCCTTCCGTTCAGGCGACGTACGAGGACCTCGGCGTCGCGCAGTCGGACCTCGTGCAGGCGGGGCTTCTCAAGAACCCCGTGTTCGTCGGCTCGGTCACGTTCGGCAACGTGAGCCCCGGCTACGACTTCGACGTCGCACAGACGTTCCTCGACCTGCTCCTGCGGCCGGCTCGTGAGCGCATCGCCGGCGCACAGCTCGAGGAGGCACGGCTCCGGGTGGCCGGGGACGTGTTCGCGCTCGTGACCCAGGTGCGAGGCGCGTATTACACGCTGCAGGGCGCCGAGCAGCTCGTCGATCTGCTCGAGAGCGTCTCGGCCGCGAGCGCCGCGAGCGCGGAGCTCGCCGAGCGGCTCCACGACGCCGGGAACGCGAGCGAGCTGGAGCTCGCGAGCGAGCAGGCGGGCCGCCAGCAGGCCGCCGCGGACGTGCTGCGCGCGGAGGCCGACACGATCGCGCCGCGCGAAGACCTGCGTCGCCTGATGGGCCTTTCAGCGAGCAATGCCGCTATCGACGTCCCGGCCGTGCTGCCGGCTCTGCCGGCGAGCGACCCCGAGCTCGCGAGCTTGCTTGCGCTCGCGAACGAGCGCCGGCTCGAGCTGGCCGCCGCCCGCCAGGAGCAGACGGCGCTCGCCGAGACGCTCGCGACCGTCCGGCAGTGGCGGTACGTCGGCAGCGTCGACGTCGGCGCCATGGCCCACCGCGAGCAGGGTGATCGCAACTGGGTCGCCGGGCCGAGCGTGTCGCTCGACCTCCCGCTCTTCGACCAGCGCCAGGCCGAGATCGCGCGCCTCGAGTCGCGCGTCCGTCAGAGCGAGCTCCGAGCCGAGGCGCTGGGGCTCGACGTCGCCTCCGACGTGCGACGCGCCCACGAGAAGCTGCAACGGGCCCGTCGCCTCGCCGAGCACGATCGGGACGCCTTGATCCCGGTGCGCGAGCGCGTCGTCGCCCTCTCGCTCGAGCACTACAACTTCATGCTGCTCGGCGCGTTCGATCTTCTCACTGCGAAGCAGGCGGAGATCGCCGCCTATCGCGACTACGTCGCCGCAATCCGAGACTACTGGATCGCGCGCGTGGAGCTCGATCACGCGGTCGGGGCGCGGGTGGGCGATCTCGCACCCGCGCAGAGCGATCGCACCGTGCGGCCGTCCGAAGATCGCCACTCGACGATGCCGCCGGAGCACGCCGGACATCACCATGGAGGTCACTGATCATGTGGACGAGACGTCGCGTCGTCGCTTCCGCGCTCGCCGGCGCCGGGATGGGCGCGCTGCAGGCGATGCGCGCGCGAGCGGCAGAGGATTCGTCGGCCGGCCACGAGCACCATCATCATCACGGCGCCGGCGGGCCTGGCGCACCCGCTCCTTCCGAAGCCGAGCCCGAGGCACCGCCCCCGGGCGATGTACGGGCCGAGCTCGGCTACCAGCCGGTCGTGACGCCGAACGGCTCGACCTTGCCGTGGGCGATGAAGGACGGCGTCAAGGAGTTCCACCTCGTCGCCGGGCCCGTCGAGCGCGAGTTCGCGCCCGGCATGAAGGTCAAGTGCTGGGGCTACAACGGCCAGACACCCGGGCCGACGATCGAGGCCGTCGAGGGCGACCGCGTCCGCATCCTGGTCACGAACCGCCTCCCCGAGGAGACGTCAATCCACTGGCACGGCGTCCTTCTGCCGAACGGGATGGACGGCGTGAGCGGGCTCACGCAGCCCGCGATCGGACCGGGCGAGACCTACGCCTACGAGTTCACGCTCCGCCAGCACGGCACGCAGATGTACCACCCGCACGCCGACGAGATGCTGCAGATGGCGGTCGGGATGATGGGTCTCTTCGTGATCCACCCCAAGTCGCCGCCCGACCCGCCGGTCGATCGCGACTTCGCGATCATGCTGCACGAGTGGGCCGTCCACCCCGGAACGTACCGCCCCGACCCGGCGATCATGACGGACTTCAACATGTTCACCTTCAACAGCAAGGTGTACCCCGGCACCGCGCCGATCGTGGTCCGGACGGGCCAGCGCGTCCGCATCCGGTTCGGAAACCTGAGCATGGACTCGCACCCGATCCACCTGCACGGGTTCCGCTTCCAGACGACCGGTACCGACGGCGGTCCCATCCCTCCTTCGGCGTACCAGCCCGAGACCACGGTCAACGTGCCGGTCGGGGCGACGCGCGACATCGAGTTCGTCGCCGACGCGCCGGGCGACTGGATCCTGCACTGCCACAAGTCCCACCACACCATGAACGCGATGTCGCACGACGTGCCGAACACGCTCGGCGCGAACCAGCGCGACGTCGAGAAGAAGATCCGGGCGCTGCTGCCCGGCTACATGGCGATGGGCGAGGAGGGCATGTCCGAGATGCAGGACATGGCCCACCACATGCGCGGGCCCCGCAACACCTTGCCGATGATGAGCGGCGTCGGCCCGTTCGGGAACATCGAGATGGGTGGCATGTTCACGATCGTCAAGGTGCGCGACGACCTCACGAGCTACCGCGATCCGGGATGGTACCAGAACCCGCCCGGCACGGTCGCGTGGCGCGTCCGGTGATCGAGGCGCGGCCTGTTCTTCTCCCCCGAGGGCGGCGGTCTCTTCGCGCGCGATCCCGAGAAGTACGCGGAGGGGTGGGACGCCACGGCCGCGGGCGGAACGCGACGCGACCGCTCGCGCGTGCCGCGCGGTACGAGCGCGAAGAAATCGTTACGCGCTCTCGCTGTCGCGCTCGACCGTGCTAGCGTGCCACCGTCGTGCTTCGGCTGCTCCCGGTCGTCCTCGTACGTGACGGCGGGCGGACGCTGCTGAGCGTTCTCTGCGTCGCGGGGGCGATCGCCCTCGTCTTGACCTTCGAAGGCGTCCGGGCCGGGCTGCACCGCCAGACGCGCACGTTCGCCGAGAGCCTCCCGGCGGCGCTGGTCGCCATGCAGCCGGGCGTCGCGAACCTGCTCGGCGCCCGATCGGTCCTGCCGCAGGGAGCGCGCCGCGCCGTGGAGCGCGTCCCGGGCGTGGCCGCCGCTCATCCCCTGGCCGGCCTGCCGGTCATCTACTCCGACCACGATCGGATCTCGCCCGTCTACGTGCTCGCCTACGACACCGCGGGCGGGCCGCGCTGGATCGTGGAGGGTCGCGGCATCGAGAACGACGACGAGATCGTCGTCGACGTCGACCTCGCGCATCGCTACGCGATCCGGAGCGGCGACGCGGTCGAGTTCCTCGGCCACCGCTTCGTCGTCGCCGGACTCTCAGGTGGGACGACGAACCCCTTCAACCCCTACGTCTACGCACGCCTCGACAACCTGATCGACCTCTACCTCGCGGGCGACCTCCCCGAGGAGCTGGCGAAGTCGGCGCTGAGCTTCCTCCTGATCGACGTCGCGGAAGGCGCGGACGTCGCGTCGGTCCGGAGCCGCATCGAGAGCGACGTCCCCGACGTCGACGTCTACACGCCAGCCGAGATCGGCGAGAACGACGTCCGCCGCGTCGAGGGATTCCTCGGAGCGCCGCTCTCTCTCCTGATCGCGATCGCGTGGGTGGTGGCCGCGCTGGTCGTGGCGTTGACGCTCTACGCGTCGGTGCTGCACCGGCTCGGCGAGCTCGCGATCGTGCGCGCGATCGGGGCCCGGCGTACCGACCTGGCGCGGCTCGTCGTCGGCGAGGCGATCCTGGTCTCTCTTGCGGCGTTCGCGATCGCGCTCGCGCTCGCCATCGCGCTCTCGGCGCTCCTGGGATGGGCGGCGCCGCAGTACCCCGTCGAGCCATTCGATCCGCGGCTTCTCGCGCGCGCTCTCGGCCTACAGGTCGCGGTCGCCTGCCTCGCTCCGGCATTCGCGATCCGCCGGGCGGTATCGGTCGATCCCGCGCTGGTGTTCACGCAATGATCCTGCGCTGGACGCTCCGGAACGTCTTCGCCGATCGCGGGAGCCTCCTCGCGGCCACGGGCGGAATCGCCGTCTCGCTGCTCCTCGTGCTGGTCCTCGACGGCATGTTCGCTGGCGAGGCGGAGCGCATCGTGAGCTTCCTGCGCGACTCGGGGGCGGACGTCTGGGTGATGCAGCCGGGCGTCGCCAACGTGCACATGGCGTCGTCGCTCGTGCGCGCCGAGCTCGCGAAGGAAGTGGCGACGGTCCCGGGCGTCGCGTCCGTCACGCCGATCCTCTACGTGAGCGCGTTCGTGAAGGCGGGCGGGCGCGAGTGGTTCTCCTACGTCGTCGGCCGGCGCCGCGACGACGAGCTCGCCGCGCCGCGCCGGCTCGTCGCAGGAGTGGCGTCCGCCCTGCCCGGCGAGGCGATCCTGCCCGATGTCGTCGCGGCCGAGAGCGGTGTCGGGATCGGAGACCGGATCTCGTTCCTCGGTCGCGACTTCCGGGTGAGCGGGATCACCGCCGGCACGTATTCGATGGCGAACTCGGTCACCTTCGCCTCTTACGAGGATCTCGCCGACCTCCTCGCGAGCCCGGACGGGGCGAGCTATCTGCTCGTGCGCGCCGCGGCCGGGGTGTCTCCCGAGCGCCTCGCCGAGCGCATCGACGGCGCCGTCAAGGACGTGGACGCGCTGCCGATCGCGGAGCTCGTCGACCGCGATCGGCGGCTCGCGCTCCAGATGGGCGTCGACGTGATCCGGGTGATGACCTGGATCGGCGCTCTCGTCGCGGCGGTCGTCGTGGCGTTCACGGTGTACTCCGCGGTCGCGAGCCGGGCACGCGAGCTCGCCGTCGCGAAGTCGCTCGGCGCCCCGGGGCGCTCGCTCCTGGGTGCGGTGGTCGTCCACGCCCTGCTGCTTCTCGCGCTCGGCTACGCCGCCGCGTGCGCGATCGCGATCGCGCTGCGCGCGGTCGTGGAGCGGGCGTTGCCGCAGATCGCGATCCGCTACACGACCTCGACGCTCGCGATCGTGGCGGTCGCGGCGACGGCGCTCGCGCTCTGCGCGGCGCTCGTCCCCGCGCGGCGGGTCGCGCGCGTCGATCCGGCGCTCGTGTTTCGCGGCTAGGAGCGCTGCCGTCATGACGGAACCGATCGCGCCGGCGCCCGTACGGACGGTGAACCTCACGAAGACGTTCGTCGCGGGGCCGTCGGTCGTGCGGGCCGTCGACGACGTGTCGCTCGAGATCGCCGGTGGCGAGCTGGTCCTCGTCATGGGCCCGTCGGGCTCGGGGAAGACGACGCTGCTCTCGATGATCGGGGGCCTCCTCCGGCCGTCGTCGGGACGGGTGGAGATCGAAGGCGCCGACCTGACCGCGCTCGCCGAGCGCGAGGTGGCGGACCTCCGCGCGCGCCGGATCGGGTTCGTGTTCCAGGCCTTCAACCTGCTCGCGAACTTGACGGCGGAGGAGAACGTCCTCTTCCCGGCGCTCCTCGTCGGCACGCCGATGCGGTCGGCGCGCGCCCGTGCCGGCGCGCTCCTCGACCGTCTCGGCCTCGGAGCGCGGCGGCGGTTCCTGCCGCGCGACCTGTCGGGAGGCGAGAAGCAGCGCGTCGCGGTCGCGCGCGCTCTCGTCAACTAGCCCTCGATCATCCTGGCGGACGAGCCGACGGGAAACCTCGACTCGCACCACGGCCAGGAGGTGATGATGATCCTGTACGACATCGTGCGGGACGAGGGCCGCGCCGTCCTCGTGGTCACGCACGACCCGCGCGCCGAAGACGTCGCCGACAGGATCCTGTGGCTCGAGGACGGGGCGCTCCGCGATCGCAAGCGCGAGCAGCATGAGTGGGTGCGCGATCCGGTCTGCAACATGCGGGTCGACGAATGGACCGCGACGATCACTGCCGAACAGGCCGGCCGGCGGTGGGTCTTCTGCTCGACCCGCTGCCTTGACCGCTTCCGCGCCGAGCCGGAGCGCTACGCCCGAGAGGATCCGACCGGCGCGCCGACGAACGATCGAAGGGAAGTCTGACGAGCCGGATCGGCGCGGTCGCGGCGAGCGCCACGACCGCGCGCCTCCGTCGCGAACATCGGCCGCCGAATCAGTGAGCGGCGTGCGCCGCCGCAGCGTGGTCCTTCGCCAGCGTGCCCACCTCCGCCGAAGCCTCCTTGTACGCGTTCACGAGCTTCTGGCAGTGCTGCACCATCTGCTCCCTGGTGACTCCGCTGCCCTTCGGTGCCATCGGCATGCTCTTATAGCGCTTGAGCATGCTTTCGTGCTCGGTCGCCTTTTCTGGGCTGCTTTCGCCTCCGCCTGCTGGCGAAAGGGGCAGATCTCCGAGCTCCGATGAGAGCACGTCGATCGAACGAATTGTCTCTTGGCAGTCCCCGGAACTCTCACAAAGAACCGGAAGCCGCACACGATCGCGATCGAGGGGCGTTGTTCGACCTCGTCGAGCGCCGGTGGGGGCGCCGCGAGGTACGCCGGAAGAAACGACCCGTCTTCCTGTCGCCCTACGTCTTCCACCGCGGTGATGGGAAACGCCTGGGGGACTTCCGGAAGTCGTGGGAGAAAGCGTGCGCAGCGGCCGCGGTTCCCGATCTGCTCTTCCATGACTTCCGGCGCTCCGCGGCCCGGAATCTCGTCCGTGCTGGGGTGGACCGCGACGTCGCGCGGAAGATCACCGGCCACAAGACGGAGTCGATGTTCTCGCGCTACAACATCACCGACGAACGAGACCAGCGCGAGGCGCTTCGACGTGTCGATCAGTACGTCGCAGCACGCCGAGAGAAGCAGGCGTGAACACCAACCCGCCTCGCGTTCTCGGAATCGTGAGGGTTCTCTTGAGCGGAACCCTCACAGAACCCTCACACTCGGGAGGGTCCGGGGTGCTTGACGCCCTCGTAACCCCGCGATTTTCAGGCTCCCCGGGCCGGACTCGAACCAGCGACCAATCGGTTAACAGCCGATCGCTCTACCAACTGAGCTACCGGGGAACAGCCCGCGTCGGTACCATCCCGCTCCCAGGGGCGCAATTCTGAAACCCTCGCGGCGCGCCGGGCGAGCGCGCCGGCGGGCCTGCGGCGACGTTTGGGGCCCTCGCGGCATTGTTGTAAGGGACCGCTCCACGAAGGGGGGAGCCCATGCGAGGGATTGCGCGTCTCCGATCGTTCTCGTCGTTCGTCGCGGTCGCCGTCGGCTTCTGGCTCGTCTGCGTCGCGGGCGCAGCTCGCGCGCAGGACGCGAAGGCGACCGGCCCGCTGCGGGCGGTCCTTCAGGCCGTCAACCCGACGACCGGCGCGATCAACAAAGACCAGAGCCGTGGCAATGCGACGTTCACGTCCAGCGGCGATCACGTCCAGGTCGTCGTCTCCGTGAACGGGCTCTCCGTCGCCGGATCCGAGGAGGGCGCCGACGCCGACGGCACCGGCAACTCGTACCCGCGCGTCGTCGAGATCTTCTCCGGCACGTGCGAGGCCGCGGTGAAGAGCGGGACGTCCGGCGCCGAGCGCCTTCCCGACATCGAGCTCCGCTCCGACGGCTCGGGAAATCTCGAAGCCACGACGAAGACGCCGATGGCGAAGCTCGTCGGCCAGACCGTCGTGATCATCCACCCGCGGAAGCCGGGCGGCGAAGCGGGAACCGGCAAGATCAACGCCTGCGGCGTGATTCGCGGGAAGTGATCGAGCGCGGCGACGTCGGGTGCCACCGGCGGCGCGCTCGCGTATCATGACGGGGATCGGCGGTGCGCCGCGCGCGACGCGCGGCGGTCGTCGCGCCGACGGAGAGGACGCCATGACTCGACTCGGGAACGCTTCGCTCGTTCTTGCGCTCACCGCAGCCGCCTCGCTCGCGCTCGCATCCGGAGCGCGTATCGCGTGCGCGGAGAGCAAGGACGCGGGCAACGGCGGCGGCCAGCTGATGGCCGTGCTCCATCCGGTGAACCAGACGACCGGCGAGGTCGACAATTCGGTCGATCTCGGGACGGCGAGGTTCAAGCAGGGGAAGGACAAGGTGGACGTCCTGATCCAGGTGAACGGCGTCCCGGTTGCGGGCTCCGAGCCGGAGTCGTCGGCGGACGGGCAAGGCTCGTACTACCCGCACGGCATCCACATCCACGACGGCGATGCCTGCGGCTCGACCAAGGACAAGGACGACAAGATGGTCCCTGCGGGCGCGGCCGGCCCGCACTTCGACCCGAAGAAGACGGGCTCGCACAAGGGGCCGGAGGGCGAAGGGCACGCGGGCGACCTCCCGAACATCCGCATCCTGCAGGACGGCTCGGGTGTCCTGATGACGGCGACCAAGCGATTGACGCTCGACCAGCTGAAGGGTCGTACGGTCATCCTGCACGCGCACGGCGACAACTACACCGACACGCCCGCGAACGGCGGCAGCGGCGGCCGCATCGCCTGCGGAGTGATCCAGGCGAAGTAGCCTTCGAGCGGCGCCTGGCGACGGCCGATGCACGGGTTGACTCGCAGGCGAACAAAAAGCGAAGATGGGGCGTGTCCGCTGCCGCCTCGCGCCTGGACGACGCAACCGCCGCGCGCCTCGACGAGCTCGTCGCGCGCCTGCCCGGCGCGATTCGCCGCGGGCACGCGCCCGACGTCCGCGCGCGCGAAGCCGAGTGCGCGCCGACGGGGATCGCCGAGCTCGACGAAGCTCTCGGCGGCGGCTTTCCGCGCGGCCGGCTGAGCGAGCTCCGGGGCCGCGGCTCGGCGGGTCTCACGAGCGTCGCGCAGCGCGCGGCTGGGCGGGCGACGGCGCGCGGCGACCTCGTCGCCTGGATCGACGCGCCCGACGCGCTCGATCCCGAGAGCGCCGCCGCATCCGGCATCGCGCTCGATCGGCTGCTCTGGATCCGCGCGCCCGATCTCCTCGCCGCCTTCGCCGCCGGCGAGCAGATCCTCGCCCTCGGCGGCTTTCCGCTCGTCGTGCTCGATGCGGGACTCCCGTACCGCGCCACGCCCGAGGGCGTCCGCGTCGAGCGGCTCGACGAGGCGGTCGCCGCACGGCGCGCGTCGCGCTTCGTCGATCGCCGGACGGGCCGAGCGCGCGCGAGCGCCGCCGCCTGGGTTCGCCTCGCGCGCGCGGCGGCGCGCTCGCGGAGCGCGCTCGTCGTCCTCGTTCGCGGCGACGACGCCGGCGCGGGGACGTCGGCGGCCGTCCGCCTCGAGCTCCCGCCGGCGCGCGTCGTGTGGGACCGCGCCCACGGAGCGCCCCCGCTCCTCGACGGGCTCCAGGCGCGCATCGTCATCAAGCGCAACCGCGGCGCGTCGGGCGAGCGCGCGCTCGCGGTCGCGCTCGCATGAGGCCGGCATGGCGCGCTTCGCCTGCCTCGTCGTTCCGCGTTTCGCGATCGCTTCCCTCCGGCGCTCCGAGCCCGAGCTGCGCGGCTGTCCGGTCGTCGTGTGCGATCCGGGCGGGGTCGCGCGCCGCGACGCCGCAGCGCGCCCGCACGCGCGCATCCTCGACGTCTCGGCGGAAGCGGCGCGCCGCGGCGTCACGCCCGGGTTGACGGTCGTGCAGGCGCTCGCGCGCTCTTCCGACCTCACGGTTCGCCCGCTCGATCGCGAAGCGCTCGCCGCCGGGCGCTCCGCCCTCGTGGACGTCGCGAGCTCGGTGTCGTCGCGCATCGAGGGCGAAGGCTCGGACGACGACGTCCGTGGGACCGTCTACCTCGACGTCACCGGCAGCGAGCGGCTCTTCGAGACGCCCGGCGGTCTCATGGCCGCCCTCGTCCAGCGCGCGGAGCGGATCGGCTTCGAGGCCGGAGTCGCGATCGCCGACCGGAAGGCGACGGCGCGCATCGCCGCGGGCATCGCGGCACGCCGCGGGGAAGCGATCCTCGTGGCGGAGGGCGGGGACTCGGCGTGGCTCGCGCCGCGGCCGCTCGTCGCGCTCGGACCCGTCGCGGACCGCGTGTGCGGCGAGCTCGGCGGCAACGGCCGGCGCGCGCCGCGCCGCACGTGGCCGGAGGTCGCCGAGGAGCTCGCGCGCCTCGGGATCGCGCGCCTCGCCGATCTCGCCGCGCTTCCGATCGCCGAGGTCGTGTCGCGCTTCGGCGCGCCCGGCGCGCGTCTCTGGCGCATCGCGGCCGGCGCCGACGACTCTCCGCTCGCCGCCGTGCCGCCCGCGCTCGAGCTCGTCGAGGGCACGTCGCTCGAGTACGGGCTCGCCTCGCTCGAATCGCTCCTGTTCGTCGTCCGCGGGCTCGTCGACCGGCTGGTCGCGCGGCTTCGCCTGCGCGGGCTCGCGTGCCGCGGCCTCGTGCTGTCGTTCGCGCTCGAGGACGGGGCGCGCGTCGAGCGCGAGGTCGGCGTCCTCGCGCCCACCTGCGACGTCAAGAGCCTCGTCCTCCTCGCCCGCTCGGCGATCGAGGCGGCCCCTCCCCATGCCGCGATCGAGGCCGTGCGCGCGACCGCGATCCCCGACCGCGCCCGTCCCGATCAGCTCGACCTCTTCCGCGCCGCCGGTCCGCCGCCCGCGCGCCTCGCGACCGCGCTCGCGCGCCTCGCCGCGCTCTGCGGGCAGGAGCGGATCGGCCGCCCCGTCGCACCCGCGGGCCATCGTCCCGAAGCCTTCGGGTTATCGCCGTTTGCACTTGCGGCCGACGGCGATCGATCGAACGCCGGGCGATCCGAAGCGGCCGCTCCGCAGCACGGTGACGTGCGCACGGCGGCCGGGCTCGCGCTGCGCGCGCTTCGGCCGCCGCGTCCCGCCGAGGTGTTCCTCGAGAGCGGGCGGATCGCCTACGTCCGAGCGCCCGGCCTCGGCGGCCGCGCGCTCGGCGCGGCCGGGCCGTGGCGCCTCGACGCCGAGTGGTGGAGCGAGACCGCTTGCCGGCGCGACTACTGGGAGGTCCAGCTCTCCGACGGCGGCGTGTACCGGCTCTTCCACGACACCCGCCGCTGGTGGGTCGACGGCGTCTATGATTGACCACCGTCGAACGAGGGAAAAGGAGCCCCACTCCCCGCGGGCCCGCTTCGCTCGCATGCACGGCGGTCGCCTCGATCGACTTGACGGACCGGGCGGGGCGTGTGCGAAGTCCGCCGCATGCGGTCCCACACCCGAGAGCTGCAGGTCGCGCGCGAGGCGGTCGTGCGCGCCGGCAGAATCACGCTCCAGTACTTCCGGAAAGGCGTCGACGTCGAGCGCAAGCCCGACCAGACGCCGGTCACGATCGCCGATCGCCGCGCCGAGGAATCGCTCCGGACCGCGCTCCGCGACGCGTTCCCCCACGACGGGTTCCTGGGCGAGGAGTACGGCGAGGAGGCGGGGACGAGCGGCCGGCGCTGGATCATCGACCCGATCGACGGGACGCAGTCGTTCATTCGCGGCGTGCCGCTCTACGGCGTGCTCGTCGGGCTCGAGGAGGAGGGTCGCTGCGTGGTCGGCATCTGCGGGCTGCCAGCGCTCGGCCAGACGTACTGGGCCGCGGAGGGCGAGGGCGCCTGGTGCGACGGCGAGCGCATCGCGGTCGCGCCGACGACCGACCTCGCGCAGGCGACGCTCCTCACGACCGACGCGAGGCCCGCGCACTACGGCGACAAGCACCCCGGCTACGAGCGCCTGCTCCGGGCGACGGCGCGCCAGCGCGGCTGGGGCGACTGCTGGGGCTACGCGCTGGTGGCGAGCGGCGCCGCCGACGTGATGGTCGACCCCCTCCTCAATCCCTGGGACGCAGCCGCACTCGTCCCGATCGTGGAGGAGGCGGGCGGCGCGTTCTTCGCGTGGTCGGGCGAGGTGTCGATCTACGCGGGGTCGGGGATCGCGGCGCCGCGCGCGCTCCGCGACCCGGTCCTGGCGCTCCTCCGCTGACCGGTTCCGCGGCTTCGACCGTGCGCGATCCCGCCCAGCACTTCGAGCGCGCGGGCGCGCGCGAACGCGAGGTCGACGCAGGGCTCGGGATAGCCGGCGGCGCGCCGGCGTTCCGGGTCGCGGTCGGGCTCGTGGACGAGCGGATCCGGGAAGTCGCGCAGCTCCGGAACCCAGCGGCGGACGAACGCGCCGTCCGCGTCCCAGCGCCGCGACTGCGCGAGCGGGTTGAAGATGCGGAAGTAGGGGACCGCGTCGCTGCCGGTCGACGCGCACCATTGCCAGCCGCCGTTGTTCGCGGCGACGTCGCCGTCGACGAGTCGCTCCATGAAGATGCGCTCGCCGATCCGGTAGTCGACGAGCAGCGTCTTGGTGAGGAACGTCGCGACGATCATCCGGAGCCGGTTGTGCATCCAGCCGGTCTCGGCGAGCTGCCGCATGCCGGCATCCACGATCGGGAAGCCGGTCCGGCCGTCGCGCCAGGCGGCGACGAGCCGCTCGTCTCCGGGCGGCCACGTGAAGCGCGCGAACTCCCTCCGGAAGGGCGCTCGGACGACGTGCGGGAAGTGCGCGAGGATCGCCTGGTAGAAGTCGCGCCAGCAGAGCTCGTTCAGGAACACGCCGCCCTCGCGAAGCCGGCGCGCCCGCGGCGCCGAGAGGCCGGCGGGCGGCTTCGCCGGATCGAGCCACGCCAGGTCGGCGCCGATCGCGTCGGCCGCGCGCGCGAAGGCGGTCCGCGCCGACAGCGTGCCGAACTTGAGGTGCGGAGAGAGACGCGACGTGCCGTCGAGCGCGGGTAGATCGCGCCGGCTGCGATAGGCGAGGAGGTCGCTCTCGACGAAGCGATCGAGGCGGGCCGATGCGCCGGCTTCGCTCGCGTCCGCAAGCGTCGCGCCGAGCCCCGGCGGAATGGCACCCGCGCTCGTGGGGACCGGCGCGGGCCGGGCGCGCTCGACGAGCTCGCGCGGCAAGGGCGCCAGGCGCGGGCGCGGCAGGGGAGGGCGCTTCTCGAAGGCGCGCCAGCGCCGCGCGAAGGGCGTGAAGACCGAATACGGCGTGCCGTCGTCCTTCGTGCATTCGGACGGCTCCACCAGGACGTGGTCCTTCCGATCGTGGCACGCGATGCCATACCGCTCCGCGGCCGCTCGCACGCGCGCGTCGCGCGCGCTCGCGTACGGGCCGTAGTCGCGATTCGCGAAGATCGACTCCGCGCCGACGGCGCGCGCGAGGGCGACGATCTCGCTCTCGGGCGGGCCGCGCCGAACGACGAGCGGCGCGCCGGCGGTCTCGAGGTCGCGGGCGAGCGCGCGCAGCGCGGCGAGCAGGAACGCGACTCGCGGCGCGCCGACGTCGGGCGCTTCGAGGAGATGCGGGTCGAGGACGAACACCGGAACGACGACGTCAGCGGCGGCGACCGCCGCCGACAGCGCGACGTTGTCCGAGAGGCGGAGGTCGCGCCGGAACCAGTGGATCGCGACCCGCATCGCGGTCCAGGCTCGCACGGACGGGCGCGCTGTCAATGGCGCGCGGCGCGGGGCCGGCGCGGCGGAGCGATGGCTTCCGCGGCGCGGCGCGGATAAGGCCTTGCCATGGACATCGGAAAGCTCGGCGTCTGGTTCTTCCTCGACACGATGGCGACGACCGACGCGGTCGCGTTCGTGCAGCGCCTCGAGGCGCTCGGCTATCCCGCCCTCTGGCTGCCGGAGGCGGTCGGCCGCGAGGCGTTCGCGCAAGCGGGCGTCGTCCTCGGGCGCACCGAGCGGATCGTCATCGCGACCGGCATCGCGAACATCTGGGCGCGCGATCCGGTCGCCATGGCCGCGGGGCAGAAGACGCTCGCCGAGGCGTCGGGCGGCCGGTTCCTCCTCGGAATCGGAGTGAGCCATGCGCCGCTCGTCGAGGGAGTTCGTGGCCACGCGTACCGCCGGCCGCTGACCGCGATGCGCGAGTACCTCGCACGCATGGAGACTTCGCCCTTCATGGCCGTCGGCCCGAGCGAGCCGCCCCCGACGGTGATCGGTGCGATCCGCCCGAAGATGATCGCGCTCGCCGGCGAGCGGACGCAGGGCGTCCACACGTACTTCGTCCCGCCCGAGCACACGGCGCGGACGCGCGCGGCGCTCCCGAACGACAGGTGGATCTGCGTCGCGCAGGCCGTCATCCTCGAAACGGACGCCGGACGCGCGCGCACGGCAGCCCGCCAGTACATGCGCACCTACGTGCCGACGCTCGCGAACTACACCGAGAACCTCCGCGACCTCGGCTGGGGCGACGCCGACTTCGCGGACGGGTGCTCGGACCGGCTCGTCGACGCGATCGTGGCATGGGGCGAGGAGGACGCGATCTCCGCCCGCTTCCGCGCGCACGTCGCTGCCGGCGCGACGCACGTCTGCTTCCTCCCGATCCGGAGCGACGGCGTCCCGCTGCCCGACATGCGCGCGCTCGAAGCGTTCTCGTCGCTGCGGCTGTGATCCGAGCCGCCACGACTTCACGACGAGCGCCTGGAAGCCGGGAGCGCGGCGGCCACGGCTACGTCAGGTACGCCCCGCCGTCGACGAAGTAGGTCTGGCCGGTGACGAAGTGGCCGTCGTCGGAGGCGAGGAAGACGGCGACGGGGGCGAGGTCGAGCTCGGGGTCGGCGAGCCGGCCGAGCGGGCGCTCCTCGAGGATGCGGCGGGCGGCCTCGGGGTTGCGCTCGAGGAATTCGAGGCCGCGCTTCGAAGCCGCTCCCGGGGCGATGCAATTCACGAGGATCTTGTGCTTGCCCCATTCGCGGGCGGCGGTGCGGGAGAGCGCCTGCACCGCGCCCTTGGTCGCGTTGTAGTCGGCGAGGCCGGGCGCGCCGTTCAGCGCGTTCAGCGAAACCATGTTGATGATGCGGCCTCCGCCCTGCGCCTTCATGTGCGGAAACGCCGCCTGCATCGCCCAGAACGTTCCCTTGAGACCGGAGACGAGGAAGACGTCGAAGTCTTCGTCGGTGATCTCCTCGAACGGCTTGTGCGAGTGCATGCCCTGGGCGTTGTTCACGAGGACGTCGAGCCGGCCGAACTCCGCGACCGTGCGCCGCACCATCTCGAAGACGGCCTCGCGCCGCGACACGTCGGTCGCGAGCGCGAGCGTCCGTCCGCCGAGCTCGCGGATCTCGTCCGCCGTGCGGGCCGCGCGGTGCTCCTTCAGCTCCGCCACGACCACCGCGGCGCCCTCGCGCGCGTAGGCGCGCGCGATCCCGCGGCCGATGCCCTGGCCGGCACCGGTCACGATCGCCACCTTGTTCTCGAGTCGCATCTCGCCTCCGTCGCTGCGGCGACCGCGCGACACCGGCGCGCGGCCCGCCCGCCCGCGACGGATAGCGCAACCGGGGCCCCGTGAGCTATGTCCGCGCCATGGCTCCGAAGCGCGGGACGTCGCCGGGCGACGTCGTGCTGATCCACTATCAGGGCCGTCCCGCGACCTATGCCCGCCTCGAGGACGTCCGGCCGCACGCGCGCCCGGGCTGGTTCTTCTGCGACCTCCTCGTGCTCGCCGTTCCCGTGCAGGCGGTGACGTGGATCCTCGAGCGCTCGCAGATCGACGGCGCCGAGTTCACGATGGGCGGACAGCCCGTTCGGCTCGAGCGTCTGCCCGGCGTCGGCGCCGTGCACGAGAAGCGCCGGGCCGCGGACGCGGAGTCGCCGGCGACCAGCGGAGACGCGGCCGCCAAGCCCGACAGGGCCAAGCCGGAGGCGGGCACCGCGCCGGCCGCGCCCGCCGCCGCACGGTCGACGGCGAGGTCGCGCGCCGCGCGCGAGAGCAACGTCGTCCGGCTGTTCCCGCGGAAGTAGGCCGCAGCGTCGGCGTCGCGCGCACGCCCGCGGCGCAGGCGCCCCGCCTCAGTCGGTGACCGCTCCCAGCGAGCTGCTGGAGACCGAGCGCGCGTACTTCGCGAGCACGCCGCGCGTGTAGCGGGGCGGCGGGGGGCTCCACGCCGCGCGTCGGCGCGCGAGCTCTTCCTCGGCGACCCGGAGCTCGAGGAGGTTCCGCGAAGCGTCGATCGCGATCACGTCGCCGTCCCGCACCAGCGCGATCGGCCCGCCGTCCTGCGCCTCGGGCGCGACGTGTCCGACGACCATTCCGTACGTCCCGCCCGAGAAGCGACCGTCGGTCACCATGCCGACCTTGTCGCCGAGGCCCTTCCCGATGATGGCCGAGGTCGGCGCGAGCATCTCGCGCATCCCGGGTCCGCCGCGCGGGCCCTCGTAGCGGATCACCACGATGTCGCCCGCCTTGACGCGATCGGCGAGGATCGCGTCGAGGCACGCCTCCTCGGACTCGAAGACGCGCGCCGGCCCCGTGATCGCGGGCACCTTGAGGCCGGTGATCTTCGCGACCGAGCCCTCGGGCGCGAGGTTGCCGCGCAGGATCGCGAGGTGACCTTCGCGATAGAGCGGCTCGCTCATCGGGCGCACGACGTCCTGTCCGGCGGGCGGCGCGTCCGGGACGCCGGCCAGGTTCTCGGCGATCGTCTTCCCGGTGACGGTGAGGCACGAGCCGTCGATCAGCCCGGCCCGCAGGAGCATCTTCATCACGAGCGGCACGCCGCCGACGCGCCGCAGATCCGTCGCGACGTAGCGCCCGCTCGGCTTCAAATCGCAGATGACCGGCACGCGCCGGCGGATCTCCTCGAAGTCGTCGATCGAGAGCGGGACCTGGGCGGCGTGCGCGATCGCGAGCAGGTGGAGGACGGCGTTCGTCGAGCCGCCCAGCGCCATGACGACCGTGATCGCGTTCTCGAAGGCGGCGCGCGTCATGATGTCGCGCGGGAGGAGCTGTCGCTCGACGAGCTCGAGGAGCTGGCGGCCCGCGAGCTCGGTCGAGTCGGCCTTCTCGGCGTCCTCGGCGGCCATCGTCGAGGTCATCGGGAGGCTCATGCCCATCGCCTCGATCGCCGACGACATCGTGTTCGCGGTGTACATGCCGCCGCACGAGCCGACGCCCGGGCACGCGTTCCGCTCGATGCCCTCGAGGTCCTCGTGCGCCATGCGGCCCGCGGCGGAGGCGCCGACCGCCTCGAACACGCTCACGATCGTCAGGTCCTCGCCCTTCCAGCGGCCCGCCTTGATCGTCCCGCCGTAGACGAAGATCGCCGGGATGTTGAGGCGCGCGAGCGCGATCATCGCCCCCGGCATGTTCTTGTCGCAGCCGCCGATCGCGATCACGCCGTCCATGCTCTGACCGCGGCAGACGGTCTCGATCGAGTCGGCGATCACCTCGCGGCTCACGAGAGAGCACTTCATGCCCTCGGTGCCCATCGAGATGCCGTCGCTGATCGTGATCGTCCCGAAGGCCTGCGGCATGCCGCCGGCCTCGCGCACGCCGATCGCCGCGCGGTCGGCGAGCTGCTGGATGCCGGCGTTGCACGGGGTGATCGTGCTGTGGCTGTTCGAGATCCCGATGATCGGCTTCGCGAAGTCGGCGTCGCGGAAGCCGACCGCCCGGAGCATGGCGCGATTGGGCGACCGGCTGTCCCCCTCCGTCACCACCGCGCTCCTTCGCCTGCCGTTCCCGGAATGGCTCATCGATCACCTCGCAATCGGACGAGCGAGTGTACGGGCCGGTGGCAAGACCGTAAAGGTTCGTGGCGGCGACACGTCGCTACGCCCGTACAAGAGGAAGGACATCAGCCGTCCATGCTGGGGAGGATGGCACGTGCGCTGACGCCGTGCGTCGTCGGGCAAGAATGCAAGATTTCGAAGAAAAGAAAGTTGACAGGGCGACCGGTTTCGCTCTAACCACTGCGCATGGCCGTGCGCATCGAGTTTCACCCGCCACCGCGGCGGAAGCGCGCGATGTCCAACCCGCTGCCTGGGCGGCTGGTGCTGCTGATCACGACGGCGGTCGTGGGAGCACACCTGCTCTTCTGGTTGGTCGGGATCATCGAGTAACCGGCCGGGTCCCGCACGCGGTGGCTCCCGCGGGCGGCGAGGACGAGCCCGGCGGGGTGCGTCTCGGGGCCGAGCTCGTGGCATCGATTGGGTCGGTAAAGGGTACTGCGCACTCGCGCGCGAGAGGGGACTACTCGCACAACGCCGCCGGCACACGGATACTTTCTCCGCTCCCGCTCCCTCCGCTTCACACTCCACGCTCTGACGACATCACCGGCGACCCGCGTGTGCGCATGCGAGGTTCCGTGCGAAACTCTTGAGCATGGCAAGGCTGCAAGCTTCACGATTAATGGCGGAAGAGCCGACCGCCGAACCTATGGTCGATCGGGGGCGTTCGGGCGCGCTGGGCGTGCGCGGCGCCGCGAGAGGAGCGAGGTCGAGCGCCGACATGGCACCCGCGCAGCCGCATCTGCGAGACGATCTTCGGCCTTCGCCGAGGGACGCCTCGGACTCCGCCGCCGCGATCGGCGTGGCGGCCGCGGGCCTCGACGACGAGGTCCTCGCCGACGTCTCGCACGAGCTCCGCAACCAGTTCCACAAGCTCTACTACTGCGCGGAGATGCTGCGGGCTCCCGACGGCGACGCGGGCGACGTTTCGCCGGCCGATCTGCTGCAGCGCACGGTCGAGAACCTCGAGCAGTTCTTGACGGGTGCGCTGGACTACTTCCGGCCCGTCAAGCTGCAACGCGTGCGCATGTCGGGCGCCGATGTCGGAAGGGCGCTCGAGGCGGTGCTGCGCTCGGCCGCGGACGGCGCGCGCATCGACGTCGCCTCGGCCGCCGGCGTCGACGTCGCGATGGTCGCGATCGATCCGGGCCGCATCTCGGCCGCGCTGCGCGCGGTCGCCGCGCGCCTTGCGCGCGGCAGCGCGGTCGCCTCGCGTGCCTTCGGAATCGATGCGCGGCTCCGGCGGGCGCGCCGGCATCACGACGAGGTGCTCGAGATCCGGATCGAGATCCCCGCGCGCCTCGGCGCGGCGATGGAGGAGAAGAGCCGGCTCGTCGACTGGGCGATCGCGGCCAAGGTCTTCGCGGCGCACGGCGGCGGCCTCGTCCGCGCCGGGCTCGAGGAATCACCGGGCTGTACGGTGTGGGTCCCGCTGGTGGACGAGGATTGGGCACGACGGAGCTAGGACGGAACTGAATGGAGACGCGGATCCTCATCATCGACGACGACCCCTTCATCTGCCGGCAGCTCGAGGAGCTGTTCCGGGCACAGAACTACGTCGTCGAGAGCGTTCACACCGGGCCGGATTCCCTCGCCCTGCTCGAGGAGCACGACTACTCGCTCGTGATGGTGGATCTGAAGATCCCCGGCACCGACGGCCTGAACTTGACGCGCGAGATGAAGGAGCGCTGGCCGGACGTCGACGTGATCATGATCACCGGCTACGCCAGCATCAAAGGCGCGGTGGAGGCGATCAAGCTCGGCGCCTCCGACTACATCACGAAGCCGTTCCAGAACGAGGAGATCCTCCTCGCGACCGAGAAGGTCCTCGAGAAGCGCCGCCTCCTCGACGAGATCAACTACCTCCGCGGCCAGCTCGCCGATCGCTACTCGTTCGCGAACATGGTGTCGCGCAACCCGCGCATGCACGAGATCTTCTCGCAGATCGAGGCGCTCTCGCAGAACGACGCGACCGTCCTCCTCACGGGCGAGTCGGGCACGGGCAAGGAGCTGTGCGCCCGCGCGATCCACTTCCAGGGCCGGCGCAAGGCCGGGAAGTTCGTCCCGATCAACTGCGCCGCCTTCCCGGACACGCTCCTCGAGAGCGAGCTCTTCGGCTACGAGCGCGGCGCGTTCACCGGCGCCGTGCACGACCGCATCGGAAAGATCGAGACCGCGTCCGGCGGCACGCTCTTCCTCGACGAAATCGAGTCGATCTCGCTGAACATGCAGCTGAAGCTCCTGCGGGTCCTCGAGGAGCGCGAGATCGAGCGCCTCGGCGGCAACCGGCGCGTCAAGGTGAACATGCGCGTCATCGCCGCGACGAACGTGAACCTCGAGGAGCTCGTCGCGAAGGGGCTGATGCGCGAGGACTTCTACTACCGGGTGAACGTCGTGCCGATCACCCTGCCGCCGCTCCGCGAGCGCATCGAGGACGTGCCGCTGCTGGTCGCCGAGTTCCTGCGGAACTCCGAGCTCGCGCGCGACAAGGGGATCGATCGCATCTCCAACAAGGCGCTGTCGACGATGATGAGCTACCACTGGCCCGGCAACGTGCGCGAGCTCGGCAACGTGCTGGAGCGCTCGATCCTCCGCTCCACCGGCTCGATCATCCGCGACGTCGACCTGCCGGGGAAGGAGCAGCGGAAGGGCGCCGAGGGCTCCGCCCGGCGCACGATGGACTACGAGGTCCCGCTGAAGGAGTTCCTGCGGCGTGCCGAGAAGGACTACCTCGGCCACATCCTCCGGAAGTACCGCGGCGGCATCAACTCGAGCGCGAAGCACGCGCTGGTCGACGCGGCGACGCTCCACCGCAAGATGAAGTCGTACGGCTTCCGGCGCGAGGAGTTCCGCGTCCGGAACCCGAAGGCCGACGCGCCGATCTTCACGCTCACCCAGCCGCCGAACCCGACGCAGCACTGACGGGCTCGCGCCGCCGACGCGCTCACGGCGCGCGCGTCTCGACGCGACGGCTGGGGCCGACGGAGCACGCGCGCGCACCGCCGCGCGCTGGCACGTCTCCGTTTCCCTGGTACAGTGTCCCCCGCTCGCGAGCCGCATCTGCGGAGGGAGAACGGATGCCAGACGACTCCTCGAACGGCGACGGCCTGCTCGCCTTCCTGTGGCGCAACAAGATCTGGTGGCTCACGCCCGCGATCGCCGTCCTCGTCCTGACCGCGCTCCTGATCTACTTCGGTCGATCGCCCGCGGCCTCGCCCTTCACCTACACCTTGTTCTGAGCCGAGGATCGGGAAGAGCGGTCTCGCGCGCCGTCGCCGGGCTCGTCGCGTCCGCGGCCGCGATCGCGGCGTGCTCGCGATCGCATCCGGCCGGCAAGCCGGGGAACCCGCGGCTCGTCGTGCTCGGCTTCGACGGCGCCGATCCGCGTGCGGTGCGCGCCGCGTTCGGGGCAGGCCGCTTGCCGGCGCTCGCGAAGCTGGCAGCGCGCGGCGCGTTCCGCGACCTCGCGACGACGACGCCGCCCGAGTCGCCGGTGGCGTGGACGACGTTCGCGACCGGCCTCGGGCCCGCCTCGCACGGCGTCCTCGGCCTCGTCGACCGCGATCCCGCGACCTACCGCCCGCGCGCGCTGCCCGTCGAGCTCGAGCCGCCGACATTCTTCCTCGGGTTCCCGGTGCGCCGGCCCGCAGCCGTGAGCGCGCGTCACGGCGACGCTTTCTGGCAGATCGCGGACCGCGCCGGGGTCGCGAGCGCGGTGCTCGACGTGCCGTTCGTGTTCCCGCCCGATGCCCTCGATCACGGGCGCGTCCTCGCCGGCGACGGCGTGCCCGACCTCCGGGGAACGACCGAGCAGTTCACGCTCGTGACGACGGAAGCCGAACCGCCGCGAGATCCGGTCGGCGGCGCGGTCCTCCGCGTCGCCTGGGCGGGGAATCGCATCACGACGCAGCTCCCCGGCCTCGAGGTCGGCGGGCGTCGCGGGGCCGCGCTGCCGCTCGTGCTCGAGCGCGCCGGCGACCGAGTGCACGCGGAGATCGCGGACGCGGTCGCGCTGCTCGAGCCCGGCCGCTGGAGCGACTGGATTCCGCTCCGCTTCCCGGTGAGCCCGTTCTTCTCCGCGGCCGGCCTTTGCCGGGTGCTCCTCGTGTCGGCGGCTCCGGACCTCCGCCTCTACGTTTCGGCGATCGGCTACGACCCGCGCGACCCGTACGTCGCCATCACGTCCCCCGACGACTTCGCGCCCGCGATCGCGAAGAGCCTCGGCCTCTTCGACACCGTGGGCTGGAGCGCGCCGACCGCCGGCCTCGACGCGGGCGCGATCGACGAGGTCGCGTTCCTCGCCGACGTCGACGCGAACCTCCGCTTCGCGCGCGCCCTCGTGCTGCGCGAGATCGACCAGCGCGACGCGGAGCTCGTGGTCGCGGTCTTCACGCACGTCGACCGCATCGCCCACATGTTCTACCGCTTCACCGACCCGCTGAGCCCGCTCTACGACGCCGCGGGAGCGGCGCGCTACGGGCAGGTGATCGACCGCGCCTACGACGCGATGGACCAGCTAGTGGAAGACGTGCTGGGGCACCTGCCGGACACGACCGACGTGATCGTGCTGTCGGATCACGGCTTCCAGCCGTTTCGCCGCGGCGTGAACCTGAACACCTGGCTCGAGGAGCAGGGCTGGATGAAGCGCTCCGGAGCGGCGGACGGAGGTCCGTTTGCGGGCGTCGACTGGAGCGCGACCTCGGCGTACGCGCTCGGGATCGGACAGATCTACCTGAACCTCCGGGGCCGTGAGGCGAGCGGCACGGTCGCGCCGGGCGCCGACGCGGAAACGCTTCTGAGCCGGATCGCGGACGGATTGGCGGCGCTCGCCGATCCGGCGACCGGCGAGCGAGGGATCGCGCGCGCCGAGCGCGGGGCCGACCTCTTCCGCGGCCCGTTCGCCGAGCGCGCCCCCGACCTGCTCGCGATCTTCGCGCCCGGCTACCGGAGCTCGTTCGCGACCGCGCTCGGCGCGTCGCCGCCCGGCATCGTCGTGCCGAACGACCACCGCTGGAGCGGCGACCACGGCGGCTCGAGCGCGGCCGACGTGCCCGGGATCGCGATCACGAGCTTCCCGCTCCAAACCGCGACCGCGACCCTCGTCGACGTCGCACCGACCGTGCTTTCGCGGCTCGGCGTTCCGACGCCGGCGTCGCTCGAGGGGCGAGCGCTGCAATGACGCGGTCGCGATCGACCGGACCGGGCGGCCGTGCACCGCTTCTCGTCGTCGGCATCGACGGCGCCGACTGGGACGTCGTCCGGCCGTGGATCGAGGCCGGCGACCTTCCCGCGCTCGCGAGCCTCGTCGCGAGCGGCGAGAGCGGGCGGTCGGTGTCGACGGTTCCCGCCGCGACGTTTCCCGCGTGGACCTCGTTCGCCACCGCCAGCGAGCCGTCCGAGCACGGCGTCTTCGATTTCACGATCCGCGACGGCTACGCGATCCGCTTCGCATCCGCGCGCGACCGCGCGGTGCCGTCGATCTGGACCCGGCTCGCGGACGCCGGCCTCCGCGTCGCCGTCTACAACGTGCCGGCGTCCTATCCGCCCGACCCGCTGCCCGGGGGCGTCTTCATCTCGGGCTTCGATACGCCGGTCGCGACCGCGATCGACCCGTCGTTCGTCCACCCGCGGTCGCTGCACGCGGAGCTGACGGCGCGCTTCGGCCCGCTCGTGATCTCCGACCTGAACGAGAGCCGGATCGGAGACGGCTGGCACGAGCGCGCGCTCGCGACGCTGGTCCGCGACGTCGGACGCCGCGGCGAGATCGCGCTCCATCTCCTCCGGCGGGCGGACTGGGACGTCTTCTTCGTCCTCTTCGGCGAGTCCGACACCGCCGGCCACCACTTCTGGTGGCTGCACGACGAGCGCTCGCCGCGCCACCGCCCATCGCCGCTCGGCGACCCGCTCCGGCTCGTCTACCGCGCGATCGACGGCGCCCTCGCGCGCCTCCTTGACGCGGCGCCGGCGGGCGCGACCGTGCTCGTCCTCTCGGACCACGGCATGGGCGGCGCCGGCACGCGGGCCGTGTCGCTCAATCGCTTTCTCGCCGAGGCGGGCTTTCTCCGCTTCCGGCCGGGCGCGGAGGGGAGGGCGCTCGCCGCGCTCCGCGGCGCCGCGCTGCGCTTCGTGCCACCGCGACTCCAGAGCCGCCTCGCGCGCGCCGGCGGCGGCCGGCTCGCGACGAGCCTCGAGGCGCGCTCGCGCTTCGCAGGCATCGACTGGCGATCGACGCGCGCCTTCTCGGAGGACCTCAACTACTTTCCGTCCGTGTGGCTGAACCTCGCCGGTCGCGAGCCCGACGGCCGGGTTCGCCCGGAGGAGGCGGACGCGACGTGCCGCGCGATCGCGCGCGCCCTCGAGGCGTGGCGCGATCCCGCGACCGGCGAGCGGATCGTCGCGCGCGCGCGCCTTCGCGCCGAAGTCCACGGCGCGGGCGCGCTCGCGGCGCGTGCGCCCGACGTGCTCGTCGAGCTCGCGCTCGAGGACGGTTACTCGTCGACGGTCCGCCGGAGCGATGGACGCGCGGGCCCATCGGTCTGGCGCATCCCGCCCGGCGAGCACGCGGGGTCGAAGGCGATCGGCATGAACGGGACGCACCGCCCGTACGGCCTCTACTGCCGGTCCGGGCCGGCGATCTCCGCGGGCGCGGGGCCGGATCGGCGACTCTCGGAGCTCGGGGCCCTCGTCCTGGAGCACTGCGGCCTCGCGCTGGCGGATCGCGCGGAAGGCGACGGGCCGCCGGCATCGCGCGTTTCCCCGCCGGGCGACCGTGCGGCGCGCGCGGCCGCGTGGCCCGAAGTCTACGACGAGCGCGAGTCCGCCGTCCTCGAGGAGCGCCTGCGCGCGCTCGGGTACCTCGAGTGAGCGCCGCGCACTTCCGACCGGCACCGGCGGTCGCGATCGTCGCCGCCTGCCGGTTCCCGGCGCCGCGCGGATCGCAGGTCCTGATCGACGGGATGGCCGCGGCGTACGCGGACGCCGGCATCGAGACGCATCTCGTCGCGCCGATGGCGGGCTCGGTCGCGCGGCCGTACCGGACGCACGCGGTCTCGCGGCGCCTCGCGCTCGCGCCGCCGGCCGATCCGGTCGCGTGGCCGCGGAGCGCGCGGCTCCTCTTCGACGCCGCGCTCGCGATGCGCCTGCTCGCCGTCGTCCGCCGGGAGAAGATCGCGGTCGTGCACGCGCACAACTACGAGGCGCTGGTCGCGGCGCTCCTCGTGCGCGCGGCCGTCGGGACGCCGGTCGTGTTCCACGCGCACGCGGCTCTCGCCGACGAGCTGCCGCTCTACGCGAGCGTGCCGGTCGCGGCGAGCGGGGGCGCGCGCCGCTTCGGCGCGTGGTGCGATCGCGCCCTCCCGCGCCTCGCCGACCGGGTCGTCGTGCTGAGCGAGGACGTCGCCAACTATCTCCGGACGCGCGGGGTCGCGCCGGAGCGGCTCGCGGTCGTCCCGCCGGCGATCGATGCGGCCCCGTTCGCCGGCGCCGAGCGCCGGAGCCGCGCTCGGCGCGCGGTCTTCGCCGGCAACCTCGATCCATATCAAAATCTGTCGCTGCTGCTGGATGCCTGGGCCGATGCGTCCCGGCGGCGCGGGGCCGCGGAGCTCCGCATCGTGACGCATGCGAGCGGCGACCGCCTCGCTCGGGCGATCGCGCGCCGGCGGCTCGGCGGTGCCGTACGCGTCGTGCCGGCGTGGACCCTCCCCGACGTGTCGCGCGAGCTCGCAGGCGGCTCGGTCGGCATCTCGCCGCGGCAATCCTGGTCGGGATTCCCCATCAAGACCCTCAACTACATGGCGAGCGCGCTCCCGACCGTTGCGCTCGCCGCCTCCGCCAAGGGCATCCGGGACGGGGAGACGGGCTGGGTCGTCCGCGACGCCACCGCCGCGGGCCTCGGCGCCGCCCTCCACGCCGCGCTGGACGACGACGCCGCGTGCGCCCGGCGCGGTCGCGCGGCGCGCGAGGTCGTGCGCGATTGCCACAGCTGGCAGCGCGTCGCGCCCGCGCTGCTCGAGGTCTCGCGCCAGGCCGCCGACGCACCGGCTTGACGGGCGGCCTCGCCGGGATCGCGCGGATGCGATGCGCCCAGCGCGACGAGCGGCGGCGGCACCGCCCGCGGCAGAGAAGGGCTTCCCCACCCCCGGCGGAGCGGCTAGACCGTTAGCCTCGATGCACGACTTGCACGACGCCGGCGCGGCCGAAGGGCCGGTGCTCCCGGACGACGAGGAGCGGATCCGTCGCGACACCGACGAGGTCATCCGGCTCTACGGCGAGTTCCTCCGCCGGCTTTCGCACCAGGGCGTGCGCGACATCGCCGACCTCGTCCGGCTGCACGACCAGGTCTCGCGCGCCGCGGCGACCGTCGCGCTGCCGGAGATCGATTTCGCGCTCACCCAGATCCGCGCGCTGATCGATCGCGTTCGGCTGATCGGCGCCCGCCTCGAGCGCCTCGGGCAGATCCGGCGCGCCGTTCGCCCGCCGACCGGCGAGTGACCGCGACGCGCGCCGTCCTCGGCGCGTCCGAGCCGGCGTGGCGCGGAAGTCGAATTGACTCCGCCGGAGGCCGCTGGTAGCCGAAAACGCGATGGAAGGAGCACCGGCAATGTCGCCCCTCGCGCAGTTCTTCGAGATGATGGTGCGCCCGGACAACATCCCGATCGTAGGGATGCTGGTCCTGGTCCTCTGGTTCACCTATCTCGGCCTCCGCGAGGCGCGGAAGAACGACGAGCTGATCGCACAGGGCCGCGAGGACGAGATCCTGCGCGACATGCAGGAATGACCCGCCGCCGCTGAACGCTCCCGAAGGACAGCCATGCCATTCACGATCATCGCCGAGAACTGCACCGGCTGCAGCGCATGCGAAAAGCGCTGCCCGACGCGCGCGATCACCGGCGATCCCAAGAAGGCCTACTTCATCGAGCCGACGCTCTGCATCGATTGCGGCGCGTGCGGCGTGATCTGCCCCGACGAGGCGATCCTCGACACCTACGGGAACATGACGAGCGTGCTGAAGCGCGCCGAGCGCCCGCTCGCGATCGTCCACCCCGACAACTGCAACGGCTGCGGCGTCTGCATCGACGTCTGCCCGTTCGACAGCCTGAGCTCCGCGCCGGGCAATCTCGCGCAGTACCTCGGCAAGGTGATCGTCGACGAGAAGACCTGCGTCGGCTGCCGCCTGTGCGAGGAGGTCTGCGGCTGGGACGGCATCTACATCATGCCCGGCGGCGAGAAGGAGGCGTTCCTCGCCGCGCTCGGCTACGAAGCGGACGAGGCGGAAGCTTAACGCATTTTCGCCCCCGTGCGGTGCTCGCGCGATCAGCTGCGCTGACCGCGCTGCGCTCCTGCGATGGGCCTCGTCGCCGCGGCGAAGCCGCGGCTCCTCGCGTATGCGCGCGACCGAGCGAATGGCGAGCGAGACGAACAAGCGGCTCGTTCGCGAGATCACCGAGGTGATCTGGAACGGCCGCGATCTCGCTCGCATCCCCGAGTTCTACGCCGACGATTTCGTCGCCGACTATCGACCCTACGCGCCGCTCCGGCACGGGCACGCCGGCATCCGCGAGATGGTGGAGCGCGCGTGGGCGGCGTTCTCGGACTACCGCGAGGAGATCGAGGACCTCATCGCCGAGGGCGACCGGGTCGTCGCGCGACTGGCGATCTCGGGGACGCAGGACGGGTCGTGGGGCCCGCTTCCGCCGACCGGCAAGCGCGTTCGCTTCGAGGAGATCGTGATCCTCGAGATCCGGGACGGCAAGGTGCGCGGGCAGCGCGGCATCGCGGACAACCTCGCGGCGCTACGGCAGCTCGGGGTGATCCCGACGCCGCCATGACCGCGATCCCCCGCTCAAATGACCTTGTTGAGCGGGTACTCGATGATGCCGATCGCGCCCGCTTTCATGAGGCGCGGGATCAGGTCGCGCGCGGTCGCCTCGGCGATCACGCTCTCGACCGAGAACCATTCCTCGCCGTGCAGGCGCTCTGCCGGGTAGAGGTTCGCGACCGTCGGCGCCGTCAAGCTCGGGAGCAGCGCGATCAGCGCGGGCAGGTCGTTCTTCCGGACGTTGAGCTTGATGCCGACCTTGCCCTGCGCTTCGAGCGCGCCGCGCAGGAGGAGCGCGATCTGCTCGATCTTCTCGCGGCGCGCGGGGTCGGCCCAGGCGTCGCGGCTGGCGACGAGCTGCGGGTTCGACGGGAGGAGCTCCTCGACGATCCGGAGCTTGTTCGCGCGCAGCGTCGAGCCGGTCTCGGTGACGTCGACGATCGCGTCCACGAGCCCTTCGGCGACCTTCGCCTCGGTCGCGCCCCACGAGAACTCCACGTCGACCGAGATGCCGCGCTCGGCGAAGAAGCGCTTGGTGACGTTCACGAGCTCGGTCGCGACGATCTTTCCCGCCAGGTCCTCGGCGCGCTTGACGGGCGAGTCGTCGCGCACGACGAGCACCCAGCGCGTGCCGACGAGGCTCACCTTCGAGTAGACGAGGTCGCACACGACCTCGAGCGCCGACCCGTTCTCCTCGATCCAGTCGCGCCCGGTGACGCCGCCGTCCAGCACGCCGGCCTCGATGTAGCGCGACATCTCCTGCGGGCGCATGAAGGAGCAGCGGATCTCGGCGTCGTCGATCGACGGGAAGTAGCTCCGGCCGCTCGACGAGATGCGCCAGCCGGCCTTCTCGAAGAGGTCGATCGTCGATTTCTCGAGGCTGCCTTTCGGGATGCCGAGCTTGAGCGGGGTCGCGAGGCGACTCATGGGTGCGGCTTCTTGTAGACGGCCGCCGGGTCGAAGAGCGGCTCGCCTTCGGTCTTCCAGCCGTCGCCCTCGCGCTTGCGGAAGAAGCAGCTGCGGTAGCCGAGGTGGCACGCGGCGCCGCCATGCTGGCGGACCTTGAGCACGACCGTGTCGAGGTCGCAGTCGATCCGGATCTCGAGGACGTCCTGGTGGTTCCCCGACTCCTCGCCCTTCCGCCAGAGCCCGCGCGTCCGGCTCCAGTAGACGCCGCGGCCCGTCTTCAGGGTCTCGTCCCACGCGGTCTCGTTCATGTAGGCGAGCATCAGGATCTCGCCCGTGTCGGCGTCCTGCGCGATCGCGGGGACGAGCCCCTTGCTGAAGTCCGGCCGTTCCATCGCTTCGCCCCGCTTACCGGGCACCCTGCTGCAGCATCGACTCGAGCCGCTCGACGTGCGCGCGCCACGCGGCGTCCCGCTTCTTCAGCTCCTCGACGCCCTCGGGCGTGAGGCCGACCGTCGCCTGCGGGTCGCAGGGCGCGACGAACTTGACCGCGGGGAGGCTCGGCCGAGGCGGCGGGGGCGGCGGGGGCGGCGACGTCCGCGCCGCGGCCGCGCACGACGTCATCGCGAGCGCGCAGCCCGCGAGCGCCGCGAGACGGAGGTTCGCGAGCCGTGACACGCCGCTTCCCCGTACCGGCGCATGGTCGAAAACGCAACGCGCGCTTCGCCACCACCGTGGACGATCGCGGTCTCCGGTTGGTAGGTTCGCGCGCCATGAAGCTCGGCGACGTCGCGAACGCGATCGGCGCGACCGTGGAGGGCGACGCGGCGCTCGAGGTCGACGACCTCCAGCCGCTCGAGAGCGCCGGGCCGCGCTCGCTGTCCTTCGTCTCGAACCCGCGCTACATCCCGCAGCTCCGCGACACGCGCGCCGGAGCCGTGATCCTCGGGCCGGACGTGGAGGGGCCGGGCTGCGCGGTGCTGCGCGTTCCGAACGCGTACCTCGGCTTCGCGCAGGCGCTCGCGGTCTTCGCGCGCCCGGTCGTGCCGCCGCTCGGCGTGGACGCGAGCGCACGCGTCGATCCGGCTGCGACGATCGGCGACGGCGCGCGCATCGGCGCGCAGGTGTCGATCGCCGCCGGCGTCCGGATCGGGCGCAACTGCACGCTCTTCCCCGGCGTCGTCGTCTACCCGGACGTGACGATCGGAGACGACTGCGTCCTCCACGCGAACGTCGTCCTGCGCGAGCGCGTCCGGATCGGGAATCGCGTCGTCCTCGGGAGCGGCGTCGCGGTCGGCGGCGACGGCTTCGGCTTCCTTCCCTTCCCGGGCGGCGGCGTCTTCAAGCTGCAGCAGATCGGCACGGTCGAGATCGCAGACGACGTCGAGGTGGGCGCGAACACGACCATCGACCGCGCGACGATCGGCGTCACGCGCATCGAGCGCGGCGCGAAGCTCGACAACCTCGTGATGGTCGCGCACGGCTGCACCGTCGGCGAGGAGGCGCTGCTCGCCGCGCAGGTCGGCCTCGCGGGCAGCACGACGATCGGCGCCCGCGTGCAGCTCGGGGGCCAGGTCGGCACCGCCGGCCACTTGACGGTCGGCGAGGGCGCTCGCGTCGCCGCCCAGAGCGGCGTCCCGAACGACGTCGCCGCCGGCGCGACGGTCGGCGGCTACCCCGCGATGGACGCCGCCCTCTGGCGCCGCGTCTCGGCAGCCATTCACCGCCTCCCCGACCTGCTTCGCCGCGTCCGCCGCCTCGAGCGCCGCCTCGGAACTACCGGCAGCGGCACCGGCGACGAATGATCCGCGAACGAGACCCCCACCGAGCGCCCGCCCAAACGCCACCGGCGGCCACCGGCACCGGCATCACGCGACACACGGCACACGACCGCGACGCCCTTGGCGGGGGCGCCGCCGAACCGTATGATCCCCGTTCACCCATGAAGCTACGGGTGGAGAGGATCACGGAGGAGCCGCAGTCGTGCGCGTTCTCGGATCCGGTCGCGGACGTGAACGCTCGGCTCGACAGCGGGGCGCACGACTTCCGGTTCGTCGGCCCGCTCGACGTCGAGCTGACGCACTACCGCGCCGCGGACGACCTCTTCTTCGACGGCCGGGTGCGGTCCGCCGCCGAGGGAACGTGCGCGCGTTGCCTCGAGCCGTTCCTCCTCGACGTCGATGAAGCGTTCGAGTTCGTCCTGACGCCGGTCGACGCCGCCGGCGACGCGGCCGAGCTGCGGGCCGAGGACCTGTCGCTCAGCACCTATGCGGGCGACGAGGTCGACCTCGCGCCGCTCGTCGAGGAGCAGACGATCCTAGCCCTTCCGACCCGGGCGCTCTGCCGCGAGGACTGCCGCGGCCTCTGCCCCACCTGCGGGGTGAACCGCAACGCCGAGGCGTGCGGGTGCGCCGAGAAGGCGCCCGATCCGCGGCTCGCGGTGCTGCGCGGTCTCAAGGTCGGCCGCGCGTGAGCGCGGGCCACCGCCGTCATCCGAAACCCAAGGAGTGATCCATGGCCGTCCCGAAGCGAAGAACGTCCGTCTCCAAGCGCAACAAGCGCCGGTCGCACCACGCGCTGTCCGCGCCCGCGACGATCGCGTGCCCGCAGTGCGGCGAGCCGCGCATGCGGCACCGCGCGTGCGCGAGCTGCGGCACCTACCGGGGACGGAAGGTCGCGGAGGCGCGCGGCGAGTAGGCGCGTGCCGCGCCCCGAGACTCAGGGACCGCGGGCTGGAGGGCTTCGCTGATGCGGATCGCGATCGACGCCATGGGCGGCGACCACGCCCCGGCGGCGACGGTCGCGGGCGCCGTCGCCGCGGCGCGCGACCTCGGCGTCGGCGTCCTCCTCATCGGCGATCGCACGCGCATCGAGGCGGAGCTCGCGCCGCAGCGCACGACCGGCCTCGACATCGAGCTCCGCCACGCGACCGAGGCGATCGCGATGGACGAGTCGCCGACCGCGGCGCTCCGCCGCTTCGACTCGTCGATGTACGTCGGCTTCAAGGCCGTCCGCGACGGCGAGGCCGCCGGCTTCGTCTTCGCCGGCAACACCGGCGCGGGCATGGTGCTCGGCGCGCACGTGCTCGGGCGCTGTCCGGGCGTCGATCGCCCGGCGATCGCCGTCCTCCTCCCGCACCCGGGCGGGCACACCGTGCTGCTCGACGCCGGCGCGAACGTCGACTGCCGGCCGCTCCACCTGACGCAGTTCGCCGTCATGGGCGACGCCTATGCGCGCGCCGTCAAGCAGATCGCGGCGCCGCGCGTCGGCCTCCTGTCGAACGGCCTCGAGGACAGCAAGGGCAACGCGCTCGTGCGGTCGTCGGCGCCGCTGCTCCGGCAGCTGCCGCTGAACTTCGTCGGATACGTCGAAGGGCGCGATCTCAACTCCGGCGCGGTCGACGTCGTCGTCTGCGACGGCTTCGCCGGCAACATCGTGCTGAAGAGCCTGGAAGGCTTCGGTCGACTCGTGGCGGACAACCTGCGCGCGATGTTCGGGTCGCGCCTGCGGACGCGGCTCGCGTATCTCCTGGTCCGCCGCGACATGGACGCGATGAGAGGCCACCTCGATCCCGGCGAGACCGGCGGCGGTCTCCTCCTCGGCCTGAACGGCATCGCCGTCAAGGCGCACGGCTCCTCCGACGCGCGCGCGATCCGGAACGCCGTCGGCGTCGCGGCCGATCTCGCGCGGAGCGACGTGATCCGCCAGGTCGCGCAGGGCGCGGCCGCGACCATCGGGCTCGACGGCGCGGTCGAGCCGCGGCGCGCCCGACGGCTCTGGGAGTCGATCCGCGAGCGCCTCCGGCGCGACGCCCGCGGCGACGCCGCGCATCCGGCGGACGACGCGGAGCGAGCCGGCGAGCCGGCTGCGGCCGCCGCACCGCCAGGGGCGTCCGCCGCCGACGGCCACGTCGCGTCGCAGCCCGGCGCGTCCGCATCCGATCCGACACGGCCCCAGCGCGACGGGCGCGGCCAGTGACCGCGCGATGAGGCGCGTCGCGTTCGTCTGCCCGGGGCAGGGTGCTCAGCGGGTCGGCATGGCCCGCGACGTCCACGCGGAGTTCCCGACCGTCCGGCAGACGCTCGACGAGGCCGGCGACGCTCTCGGCGAGCCCCTCGACCGCATCGTGTTCGAGGGACCGGAGGACGTGCTCACTCTCACCGAGAACGCACAGCCCGCGCTCCTCGCCGTGTCGGTCGCGATCGGCCGCGTGCTGCGCGACCACGGCATCCGGCCGGTCATCGCGGCCGGCCACAGCCTCGGCGAATGGTCCGCGCTGGTGCTGGCCGGGGCGCTCGACTTCGCGGACGCGATCCGCGCCGTGCGCCAGCGCGGCCGATTCATGCAGGAGGCGGTCGCGCCGGGCGTGGGCGCGATGTCCGCGCTCCTCGGCGCCGACCTCGCGGCGGCGGAGCAGCTCTGCCGCGACGCCTCGCGCGGCGACGGCGAGATCGCGGTGCCCGCGAACGTCAACGGCGCCGGGCAGATCGTCGTCGCCGGCCACACGGCCGCCGTCGAGCGCCTCGAGGCGCTGGCGCGCGAGCGGAAGGTCCGCGCCATGCGGCTCAAGGTGAGCGCTCCGTTCCACACGCCGCTCATGCGGCCGGCGCGCGACCGCATGCGCGCCGTCCTGGACTCGCTCGCCGTCCGCGATCCCGACCCGCCGGTGGTGAGCAACGTCGACGGGCGTCCGAACGCCAGCGCCGGGCGCGTGCGCGACCTCCTCGCCGAGCAGATCACCGCCGCCGTCCGCTGGGAGGATTGCGCGCACGCCGTCGTCGCGGCCTGCGACGTCGTGCTGGAGGTCGGGCCGGGAAAGGTCCTGACCGGCCTCATGCGGCGGATGGCCCCCGACCGGCCCTGCCTCGCGACCGACGACGTCGCCGGCGTGCGGGCCGCGCTCGCCGAGGCCGGCGCATGAGCGGCGAGCGCACGACGCCGCTCGCGGGGCGGGTTGCGCTCGTGACCGGCGCGTCGCGCGGCATCGGGCGCGCGATCGCGACCGAGCTCGCGGCGCGCGGCGCCCGGGTCGCCGTCAACTATCGCAGCAACGAGGAGGCCGCGCGCTCGGCCGTCGCCGCGATCGCCGATGCCGGCGGGGAAGCCGAGCTCGCTCCGTTCGACGTCGCCGACGGCGAGGCGGCCGCAGCCGCGATCGCGGGCCTGGTCGACCGCCACGGCCGGCTCGACGTCCTCGTGAACAACGCCGGCATCGCGCTCGACGGCCTGATCCTCCGCTACAAGGCGGCGGACTGGCAGCGCATCGTCGACGTGAACCTGAGCGGGGTGTTCCACTGCTGCAAGGCGGCGGCGCGCGCGATGGTCCGCGCGCGCTCGGGCCGGATCGTGAACGTCACGTCGGTCGTGAGCGCGATGGGGAACGCGGGGCAGGCCCCCTACGCCGCGACGAAGGCGGGCGTCGAGGGCCTGACGCGCGCGCTCGCGCGCGAGCTCGCTTCGCGCGCCATCACGGTGAACGCGATCGCGCCCGGGTTCATCGACACCGAGATGACCGAGGCGCTTCCCGCGGCCGCGCGCGAGGCGTACCTCGCGCAGGTGCCGCTCGGGCGGCTCGGCACGGCGGCCGAGGTCGCGGCGGCGGTCGCGTTCCTCGCCGGCCCGGACGCGGGCTACATCACCGGGCACGTCCTGGCGGTGAACGGCGGCCTCTACATGTGACGCGCGCCCAGCCGCGACGGGCGACGTCCGCACCGCTCGCCGGTGTGGCGCCCGTCCGGGCGGCGCGCTAAACCACCCCGGCAACGCAAACGAACCGTCGGGACGAGGGCAGGGGGTCTGAATGGCGTCAGAGGTCGAGGCCAAGGTCAAGGAAATCGTCTGCGAGCAGCTCGGCGTGAGCGAGGACGAGGTTTCGCCGAACGCCTCCTTCATCGAGGACCTGGGCGCGGATTCCCTGGACATCGTGGAGCTCGTCATGGCTCTCGAGGAGGAGTACGACCTCGAGATCTCGGACGAGGAGGCGGAGAAGATCCGCACCGTCGGGGACGTGGTCGCGTACATCGAGAGCCACAAGTAGTGAGCGCGATCTCCCGTCCTCTCGCCGAGGTCGACCGCGACGTCTTCGACGCGATCGCCCGCGAGGCCCGCCGCCAGGAGGACAACCTCGAGCTCATCCCGTCGGAGAACGCGACGAGCCGGGCCGTCCTCGAGGCGCAGGGCTCGGTGCTCACGAACAAGTACGCCGAGGGCTATCCCGGCCGGCGCTACTACGGCGGCTGCGAGCACGTCGACGTCGTCGAGCAGCTCGCGATCGACCGCGCCAAGGAGCTCTTCGGCTGCGAGTACGCGAACGTGCAGCCCCACTCCGGCTCGCAGGCCAACATGGCCGTCTACTTCTCGCAGCTGTCCCCGGGCGACGCGATCCTCGCCATGGACCTCTCGCACGGCGGCCACCTGACGCACGGGAGCCCCGTCAACTTCTCGGGCAAGTGGTTCAAGGTGATCTCGTACGGCGTCCGGCGCGAGGACGAGATCATCGACTACGACGCCGTCCGGCGGCTCGCGCGCGAGCACCGTCCGAAGCTCGTCGTCGCCGGCCACAGCGCGTATCCGCGCCAGCTCGACTTCGCGGCCTTCCGCGCCGCCGCCGACGAGGCGGGCGCGAAGCTCATGGTCGACATGGCGCACTTCGCGGGCCTCGTCGCCGCCGGCGTCCACCCGTCGCCCGTCCCGTTCGCGGAGTTCGTCACCACGACGACGCACAAGACGCTGCGCGGCCCGCGCGGCGGCATGATCCTCGCGCGCGAGAGCGAGGCGAAGACGCTCGCGAGCTCCGTCTTCCCCGGGAACCAGGGCGGCCCGCTCATGCACGTGATCGCGGGCAAGGCGGTCGCGCTGCGCGAGGCGATGACGCCCGAGTTCCGGGCCTACCAGGCGCAGATCGTGAAGAACGCACGCGCCCTCGCCGAAGGTCTCGTGCGGCGCGGCTTCCGCCTCGTGTCGGGCGGCACGGAGAACCATCTCCTCCTCCTCGACCTTCGCGGCACGGAGATGACGGGCAAGGCGGCGCAGGAGGCGCTCGACCAGGCGCGCATCACCGCGAACAAGAACACCGTGCCGTTCGAGACGCGCTCGCCCTTCGTCACGAGCGGCGTCCGCATGGGCACGCCGACCGTCACGACGCGCGGCATGCGAGAGCCCGAGATGGACGAGATCGCGGAGCTCATCTCGCGCGCGCTCTCGCGGATCGGCGACGCGACCGCCCTCGCCGCGATCGCCGACGACACGACGGCCCTCTGCCGCCGGTTCCCGCTCTACGGGACCGCCTGAGGTCCCGGCGTGAAGTGCCCCGCCTGCCGCGCGACGGACAACCACGTCGTCGATTCGCGGCTCGGCAAGGAAGGCGACGTCATCCGACGCCGGCGCGAGTGCGAGAAGTGTGGCCGCCGCTTCACGACCTACGAGCGCATCGAGGAGTACCTGCCGTCGGTCATCAAGAAGGACGGCCGGCGGGAGCCGTTCGATCGCCTGAAGATCATGGCCGGCATGCGCCGCGCCTGCGAGAAGCGGCCGGTGAGCGTCGAGACGCTGGAGCAGCTCGTCGACGGGATCGAGCGCGCCCTCCTCGAGCGCGGTGAGCGCGAGGTGCAGAGCACCGTGATCGGCGAGGCGGTGTGCGGCGCGCTGCACGACGTCGACGAGGTCGCGTACGTCCGCTTCGCTTCCGTCTACCGATCGTTCCAGGACATCGGGGAGTTCATGAAGGAGCTCCAGGACCTCCTGAAGGAGCGCCATGGGAAGCAGCGCTCGAAGCCCGCGCGCGTCGCGGCCGCGGAGCCGGCGCGCGGTCGCGCGGCGGCGGCCGGCAAGCAGAGCCGAAGCGCGCCGTGAGCGGGCGCTCGCGTGCGGCGGCGACGGTCGCCGACGCGCGCCACATGCGGCGCGCGCTCGCGCTCGCCCAGCGCGGCCTCGGGCGCACCTCGCCGAATCCGCCGGTCGGGGCGGTCGTGGTCAAGGACGGACGGGTCGTCGGCGAGGGCTGGCATCGCCGCGCGGGCACCGACCACGCCGAGGTCGTCGCGCTCGCCGCGGCCGGCGAGCGCGCGCGCGGCGCGACCCTCTACTGCACCCTCGAGCCGTGCTCGCACCACGGCCGGACCCCGCCGTGCGCGCCGCGCGTCGCCGCGGCGGGGATCCGGCGCGCCGTCGTCGCGACCGCCGACCCGAATCCGCGCGTGCGCGGTCGCGGCCTCGCCGCTCTCCGTCGCGCCGGCATCGCGGTCGCGACCGGGGTCGAGGAGCGCGCGGCCCGCGAGCTGATCGCCGCTTTCGCGCACCACGTCCGGACGGGGAAGCCGCTCGTGCGGCTCAAGCTCGCGGCGTCGGCCGACGGCCGGATCGCGACCCGGAGCGGGCGCTCGCGCTGGATCACCGGCCCGCCGGCGCGCGCGCTCGTCCACCGCTGGCGCGACGAGCACGATGCGGTGCTGGTCGGCGTCGGGACCGTGCTCGCCGACGACCCGCAGCTCACCTGCCGCCGCCGCGGCGGGCGCGATCCGGTCCGCATCGTCGTCGACAGCCGGCTCCGGACGCCGTCCGCCGCGCGCCTCCTCGACGGCACGGGCGGACCGGTCTGGGTCGCGACCACGAGCCGGGCGGGCGCCGCGGCCCGCGCGCGGCTCGCCCGGCGCGGTGCGACGGTGCTCGTCGTTCCGGGGCGCGGCGACCGGGTCGACCTCGGAGCGCTCTTCCGCATGCTCGGGCGCCGTGACATCGTCTCGGTGCTGGCCGAGGGCGGCGGCGACGTCGCGGCGGCCCTCCTCGCCGGCGGCCACGTCGACGAGCTCCGCTGCTTCACCGCGCCGCTCCTCGTCGGCGGCGATGGAATCCCCATGGTAGGATCTCTCGGGATCGACGAGATGGATCGAGCGCTTCGGCTGAGCGACGTCCGCGTGCAGGCGGTCGGCCGCGATTGGCTCTGGATCGCGCGACCCGCGCGCCCCTCCGGCCGCGCGCGCGCCGCCGCTCCGCGGCCGAGGCCGAGCGGGAGGCGAGCGCGATGAAGCCCAGCCGGACGACCGCTGCCGCCGAGGAATCGCTCGCGGGCGCGATCGCCGAGATCGCGAGCGGACGGGCAGTCGTCCTGGTCGACGACCGCGCGCATCCCACCCAGGGCGACGTCTGCGTCGCCGCCGAGCGGACGACGCCCGAGCACATCGGCTTCATGGCGGTCCACGCGCGCGGCCTCATCTGCCTCGCGCTCCTCCCGTCCGCGATGCAGCGGCTCGGCATCCCGCTCATCCCCGCCGACCGGTCCGCGACCGACGCGCCCGCGTACGGGACGTCGTTCGAGGCGCGGCGCGGGGTCTCCACCGGGATCTCGGCGGCGGACCGCGCGACCACGATCCGGGTCGCGATCGACGAGCGGAGCGGCCCCTCGGACGTCGTCATGCCGGGCCACGTGCCGCCGATCCAGGTGGCGCCGGGCGGCGTGCTCGAGAGCCCGCGCCGCGTGGAGGCGGCGCTCGACGTCGTCCGGCTCGCCGGCCTCCGTCCGGCGGCGACCGTCTGCACCATCCTCGACGAGGCGGGCGAGGTCGCGCACGGCGCGGCGCTCCTCGCGTTCGCGCGCCGCCACAAGCTCCGCGTGCTCACGATCGAGGAGGTCGCGCAGCATCGCCTTCGCACCGAGCTCCTCGTCGAGCGCATTGCCGAGACCGACCTGGAGAGCGCCTTCGGCGGGCGCTTCCGCGCGATCGCCTATCGCAACAAGGTCGACGAGAGCGAGCACCTCGCGCTCGTGCGCGGACGGCTGCGGCCCGGCGAGCCCGTCCTCGTGCGCGTCCATTCGCAGTGCTTGACGGGCGACGTCCTCGGCTCCCGGCGCTGCGACTGCGGCGAGCAGCTCGAGGCCGCCATGCGGACGATCCACCAGGCCGGGCGCGGGATCCTCGTGTACCTCCATCAGGAGGGGCGTGGGATCGGCCTCGCGAACAAGATTCGCGCCTACGCGCTCCAGGACCAGGGCCTCGACACGGTCGAGGCGAACCTCGAGCTCGGCTTCAAGGACGACCCGCGCGACTACGGCATCAGCGCGCAGATCTTGCGCGACCTGGGCGTGACCCGCGTCAAGCTCCTGACGAACAACTCGCGGAAGATCGCCGGCCTCGCGCAGTACGGCGTGGTCGTCGACGAGCGCGTGCCGATCGAGGTGCCCGCGCACGACGGCAACATCGCCTACCTCCGCACCAAGCAGGAGAAGCTCGGGCACTTGCTGACGGGCCTCGGGGCCTCGGAAGAGCGGTGAGCGGCGAGCCGCAGGTCTTCGAGGGCCGGCCCGCCGGCGCCGGACGCCGGGTCGCGATCGTGGTGTCGCGCTTCAACCGCGCGGTGACCGAGTCGCTCCTCGACGGCGCGATCGAGGGCCTCGAGGCGAACGGCACCGAGCGCGGCGCGATCGACGTCGTCCGCGTGCCCGGCGCGTTCGAGATCACGCTCGCCGCCGAGCAGTGCGCGGCGTCGGGCCGCTACGCCGCGATCGTGTGCCTCGGGGCCGTCGTGCGCGGGGAGACGCCGCACTTCGAGTTCATCGCGCGCGAGGTGAGCCGCGGCGTGAACGAGGTCGCGTGCCGCCACCGCGTGCCGGTCGCCTTCGGCGTCCTCACGACGGACAACCTCGAGCAGGCGCTCGCGCGCGCCGGCAGCGGCCACGGCAACAAGGGCTTCGAGGCCGCGGTGACCGCGCTCGAGATGGCGGACCTGCTGGCGCGCCTCCCGCGCCGGTAGGGAGCTCCCGTGGATCGCCAGAAGCGGTCGCGCCGGCGGGCGCGCGTGCTCGCCGTGCAGGCGCTCTACCAGGTCGAGGTCGCGGGCGCGTCGCCTGCGCAGGCGGTGCGGAGCGCGGCGCGCCTCGCCGCCGGCGGCACGAGCCGCGGCACGGGAGAGGAGTCCCACGCCGGCCCGGCCGAGATCGAGTACGCCGAGGCCCTGGCGCGCTTCGCGTGGAGCGAGCGCCATCGCGTCGACGCGATGATCTCGGGGACGAGCACGCGCTGGCGCCTCGCGCGCCTCGGGCGGATCGAGGTGCAGGTCCTGCGCGTCGCGGCGGCCGAGCTCCTGCGATCGCCGGACGTTCCGCCGCCCGTGGTGATCGACGAGGCGATCGAGATCGCGCGCGCCTTCGCCGGCGAGGAGGCGGCCCGCTTCGTGAACGGCGTCGTCGACTCGATGGCGCGGCAGCTCGCGGGCGAGGGCGCCGCGACGTCCGCCGGCAGCGCGCGACCGGATGTGGTAGCCGGTTCGTCCGGCCGGTTCGAGGGCCGGCGCACGGACGGAGGACGAGAGGTGACGGAGAGAGGCGGTGTCCTGCGGTTCGACCCGGCGATCGAGCCGCGCTGGCGCGACTACTGGGGGCGCGAGGGAATCTTCCTCGCCGGCCGCCGCCCGGATGCGCCGCGCCGCTACATCCTCGAGATGTTCCCGTACCCGAGCGGCGACCTGCACGTCGGACACGGGAAGAACTACTTCATCGGCGACACCTTGACGCGCTACCACGTGATGCGCGGCGAGGACGTGCTGCACCCGTTCGGCTGGGACGCGTTCGGGCTGCCGGCGGAGAACGCCGCGATCAAGACCGGCACGCCGCCCCGCACGTGGACGCACCGGAACATCGCCGAGTCGAAGCGATCGCTCGCGCTCGCCGGCATCATGTACGACTGGTCGCGCGAGGTGACGACCTGCGAGCCCGACTACTACCGCTGGACGCAGTGGCTGTTCCTCCTGCTCCACCGGCGCGGGCTCGCGTACCGCGCGAAGGCGACCGTCAACTGGGACCCCGTCGACCAGACCGTGCTCGCGAACGAGCAGGTCGACGCCTCGGGCCGGAGCTGGCGGAGCGGCGCGCTCGTCGAGAAGCGCGAGCTCGAGCAGTGGTTCTTCCGCATCACCGCGTACGCCGACCGCCTGCTGGACGACCTCGACAAGCTCGAGCACTGGCCCGAGAAGGTGCGCGCGATGCAGCGCAACTGGATCGGCCGGAGCGAGGGCGCGGAGGTCGAGTTCGGCGTCGCCGGCCGCGACGACGCCATCACGGTCTTCACGACGCGGCCCGACACGCTCTTCGGCGCGACCTTCCTCGTGCTCGCGCCCGAGCACCCGCTCGTCGCGGAGCTCACCGCGCCCGAGCAGCGCGCCGCGGTCGCCGCGTACGTGGAGCAGGCGCGCCGCCGGAGCGAGATCGACCGGCAGTCGACGGAGCGCGAGAAGACCGGCGTCGCGCTCGGAACGAGCGCCATCAACCCGGTGAACGGCCGCGCGATCCCGATCTGGATCGCGGACTACGTCCTCATGGGCTACGGCACCGGCGCGATCATGGCGGTGCCCGCGCACGACCAGCGCGACTTCGAGTTCGCGCGCGCGTTCGGCATCCCAATCGAGGTCGTGATCTCGCCCGCGGCCGAGAAGCTCGACTCGAGCTCGCTGCGCGAGGCCTTCACCGACGACGGCATCATGGTGAATTCCGGCCGCTTCGACGGCCGGCCGAACCGCGAGGCGGGGTCGGCGATCGTCGCCTGGCTCGAGGGCGAGGGAAAGGCGCGACCCAAGGTGACCTACCGCCTGCGCGACTGGCTCGTGAGCCGCCAGCGCTACTGGGGCGCCCCGATCCCGATGCTCCACCGGGCCGACGGCACCGTCGTGCCGGTCCCGGAGAGCGATCTTCCGGTCGTGCTGCCCGAGATCGACGACTACCTGCCGCGCGGGCGCTCCCCGCTCGCGTCGAGCGAGGCGTTCGTGCGCGCGACGGACCCCGAGACCGGCGAGCCCGCGACCCGCGACACCGACACGATGGACACCTTCGTCGACTCGTCGTGGTACTTCCTGCGCTACGCCGACGCGCGGAACGACCGCGCGATCTGGTCCGAGGACGCGATCCGGCGCTGGATGCCGGTCGACCAGTACATCGGCGGCGTCGAGCACGCGATCCTCCACCTCCTCTACGCGCGCTTCATCACGAAGGTCCTCTACGACGAGGGCCTCGTCCCGGACGACGAGCCGTTCCGCGCGCTCTTCACGCAGGGCATGGTGCAGCGCCGGGTGACGACCTCGCTCGTCGTCGAGCCCGATGGCCGCGTCCGCGCGCCCGACGAGCTCGTCAAGTCGCTCGGGATCCCGGCCGAGCCGCTTTCCGTGGCGGACATGCGGGCCGCGCTGCGCGGCGAGAGCCACGATCTCGTCGAGCGCGACGGCGGCTTCGCGGCGGTGAGCGGGCCCGTCACGATGAGCAAGAGCGCGGGCAACGGCGTCCCGATGGGCCCCTTCGTGAGCGAGCACGGCTCCGACGTCGCGCGCCTCACGATCCTCTTCGCGGCCCCGCCCGAGAACAACATGGAGTGGACGGACGAGGCGGTCGGCGGCGCGGAGCGCTTCCTGAACCGGATCGTCGCGCTCTTCGGCCGCGATCGCGCCGCGATCGCGGCGGCGCTCTCGGGCGTGCCGGCCGGCGAGCGCGACCGCGGCCTCGCCCTCGCGGTCGAGCTCGAGGACCCCGATCGGTCGCTTCGCCGACGCGTCCACGCGACCATCAAGAAGGTCACGCTCGACACCGAGTCGTTCGCATTCAACACCGCGATCGCGGCCCTCATGGAGCTCCTGAACGACCTCCAGCGCCACCGCGCCGCCCGCGAGCCGAGCCCGGCGTACGCCGCTGCGGCATGGGTCTTCGCCCGCCTCGTCTCGCCGTTCGCGCCGCATCTCGCGGAGGAGCTGCACGCCTGGTTCGGCGGGGCGGGCACGGTGTACGATGCCGGCTGGCCGGCGTGGGAGGAAGGCGCCCTCGCCGAGGACGAGATCGAGATCGTCGTGCAGGTGAACGGCAAGGTTCGCGATCGGGTCGTCGTCCCGACCGGCGCGGGCGAAGACGTCGTCCGCGAGCGCGCGCTCGCGGCGCCGCGCGTCGTCGAGCAGGTCGGCGACAAGCCGGTCCGGAAGGTGATCGTGGTGCCGGGGCGCCTCGTGAACGTGGTGCTGTGATGGCTCGGAATTCGCGGCGTGGTGCGCGCGGGCTTTGGGCGATCGCTGCCGCGAGCGTCGCGGTGGGCGCGCTCGGCACGCTCGGCGCGTGCGGGTACCACTTCCCCGGTCAGGTCGCCGTGCTGCCGGGCGGCGGCTCGAAGGTCTACGTCGCGCGCTTCGACAACCGGACGCGCAATCCCGGGGTCGAGAACGACGTGCTCGAGGCGATGCAGCTCGAGGTCGCACGGCGCGGGCAGTTCACCCTCGCCCCCAACTCCGACGCGGCCGACCTCGTGCTCGAGGGAACGATCAACTCCATCGAGGTGCGGCCGATCGCGTTCTCGACGAGCGACGAGGCCCTCCAGTTCGAGACCGTGATGACGCTCAGCGTGCAGCTCCGGAACCCGCACACCGGCAAGATCGTGTGGCGCGTCGCCGGCCTGCGCGAGAACGACTCCTACGGCGCGGTATCGCAGACGGTGGTCGCGAGCTCGTCGCAATTCCTCTCGCAGTCGACGCTCAACGCGAACGACCTGAACCAGCTGACCGACGTGCAGCTTTCCGAGTCGCAGCGCCGTGAGGCGCTCGATCGTGTCCTCGAGAACGCGTCGCGGGACGTCTACAACTCGATGGTGGAAGACTTTTGAGTGCGCCCCCGGTCGTGCTGCTGACCGGCGACCCGCTGCTCATCGGCGAGCGTCTCGCCGAGATCCAGGGCGCGACCGTCGGCGCGAGTCCGGCCTTCGGCGCGCTCGACGTCCTCCACGGCGACCGCCTCGACCTCGCGGCGATCGCGACCGCGATCCGGACGATCGCGCCGGGAGGCGCCCGGCTCGTCGTGCTGCGGCAGGCCGACAAGCTCCGCGAGGAGGTCCAGCGCGCGCTCCTTCCGCTCCTCGACGAGGTGCCGCCTGCGACCACCGTCGTCCTCGTCGCGGAAAGCCCCGACATGCGGCGCGCCCTCTTCGCGGGGATCCGAGCGAAGCATGCGATCGAGCGGCGCGAGATCGGCGGCGGCGAGCGCGATCCGGCGGGGACGCGGCGCGAGCTGATGGCGCTCGTCGAGCGCCGCGCGAAGACGCTCGGCCTCTCGCTCACCGGCGAAGCCGTGCAGGCGATCGTCGATTGGGTCGCGAACGACCCGTCGCGGCTCGTCCGCGAGCTCGAGAAGCTCGCGCTCCGCTGGGGCGACGCGCGGATCGGGGCGCGCGAGGCCCTGGACGGCCTCGGGGGCGAGCGCGCGCTCACTGCGTTCGCGCTCGAGGGCGCGATCCGCGACCGCCGGATCGGAAGGGCCGTGGCCGAGCTGCGCGCGCTCCTCCGCCAGGGGGCGCCGGTCGAGCTCGTCGTCGGGCAGCTCGCCGGCGAGCTCCGCTCGCTCCTTCGCGCGCGCGCGCTCCTCGACTCCGGGCTCGACGAGGAAGCCGCGCGCCGCGCCTTCGGCGGCGGGCGCGGGTACTTCGTCGTGCCGCGCGCGAAGAACTATCGCCGGGGCGAGCTCGAGGCGGCGCTCGCCGGCCTGCACCGGGTCGACGTCGCGGCGAAGACGGGGGAGGGCGTTCCCGAGGCGCGCCTCGAGAGCTGGCTGCTCGGGCTCGCGCGCCCGGCCGGGTCGCGCTGACTCAGCCGCTCGCGAGCTTGGCGGCGCTCTTCGCGAGCCGGGAGATCCGCCGGGACGCGTTGTTCCGGTGCAGCACGCCCTTCGCGACCGCCTTGTCGAGGCCGCGCGCGGCGTCGGCGACCGCCTGGCTGGCGCCGGTCGCGTCGCCGCCCTCGATGGCGGTGCGCGCCCGCTTCACCTCCGAGCGGACGCGCGTCCGGACGCGCTGGTTGCGCGCCGCGCGCTTGACGGACTGGCGATGCCTCTTCTCTGCGGACGGGTGGTTGGCCATTCGTTCTCCCGAGATCGACCCACGGGGTTAACGGTCCTTCGTGTCGCCGGCAAGCCGGCGGGTCGCCGCTCCGGCAAGCTGGCGCTTGGCGTCCCGCCAGAGGCGGTCGAGCTCTTCGGCCGACCGGTCCGCGAGCGGCCGGCCGGACGCCCGCGCCGTCTCCTCGGCGCACCGGAAGCGGGCCTCGAAGCGGTCGAGGGCGCGGGCGAGCGCGAGCTCGGGCTCCAGGTCCAGCTTCCGGGCGAGGCTCGCGGCCGCGAAGAAGAGGTCGCCGATCTCCTCCTCGACCGCGGCGCGATCGCCCGCCGCGATCGCGCGCCCGAGCTCGGCGCGCTCCTCGTCCACCTTTGCGAGGACCTCCTCCGGGCCGGGCCAATCGAAGCCGACGCGGCCGGCCTTCTCCCCGAGCCGCTCGGCGCGCTGCAGTGCGGGCAGAGAGCGCGGCACGCCGTCGATCGCCGACGCCGCCGGGCCGCGCTCGCCGGCCTTGATGCGCTCCCAGTTGTGGAGGACGTCGGCCGCGCCCTCGACCCGGACGTCCCCGAACACGTGAGGGTGGCGGCGCTCCATCTTGTCGCAGATCGCACGGCAGACGTCGGCGATGTCGAACGTCCCCGCCTCGCGCGCCATCTCGGCGTGGAACACGACCTGGAGGAGGAGGTCCCCGAGCTCGCCGCAGAGCTCGTGCGCGTCGCCGCGGTCGATCGCCTCCGCCACCTCGTACGCCTCCTCGAGGACGTACTTCCGGATCGACCGGTGGTCCTGCTCGCGGTCCCAAGGGCAGCCGCCGGGAGCGCGCAGGCGCGCCATGATCCCCACCAGCCGGTCGAATTCCTCCATCGCTTGAGCTCCTCGCCGCGTCGCGGCTCGTTGCCGCTCGCAGGGTGGTCCAGTACCTAACCGGCAATGGCCGAGGTGACCATCTACACCACGAGCTACTGCCCGTACTGCCACGCGGCGAAGTCGCTGCTCGCGCGGAAGGGCGTGGCGTTCCAGGAGGTGGACGTCACCCACGATCCCGAGGAGCGGGCCCGCCTCGTGAAGCGGACCGGCGGGCGGCGAACGGTCCCCCAGGTCTTCATCGCCGGGCAATCGATCGGCGGATACGACGAGCTCGCCGCGCTCGAGAGCGGCGGCCAGCTCGACGTCCTGCTCGCGGGCGCGTGAGCGGCTTCTACCGCTTCCTCCAGCCCGCGCTCTTCGCGCTCGACCCCGAGCGCGCCCATCGCGGCGCCGTCGCCGCCGCCGCGCTCGCCGAAGAGGTCCTCGAGAGGATCCCGGCCCGGGACACGGCCGGGCGCTGGCCGCACCTCCGGCAGCGGATCCTCGGGCTCGACTTCCCGAACCCGATCGGGCTCGCCGCGGGCTTCGACAAGAACGGCATCGCGCCCCACCTTTGGCAGGCGCTCGGCTTCGGCTTCGCCGAGCTCGGGACCGTGACCGCTCTCCCGCAGCCGGGGAATCCGTCGCCGCGGCTCTTCCGCCTCGCCGCGGACCGCGCGCTCGTGAATCGCCTCGGCTTCAACAGCGCGGGTGCGGAGGCGGTCGCGGCCGGCCTTCGCCGTCGCCTCGCGCGCCGCCCGGCGATCCCGATCGGCATCAACGTCGGCTGCTCGCGCGCCGCGGTCGGCGACCCGGACGCCGAGCTCGCCGACCTCCGGCGCTCGGTCGCCGCGCTCGCGCCCTTCGCCGACTACCTCGCGATCAACGTGAGCTCGCCGAACACGCCCGGCCTGCGCGACCTGCAGACGCCGGCGCGGCTCGCGCGGCTCGTGGCCGCGGTCCGCGGCGCGCTCGGCGACGCCGGACGCGCCGGCGTCGCGGTGCTCGTGAAGCTCGCGCCCGACCTCGCGGACGACGCCGTCGCGCAGGCGTGCGAGGCGGCGCTCGCGGCCGGCGCTTCGGGATTCATCGCGGGCAACACCACGCTGTCGCGAGCCGGCTGCACGAGCCCGGCCGCGAGCGAGGCGGGCGGTCTTTCCGGCGCGCCACTCCGCGCGCGCGCGAGCGCGCTCGTCGCGCTCGTGCGCCGGACGAGCGGACCCGACGTTCCGATCATCGGCGTCGGCGGCGTCTTCACGCCCGAAGACGTGCGCGAGAAGCTCGCGGCCGGCGCGAACCTCGTCGCCCTCTACACCGCCCTGGTCTACGAGGGGCCGCTCCTGGCGGCCGACCTCGCGGACGCGCTCGAGCGCGAGCTGGCAGCGCGCGGCGAGACGCTCTCGGTCACGGCGATCGCGAGCGCGGGCGAGCCGGCCGGCGCGCGCTAGCGCGTCGGCCGGCTTCGGCGCGCGCTACGACCCGCGGCGCACCGACGGGATGTCGGCGAGGCGGCTCTTGAGATCGCGGAGAGCGTTGCGCGCGGGGAGCCGGCTCGCACGCGCCGCTCCGTCGCCGTCGTCCGGGTCGGCGAAGCCTTCGCCCGAGCTCGCGCCCCCGCCGACCGCGATCTCGTGTCGGCGATCGAGGTGGATCGCGAAGTCGACGACCGAGGCGCCCGTCGCGAGCCCGTCCGCCTGATCCCGAACGCGGGCCCTCTGCAGGATCTCGCGCGTGTCGCGCGCGATCCGGTGGAGCGTCACCACCGCGTACGAGCCGACGGCGATCGTGCAGACGAGGACCGCGACGATCGCGGTATCGAGGGACATGGCAGCGCGTTCCTTGCACCCGTCCGTCGCGATGTCTAGTGTCGAGCGCCGCGCGAGAAGGCCAGCGCAAGGCGCGGAGAACGCAAGCCGCATGAGCTCGCCACCATCGGACGGGGACGACCGGCCAGCGCGGGCGCGGCCGCGAGGCCGGGGCGGCAGCGCGCGCCGTCCGCGAATCGGCCCGGACGCGTATCCGCTCGCACGGTCGCAACGTCCACGCACGGCGCGCGGACGTCGCGCCTTGCGCGTCTCGGCCGCCGCGCTGCTCCTCGCCGTCGCGCTGCCGGCGCTCACGTGGGCCCAGCCGCGACGGACCCCGCGTCCGTCGCCGACGCCCGATCCGGCGCTCGCGCAGCTCGATGCGCTCGCCGCCGACCTCCGCACCACGCGCGAGGACATCGCCGCGCTCCGCGCGGACGTCGGCGCGCTCGCCGCCCGCCTCGACGCCCTCGCGACGACCGCCGGCGCCATCAAGGGCATCGACGAGCCCATGCGCGAGGAGGTGCGCGGCCTCTACGTGGAGTCGAGCAACGTGCGTGCCGAGATCGCGCGCCTCGAGGAGACCTACACCGCGAACACCGAGGCGCTCGCGAAGAGCCGCTACGTGCTCACGCTGCTCCTGGTGGCGACCGCGGTGCTGCAGCTCGTCGTGCTGGCGGTGGTCCTACGATCCCGCTGACGGAGGGAGGTCGACGCCCAGCAGCTCGAGATAGCGCATGCCGGTGATGAGGTTCCCGATGATCGTGACCTCGGTGCCCGGCGGCGCGTCCTCGAGCGGCTTGATGAAAGCCGGCTCGCCGACCGCCCGGATCTGCGGCTGCCCCGGTCCCATCGGAAGCAGCACGCCGACGCCGTCCTCCGGCACGCCGGAGATGCGCTCGGCCGACACGACGCTGAACGGGATCGTCTTGTCGCCGACGAGGAGCGACGTCTGCATGATGTGCCCCGGCGCGCGATCCGCGCCGAGCACCCCTCGCAGGCGCACGAGGTTGATCCCGAACCCCGGCCCCGCCCCGATGCCGGCGCGCGCCGCCGGCGGATCGAGGGCCGCGAGGACGGCCAGGAGCCCGGCGGCGGCCGACAACGCGAGCGCGCGGCTCTTCATTGCGCCCATGGCGTCGAATACCGCCGCACGGAACGTGAGACAATGCTCGCGCGCGCGCGCGGTGCCGAATCGAGGCGCATGATCACCGTCGTCGTCCCGGTGCTCGACGAGGCGGACGAGATCGCGGCGACGCTCGCCTCGGCGCGCGATCCCGAGGTCGGCGAGGTCGTCGTCGTCGATGGGGGAAGCCGCGACGCGACGGTCGCGATCGCCCGCTCGCTCGGCCACCGCGTGCTCGACTGCCCGCCCGGGCGCGCCGCGCAGATGAACGCCGGGGCCGCAGTCGCGACCGGCGACGTTCTCCTCTTCCTGCACGCCGACACGCGGCTCCCGGCCGGTTTCGGCGGGCTCGTCCGCGAGGCGCTCGCGCGCGGCGCCGTCGCCGGACGTTTCGACGTGGCGCTGCGCGGGCGGAGGCGCGCGCTCGCGATGGTGGCCGCGTTCATGAACCTCCGCTCGCGTCTCACCCGCATCGCGACCGGCGACCAGGCGATGTTCGTCCGGCGGGACGTGTTCGAACGGCTCGGCGGCTTCCGTCCGATCCCGCTCATGGAGGACGTCGACCTGAGCCGGCGACTCCGAGCGGCCGGTCGCTACGCGGCGCTGCGCGCGAAGGTCAGCACCTCCGGCCGGCGCTGGGAGACGTACGGCGTGCTGCGGACGATCGTCCTCATGTGGCGCCTTCGCCTGGCGTTCTGGTGGGGCGTTCCGGCGGAGCGGCTGGCCGCGCTCTACCCGCGGCACGGCTCCGACGACACGCGCGTCCGCAAGTGACGCCGCGCCCGCTCCCGGATGCCGCCGACCGACCCGTCAGCGCAGCGGACGGCGCTCGCGCGGAACGCGCATGTCGGGCGGCTCGTGCAGGTCGTCCAGGGCGCCCGCGAGGTCCGCGTCCGACGCCCCGAGGTCGTCCGATTTCAGGCGGACGTCCTCCGCTTGCGGCTTCCCGTTGCGGGCGTTCGTCGCGGCCGCGAACGTGACGGGCGTGCCGGGCTTGAGGGCGCCGGCGAGCTCGGGCGCGACGTGGCTCACGTGGAAGAAGATCGTCTGGTCGGTCGCGCTTCCGGCCGGGCGGTACGCGATGAAGCCGAAGCCGCGGCCGGGGAAGTACGTGTTCACGACCCCGCGCTCGCGCGACGGCGCCTCGGCGAGCGAGCGCGCGACGTCGTCGGGCAGGGGAGCGTCGGCGATCGCGACCATGCGCGAGGCGCGCGAGTTCTCGTCCGCTTCGGCGCCCGCGAGGAGCGCCAGGGCCTCGGCGTCCTCGGCGTCGTGCGCGAGCGCCGTTGCCAGGTGCTTGCGCGCGGCCTCGATTTCGCCGTGCGCGAGCAGGATCTCCGCCATCTTGCGCTCGACCACGCACGCGAGCGTCGAGTGCGGCGGAACGCGTCCGGCGGCCAGGCGCTCGAGGATCGCGAGGGCGCTCCGCGGCCGGGACAGGCGGCGGTGCAGCTCGGCGATCTCGAGGCGGATCTGCACCTCGCCCTGGGGGTGGCGCTCGAGCGCCCCGGCGAGGCTCGACGCGGCGTCCGCCCAGCGCTCGTGCGCGATGTAGAAGCGCGCGAGGCTGATGAGGGCGACGGAGCCCTTCGGAAGCTCGATCGCGCGCCGGAGCGCGTCCTCCGCGTCGTGCAGCCGGTTCGCGAGCGCATACGCGAGCCCGAGCCGCTCCCAGATGACCGGCGAGCGGCCGTCGCGCCCGCGCGCCTCCTCGAGGCAGGCGATCGCGGCGTCGGCATTGCCGTCGCGCAGATGCGTGGCGCCGTAGCTCGCGAGCCGGTGCTCCGGCTTGATGACGATCTCCGGCCGGGTGTCGAGCTGCGCGCACCGGTCGAGGGCCTCGCGCGCGCGCTGCGTGTCACCGACCTCCCGCAAGCTCCGCGCGAGGTGGAACAGGACCTGCGCCTGGATGCCGCGGCTCCTCTCCCGCTGCTCGGGGCTGGCGGCGTCGTAGGACTCGGTCGCGGCGACGAGTGCGGCAACCGCGGCCCGCGGGCGGTGGAGCCGCTCCAGGCAGTACCCCTTCCGGAAGAGGCAGAGGTGGTAGGTGGGAAAGGTCTCGAGCGCCTTGTCGTACCAGGTGATCGCGCGGCCCCAGCGCTTCTTCCGCTGGTAGTACCACCCGATCTGCGCGAGGTAGAGCGCCGCCCGCCGCTCGTTGAGCTCGGCGCAGCGCAGGAAGTACTGCTCGACCTTCGCGGGATTGCCCGCGAGCGAGTAGGCGCGCGCGACCTCGTGGACCAGCTCGAGGTCGTTCCACGCGGCGCCCTTTTCGCGGTCGATATTGCCGTAGCGGGCGACGAGATCGTGGACGTCGCCGCGCTCACGGAGGCTGCGGGCTTCGCGACGGGCCTCGTCCGGAGGCGGTGCCGGCTTCATCGTGAGCCTCCGCGGCGAGCCCACCTCGCAACACCGGTGCGCATGAAGAATCCGTCCCCCTTGCCGAACCGCCCCCCCGACGTCAAACTAGTTTGACGCTACCCCCGACCAGCGGATCACGGCAAGGGTCGTTCCTCAGCGAAAAATTGCCCGGCGCGCGCGAGCGTCCAGACCGCGACGCTGCGGGCGCCGGCCGCGAGCAAGGCGCCGGCGCATTCGTCGGCCGTCGCCCCGGTCGTCAGCACGTCGTCCACGAGCACGAGGGCGAGACCCGCAACCGGCGCGCGCCGGCCGACGGCGAATCGACCCGCGACGTTCTCGCGGCGCGCGCCGCGGCCGAGCGCCGTCTGGCTTTCCTCGAACGCCCTGCGCCGGAGGCCGTGCACGACCGTGCTTCGGCGGGCCCGCGCCGCAGCGTACGCCAGGACCGCGGCCTGGTTGAAGCCGCGCGCCGCGAGACGCGCGCGCTCGAGAGGCACCGGAACGACGGCGTCGAAGGCGCCGTCCCGGAGGGCGCACCAGGCGCCGAACGTCCGCGCGAGCGCGCGACCGACGGCCAGGTCACCGTCGTACTTCCAGCGGGCGACGGCGCGCCGGACCGCGCAGTCCGGGTCCTCGGTGCGGTACGCGAGGCACGCGGCCACCGACGAGAATGCCGGCGGCGCCGCGCGGCAACGCTTGCAGACCCGGGACGCGGAGGGCTCGGCGCAGCGCGGGCAGCCCGGACGCGCGGCCTCGAGCCGGCTCTCGCACGCGCCGCAGAGCCCGTTCGCACGCGCCCGGCGGAGCTCCCGCCGGCAGAGCGCGCAGGTGGGCGGGTAGAGGACCGACAGCAAAACCTCTAACATGGGCTCGTCCTCGCGTGGCTGGCTGGTGGCCTGTTCTCCTTCGGGCAGGGGCCCACGTCGCGCCAGGGCAGCGGCGACATCTTCGCCGCCGCGTGCGGAGACGAGGGGCGGGGGATCGAGATGATGCGCTTCTTGCTCGGGGTCGCGATCGGCGGGGTGGCGACGTATTGGTATCTGACGGGCCAGATCCCGTGGCGCGACGAGGTGCTCGCCTGGTTCTCGCGGACGGCGTCCTCGTACACGTCGCAGAACCGCCGATCGGAGGCCGATCGCATCGTGAACGAAACCGGACCGGCGCGCGCGCCGAGGTGAACGGATGGCACTTCCGATCGTGGACCGATTGAAGAGCGAGCTCGCGGAGGTGCAGCGCGAGCTGCAGCACGACCTCCCGGCGCGCCTCGAGGAGGCGCGCGCGCACGGCGACCTGCGCGAGAACGCCGAGTACGAGGCGGCGAAACACCGCCAGGGGATGCTGCGGGCGCGCGTCGCACAGCTCCAGACGCGCATCCGCGAGCTGTCCGTGTACACCATCGCGCAGATCCCGCGCGATCGCGTCTCCTACGGGAGCCGGGTCACGGTCGAGGACGTCGACTCCGGCGACATGGTCGAGTACCGGCTCGTCTTCCCCGAGGAGGTCGACGCGGGCTCCGGGCTGATCTCGATCAGCTCGCCGATCGGACAGGGCCTCATGAACAAGGCCGAGGGCGACGAGGTCGTGGTGCAGACGCCGTCGGGCCGGAAGACCTACCAGATCGTCGGCGTCGTCACCCTGCACGAGCAAGCGGGGTCGGGCGAAGCGCGCGGAACCTGACGCTCGCAGACGAGTGGAGCCGCAGGCCGCGGGCACTCGGAGACCGATGGGCCCAGCGAAGAACCTGCCCGAGATGTTCCGCGCGCGCGCCGCCCGCTATGGCGCGCGGACGCGCTACCGCGCCTTCCAGGGCGGCGCGTGGCAGGACGTCAGCTGGCATGCGATGGCGGCGAGCGTCGACGAGATAGCCGCCGGCCTGATCGCGCTCGGGCTCGAGCCCGGCGAGCGCGCCGCCATCTTCGCCGCGACGAGCCCCCGGTGGGTCGAGATCGACCTCGCGATCCAGTCGGCCGGCGGCGTCACGGTCCCGGTTTATTCGTCGAACGTCGCGAACGAGGCCGGCTTCATCCTGCTCGATTCCGGCGCCCGGGTCGTCTTCGTCGACGGCCCGGCGACGCTCGCCAAGGTGCGCGACACGGTCGCCGCCGGTGTCACGCTCGACGACGGCAGCGTCGTCCCGGTCGCGCTCGATCGCATCGTCGCGATCGACGGCGCCGCGAACGGAACGGGCGACGTGCTGCCGCTCGCGGAGCTCCGGCGACTCGGGCGCGAGCGCGGCGCCGACGACGTCGCGCGGCGCGTGCAAGCGATCGAGGGCGGGCAGGTCGCGACGATCGTGTACACGTCGGGGACGACCGGGTCGCCGAAGGGCGTCGTCCAGACGCACCAGAACCACCTCGCGATGCTCGAGAGCTGCGCCCAGCTCGACCTCCTGCGCGAAGGGGACGTCGACTTCTTCTTCCTGCCGCTCGCGCACTCGTTCGCGCGCTTCGTCTCCTACTTCGGGATCCACGGGGGCAGCGTGACGGCGTTCGCGCGCAGCATCGACACGCTCGCGGAGGACATCCGGGCGACGCAGCCGACGGTCATCCCCGCGGTTCCGCGCATCTACGAGAAGATCCGCAGCCGCATCGAAGCGACCGCGCAGGCGGGCGGAGCGCTCCGCCGCGCGCTCTTCGACTGGGCCGTCAGCGTCGGCCGCCGGCGGAGCGCGCATCTGCAGGCGAAGGAGCCGGTGCCGGGCCCGCTCGCGCTGCAGTACGCGATCGCGGATCGCCTCGTCTTCCGGCGGATCCGCGAGCTCATGGGCGGTCGCGTCCGCCTCATGATCTCGGGCGCCGCTCCGCTCGCGCGCGAGGTCATGGAGTTCTTCCACGCGGCGGGCCTCCTCATCCTCGAGGGCTACGGGCTGACCGAGACGACGCCCGCGCTCACGATCAATCGACCGAACGAGTTCAAGTTCGGGACGGTCGGGAAGCCGGTCCCCGGCGTCGAGATCCGCCTCGCGGCCGACGGCGAGATCCTGGCACGCGGCGCGAACGTCGCGCAGGGCTACCACCGGCGCCCCGCGGAGACGGCGGAGGCATGGGACGCCGACGGGTGGTTCCATACCGGCGACATCGGCGACGTCGACGCGCAGGGCTTCCTCCGCATCACCGACCGCAAGAAGGACTTGATCAAGACCTCGGGCGGGAAGTACGTCGCGCCGCAGAAGATCGAGAACATGCTGAAGCTCCAGCCCCACGTGAGCCAGGCGGTGGTCATCGGCGACCGGCGGAAGTACTGCGTCGCTCTGGTCGCGCTGAACCCGGACCGGCTCGAAGAGCTCGCCGCGCGCCTCGGCATCCCGCCCGACCCGGCGGCGATGGCGAAGGACGAGCGCGTCGCCCGGGCGATCGCGCCGGAGATCGAGGCGGTGAACGCCAAGCTCGCCTCGTTCGAGACCGTCAAGGCATTCCGGATCCTGCCGCGCGAGCTGTCGGAGGCCGCCGGCGAGCTCACGCCCTCGCTCAAGGTGAAGCGAAAGGTCGTGGGGGAGCGTTACGCGCACCTCATCGAGGACATGTACCGCTGAATTTCCCTTCATTTTCTGCGACGTTGCGGCGCGGCCCGGACCGTGCTAACTGCATGCAACCTCGGCCGTCCAAAAAAGCGGGCCCCAGCCCGCTTTTTTGTTTCGGGGACCAGGAAGCGGTCGGGGAATCCACGAGAGAGCGATAAGGACGAAGGCAAAGCACGAGCGCATGTCGAGGAATGCGGTCCCAGAGGCGGTCTCCACGCTGGTCGAGCCGGTCGCCCGCGAGCATGGGCTCGAGCTGATCGACGTGGAATTCAGGCCGCAGGGACGGCGCTCGGTGCTCCGTCTGGTCCTCGATCGCGACGGCGGCGTGGGGCTCGACGAGCTCTCGCTCGTGAGCCGGGAAGTGAGCGACCTGCTCGACGTGCACGACGTCGTGCCGTGCGCCTACGTCCTCGAGTGCTCGTCGCCCGGGATCAACCGCCCACTCCGCAAGGCCGAGGACTTCGCGCGCTTCGTCGGGAAGGCGGTCCGGATCCGGACGCACGCCTCGATCGCGGGCTCGCGCAACTTCTCCGGGCGGCTCGCGGCCAGCTCGGACGACGCGATCGAGATCGAGGACGCGTCGCACGGCCGCGTCACCGTTCCGCTCGCGGAAATCGAGCGCGCCAACTACCAGCACGACTTCGCCGAGGAGTTCCGAGCCAGGCGGTCCTGAGGGTCGCGACGGAGGGTTCCGGCATGGATCAACTTCAGCTTCAGCTGAGCCGCGTGATCGAGCAGGTCAGCAAGGAAAAGCAGATCGACCGCCAGGTCATCATCGAGGCCATCGAGAGCGCGATGGTGCAGGCGGCGCGCCGCCACTTCGGGCTCAACCGCATGATCGAGGCGAAGTACAACCTCGAGATCGGCGAGATCGAGCTCTTCGAGATCAAGAAGGTCGTCGACCAGGTCACGGACCCCGAGAACGAGGTCACGCTCGAGGACGCGCGCAAGAACTACGACGAGGAGGCCGACGTCGGAGACGAGCTGCTCGCCAAGCTGCCGCGCGAGGTGTTCGGCCGCATCGCGGCACAGACCGCGAAGCAGAACATCATCCAGAAGGTCCGCGACGCCGAGCGCGAGCTGATCTACAACGAGTTCAAGGACCGGAAGGGCGAGATCTTCTCGGGCATCGTGCAGCGCTTCGAGAAGAAGAACATCATCGTGAACCTCGGCCGCACCGACGCGATCCTGCCCGAGAAGGAGCAGATCCCGCGCGAGCGCTACCGCCAGGGCGATCGCATCCGCGCGTACATCTACGACGTCGACCTGACCGCGAAGGGTCCGCAGATCGTCCTCTCGCGGACGCACCCGAACCTCCTGATCGAGCTCTTCCGTCAGGAGGTGCCGGAGATCTACGAGGGCATCGTCGAGGTGAAGGCGGCCGTGCGCGAGCCGGGCGGCCGCGCGAAGATCGCCGTCGTGTCGCACGACCGCGACGTCGACCCGGTCGGGGCCTGCGTCGGCATGCGCGGGACGCGCGTGCAGGCGGTCGTGCAGGAGCTCCGCGGGGAGAAGATCGACATCATCCACTACACGCCCGACCCGGCGGAGTTCGTCTGCCGCGCGCTCGCGCCCGCGAAGGTCTCGAAGATCATCATGGACGAGGCCGACCACTCGATGGAGGTCATCGTCCCCGACGACCAGCTCTCGCTCGCGATCGGGAAGAAGGGTCAGAACGTGACCCTGGCGTCGCGGCTGACCGGCTGGAAGCTCGACATCCGCGGCGAGGCGGAGGCCGACGAGGAGGCGCGCAACTCGCGCGCGTCGCTCATGGGCATCCCCGGCATGAGCGACGTGACGGCGGAGATCCTCCTGCAGAACAACTTCAAGTCGGCAGAGGACCTCGCTGGGGCGGAGCTCGAGACCGTCGCGGAGATCGAGGGGATCGGACCGGAGCGCGCGGTCGGGATCCTCGAGTCGGCGCGCGATCACGTGCGCGACAAACAGGCACGCGCCGAGGAAGCGGCGCGGCTCGCGGCCGAGGAAGCGGCGCGCGCCGCGGAGGAAGCGGCACGCGCCGCGGAGGAGATGCCGGCCGCGGAGGTCGCGGAGGGCGTCGAGCCCGCGCCGACCGACGACCTCGCGCTCGCCGACGAGGGCGAGTCGGCTGCGGGCGAGCCGTCCTCGGATGGTGCCCGGGCCGGGGAGGACCCGAAATCCGCATGACGTCGTCGCGCCCGAGCTCGGATCCCGCGCGGGGAGTGGGGCCCCGATTGCCTTGGCCAGACGGGGCGGGGGGAGCGATTCCCTCGTGCGACAACCGCGCCGGACGCCCGCACGTCCCGGAGCGGACGTGCGCCGGCTGCGGCGTGCGCGCACCGCAGGCCGAGCTGCGTCGGCTCGCGGTCGCCGCGGGCGGTCAAGCGCTGGAGTGGCGCGCACGCGGTGGGCGCGGTACCTACCTGCACGACTCGCCGGACTGCCGGCGGCGCTTCCTCTCGGGGAAGCGACGCCTCCCCGGATTGCGCGCCTCGATCGGCCGCGAGGCACGTCAGGCGTTGATCGACGCAACAGATGGCACGCGCTAGGGTTGTTCCGGAGAAGGACGCGGACGGTATGTCGAAGCGGATCTCGGAAGTGGCGAAGGAGTGGGGGGTCAATGCCAAGGACCTCCTCGCCAAGCTCGAGCAAGTCGGGATCAAGGGAAAGCGCGCCCAGAGCGGCTTGACGGACGACGAGCTCGGGCGCCTGCGCGTCGAGATGGGCTTCGCCCCGCAGGCGACCGTTTCGGTCGGCAGCGAGCGGGTCGTCGGCGAGCGCCTCGTGACCGAGCGTGAGGCCGGCGGGAACGTCACCGCGCGCGAGCAGATCGTCGAGGCGCGCGTCCGCCCGAACGTCATCCGCCGTCGCACCCAGCGGGTCGAGGTCGTCAAGCAAGAGGACACCGCCACGCGCGGTGGCGCGTTCGTCGACGACGGCAGCGTCGTCGACATCCCGGACTTCGCGGCCGGCGAGGAATCGAGCGCGGCGGATTTCGGCGCCGACCTGATCGGGATCGAGCCCAGCTTCGATCGCCAGGGCGGCGGCGGGTTCTCCGACTTCGTCCCGTCCGGCGACGGCGACGGTGCGCTCGCGGCGGACGCGGCCGACGGCGCGGCCGTCGAGGTGGACGTCGAGCCGCCGCCGTCTCCGCCTGCCGCCGAGGCGCGCGCCCGCGAGCGCGAGGACGAAGCGCCGGCGGTCCGCGAGCGTCCGGCTCCGCGCGCCGCCGCCCCCGCGGCGGCTCCGGCCGAGCCGGCGGTCACGACGGCCACGCGCACGACCGCGCTCCCGCGCGCCGCCGCGACCGCACCGGTCCTCGACGACGGCATGCGGCGCGTGCAGGTCGTCGGCAAGATCAACCTGAAGAAGCCGGAGCCGCCCGCGCGTCCGCGAGCGGCCGCCGGCGCCGCCCCAGCCGGTGCGCCCGGCGTCGCCCCCGCGCCCGGAGCGCCGCCGTCCGAGGGCACCGACGCGGATCGCCGCAAGAAGGGCAAGCGCGTCATCCGGAAGCCCGGCCAGTTCGATCCCTTCGGCAGCGACCGGGCGAGCCGGATGGGCCGGAAGCCGCTCAAGAAGCGCGCCGCCCCCGGGAAGGAGCAGAAGCGCACCGAGATCACGACGCCGTCGGCCCGGAAGCGCATCGTCCGCATCAGCGAGGTGATCACGGTCGGCGACCTCGCGCGCGAGATGGGCCTCAAGGCGGGCGAGGTCATCAAGAAGCTGATGGACCTCGGCGTCATGGCGACGATGAACCACGTGCTCGACTTCGACCACGCGGCGCTCGTCGCATCGGAATTCGACTACACGGTCGAGAACGTCGCGTTCGACGCCGAGAAGGAGATCGAGGGCGCGGCCGCCGAGGAAACCCGAGGCGAAGCCGTCGTCCGCGACCCGGTCGTCACCGTGATGGGCCACGTCGACCACGGGAAGACGTCGCTTCTCGACGCGATCCGCGCGACCCACGTCGCCGAGGGCGAGGCGGGCGGCATCACGCAGCACATCGGCGCCTACACCGTCGACGTGCGGGACCGCCGCATCACCTTCCTCGACACGCCCGGCCACGAGGCGTTCACCGCGATGCGCGCGCGCGGCGCGAAGCTGACGGACCTGGTCGTGCTGGTCGTCGCCGCCGACGACGGCGTGATGCCGCAGACCGCCGAGGCGATCAACCATTCGCGCGCGGCCGAGGTCCCGATCATCGTCGCGATGAACAAGATCGACAAGCCGGAGGCCGACATCGAGCGCACCAAGCAGTCGCTCGCCGACCACGGCCTCGTGCCCGAGGACTGGGGCGGCGACACGATCTTCGCCCCCGTGTCCGCGAAGACGCACGAGGGCATCGATCACCTGCTCGACATGATCCTCCTGCAGTCGGACGTGCTCGAGCTGCGGGCGCATCCCGAGACGCGCGCCCGCGGCACGATCGTCGAGGCCAAGCTCGACCGCGGCCGCGGCCCGGTCGCGACCGTCCTCATCCAGGACGGCACGCTCAAGAGCGGCGATCCGTACGTCGTCGGGCTCCAGTACGGCCGCGTGCGGGCGATGCTCGACTCGCAGGGCCGGAAGGTCGACGAGGCGGGACCGTCGACGCCGGTCGAGATCCTGGGCCTCTCCGGCGTGCCGGACGCGGGCGATCAGTTCGCGGCCGTCGCCGACGAGGCGACGGCGCGGCAAGTCGCCGAGCACCGGCGCGAGAAGCAGCGCCAGACCGAGCTGTCGAAGCCCAGCAAGATCTCGCTCGACGACCTCTACAAGCAGCTCGAGAAGGGCAGCGTGAAGGAGCTCCGCGTCGTCCTCAAGACCGACGTCCAGGGCTCGATCGACGCCCTTCGCGACGCGCTGTCGCGGCTCTCGAACGACGAGGTGCAGCTCACCGTCCTGCACGCGTCGGTCGGCGGCGTGACCGAGTCCGACGTGCTGCTCGCGTCGGCCTCGAACGCGATCATCATCGGGTTCAACGTCCGGCCGGAGGCGAAGGCCGCCGCCCTCGCCGAGCGCGAAGGCGTCGACATCCGGCTGTACACGATCATCTACGACGCCATCAATCAGGTGCGCGAGGCGCTCGAGGGCATGCTGTCGCCGACGATCCGCGAGCGGACCGTCGGTCGCGCCGAGGTGCGGCAGGTGTTCGGTATCAGCGGCGCGGGGGTGATCGCCGGCTCGTCGGTGACCGACGGGAAGATCCAGCGCGGAGCGCTGGCGCGACTCCTGCGCGACCACGCGGTCATCCACACCGGGAAGATCGGCAGCCTCCGGCGCTTCAAGGACGACGTACGCGAGGTCGCCGCCGGCTACGAATGCGGCATCGGGCTCGAGTCGTTCAGCGACGTGAAGCCGGGCGACGTGATCGAGGTGTACGAGGTCGAGGAGGTCGCGCGCCGGATCACGCCGCAGCCGGGCGCGCGCGGCGGCGGCCAGTTCGCCGAGCGCTACGCGTAGGAGCCTCCTCCTCCGGTAGCGCAGCGCCGACTTCGATCGTGGGCCGTTCCAGGGATTCCGGGCCGGGTGCGGGCCGGCGCGACACGCGCTCGCGCACGCACGCCGGAGATGCGGGCCGGCGCCCCGAGCGCGTCGCGCACGAGATCCAGCGCGTGCTGTCCGATCTCCTCCTCCGGCGAAGCCGCGACCCGCGGCTCGAGCACGTCGCGATCACGCGCGTCCGCCTGACCGCCGACCTCCGGCTCGCGCGTGTCTTCTTCACCCTGCTCGACGATCGCGCCGACCGCGCCGAGGCGGAGCGCGGCCTCGAGCACGCGATCCCGTTCCTGCGGCGCGGGGTCGCCGACGCCGTCGCGCTCCGCTACGTGCCGGATCTCGCGTTCTCCTACGACGCCGCGCTGGTCGACGCGCGCCGGGTCGACTCGCTGCTGCGCGAGGCGCGCGCGGCGGACGACCGCGCGCACGGCACGCCGGAGGGCGAGGCCGACCCGGCGGCGCGAGAACGGGCGGCCGGCGACGCGCAGCGTACCGCGCGCGACGACGCGCACGGCACCGCCGCCGCGGGCGACGACGCGGGTCCCGGCCCGCCGGGTGGCCGTTCGACGAAGGGCCCGGCGTGAGCGACGGCATCCTGCTCGTCGACAAGCCTCCCGGCCCGACCTCCGCCGACGTCGTCCGCGCGATCAAGCGGCGCTTCCGTGAGCCGGCGATCGGCCACCTCGGAACGCTCGACCCGATGGCGACCGGTCTCCTCCCGCTCTGCCTCGGCGCCGGGACGAAGATCGCGCAGTTCCTCGCGGCGGCGCGGAAGTCCTACGAAGGGTCCATCCTCCTCGGCCGGGCGACCGACACGCTCGACGTGACGGGCCATGTCGTCGCGCAGGCGCCGGTCCCGGAGATCGACGCGGCGACGCTCGAGCGGGTCGCGCGGTCGTTCGTCGGACCGCTCCTCCAGCAGCCGCCGATGTACTCCGCGGTGAAGGTCGGCGGGCGCGAGCTCTACAAGCTCGCGCGCGCGGGCGTCGACGTCGAGCGAACGCCGCGGCAGGTCGAGATCCACGCTTTGGCGCTCGCGCCCGACCCCGAGGACCGCGCCCGCGTGCGGTTCACGGTGGATTGCAGCAAGGGAACGTACGTCCGGGTTCTCGCCGAGGACGTCGGGCGGGCGCTCGGGACGGTCGCCACGCTGGCGAGCCTCCGGCGGACGGCGTTCGGGGGCCTGTCCGTCGCCGACGCGCACCCGCTCGACGATCTCCTGGCGCTCCCCGAGGGGGCGCCGCTTCCGGTCGTCGGGGTCCGGGCGGCGCTCCGCCCGGCGCGCGAGATCGCGGTCGAGCGGGACCTCGCGTTCGCCATCGCGAGCGGCCAGCGCGCGGCGCTTTGCCGCCTGCCGGCCCCGGGGCCCGCGGACGAGATCGCGGCGGTCATCGCGCCCGGGGGGGCCGTTCTCGCCGTGGTCGCGGCCGAGGGGCCGGGCTGGGCCCTGCGGCGTGTCCTGATGCCGGAAGCGACCCAGCTTTACAGGGGGTAGGGGGACTGTTACCCCGACAGCCAACGAAAGGATGGAGGAAAGACAGTGGCGTTAGCCTCGGCGCGCAAACAGGAAGTCATCGACGGCTTCCGGCTCCACGGGACGGACACGGGTTCTTCGGAAGTGCAGATCGCGCTCTTGAGTGAACGGATCACCGGTTTGACCGAGCACTTCAAGACGCACGTGAAGGACCATCATTCCGAGCGGGGCCTGATCAAGCTCGTCGGTCAACGACGACGCCTTCTCGACTACCTGAGGAGAGAGGACCCGGCGCGTTACAAGCAGGTCATCGACCGGCTTGGCCTGCGCAAGTAGGTCCCTCCACTGGCAACCTTCCCATGGGTCGCGCTCCCGGAGATGGACGCGCGACGGGAGACGTGTATGCAGCCTAAGGTAGTCACGGCCCAGGTGGCCGGACGGCCGATCTCGATCGAGGTCGGCAAGCTCGCAAAGCAGGCGGGCGGATCGGCGCTCGTGCGCGCCGGGGACAGCGTCGTCCTGGTGACGGCGACGGCGGCGCCGACGGCGCGCGAGCAGGTCGATTTCCTGCCGCTCACCGTCGACTATCAGGAGAAGACGTTCGCCGCCGGCAAGATCCCGGGCGGCTTCTTCAAGCGCGAGGGAAAGCCGTCGGAGAAGGAGGTCCTCACCTCCCGCCTCATCGACCGGCCGGTGCGCCCGCTCATCCCGAAGGGATGGCACTACGAGACGCAGATCGTCGCGACGGTCCTGTCGGCGGAGAAGGACAACGACCCCGACATGCTCGCGCTCTGCGGCGCGTCGGCGGCGCTCATGGTCTCGGACGTCCCGTTCGCGGGGCCGATCGCCGGCATCCGCATCGGCCGGGTCGACGGCAAGTTCGTCCCGAACCCGACCGCCGAGCAGATCGAGACCTCCGACATCAACCTGATCGTCGCGGGCAGCCGAGATGCGATCGTCATGGTCGAGGGCGGCGCGAGGATGGTCGCCGACGACGTGATGCTGGAGGCCCTGTTCGCGGCGCACGCCGCGCTCCAGCCGATCCTCGACGCCCAGGAGGAGCTCCAGAAGGCGGTCGGGAGGCCGAAGCGCGCCGTGCCGCCGGTCGAGGAGAACGCGGCGCTCGCGAGCCGCGTCCGCACCGTGGCCGTACCGCTCCTGCGCGCGGCCCTCGAAACGCCCGCGAAGCACGAGCGCGCGGCCAAGTTCGACGAGGCCAAGGCGAAGACGGTCGAGACCCTCGCCGCCGAGTTCCCCGGCCTCGAGAAGGACATCGCGAGCGAGTTCTCGCACCTCAAGTACGAGGCCGTCCGGCAGATGATCGTGCGCGACAAGAAGCGCCTCGACGGCCGCGGCCTCGCCGACGTGCGACCGATCAGCTGCGACGTCGGCCTCCTGCCGCGCGTTCACGGCTCGGCCGTGTTCACGCGCGGAGAGACCCAGGCGCTGGTCGCGACGACGCTCGGCACGTCGGGGGATCAGCAGCGCATCGACGCGCTCCTCGGCGAGTCGTTCAAGCGTTTCATGCTGCACTACAACTTCCCGCCGTACAGCGTCGGTGAGGTGAAGTTCCTGCGCGGGCCCGGCCGGCGCGAGATCGGCCACGGCGCCCTCGCGGAGCGCGCGATCACGCCCGTCCTCCCGAGCGAGGAGGAGTTCCCGTACACGATCCGGATCGTGTCGGAGGTCCTCGAGTCGAACGGCTCGTCGTCGATGGCGACGGTCTGCGGCTCGACGCTCTCGCTGCTCGACGCCGGCGTCAAGGTGAAGTCGCCGGTCGCGGGCATCGCGATGGGCCTCATCAAGGACGGCGAGCACATCGCCGTCCTCTCCGACATCCTGGGCGACGAGGACCATCTCGGCGACATGGACTTCAAGGTCGCCGGCACGTCGGAAGGCGTGACCGCGCTCCAGATGGACATCAAGATCGGCGGCGTCACGCGCGAGGTCATGCACGCGGCGCTCGAGCAGGCGCGCGCCGGCCGCCTCCACATCCTGGGCGAGATGGCGAAGGCGCTTCCGGGCCCACGTCAGGAGATGTCGCCCTACGCGCCCCGCATCACCACGATCAAGATCCGCACGGACAAGATCCGCGACGTCATCGGCCCCGGCGGCAAGGTCATCCGCGCGCTCGTCGAGGAGACCGGCTGCACGATCGACATCGAGGACGACGGCACCGTTCAGATCGCCTCGAGCGACGGCGCCGCGATGCAGAAGGCGATCGACCGGATCCTGGGGATCACGGCCGAGGCCGAGGTCGGGAAGATCTACGAGGGCAAGGTGCGGAAGATCGTCGACTTCGGCGCCTTCGTGGAGATCATGCCCGGCACCGACGGGCTCCTCCACATCTCGCAGATCTCGCGCGAGCGCATCAAGAGCGTGAGCGACGTCCTCAAGGAGGGCGACCAGGTCCGCGTCAAGGTCCTCGAGGTCGACCGGTCGGGCAAGATCCGGCTGTCGCGCCGCGAGGCCATGGCCGAAGAGGGCGTGAGCGAGTAGGCGCTTGTCGGACGTGACCACCATCGAGCCGCCCGTCGGTCTCGCGACCACGGGCGGACTTCGCCGGACCGTCCTCCCGAACGGGATCCGGGTGCTGACGGAGGTCGTCCCGCAATTCGCATCGACGACCATCGGCATCTGGGTCGAGAACGGCTCGCGCTACGAGACGCCGCAGCAGAACGGGATCTCCCACTTCCTCGAGCACATCTTCTTCAAGGGCACGGAGCGCCGGACGGCGAAGCAGATCGCGGAGGAGATCGACGCGGTCGGGGGCGTCCTGAACGCGTTCACCGGCAAGGAATACACCTGCTACTACGCGAAGGTCCTGCGCGAGGACGTCTCGCTCGCGATCGACGTCCTGTCGGACCTCTTCCTCCACTCGCAGTTCGACGCGCAGGAGATCGAGCGCGAGCGCTCGGTGATCCTGCAGGAGATCTCCGAGGTCGAGGACACCCCGGACGACCACATCCACGACCTCTTCAACCGCCGCTTCTGGCCCGGGCACCCGCTCTCCTGGCCGATCTGCGGGACGGCCGAGACGGTCGGTGGGCTCGTCCGCGAGGATTTCCTCCGCTTCATCGAGCAGCGCTACCGGCCCGATCGCCTCATCATCGCGGCGGCCGGCGGCATCGACCACGACTGGCTCGTCGAGCAGATCCAGGCGGCCTTCGGCGGCCTCCGGGGGGTGACGGACCCGCAGCCTCTCACCGCGCCCGAGATCCAGCCCGGCATCGCGGTCTTCCAGAAGCCGCTCGAGCAGGTCCACATGCACCTCGGCGTACCCGGGATGGCCCAGGCCGACGAGCGCCGCTACGCCGCCTTCGTCCTGAACACGGCGCTCGGCGGCGGCATGAGCTCGCGCCTCTTCCAGGAGGTCCGCGAGCGGCGCGGCAAGGCGTACTCGATCTCGTCCTTCCTGTCGTCGTTCCGGAACGCCGGATACCTCGCGGTCTACGCGGGCCTGAGCGCGGCCTGCGTGCACGAGGTCCTCGAGGTCGTCGTGCGCGAGCTCGCGACGCTCCGCGACCAGGGCCTGGGGGACGAGGAGCTCACCCGCGCCAAGAGCCAGATCAAGGGCAACATGCTGCTCGCCCTCGAGAGCAGCGAGAGCCGCATGACCCGCATCGCCAAGAACGAGATCTACTTCGGGCACGACATCCCGCCGAGCGAGGTCGCCGACGCGATCGGCGCGGTGAGCGGCGACGACGTGCGCGCGATCGCGCGCGACCTGTTCCGCGACGGGCAGGTCGGCGTCGCCCTCCTCGGCGACCTCGACGGCAGCGACGTCGACGACGCGCTGCTCTCGCTCGCTTGAGGGCGGCGAGCGCAGGCGCGATGGCGGGTGAGCGCGAGCCGGTCCGGATCGCGCTCTGGCGAACGGGGCGCGCCGGCGCCGCGGTGCCGACCTACATGACTGCCGGGTCCGCCGGCTGCGACCTGGTCGCGGCGCTCGACGAGGCGATCACGCTCCCGCCGCTCGGACGCGCTCTCGTTCCGACCGGGATCGCCATCGCGCTCCCGGAAGGGTACGAGGCGCAGGTGCGACCGCGCAGCGGGCTCGCGGTCCGCGAGGGGGTGACGATCCTGAACGCGCCCGGAACGATCGATTCCGACTACCGCGGGGAGATCCAGGTCGCGCTCGTGAACCTGAGCGACGAGCCGCGACGCATCGCGCCCGGCGACCGGATCGCCCAGCTCGTGCTCGCGCGCGTCGAGCGCGCGGCGTTCGAGCTCGTCGCGGACGGAAGCGCCGAGCAGGCGGCGCTCGCGCCGGGACGGGTCGCGACCAATCGCGGCGCCGGCGGCTTCGGGCACACCGGGCGTGCCGGCGCGCGCGGGGAGGAACGGTGATCGCGCGTTACGCGCGGCGGGACATGGCGGCGATCTGGAGCGACGAGCGTCGCCTCGCGATCTGGCTCGAGATCGAGATCGCGGTGTGCGAGGCGATCGCGCGCCGGGGCGACATCCCGGAAGCGGACGTGCGCGAGATCCGCGAGCGCGCGAAAGTCGACCCGCGCCGGGTCGCCGAGATCGAGGAGGAGGTGAAGCACGACGTCATCGCCTTCGTGACGGCGGCGGCGGAGAGCGTCGGGCCGTCCGGGCGCTGGCTCCACCTCGGGCTCACGTCGTCGGACGTGATCGACACCGCGTTCTCGGTCCAGCTCGGCCAGGCGGCGCATCTCCTGATGGAGGACGTCGTCCGCCTGGTGGAGGCGATCCGCGGGCTCGCCGAGCGCCATCGCCACACCGTCATGGTCGGCCGCACGCACGCCGTGCACGCCGAGCCGATCACGTTCGGCGTGAAGGCCGCGAGCTGGTACGCCGAGTTCACGCGCGCCTTCGATCGCCTCGAAGCCGCGGCGCGCGAGGTCGCGACCGGGAAGCTGAGCGGCGCGGTCGGCACCTACGGGCACATCCTGCCGGAGGTCGAGGCCGAGGTGCTGGCGCGGCTCGGCCTCGCGCCGGAGCCGGTCGCGACGCAGGTCGTGCCGCGCGATCGGCACGCGGCGTTCTTCACCGCGCTCGCGGTCGTCGCGAGCTCCGTCGAGCGCATCGCGACCGAGATCCGCCACCTGCAGCGCACCGAGGTCCTCGAGGCGGAGGAGCCGTTCGCGCGCGGCCAGAAGGGCTCGTCGGCGATGCCGCACAAGCGGAACCCGTGGATGGCCGAGAACCTGTGCGGGCTCGCGCGCCTCGTCCGCGGCTACGCGTGGAGCGCGCTCGAGAACGTCGCGCTCTGGCACGAGCGCGACATCAGCCACTCGTCGGTCGAGCGCGTGATCGGGCCGGACGCGTGCCTCGCGCTCGACTTCATGCTCGTCCGCCTCGCGGGGATCCTGAAGGACCTCGTCGTCTACCCCGAGCGGATGGCGGCGAACGCCGCCGAGTCGGGCGAGCTCGTGTTCTCGGAGACGGTGCTGCTCGCGCTCGTCCACGCCGGCGTGCGGCGCGAGGAGGGTTACCGCTGGGTCCAGCGCGCCGCATTCGCCGCGCGCGACGGCAAGGGGAGCTTCCGCGACCTGGTCGCGGCGGACCCCGACATCGCGCGCGCGCTCGATCCGTCGCGAATCCAGGGGATCTTCGATCCCGGCCGCCACCATCGCGAGGTCGACCGGATCATCGACCGCGCGCTCGCGGTTCGGCCCGAGGTTCCGAAGCGACCACAGGCGGCGATCGGGGCCGGCGGAGGACGCGCGGCCACGGGCTGACGGGGACGGGCCGAGCGGAGCAGGACCGACGCCGCGACCGGCGGTTCGGCGGCGGGGGAGAGCGAGGCATGGAGCGCCGCGAGAAGATCTACGAGGGCAAGGCGAAGCAGATCTGGACGACCGACGACCCCGATCGGGTCATCCAGTGGTTCAAGGACGACGCGACCGCGTTCAACGCGCAGAAGCGCGGTACGATCGCCGACAAGGGCGTCGTGAACAACGCGGTGTCCGAGGTGCTCTTCCGCGAGCTCGAGCGGGCCGGCGCCCGGACGCACTTCGTCGAGCGCCTGTCCGACCGCGAGATGCTCGTGCGACGGCTCGCGATCGTGCCGGTCGAGCTCGTGATCCGGAACGTCGTCGCCGGGAGCCTGGCGCAGCGCCTCGGGATCGAGGAGGGACGCGAGCTGCCCCGACCCGTGGTCGAGCTCTACTACAAGAACGACGCGCTCGGCGACCCGATGATCAACCAGTGGCACGCGACGATCTTCGGCCTCGCGACCGAGCGCGACCTCGACGAGATGATCGCGAGCGCGCTCCGCGTGAACGAGGTGCTGCGCCCGTTTTTCCTCGCCCGTGGACTCCTGCTCGTCGACTTCAAGCTCGAGTACGGGCGCACCGCGAGCGGCGAGATGCTGCTCGGCGACGAGATCTGCCCGGATACGTGCCGCCTGTGGGACGCCGAGACGCGCGAGAAGCTCGACAAGGACCGCTTCCGGCGCGATCTCGGCGGAGTGGAGGAAGCGTACCAGGAAGTGTATAGGCGCGTGTGCCGGTGATCGCGCGCGTCGTCATCACGCCCAAGCGGGGGATCCTCGACCCGCAGGGCAAGGCGGTCTGTTCGTCGCTGCACACGCTCGGCTACGAGGAGGTCGCGGACGTCCGGGTCGGGAAGTTCCTCGAGCTGCGCCTGGACGCGCGCAACGGCGGGCGCGACGTCGCCGCCGACCGCGTGCGAGCGATGTGCGAGCGCCTGCTCGCGAACGGCGTGATCGAGGACTTCCACTTCGAGCTCGTCGACGGCGACGCGGGCACGGGAAGCGCAGGAAGCGCAGGAAGCGAAGGACCGCCCGCGTGAAGTGGGGCGTGGTGACCTTTCCCGGATCGTGCGACGACCGGGATGCCGTCCACGTCCTGCGCCACGACCTCGGCCACGAAGCGGTGGCCCTCTGGCACAAGGACGCGGACCTCCACGGGGTCGACTGCGTCGTGCTGCCGGGCGGCTTCTCCTACGGCGACTACCTGCGCTGCGGCGCGATCGCGCGCTTCTCGCCCGTCATGCGCGCGATCACCGAGTTCGCGGCCCAGGGCGGCTACGTCCTCGGGATCTGCAACGGCTTCCAGGTGCTGTGCGAGGCGGGGCTTCTGCCGGGAGCGCTCGTCCGGAACCGGTCGCTCCGCTTCGTCTGCCGGCCGGTGCACCTCCGGGTCGAATCGGTCGCGAACCCGTTCACGCAGCTCGCCGTCCCGGGCGACGTCTGGAGCATTCCGGTCAAGCACGGCGAGGGCTGCTACGTCGCCGACGCCCACACCCTCGACCAGCTCGAGCGCGACGGCTCGATCCTCCTGCGCTACTGCCGCTCCGACGGCACGCGCGACCGCCACGGCGACGTCGCCGCCGCGGACTACAACCCGAACGGCTCCCTGCGCGACATCGCCGGCATCATGAATGCGACGCGAAACGTATTCGGGCTCATGCCGCACCCCGAGCACGCGGCGGACCGCGAGCTCGGGTCGTGCGAGCTCCCGCGCTGCAGCGCGGACGGCTTGAAGATCTTCCAATCGATCGCAGATTGGGTGGCGGAGACGCGCGAGCGCGCTTCCGCCGGGTCCCTGCGCTGAGGCTGCGCACGGACCGGGCGACGTGGACCAAGCGATGGACGCAGCGACGCACCGCCCGGACGTGACGCTCCAGACGGCGCGCGAGCACGGGCTCACCGACGAGGAGTACGATCGCCTCTGCACCCGCCTCGGCCGCACGCCGACGTGGGAGGAGCTCGGGGTCGCGACCGTCATGTGGTCGGAGCACTGCAGCTACAAGAGCTCGCGCGTCCACCTGCGCCGACTGCCGACGGAGGGCGAGCGCGTCCTCCAGGGCCCGGGCGAGAACGCCGGCGCGATCTCGATCGGCGACGGGCTCGCCGTCGTCTTCAAGATCGAGAGCCACAATCACCCGTCGTACATCGAGCCCTACCAGGGCGCCGCGACCGGCGTCGGCGGCATCCTGCGCGACGTCTTCACGATGGGCGCGCGGCCGATCGCGTCGCTCAACTCGCTCCGCTTCGGGAGCTTCGACCACCCGAAGACGCGCTATCTGCTCGGCGGCGTCGTCGCGGGGATCGGCGGCTACGGCAACTCGATCGGCGTCGCCACCGTCGGCGGCGACGTCTACTTCGACCCAGGCTACGACCGGAACTGCCTCGTGAACGCGTTCACGCTCGGGGTCGTCGAGGAGAGCCGGCTCATGCTCGCGCGCGCGAGCGGCGTCGGGAACCCGGTGATCCTGATCGGATCGCGCACCGGCCGCGATGGCATCCACGGGGCGAGCCTCCTCGCTTCGGCCGAGTTCGACGCGACCAGCGAGGAGAAGCGCCCGACGGTCCAGGTCGGCGACCCGTTCACCGAGAAGCTCCTGCTCGAGGCGACGCTCGAGATCCAGGCGAGGGACCTCGCGGTCGCGGTGCAGGACCTGGGCGCGGCCGGGCTCACGAGCTCGAGCGTCGAGATGGCGTCGCGCGGCGGCCTCGGCATCGAGCTCGACCTCGATCGCGTGCCCCTCCGCGAGAGCGGCATGACGGCGTACGAGATCATGCTGTCGGAGTCGCAGGAGCGGATGCTCGTCGTCGCGCCGCCCGGGAACGTCGCGGCGATCGAGGAGATCTGCAGGCGCTGGGACCTGGAGGCCGCGGTGGTCGCGCGCCTGACCGCCGACGGCGTCTACCGCGTCCGCCATCGCGGCGTCGAGGTGATCGCGGTGCCCGTGGACCTCCTCGCCGATCCGCCCGCCCTCACGCGCCCGATCGCCGAGCCCGCCGAGGGCGCGGGCGGTCCCGAGTTCACCGTCGACGACATCGCCGAGCCGCGCGACTACCAGCAGGCGTTCCGGACGCTGGTCGCGTCCCCGAACCTCTGCTCTCGGCGGTGGATCTGGCAGCAGTACGACCACTACGTCGGCGCCGGGACGGTGGTGCACCCGGGAGCCGACGCCGCGGTCGTCCAGATCGTCGGCACCGAGAGCAAGATCGCGATGACCGTCGACTGCAACTCCCGCTTCGTCGCGCTCGACCCCTACGTCGGCGCGAGCATCGCGGTGTGCGAGGCGGCGCGGAACCTGATCGCGACCGGCGCGGTCCCGCTCGGCGTGTCCGACTGCCTCAACTTCGGCAGCCCCGAGCGCGCCGAGGTGATGTGGCAGTTCCAGCAGGCGGTGAACGGCATCCGCGACGCCTGCCTCGCGTTCCACATCCCGGTCGTGAGCGGGAACGTGAGCTTCTACAACGAGACCGAGGGCGTCGCGATCCCGCCCACGCCGACGATCGCGATGGTCGGGCTCGTGAGGACCCCGGAGCCGATCACGCCGTGGTTCAAGTCGCCGGGCGACGCGATCTTCCTCCTCGGGCGCTCGCGCGACGAGCTCGCGGGCAGCGAGTTCGCCGCCGTGGTGCACGGCAAGACGCACGGGTCGCCGCCGTGGGTCGACTTCGACGCCGAGCGCCAGCTCCACCAGGTGATCCTGAGGGCGGGGGAGAAGGGCATCCTCGCTTCCGCGCACGACGTGTCCGACGGCGGCCTCGCGCTCGCGGTCGCGGAAGCGTGCTGCTCCGTCCCGACCGGCGTGCCGCCACTCGGGGCGCGCATCCGGCTGGACGAGGGGATGCGGCCGGATGCGTGGCTCTTCGCCGAGAGCCAGGCGCGCATGCTCGTGAGCGTCAAGCGCGAGCACGGCGGCGCGCTGCGCGACATCGCGACCGAGGCCGGCGTCCCGATCGCGCTGGTCGGCGAGGTCGGTGCATCGATGCTCGAGTTCGACGACCTGATCGCGATCCCGGTCGGCGAGCTGAGGGCGCTCTGGGAAGGTGCGCTCGAGCAGTGGCTCGAGAAGAAATGACGATGTCGGACGCTTTCGACAAATTTCACGAGGAATGCGGCGTCGTGGGCGTCTACGGGCACCCCGAAGCGGCCAATCTCGCCTACCTCGCGCTCTACGCGCTCCAGCACCGCGGGCAGGAGTCGGCGGGCATCGTGTCGTCGCGCGGCGACGCGCTGGTCGCGCACCGCGGGCTCGGCCTCGTCGCCGACATCTTCAACCCGGACATCATCCGCCGCCTGGTCGGGTCGTCCGCGATCGGCCACAACCGCTACGCGACGCACGGCGAGACGGTGCTCAAGAACGCGCAGCCGCTCGTGGTCGAGTACGCGGGCGGCGCGCTCGCGGTCGCGCACAACGGGAACCTCGTGAACGCGGTCGCGCTCCGCGAGCGACTCGAGTCGAGCGGCTCGATCTTCCAGTCGACCTCGGACACCGAGGTCATCATCCACCTGATCGCGCAGTCGCGCGCCGAGACGCTGGTCGGGAAGATCGTCGCCGCGCTCTCGGAGGTGCGCGGCGCGTACTCGCTCGTGTTCCTCTCCAAGGACGAGCTCATCGCGGCGCGCGACCCGTTGGGATTCCGCCCGCTCGTCCTCGGGCGCGTCAAGGACGCGTACGTCGTCGTCTCCGAGACCTGTGCGCTCGACCTCGTCAACGGCACCTACGAGCGCGAGATCGAGCCGGGCGAGGTGCTCGTGATCGGGCCGGGCGGAGTGCAGTCGTACCACCCGTTCCCGCCGGCGCCGGCGAAACGCTGCATCTTCGAGTACGTCTACTTCGCGCGCCCCGACAGCCGGGTGTTCGGGCGCACCGTCTACCAGGTGCGGCGCGAGCTCGGGCGCCAGCTCGCGCGCGAGACCCACGTCGACGCCGACCTCGTGACGCCGGTGCCCGACTCGGGCGTTCCCGCCGCGCTCGGCTACGCGGAGGAGTCGGGCATCCCGTACCAGCTCGGCCTCATCCGGAACCACTACGTCGGGCGGACCTTCATCGAGCCGACCGACTCGATCCGTCACTTCGGCGTCCGCGTGAAGCTGAACGCGATGCCGGATCTCCTCGTCGGAAAGCGGGTCGTCGTGGTGGACGACTCGCTCGTCCGCGGCACGACCAGCAAGAAGATCGTCGCCATGATCCGCGCGGCGGGCGCGCGCGAGGTCCACATGCGGATCTGCTCGCCGCCCACGATCTCGCCCTGCTACTACGGGATCGACACGCCGACCCGCGAGGAGCTCGTCGGATCGTCGCACTCGGTCGAGGAGATCCGCCGCTTCATCGGCGCCGACTCGCTCGCATACCTGAGCGAGTCCGGCCTCTACGCGTTCCTGGACAACGGAAGCCGCGAGCGCGACTTCTGCGACGCCTGCTTCACCGCCCGCTATCCGGTCTCGGTGACCGACGTCGCCGAGCCCCGCCAGCTCCAGCTCTTCGACGCCTCGCAGCCGCGGCACGTCTGACGCTGTCGGGCGAGGGGAACGCTCGCCCTCGCCACTCCCTGCGGTCCCGGCGGGTCGCCTCGCTCGCATCCCGTATTGCCTGGCGGTGCGAGATCGGATAAGAAATGGATCACGACGATGATCCAAATTCGATCCGTGGTCCGACCGTACGACGCCCCCGACGTCGCCGCGAGCGCCCTCTCCGCGATCACCCGCGCCGACGCGATGGGGCTCATCCCGGAGGAGGAGACGATCGACCGCCTCGACGCGCCGACGATGCGCCGGGTGACCCGTCGGATCGCGGACCGCGGCATCGGGAAGGCGCTCGTCCTCGAGCTCGAGCGGGCGCGTGCGCCGCGCGGCCGCGACCTCCGCCGCATCCTGCGCGAGCTCTCCGCCGTGCTCGAGGACTCGCCGCTGCCCGAGCTCGAGTGGCCGCGCCTGCGGGACGTCCTCGGCCTCGACCTTCTCACCGACCTCGTCGGGGTGTCGCAGCCGAGCGTGCGCCGCTACCTCGCCGGCGACCGCACCACCCCGGACGACGTCGCGGCACGCCTCCACTTCGTCGCACTCGTCGTCGGCGACCTCGCGGGCACCTACAACGAGGTCGGCATCCGGCGCTGGTTCGAGCGGCCTCGGACGCAGCTCGCCGGCCGCTCGCCGCGCGCGATCCTGGCCGCGGGGTTCCGGCCCGAGGAGGACGACGCGCACGCGGTCGCGCGCCTCTCGCGCTCGCTCGCGGGCGCGGTCGCGACGTGATCGCGTTCCGCCACGTCGACGCGCGCTTCCCCTTCCTGTGGGAGACGTCGGACCAGCCCGGCGGCCGCTGGCACGCGGAAGGCGAGGGACCCGCGCAGTACTTCGCCGACACGCCCGACGGCGCGTGGGCCGAGCTCCTCCGGCACGAGGAGATCACCGACGAGGCCGATCTCGCGACCGTTCGCCGGGCGCTCTGGGCCGTCGAGATCCCGGACCGCTCCCGACGCGGCGTGCGCGCGCTCGCGCGCCCGCGCCTCCCCGCGCGTGTCCTCCGAGGCGGCCTCGCGAGCTACGGCGCCTGCCGCCGCGAGGCGCAGCGCCTTCGCGCGCGCGGCGCCATCGGCCTCGTCGCCCCGTCGGCCTCCCTCTTCGACGACGAGGCGCGCGGCTGGCGCGTGAAGGGCGGCCTCGAGCCCGGCGCCGCCCGATCGGGTCGCGTCATCGTGCTGTTCGGGCGCCGGCCGGATCTCGTCGGCTGGTCCGCCGCCGCCCAAGGCAGGCCGCACCGGACGCTGCTTCCGAAGGTGCGCCCGCTCGGCGATCCGGGATCCCCGCGCGCCCGCTGAGCCCGCCTCAGCCGCGCTCGAGCGCGACCGGGCGCTGCGTGCGCGGGTCGCGCACCATGACGGTGTCGCGCTTCCAGCGCGCGTCGTCGGCCGTCGGGCAGTCGACGTTGAAGTGGAGGCCGCGGCTCTCGCGGCGGTGCGCGGCCGAAGCGATGATCAGGTCCGCGACCGCGGCCAGGTTCCGCACCTCGAGCGAGTCGGCGGTCGGTAGGAAGTCCCAGTAGTCGTGGCGGATCTCGTCGAGGACGAGGTCGATGCGGGCGCGCGCACGCGCGAGGCGGCGGTCGCTCCGGACGATGCCGACGTAGCTCCACATGAAGCGCCGGATCTCGTCCCAGGTGTGCGACACGAGCACCGACTCCTCGCTGCTGCGCGCCTGCCCCGGGTTCCAGGCCGGGATGTCGGGGCAGTCGGTGCGATCGTGCGCGAGCAGGTCGGACGCGCTCCGGGCGGCGCGATGACCGAAGACGAGGCCTTCGAGGAGCGAGTTCGACGCGAGGCGATTCGCGCCGTGGAGGCCCGTCATCGCGACCTCGCCCGCGGCCCAGAGACCCGCGAGCGCGGTGCGGCCATCGCCGTCGGTGACGACGCCGCCGCAGGTGTAGTGCGCCGCCGGGACGACCGGGATCGGCTCGCGCGCCGGGTCGATCCCGTACTGCCGGCAGCGCGCGAGGATCGTCGGGAAGCGCTGCTCGAGGAAGTCGCGCGGGCGGTGCGAGATGTCGAGCAGGACGGAGTCGAAGCCGTGGAGCTTCATCTCGGCGTCGATCGCGCGCGCGACGATGTCGCGTGGCGCGAGCTCGGCGCGCTCGTCGTAGCGCTTCATGAAAGGCGTGCCATCCGGGCGCTTCAGGATGCCGCCCTCGCCGCGCACGGTCTCGCTGATCAGGAACGACTTCGCCTGCGGGTGATAGAGGCACGTCGGATGGAACTGGATGAACTCCATGTTCCCGATTGGCACGCCGGCGCGGTACGCGACCGCGATGCCATCGCCGGTCGCGACGTCGGGGTTGCTCGTATAGAGGTACACCTTCCCGGCGCCGCCGGTCGCGAGGATCGTCGCGCGCGCGCGGAGAGCGTCGATCCGGCCCGAGTCGCGATCGAGCGCGTAGGCGCCCCAGCAGCGCGGCGCTCCGCTGATCCCGAACTTCGCGCTCACGAGGAGGTCGATCGCGAGCGTGTGCTCGAGGATGCGGATCCCCGGGCGCGCGCGCGCCGCCTCGACGAGGGCGCGCATCATCTCGTGCCCGGTCGCGTCGAGCGCGTGCAGGATGCGGCGCTGCGAGTGGCCGCCCTCGAGGCCGAGGTCGACGTCGTACTCGCCGTCGGCGTCGGGCCGGAGCGAGAAGCGGGTTCCGAGCGCAATCATCTCGCGCACGCGCTCGGGCCCTTCCTCGACGACCAGGCGCACGACGTCGGGATGGCAGAGGCCCGCGCCCGCGCGCTCGGTGTCCGCGGCGTGCGACGCGAACGAGTCCTCGGGGCTCCAGACGGACGCGACCCCGCCCTGCGCCCAGTCGCTCGAGCCCTCCGGGAGACGCGTCTTCGTGACCACGCCGACGGTCCCGTGGCGCGACGCCTCGAGCGCGAACGTGAGCCCCGCGATCCCGCTCCCGATCACCAGGAAGTCGAAATCGCAGGTCATCCCGGCCACGGCGTTCCGCCGGGACGCGCGCCGGTCGGCGCCGCGGCGAGCGGCGGTCCCGGACTTGCTTCGATCGCCGGCGGCGACATCGCCCGAACAGTACGCGTGGATCGCCCGCACCCGCAAGGGCGCGGGCTCGCGCCAGCGGAACGAGCGACCGCGGGGGCGTGCCCGGTGTCACGCGATTGACACCGCGGCACGAGACGGTCGACCGTTTGACGGCCCGGCGCGACTGCCTGTAGGAGGGGGAGGTCGATGGCACGGCGTCAGCCCAGGGGGGGACGACTGGCACGTGACCGCGACGCGAGGACGGCGGAGGCGGCTCGCGTGGCGCGCGCGATCGTCCTTGTCGCGCTCTGTGTCCTGCTGCACGGCGTCGGGACGGCGAATGCGGATACGTTCTTCTTCCGCGACCGCGCCGGCGTGACGCACTTCACCAACGTCCCGACCGATCGGCGCTACAAGGTCCTGATCGCGGCGCGCACCAGCTTCTCGCGCCTCGTGTACACGCAGGGGACAGCGGTCGACGGGAGCGGCTTCCCGCTTCCGAGCCTCGCGCTGTCGACGCGCCCGAGCCGCTTCATCGACCCGCCCGAGGGCATCTCGCAGATGATCGTGGACGCCGCGAAGCGCTACGGCGTGGACGCGGCGCTCGTGCACGCGGTCGTGCGCGCGGAGTCCGCGTTCGACCACCTCGCGGTCTCGAGCGCCGGCGCGATGGGGCTCATGCAGCTCATGCCGGGCACGGCGGAGCTCGTCGGCGTGCGGAACGCCTTCCACCCGCAGGAGAACATCGAGGGCGGCGTCTACTACCTCCGCAAGATGCTCGACCGCTTCGGGAACAACGTCGCGCTCGCGCTCGCCGCCTACAACGCCGGACCGGGCGCCGTCGAGACCTACGGAGGCATCCCGCCGTATCCGGAGACGCAGGAGTACCTCGAGCGCGTGTTCCGCTTCCGCCAGGAGTACCTCCGGAGCTCGCTCGAGCGCGGCCAGATCGCCTTCGCCTCCCGGCGCGGGCGCTGAGGTCGGAGGCGCGCGTGCACGATGCGCCGCGCGTCGCGTCCGGCACGAATGGGGTCCTGAACGCCCCGAACGTGCTGTCCCTGAGCCGGATCGCGGTCGCGCCGGTCCTGATCTGGCTCCTCACGGATCCGAGCCGCGACGCCGGCGCGATCGCCGCGATCGTGTTCGTGCTCGCGTGCGTCAGCGACTGGCTCGACGGCTACCTCGCGCGCAGCCGCGGCCTCTCGACCCAGCTCGGGAAGTTCCTCGACCCGCTCGCCGACAAGGTCCTCGTCATCAGCGCGCTCATCATGCTGGCCGCGATGCCCGAGGGGCCGCGCGTCCCGGCGTGGATCGTCGCGACGATCGCGGCTCGCGAGCTCGCCGTGACCGGCCTCCGGACGATCGCGCTCGGCGAGGGCATCGTGGTCGGCGCGGAGTCGCTCGGGAAGGTGAAGATGGCGTTCGAGGTCGTTGCGCTCACGTCGCTCCTCGTCCGCTATCGCTACTGGCTCCTCGACTTCTTCTCGGCCGGGATGGTCTTCCTCTGGATCGCGATGCTGCTCGCGCTCTGGTCCGGCGTCGCCTACCACGTGCGGCTCATCCGCGTCCTTCAGGAGCGGTCGTGACGACCTCGGTTGCGCCCGTGATCTGCCGGCGGTACGGTTTTCGTCGTCGGGCTCCCCAGTGATAGCTAGGTCCCGCGCAAGAGCGGGTCGCGAACCCCGCCAGGCCCGGAAGGGAGCAACGGTACCGATTCTTCTCTGTGCCGCGGGGGTGCCTAGCTATCACTGGCGGGCTCGCCGCGGCGGCGGAAGACGGCGATGAGCGAACGAGACCTCTTCGGCGCGTCCGCGACGTCGCGCACGTCCTCCGTACCGGATGCGGAGAAGGGCGCGTACCAGGTACTCGCCCGCCGCGCCCGGCCGCAGACGTTCGCCGACGTCGTCGGGCAGGACCACGTGACGCAGACGCTCGTGAACGCGATCCGGAGCGGCCGGGTGGCGCACGCGTTCGTCTTCAGCGGCATGCGCGGCGTCGGAAAGACCACCACCGCGCGCATCCTCGCCAAGTGCCTCAACTGCGAGGAGGGCCCGACCGCGGAGCCCTGCAATCGGTGCCGGAGCTGCATCGAGATCACCGAAGGCCGCGCGCTCGACGTCTTCGAGGTCGACGCTGCGTCTCAGACCGGCATCGACGCGACGCGCGAGCTCCTCGAAACGGTCAAGTACCAGCCGGCTGCCGGCCGCTATCGCATCTACATCATCGACGAGGCGCACGGCCTCTCGAAGCAGGCGGTCGACGCGTTCCTCAAGACGCTCGAGGAGCCGCCGCCGCACGTGAAGTTCATCCTCGCGACCACGGCGGCGCAGAAGCTGCCGCAGACGATCCTCTCGCGGTGCCAGCGCTACGACTTCCGCGCGGTCCCGGAGGAGACGGTGGCGCGCGCGCTCGCGGAGATCGTGAAGCGCGAGGGCGTCGCCGCCGAGGAGGAGGCGCTGCTCTCGCTCGCCCGCGAGTCGGGCGGCAGCATGCGCGACGCGACGTCCCTCCTCGACCAGGTGCTCGCGTTCGCGGACGGCCGCATCGACGCCGCGGCGGTCGCGGAAGCGCTCGGTCTGCCGGACGTGCGCGCGATCCGGGAGCTCGTGGCCGCGGTCGCGCGCCGCGATCCGGCCGAGGCGCTCGCGATCGTCGGCCGCGTCCACGCCCAGGGAACGGATGCGGGCCGCTTCTGCGAGGGCGTGCTGACGCGCCTCCGGCATCTCGCGGTCGCGGCGACCGTCGCGCCCGAGGCCCTCGCGGACCTCTCCGCCGCCGACCGGAAGGACGTCGCCGAGTCCGCGCGCGGCCTCGACCCGTCCGAACTGCAGCGCTGGTTCCGCATCCTGCTGGACGCGTTCGTCGACCTCTCGCGCGCTCCGTCGCCGCGCCTCGTGCTGGAGATGGCGGTCCTCCGGATGGCGACGCTCGTGCCGATCGTGCCGCTCGACGACCTCGTGTCGCGGCTCGAGGCGATCGAGCTGGGGCAGGGCGCCGCGCGCCCGGCGGCCGGCCGCTCCGGGCCGCGCGCTTCCGCTTCGGTGCCCGCGTCGCTCGCCGGCGTCGGCGCGAAGCGGAACGAAGAACATGACGACGCGCCCGCGCGCCCGGCCACCGCGACGTCGACGTCGACGACCAACGGCGCGGGAACAGCGATCGCGCGCGACATGGCCGCGTTCCGTTCGGGCGCAGGCTCGGACGGGGAGGACGGATCCGCCGGCGTCGGGGGTGCCGCGGAGAAGGTCGCGGAGAGCGGACCGCACCAGGAGCGCTGGCAACGACTCGTCGACGGTCTCCAGCGCGAGCGCGCGTCGCGGTTCTTCCGGCTCTCGTACAGCCGGGTCGTCGACTTCGACGACGACTCGCTGCGCGTCGCCGTCACCGGACGCGAAGCGGCGAACGCGCTCCTCGAGCGCGACGCGCGCGAGGCGATCGAAGCCGCGATCGCGCGCGAGTTCGAGCGCCCGCTGCGCTTCGTCCCGGTCGTTCCGGGCGAGACGCCGGCGGCGGAGCCGGCGCGCGTCGACCGCGCGACGCTCGATCGCCAGGCACGCGAGGATCCCCTCGTGCAGCTCAGCGTCGAGCTGCTCGAGGGCAGGGTCGAAGCGGTCGTGCCGCGGCTCCGCCGATGATCGAGATCGCGTGAGGCGAGCGGGCGCGAGGAGTCGAAGATGTCGAAAGGGTTCGACCTGTCGAGCATCGGCAACCTGATGCAGCAGGCGCGCGAGATGCAGGAGCGGCTTTCGAGCCTGCAGGCCGAGGTCGGGGCGCGGACCATCGAGGCGAGCGCGGGCGGAGGCATGGTCACCGCGCGCGTGAACGGGAAGCTCGAGGTCCTGTCGATCGCGATCGACCCGCAGGTCCTCGAGGGCGGCGATCGCGAGATGCTGCAGGACCTCGTCGTCGCGGCCGTCAACCAGGCGATCCGCCAGGCGCAGGCGATGATGGCCGACGAGATGTCGAAGCTCACCGGAGGCCTGAAGATCCCCGGGCTCTCCTGAACGCCCGAGCGATCGCGCGGAGCGTCTCGTGTCCTCGGCCCTGACACCGTCCATGCAGCGCCTCGTCGAGGAGCTGAAGCGGCTCCCGGGAATCGGCGAGAAGACGGCGACGCGCCTCGCGTTCTTCGTGCTCCGGAGCGAGCACTCGTTCGCCGCGAACCTCGCGCAGGCGCTGCTCGGGGTGAAGGAGCAGAGCCGGCTGTGCTCGGTCTGCTACGGGCTGACCGAAAGCGACCCGTGCGGCATCTGCGCGGACCCGCGCCGGAAGGCCGAGGAGGTGTGCGTCGTCGAGGAGCCGGCCGACATGATGGCCCTCGAGCGCGCGCAGGAGTACCGCGGCCGCTATCACGTCCTCGGCGGGGCGCTCGCGCCGCTCGACGGGGTCGGACCGGAGCACCTCCGGTGCTCGGAGCTCGTGGACCGCGTCCGGCGCGGTGGGATCTCCGAGGTCATCGTCGCGACCAACCCGACCGTCGAGGGCGAGGCGACCGCGCTCTACATCGCGCGCCTCGTGAAGCCGCTCGGGGTGCGGGTGACGCGCATCGCCCGGGGCCTGCCGATGGGCGGCGACGTCGAGTACACCGACGTGGTCACGCTCACGAAATCCCTCGAGGGCCGGCGCGAGATGTGACGAATCCGCCGTCGCAGTAGCGAGTTGTGAGCCCGGTGCCGCGATGGTAAGCAGCGCGGATTCCCCATGGCAGAACCACGATCCACCGCCAAGGCGGGCACGGCTTCGCCTGCGAAGGCGGGCCCAGCCGCGCCTGCCAAGACCGGCGCCGCTCCCTCCGGCCGTAGGCCCGGCGCCGGCGCGCCGCCGCCGCCCCCGAACTACAAGTTCACGAGCGTCCTCCCGCGCAACCTCGCGATCGACTTCGTCGGCAAGCGGACGTCCTTCGTCATCATGTCGACGGTGCTCAACCTCCTCGCGCTCGTCCTTCTGTTCACCCGCGGACTGAACCTCGGCGTCGACTTCAAGGGCGGGACCGACATCCGGGTGCGCTTCACCGAGCCGACGACCGCGGCGGCCCTCCGCGACGAGCTCGGGGGACTCAACCTGCGCGACCTCACGGTGCAGGACTTCGGCGTTCAGGGGAAGGAGTTCCTCCTCCGCTTCGAGATCCAGGAAGGGCAGGAGATGAGCTCGATCTCCGAAACCCTTTCGACGCTCTTCAAGGAGACGCGGCCGGAGGGATCGTTCGAGATCCTGAGCGTCGAGAGCGTCGGGCCCCGGGTCGGGTCCGAGCTTCGCCAGCGAGGGTTCCTCGCGGTCGCCGTCGCGACCGTCTTCATGGGCATCTACGTCGCGCTGCGCTTCGAGTTCAGCTTCGGCGTCGGTGCGGTGATCGCCCTCATCCACGACGTGCTGATCGCGCTCGGCGCGCTCATCCTGACCCGCATGCCGTTCGACCTGACGACCCTCGCCGCCCTGCTGACGGTCGTCGGCTTCTCGATCCACGATACGATCATCGTGTCCGACCGGATCCGCGAGAAGCTGAAGCGCGAGCGCCGCGCCGATCTCGGCGACGTGATCAACCGGAGCATCAACGAGACCCTGTCGCGGACGATCCTGACGACGGGCACGGCGCTCCTCGTGCTGCTCGCGCTGTACTTCGTCGGCGGCACCGGGCTTCAGCCGTTCGCGTTCACGCTGATCGTCGGCTTCATCACCGGCACGTACTCGTCGATCTACATCGCCGCGCCGGTCGTCCTGTTCTGGTCGAAGCACTCCAAGCAAGCGCGGACGGCTTGACGCGCCGCTTCGAGCGGACGCGACGCCGCCCTTTCGTCCGGGCGCGCGGCGTTGCATGAGGACCCATGCGGTTCTCTTCTCGGCGCGCTCTCGTCACCGGCGCCGCGTCCGGCATCGGGCGCGCGACGGCGCTCCGCCTCGCTCGTGAAGGCGCCGCCGTCGCGTGTCTCGACCGCGACGAGCCGGGGCTCGCGTCGCTGGTCGACGAGGTCGCGGGGTCGGGCGTCCGGGGCGCGGCACGCGTGGTCGCGTGCGACCTGTCGATGCGCGAGGCGGTCCAGCCGATCGTACGCGACGCGATCGCCGCGCTCGGCGGCCTCGACGTCCTCTGCAACGTCGCGGGCATCGGGGGCTTCCGGCTGGACCACGAGCAGACGCTCGAGGACTGGGACCGCATCATCGGGATCAATCTCACGGGCACCTGGCTCGTCTGCCAGGCCGCGCTCCCGGCGCTGCTCGCGAGCCGCGGCGCGATCGTGAATACCGCGTCGACCGCCGCGACCGACGCGACGCCGTACTCGAGCGCCTATGCCGCGTCGAAGGGCGGGGTGGTCGCCCTCACGCGCTCGCTCGCGATCAACCACGTCAAGTCCGGGCTCCGGGTGAACTGCGTCGCGCCCGGGCCGGTCGACACGCCGATCGCGGCCGACTACGTGCCGCCGGAAGGGTCGGACCTCTCGTTGATCGGGGTGATCCTGCCGTTCGGCGAGATCGGGAGGCCGGAGGAGGTCGCTGCGGTCATCGCGTTCCTGGCCTCGGACGAGGCGAGCCACGTCAACGGGCAGATCGTGCGCGTCGACGGCGGAAAGCGCGCCTAGGCCGGCCGCTTCGGCTTCCGCGTCAAGTCGCGCGCACCGGCGGGGTCTGGATCAGCTCGACGCACGCCCCATCCGGGTCCGGAAAGAAGAGCGCCCAGAGGCCGTCGATCGGGATCTCGGGCCCCATCTCCAGCCAGACCGGCGGTCCCGTCGCGCGCACGCCGCGGCGCTCGAGGTCCGCGTGCCAGGCGTGCACGTCGTCGACGAGGAACGCCACGCGGAACGGTCCGAGCTGGTTCGCGACGGCGGGGACCCGGGCGGCTGCGGCCGGTGTGCGCCAGTGCTCCAAGCGGAGCGCGTACTGCGCCGGCCGATGCGGGACCCGGAGGAGGGCGGCGTCCCAGGCCGCGTCGCCGCTCCGTCCGTAGGACGCCCCGGGCCCGCGCGCCGCGCGCTCGCGCTCGCTCACCTCGAGGCCGAGGACGTCGCCATACCACGCGACCGCGCGCTCGAGATCGGAGCAGACGACCGCGACGTGACGCGCCTCGACGGCCTGCGCGCAGCCGGGGTCCTCGACCACCTCGACGACCGTGCCGTCGGGATCGAAGACCCAGGCGAAGCGACGCGACGCGCCGCCCCGCACGACGCTGCCCGCCGGGAGCGACGTGCCGCCCGCGCTCGCCATGCGGGAGAGCGCCGCATCGAGCGACGGCACCGCGTACCCGACGCGGTGGATGCCGAGCGCGGGTGCCGCGCCGGGCGGCTTCCCGATCGGCCGCGGGATCCGCCACTCGAGGAGGTCGAGCGAGGCCGACGCCCCCATCCCGCGCGGATCGTCGAGCACCCACGCGTCCCAGAGCGCGTCGCCCGCGATGCCGAATCCCGCTCCCGGCTGCGGCTTCTCGGGGCGCGTGTGCGCGCTCGCCACGAGGCCCACGCCGTCCTGGTAGAAGCGGCGCGAGCGCGCGAGGTCCGAGCAGTTCACGTTGACGTGCATGAAGCCGGCGAGCTCGGCCATGGCAGCAGCGTAGCCGCGACGCCGCGGTGACGCTCATCCCGGAAGCTCGCTGCCGCCGTACCGCGAAACGGCGGCTCGCAATCCCTTCGCGGGGGCCCGTATCCTGGGTCACCGGTCGATCGTCCTGCGTGAGTGAGAGCTCCAACGATGAAGGAGGGTCTCCGCATGCCCGAGCCGGAAGCCGAGCGCGTACTCGCCGACGACCTGCGCACCGCCTGGCACCGCTACGTCGACCTGCTGGCGCCCCTTCGCCCGGCGCTGTTCGCCTATTGCCGGCGCCTCACCGGCAACGTCTGGGACGCGGAGGATCTGGCGCAGGACACCCTGCTGCGGGTCTTCGGGCAGTGGGGCGTCGCCGAGCCGCAGATCCGCGATCTGCGCTCGTATCTGCTTCGGACCGCGACCAACGTCTGGATCGATCTCCGGCGGCGGCGCGAGACCGAGGCGCGCGCTCCGCTCGCCGACCCCGCAGCGATGCCGTCGGCGGCGCCCGCACCGGACGCGTCGAGCGACGTCCGCGACGCCGGCGCGCGACTCCTCCAGCGGCTCGCGCCCAGGGAAAGAGCCGCGCTCGTCCTGAAGGAGGCCTTCGACATGACGCTCGAGGAGATCGCGACGCTGCTCGCCACGACGACCGGCGCCGTCAAGTCCGCGCTGCACCGCGGTCGCGCGAGCCTTCGCGAGCCCGAAGAAGCCGCCGACGCGTCCGCGTGTCGCCGCGGGGCGCCGTCGCCGGAGCTCCTGGATCGATTCATCGACCACTACAGCCGGCGCGACGTGAATGGGCTCGTCGCGCTCATGCTCGAGGGCGCTTCGGCGGAGAACGTCGGCAACTCGTTCCACGTCGGCCTCGACCCGGTCGCCGGCGTCCCGCGGTTCCTCGAAAAGGTGGTGCACGGGCACCCGGAGTGGCCCGCGGAGTTCCTGTACGAATCGGCTCGCCTGGTGCGGGTCGAGGTCGAGGGCGAGCCGGTCCTGCTGGCGCTCGTCACGCGGCGCGGACGCGAGAAGCTCGAGGTCGCGTTGCGGTTCGACGAGGAGGACGGGCGGATCGCGCGGATTCGCGCGTACGGGTTCTGCCCGGAGACGATGCGCGCGATCGGTGAGCTGACGGGCCTCCCGGTGCGGACGGGGATCTACCGCGCGCCCACGCCGGCGCCCGGGGCGCGCTGGCCCGAGTAGGCCACCTCGATACGAATCGCGCTTCGTAGAGCGCCATTCTTGCCGTGCGCGCGCTGCGCCGCATCGCGTCGCCCGCGTCCGTCGCGGTGCGCGTCGCACGCCCCCGCCGCCGCCGTCGCCGCTCTCCTTCGCACGTCACGATCGTTCCCGCCTGCCGTCACGTTCGTGACGAGGCGCATGTCACGCCTTCGGGTTCAGAGAAGAACCGTGCACCGCAGCGCTCGGTCGGGGATGCCGCGGTGCCCATGAGAACGAACCCGAGGGGCCTCGGAAGACGTTCGCCAAGGAGAGAAGCGATGAAGGCTCGATTGCTCGCGCTCGCCGTCCTGCTCGGTGCGCCCATGGCCGCCCACGCGACGGTGCAGGTGCCCGTCACGTACACGGTCGACTACAAGACGTTCAAGAACATCCTCGTCAACACGCCGATCACGTTCGAGCTCCATACGGACGCGGCCTGCGCCACGGCGGCCGTGGTCTCGCAGACGATCAACGTCCAGGACATCGCGCACATCGACGTCCTGAAGCGTCTGACGCCGAAGGCATCGCTGAAGGCGCCCCAGACGGCGGTGCTCAATCACGTGCTGAGCGGCGCACCTGCCGAGGTGCCGCTCTACCTCAGCGTGCTGGGCTCTGGCGTCGTGCCGGTCGGCGGATCGTGCCAGGGACAGAACTCCACGGTGCACTACACGACGACGGACAACACGTTCGTCGGGCAGTCGGCCGGAAGCTCGAACACGACCGGCTCCTTCAACACGGCGGTCGGAAACCAGGCGCTCAAGCAGAACCAGACCGGCATCAGCAACACTGCGGTCGGCAACCATGCGCTCCAGAACACGACGGTGTCGCACAACACCGCGGTCGGCGAGCAGGCGATGCAGAACACGACGACCGGAAACCCGAACGTGGCGGTCGGCGAGTATGCGCTCCTGAACAACACGACGGGCAGCGCGAACACGGCCGTCGGAACGTCGGCGCTGTCGACCAATCAGACGGGCGTGCGAAACACCGCAGTGGGTCACGGCGCGTTGCAGAGCTCGACCAGCTCCGACAATGTCGCGGTCGGCCAGCAGGCGATGCAGAACGCGACGACCGGCAGCTTCAACGTCGCACTCGGGACGTTCGCGCTGCAATCGAACCAGACCGGCATCAGCAACACGGCCGTCGGACAGTCCGCGCTGCGGAACACCACGGTCTCGCACAACACCGCCGTCGGCGAGCAAGCGCTGCAGAACGACACCACGGGCACGCAGAACGTCGGCGTGGGCGAGTACGCCCTCATCAACGTGACGACCGGCAGCAACAACGTCGGCGTCGGCGTCGGCGCGACCTCCAACGTCACGACCGGGAGCAACAACATCTCGCTCGGCATCAACGCGGGCGCGAGCCGGACCGGTGGCGACAGCAACAACATCGACATCGGGAACGCCGGACAGGCCGGCGAGAGCAACGCGATCCGGATCGGCAATGCTGGGACGGCGGCCGCGACGAACGTGAACATCCTGGGCATCTTCGGCGGCGGCGTGAACGGCAGCGGCCTCGGCGTCATGGTGGACAACACCGGGAAGCTCGGCGTCGGGATCTCGTCGGCCCGCTTCAAGGAGGACATCCAGGATCTCGGCGATCGCACCGACGACCTGATGAAGCTCCGCCCGGTCCGCTTCCACTACAAGAAGGACATCGACCCGCTGCAGGTGGAGGAGTACGGCCTCGTGGCGGAGGAGGTGGCGAAGGTCTACCCGAACCTCGTCGTCAACGACGACAAGGGCGTCCCGCTCACCGTCCGGTACCACCTCCTGAACGCCATGCTCCTGAACGAGGTCCAGAAGCAGGCGCGCCGGCTCGCGGCCCAGGAGAAGCTCGTCGCCGAGCAGGTGCGGCTCGCAAAGGAGCAGAACGAGCTCGTGCGCGCGCAGGCGCAGGAGATCGCCGAGATGCGGACCCGTCTCGTCGCGGTGGAAGCCGAGGCCGGCCGGGGCGCCGAGCGCGCTCTGCCCACGCACGCGTCGGCGGGCTTCCCGGCAGCGGCTGCCGCCACCCTGGTTTCGCAGTGAGCGCTTGACGCACGCTCGCAGTGCGGGGAGCCGAGGCGGAAGGAGCCGCCTGCTCCCCGCACCGCCGCATCGACCCATGAGACAGCGAGCCTCAGCGCCTTGCGCGCGCGCTCGCGACGATCCGCAAGGAGAAGAATATGGGCTCCAGAATTCCGAAAGTGATCGGCTGGCTGACGTTTCTCTGTGCCTCGATCCCGCCGCTCGCCGGTACGGCGCACGCCGACGACGTGTTCTTCGCGTGCTCGAGCGACAGGACGCAGCGCCTTCGGCCCACCAGCATCGTGACGAACGGCCCCGCCGCCTGCCATTCCTCCGAGACGGCACGCACCTGGCGCGAGACCGGGCCCGCCGGTCCGCCGGGTCCGCAGGGTCCGGCAGGCCCGTCGGATGCGTTCGCCACGTCGGTCGAGATCGGCGATCCGCGCGCTCCGATCGCGATCCCCAGCGGACCCGCCACCACGGTCGCGACGCTGAATCTGCCATCCGGGAGCTACGTCGCGACGGCGAGCCTCTACTTCACCAACGGGTCGGTCGATTCGGCGATCGCCTATTGCATGCTGCTCATCCGCGACGGCATCCACGACCACAACGCTCAGGTCATCGACTCCGAAGGAGGTGGCCAAGCCGTCAGCCAGGCCCTGACGACCGCCGCATCGCTCCCGAGCGGCGGCACGGCGAGCCTCATCTGCGTGAACAACGGCCCGACCGGCAACCTCGCGATTCAGACCTACAACCTCACCGCGACGAAGGTCGGCGCTCTGAGCTTTCAGTAGCGAGCCATCGACCTCGCGCGCCCCACGCCCCATCGCGGCGTGAGCGCGAGCGCAGCATCGCGCGCGGCGGGATGCGCCCCCGCCGCGCGCGGTGCATCGATCCTCGGTGAACGGCGGACGAAGCGCGGACCTGGAAGAGCCGCACGGCGCACGCTTCTCAGCCGCTGAGACCTTCTCGCAGATTCTGGAGCGGTCGTCAAGCTAAAGTAGGGCCCGTAGGGGCCATTTTTCAGCAGCCTGCTAGGTGAGCGTGGCGCGCGGTCCAATCCTCGACCGTGGGCCGCATCGTCTTCCAACGGCGCTCACGCGGCATCGGCCGGGATCGTCGATGCATGGTTTCGACGAGGGACGCGGCTCGGCGGCGCCGGTGCCTGCGGTCGGGTGGACGGGTGGGGCGGCGGTCCGATAGCCTCGGTCGTGATCTCGTTCGAGCCCCCGTAGCTCAGGTGGATAGAGCACAGGATTCCTAATCCTGGGGTCCCGCGTTCGAATCGCGGCGGGGGCAGTGAAATCGCGACCTACGAGGGCCTCGTTTCCGCGAGATTCAGCACTTGCCCCGTTCTTGTCGATCACGCGCTCAGCGGCGCGGCAAAGACCGTCTTCGACAATCGCGCATCGGTCGAAGACGCTGCGCATGCGCCATCCGCCGATCTTCATGATCACACCGTCGGCCTCGTCGCTGCAACGGTAGTGCGCGCCATCGTGGGGCCGAAGTCGTGTGACCGGTGGCGTGGGATCTCGGCCCGCACGTAAGCCGACCTTCACGCGTTGTGCGCGAGAAAGACGTGTCGCCACTCTTACCGCTTCGGAACTGCTGGCGGCAACGCGACTCCGCCGAGAGGAGTCGCTCGGCCGCGCAAAGGAGTATCCGATGCCGCTCGCACGCCGTGTGTTGCTGGTCCTCGTCCTGCCCGGTTTCATCGCCTTTGGGACGGGTGGGAAGGCGCGCGTCGCCAATGCGGGACTGCTGCCGCCCCTCGTCGTGACCTGCAGCACATTCACGACCCGCCAGACATGCCTGAACGGCTGCACCCCCAATACCCTCCTCACCCCTGCCAGTGCTACTGGGACGACCCCAACGAGATCGATGGCCATCCCCTAGATATGTCGGCGACGTGCCCGGCCGGCGCGAACTGCTGCTGGAACGTCCCCTGCTCGCTGTGGAGTGACGACGGCACCTACGAAAGCCCCGCCGTCGCAGCCCTCGCATGTTTCCGGGGGAGCGGCGGGGAAGGCCCCCCCCTTCGTCGGCGAGGTGTTCAAGCCCGCGAACTGCGCGGCGAGCGAGGCCACGTCTCCCGCGGGGCCGTGCAGCTGCATTCCCCCGCTGGTGACGGTGCCGCGGCCGTCACCCGATACGCTGCCGCTCCCCAGCCAACTGTTCGCCCCCTTCGACTGTACGTGCCCCTTCCTCACGAACGCGGAATGGCTGGCACAGGGCGGGGTCGGCGCGTGCGAGCCGCCGGCGCTCGATCACTTCACGCTCTACAAGGCGAAGACCAGCAAGGGCGCCGACAAGTTCGTGCGCTTCGGCTCGGTCCTGCTGAGTCGCGATGAAAGGCGCCTATCCGGGTGCCTTCGCGCCGTCTGTCTTGCAGCCTTTCTGGATGCCTTGACAAGCACTACATCAGCCCTATCCTTGGCTTTGCCACGACGGTGTGGGGGTGTTGTTTCCCGCCTTGCGCAGCGCCTCCGGGGACTCAGACGAGCCGTCGAGGCCCACGCCGAAGAGCTAAAACCGGACCTTCCCCTGCAGACCTTCGCACCTTCCTCACATCGCGGCTTCCCCGTTTCGCCTTGCGCAAACTGTTGTCCGCGCCGGAGCCTTATGTCAAGACAAGCTGAAGAGGACCTCGAGTTTCTTCATGGACAAGAGCAGATTCGGGCTGTAGGGCCGAAGGCACTGCATCTTGCCGTTTTGAAGGACGCAATTTACTGCTTGCGTGGCTTCGAGATGCGAAGCACGCAAAGCCGTCAGCTCGCGCAGCGGGCGAAGCGCTGGATCGACTCGGACGACTCGGATGCGGTCTTCTCGTTCAACAACGTATGCGCCGCCCTTGAACTCGCCCCTTCGTGGGTAAGGTCCCGCCTGCCGAGAGTCGTTCGTGTGGGTAAATCGCACTCCCATCGCGTCCACCGCGGGACCGCCCTTCGCCCGGCGGGCCAGCTCGCACGCCAAGCGCGCGCATCAGCTCGACGCGCGCCATTGCGCGTTCGCTGAAGAGCATCGTCCAATGCCATCCGGACGCATCAGAAAGGCGGCTTCTACCACGACGGGCGATTTGCAGCCCTAAATCGACGTGGTGGATCACTATGATCACTTCTTTCAACGGTCCGGTGGCGATGCTATCGATCGAACTTCCGGTTTCGGGCCGGAAGTCAACTGTGGGAGTCGACCCTAGCCGTGTGTCGATCGTCCCCGCGCAGGCGAAGCACACGCCGGTCACCGGGCTCTACGTCGGGAACCGGTTCGGCGCCGAGCGCCTCGACACGGTGACGGAGGCGGAGTTCTGCATTCCGTCGCAGGTCGGCGCACCGTGAGGTCGAGACGAGCGGCAGTGCTCGGGCCCGTCGTCTGGCGACACCGGGCAGCCGTACGTGCGGCAGCCGCCGCACGTACGGCGTGAGCAATCGCCGCTCTTCGCCGCGTACGTCCGTGATGTTTTGTGCTTGCCGGTGTCCACACCTGTCCACGATGAGCAACCGTCAGCGACCGTGAGCGACCGAGTCGGCTACCGACATCGTGGATTTTCGCCGTGTTAGACCTCAGCCGACCGTGAGACGCGGCGTCGCGCTCACTTCCTAATCCTGGGGTCACGCGTTCGAATCGCGGCGGGGGCATTGAATTTACAGTGCTTTCCGCCCTGCGACCGACTCATCGAAGACGATCACGCTCCTCGCCACCTCGCCGTTCTTCATCGCCGCGAAGGAGTCGTTGACCCGCTCGAGAGGAACCCGGGCCGAGATCATCTCGTCGAGCTTGAGCCGGCCGGAGAGGTAGAGGTCGACGTAGCGGGGCATGTCGACGCGGAAGCGGTTGGTGCCCATCATGCAGCCGAGGATGGCCTTCTCGCGGAAGATGAGATCGGCGCCCGAGATCGCGACCGTCTCTCCCGCCGGCAGGACACCCACCAGCACCGCCGTACCTCCGGCACGGGCCATGCTCACCGCCTGGGCGGCGGTGGCCGGCAAGCCGATCGCTTCGAAGGCGTAGTCGACTCCGCCGCCGGTAGCGGACAGCACCCGCTTCACAGGGCTCCCCGCCGACGGGTCGACCGTGTCGGTGGCTCCGAGCTGGCGCGCCAGCTCGAGCTTCCAGGGGACGGTGTCGACGGCGAAGATGCGCGCGGCTCCCGCGATCCGGCAGCCCTGGACGATGGCGAGGCCGACGCCGCCGCAGCCGATCACCGCCGCGGTGCGCCCCGCGCGCACCCGTGCACGGTTGAGCGCGGCGCCGAGCCCGGTGGTGATGCCACAGCCGATGAGCGCCGCCCGATCGAGCGGCATGTCATCGCGGATCTTCACCAGCGCGTTCTCGTGTACGAGCATGCGCTCGGCGAACGCGCTCAGGTGGGTGAACTGATTCAGCGGCGCCCCGTTCAGCGAGAGGCGGGGCGGGGCTTCGGCAGCGCGCGCGGTGGCGGCCCCGCCGCAGAGGTTCGGACGGCCGTCGGCGCAGTACTCGCACTGGCCGCAGAAGACCGACAGGCAGCCGATGACGTGGTCACCCGGCGCGAACTGGCTCACCTGGGAGCCGACCTCGAGCACGATGCCGGCGGGCTCGTGTCCGAGGACGGTGGGCAGCGGGTATGGCAGCTTCCCCTCGAGGATGTGCAGGTCGCTGTGACATACCCCGCACGCCACGGTACGGACGAGCACCTCGTGCGGGCCCGGGGCGTCGACGGCAACTTCCTCGATGCTGAGATCGGCGCCGATCTCGTGCATGACGGCAGCCTTCACGACGTCGCCCCTTTCCGCTCTCGATCCCGCACGTCCTCCCAGCACACCGCGAGGCTTTCGAGACCGCGCAGGAACATGGTCGGCTTGAAGCGCGGCAAAGCCCCGCTCAAGCGGAGACCGTCCAGGCGGCGCAGCACGGTGCCGAAGACCACCTGGGCTTCGAGGCGCGCCAGCCCCGCGCCGAGGCAGAAGTGCAGACCGAACGCGAACGACAGGTGCCGCGCGATCTCGCGGCGGACGTCGAAGCGCTCGGGGTCGATGAATTGGCGCGGATCGCGATTGGCGGCCGAGAAGAGCGGTACCACCATCTCTCCGGCCCGGATGGTGCGCCCGTGCCAGCGGACCTCCTCGGTCGCGATCTTGATCGTCGCCGGCACGGGCCCGTCATAGCGCAGCATCTCCTCGACGGCGTTGGGCGTGAGCGACGGGTCGGCGCGCACCGCGGCCGCCTGCTCCGGGTGCCGCAGCAGGTGGAAGAGCCCGGTCGCGAGGAGGTTGGTCGTCGTCTCGTGGCCGGCAAAGAGCAGCAGCACGCAGTTGGCGACCACCTCGTCGTGGCTGAGGCGATCGCCGTCCACCTCGGCAGCGAGCATCAAGCTCATGAGGTCGTCGCGTGGCGCGGCGCGCCGCTCTCGGAGGAGTGCGCGGAAGTAGTCGACGAGCCCGGAGAGCCCGGCGGCGGCCTCGGCGAAGTTGTCGCGCCCGTCGGCTGCGCCGCCGAGGTATGCGGCCAGCCGGTCGGAGCACGTCTTGATCTCCTCGATGTCCGCCGTCGGGGCGCCGAGGAGGGTCGCGATGACGACGGCGGGCAGCGGGAAGGCCACCTCGCGGACGAAGTCCGCCTCGGCGCGATCGCGGAGGCCGTCGAGCAGGGTGTCCGCGGTCGCCTGGATCTGCTCGCGGCTCCGGGCGATCACGCGCGGAGTGAACGAGCGTTGCAGGAGGTCGCGGAGCCGGTCGTGATCGGGCGGGTCGCGGAAGACGAGCCACCGCCCCAGGATCTCGCCGACCGCCTTCACCGCTGGCCGATCGCTCGCATACGCCTCGTCGACCTTGCGAAAGCGATCCGAGGAGAACTTGAGCGGCTGGCTCAGCATGGCCAGCACGTCGTCGAAGCGGGTCACGGCCCAGGCGTTCCAGCTCGCGCTCCAGTGAACAGGATCGTGCTCGCGGAGCCAACGGTAGACGGGGAAGGGATCCTGAACGTTGGCGGGGGACTTCAAGTCCAAGGTCGCGACCTCGGGCAGCACTGCCATGCACTACGCCCCTATCGTCACGTGCTTTGGTGGGCAATCGCGGTCGGTCCGACCCCGGGTGACGAACGAGCCGACATACGTTCCAGGAGCGACGTGAATCCGCATCTCCGCGTCGGGACGAATCGGCCGAGTTGTCTCGCACGCAGGAGCGCAATAGCCTCGCGCAGGGACGTCACCCGACGAAAGGCGATCCCGTGCTCAAGACCCGCGGCATCAACCACATCGATCTCGGCACCAAGGACATGGAGGCGACGCGCGCCTTCTACGAGGACGTGCTGGGCTTCGCCCTCGTTCGCGCCGATCTCGTCGAGATCGGCGACCACGGCCGGATGAAGCACTTCTTCTTCGACGCGGGCAACGGCCAGCTCATCGGCTTCATGAGCGGCGAGGACGTGAGCGGGTATCCCAAGGAGTTCGACTCGGGAATCAACCGCGGCCTCGGGCTTCCCCACGGGGTCTATCACTTCGCTTTCGACGCCGAGACCGAGGCGGACCTCGAGCGCATGAAGCACCACCTCGAAAGCCGCGGCGTGAAGGTGCGCGGGCCGGTCGACCACGAGGGCTGGGCGAAGTCGATCTACTTCGATGATCCGAACGGCCTCCAGCTCGAAGTGTGTGCCTTGCTCCGGCCCTTCGTCGCCGACGACGCGATCCCGCGCGTGCGCTTCCGCCGCGAAGGCGCTCGGAAGATCGCCGTCGACGAGCGCTGACGGCGCACGTCATGGCGCGTCGGCTCCCGCGCCCGGAAGCCCTGGCGTTCGGCGCGATCGACCGCTTCCCTGGTCGGGCGGTTTCTCGATCCGCCGCAGGCAGCCGTTGTCGGCGCCGGTCGCGGTCAGACGATGAGCGCCGATCGAAGCGATTCGGACCGAGTCAGCGCCGCCGGCAGTAGCCGTCCGGGATGTAGCAGCCCGACGCCTGGTAGTCCGGGCCGCCGCAGTCGTAGAGCGCTCCGTACGCCGCTTCGCCTTGGCTGCCGGCGATGTAGCTGTACGGCGCGAGGTACTGGTCGTACTGGTTGAAAGCGGTGCACTGCCAGACGCCGCGATTCACGTTCAGCCACACGAAGCTCGGGAACACGATCCTCGGGCCCCACCAGTGCGGATGATAGCTGCGCTCGTAGCGCCAGCTCGAATGCCAGCCGGGCCGGGGGCCCCACCCATGGTCCCCGTGACCGTGACCGTGACCGTGGCGGTCTCCATGATGCGAGCCGTGGTGATGGTCGTCGACGAGCTGGATCGCACGCCGCTCGCCCACCCGGGCGACGGCGAGAGCAACGTCTTGTCGGACATCGCCCGTCGATGCTCGGGCGGGGCAAATCGATCCCAGCGACAGAGCGGCGACGAAGACCAGCACGACCCTCATGACGACCTCCTCGAACGGCGGAATACGCGAGACGCGGCAGCGAGAACCGTGCCGCCGATCGCCGTCGGCGGGCGGAGCGATTCGCGCATCGTTCCATCGGCGCCTGTCGCCCCGTTCCAAGACCGGGGCGTAGTTTCGTCACCCCCGTGTAACGAGTTCTCCGACGCATGCGCGAGCGCATGGCGGCGTCGCAAGCGCCAGCGGATCGCTCACCGGCCGATGCGAGGTTGCGACCGGGAGGCGATCGCACACGGTTGAGCCGTGGCGACCCGCGGAGCTACGGTCCGCAGCCATGCCGCGCGACGTGATCGTCTGGGGAACCGGCAACGTCGGCGTGCCCGCGTTGCGCATCGTGCTCTCGAATCCCGCGCTGCGCCTCGCCGGCGTCATCGTCTCCAACCCGGCGAAAGTGGGGAAGGACGCAGGCGAGCTTTGCGGCCTGCCGCCGACCGGCGTGCGCGCGACGAACGACGTCGCGGCCGCGCTCGCGTCCGGGGCCGACGCGGTCGCGTACTGCGCCTCGGGCGACTTCCGCCCGACCGCGGCGCTCGACGACATCGAGCGCTGCCTGCGCGCGGGCTTGAACGTCGTCTCGACGTCGGTGTACCCGCTCTACGACCCGATCTCCGCCCCGGCCGACCTGCGCGAGCGAATCGACGCCGCGTGCAAAGCGGGACGGTCGTCGATCTTCGTCTCCGGCATCGACCCCGGCTTCGTCAACGACATCGTTCCGCTGCTGCTCTCCGGCCTGTGCGAGCGCGTCGACGAGATCCGCGCATTCGAGCTCTTCAACTACTCGACCTACGCCCAGCCCGAGGCGGTGCGGAACCTGGTCGGCATGGGACAGCCGATGGACGCGACGCCGCCGATGCTGACGCCGGGCGTGCCGACGATGGTCTGGGGCGGCCCGATCCGCCTGATGGCGCGCGGGCTCGGCCTCGAGCTCGAGGAGATCCGCGAGCGCGTCGAGAAGCGGGCGCTGCCGCGCACCGTCGAGACCCAGCTCGGCCGGTTCGACGAGGGCACGATGGGCGCCTTCCGCCTCGAGATCGAGGGCATCGTGCACGGCCGGCCGCTCCTCGTGATCGACCACGTGACGCGCATCGTGAACGACATCGCGTCCGAGTGGCCGAGGCCGAAGGGCGACGGCGCGCACGGCGTGATCCTGACGGGCCGCCCGAAGTTGACGGTCACGTTCGACCCCGAGGACGAGGACGGCAGCGCGGCCGGCGGCGGCAACACGACCGCAGCCGCCCGCATCGTGAACTCGATCCCGTTCGTCTGCGCGGCGCCGCCCGGCATGCTCGACGCGCTCCAGGTTCCGCTCGCGATCGGCCGCGGCCTGGTGCGCTGACGCGCGCTCGCCACCGGCGCGACAGCGAGCGATCACGACGCGGCAGGCGCCCGGCTCGTAGGAGGGTCGCTCGCGTGTCAGCTCCCGCTGAAGCGCGTCATGCGAACCATGGTGTAGCGCCGCCGAGCGATCTTCCAGCCTTCGGCCGTCGGGACGAGCTCGTCGTCGTAGAACCCGATCGCCTGCACGCCGCTCTCGCCGTCGACGGCCGTGATGACGACGTCGACGTAGCTGCGGGCGGCGACGCCGCTGCCGTTCGGCGAGACCGCCTGGTTGGTGATGCGGTGGAGCGTGTGACCCATCGGTGCGTGCGTGGCCGCCATGAAATCCGTGATCGCATCGACACCGTTCCAGACGCCGATGTCGCCGTAGTCGGCGTGGCAATCCTCCGTGAAGCAGGTGCGGAAGAGGGCCCAGTCGCGCCGGTCGATGCCGGTCGCGTAGCGCACGAGGACCTCGGCGACGTCCTGCCGCACTTCGCGCGGAACCGCCGGGATCGTCATGAGCGGTCCTTGACGCCCTCCGCGGTCGCCGCGCCGGTGATCGGCGCGTCCGGGTCGTCGCGATGGCCGCGTCGACTCGGGAGGCGGCGCAACGCCGGCGTGTCGGTCTCGCCCAGGATCAAGCCGAGCACGTCGACGCCCGCGTCGTGCAGCTCGGCCCAGAGCGCTTCGGCCAGCACCATGCCGAAGGCCTTCGACGCGCCGTACGCGACCATGTTCGGCGCTCCGGCGAGCCCCGCCCCGACCCGACGAGCACGATGCCGCCGCGCGAGCAGGACGACGTTGACGCCGCGCTCCGCGACCGCTTTTGCGAACGCGGAGCCGATCCCCTCCGAAGCGCCCGCGACGAGCGCCCGAGGTCCGTACCGATCGGCGAATGTCATCGTTGCTTCAGAGGGCGGCGTTCAAGTCGACGACCCCGTCCGCATGAGCTCCGCGCCGGTGACGACGAGCCGAATGTGGCCCGGCCCGCCTTTGACCTCGGCGTAGTAGCGAGCGCGGAGCCCCCAGCGACCCGCGTTCCGTAGCTCGGAAGCCAACGCGCCAGGCGCCAAGTAGAAGCGAAGGGCGATTCGGACGAGCACCGGCCACGGGGGCAAGCCGGCATGGCACGTCGCGCGCGCCCGCACGCGGAGCACCTCGCCTCGGCTACGGTGTCGCTCGCCCCAGAGGAGCAGCACGACTTCCGGATGGCGCTCGACGTTCTTCGCCAGCCGCGTGCCGGACCCGGTCGTGATCCACAGCGTGTCGCCGTGCGGGGTGAACCAGATCGGCGTCACGAACGGTGCGCGCGCCGAGCGCGATGCGATGTGCATGACGAGCGAGTTGCGAAGGAACTCCCGGACGATCGGCGAGTCGGGAGCGAGCATCACACCTCCCGAACCGCTCCGTAGTCCCACGACAGCGTCCTTCGCAGGGCGATCGCCCACCACACGAACCCGGGCTCTTCCTCGTCTCGTGCGGCGGTGCCCCGGAACGAGGCGCCCCGGAGGTGGAACCACCACGGTCCGTCGTCCGTCAGCACCACGACCTCGCGACCGGACAGGTCGGGACCATCGGCAGGAAGACGGACGAGCGGGCGATCGTCGACGAAACGAACGCGCGCCGGAACGATCGCTACGGTATCGCCGTCGAGAAACGTGATGCTCGCTCGCGTCGGCCGAACGAGGAGATCCCGGACCGCACCGAGCTCGACGTCGCGCGTGACGGACATCGCCCGCCTCTATTGGCACATCGCGGTGATCCGGGGAAACCGGCGGAAGCGTCCCCCGACGTCAGGACGGCGACACGCTCGGGCAGCCAGTGAACCGACTCTTGCGAACCGCGCCCATCCCAGCCGCGCGCGGGAGACGGCAACCCCGCGGTTCCGAGCACGAGCACTCCGGTCAGGGCGACGGGGAACAGGAACGGCCGGTATTTCGACGTCTCGACGCATCGAATGCGGGCGCTTCGCGTCCGCTTTCCGTTGCCGGTATGGTCGTCGCCTTGGTACGCTTAAGCGGCGGCCTTCAACGGCCGACAAGAGCACTTTGATGCGGCTGCTCGCGCTTGCGGTGGGTTTGGTCCTCGGACTCGCGGCGCGTGCGAGCGCGCAGCAGTCGTGCCTTCTCGACCGGACGAGCTATCCCGAGAACGCCGTCGTCTGCTCGTCCGGCTTCGTGATCTACTGCTCGAACGGCGTCTGGCAGAACAACAACGGCGCGCGCTGCGACACCCCCTCGGGAAGCTACTTGACGCCGCTGCGGCCGTACCAAGCGCAGAGCAGCGAGCCGATTCCCGAGTACTTGCTCCAGAAGTATCCCGGGCTCCTCACGCGATAGAGCGCGGCTCGCGTCTATGCCGGCTGCAGCTCGCGGGCAGCCGGCGTCGGGCCGGGGAGCGACAGCCGCAGGATCGCTGCCATCGTGCTGCCGAGCTGCCGCCCGAGGCGCGCGCTGTTGTACGGGAGGGCGTAGCGCGCGGCGAGAGCCCGCACGCGCGGCGCGATCTCCGGATAGCGGTTGCTCGGCATGTCGGGAAAGAGGTGGTGCTCGATCTGGTGGCTCAGGTTGCCGCTCAAGACGTGGAACAGCCGGCCGCCCTCGATGTTGCACGACCCCATGATCTGACGGACGTACCAGCGCGCGCGCGTCTCGCCCGCGACCTCCGACTTCGCGAAGTGGTGCACGCCGCTGGGGAAATGGCCGCAGAAGATGATCGCGAAGCTCCAGACGTTCCGGATCACGTTCGCGACGGCGTTCGCCGCGAGCACCCATGGAAAGAAGGGACCTGCGAGAGCCGGCCAGAGCACGTAGTCCTTCATCACCTGGCGCCGCGCCTTCCAGCCGATGCGCGCGAGGAGCGGCCGCGCGTCCGCCCACGTCTTTCGGCCGTCGAGCACGTGATTCAGCTCGACGTCGTGGAACGCGATGAACCACTCGAAGAAGAGCGCCATTGCGACCGTCGAGAGCGGCTGCACCAGATAGAAGGGATGCCAGCGCTGCTCCCTGGTGACGCGCAGCATGCCGTAGCCGACGTCGCGGTCTTTCCCGAGGACGTTCGTCCACGTGTGGTGGACGACGTTGTGCGAGTGCCGCCACTGATCCGCGGGGCACGCGCTGTCCCACTCCCAGGCGTCGGAGCGGATGGTCGGGTCGTGCATCCAGTCCCACTGCGCGTGCAGGACGTTGTGGCCGATCTCCATGTTCTCGAGGATCTTCGCGAGCCCGAGGCCGATCGCTCCGATCCCGAGGACCGCCAGAAAGGGGCGCCACCCGGCGAGCGCGTGCCCCCACCACGGATGCAGCGCCACCGCGGCCAGCATCGCGACCCGCGACGAGAGCGCGAGCGCCCGCTGGAGCCCGATCAGGCGCAGGATGTAGCGGCGATCACGCTCGCCGAGAGATCCCATGACCTCGGCGCGCATCGCGTCCAGCTCCGCGCCGAGCGCCTCGATCTCGCGGTCGCTCAAGGGTACCCGAGCCGTCGTCGTGTTCATCGTCGTGCTCCGGCCGAAGACGGCGAGCGCCGTCCGGCGTCGAAAGTTCAAAGGTCGATCTCGACGTCGCCGGCCGCAGCCGCGACGCACACCTGTACGGCCGCGCCGCGATCGGCGACGATGCGATTGTTCCGGACGTCGCGCACGCAACCGGCCTCGAGGGTCGCCGTGCACGAGTGGCAGATGCCCATCCGGCAGCCGTGCGCCGGGCGGAGGCCGGCCTTCTCGGCGACCTGGAGGAGCGGTGTCGAGCCGTCGGCCTCGATCGCGATGCCGCTCCGCGCGAAGACGACGCGGCCGCCGGCGGCGTCGGCGGGCGGCGTCGCGCGTACGGCGTGGAACCTCTCCACATGGAGACGTCCGAGCGCGTCCCGCGCGCCCCAGACTGCTTCGACGGCGGCGAGCAGGCTCGCCGGCCCGCACGCGTAGACCTCGCGCTCCCGCCAGTTCGCGCAGACCTCGGTGAGCGCCGCGGGCGCGAAGTGCGGCGCGACCGCGCGAGCCGCGCCGGGCTCCCGCGTGTGGACCACGTGCAGCCGGTAGCCCGCATGCTCCTCGGCGAGCCACCCGATCTCGCGGGCGAAGATCACGTCGCGGCGGTGCGGCGCATAGTGCAGGTGCGCGACGTCCGACAGGGCTCCGCGCGCTGCCAGGCTCCGCAGCATCGCGCGGATCGGCGTGATGCCGCTTCCCGCGGTGACGAACAGGAGGGGAGCCGGACGATCGGGCAGCACGAAGTCGCCCTCGGGGGCGCCGAGGTCGACGAAGGACCCCGGCTCCGTGTCGCGGACCAGCCGCGGAGACACCCGACCGCCCGCGACCGCCTTCACCGTGATCTCGATGCAGCCGTCGCGCTGCCAGCGCTCCGGCTCCGACGAGATCGAGTAGGTGCGCACCTCGCGCGCGCCGTCGACCGGGACGCCGATCCGGACGTGCTGACCGGCACGGTGCGGGCGCCAGCTGCGACCCGGGCGGAGCGTCAGCGTCCGGGCGTCCCGGGTCTCGTCCCGGACGGCTTCGACGCGCGCCTTGGCGGCGTGCCGGGCCCACAGCGGGTTCAGCAGCTCCAGGTAGTGCGAGGTCGAAAGCGGCCAGGCGAAGCCGTCCGCAAGGCGGCCGAGCCGGCCGATGCGCGGCGCCGGGCCGCCAGTCGCGAGAACATCCGATCCCATTCCCCGATCTCCAGGCTACGCCAACGTTGCCGTAGCTTACGATTGCGTAACTTACGGCAGCGTAGTAGGCGTGTCAAGGTGGGTCGGAGATCGGAAGCGTCGTCCGGGCGTCTCACGGCCGCGGCGCGGCGCGCACAGCTCATCGACGTCGGGCGGTCGCTCTTCGCCGAGCGCGGATACGAGGCGGCCTCGGTCGAGGAGATCGCCGAGCGCGCCAAGGTCTCGAAGCCGATCGTCTACGAGCACTTCGGCGGCAAGGAAGGGCTGTACGCCGTCGTCGTCGACCGCGAGGTCGAGCTCATCGTCGCGCGCATCGTGGAGGCGGTGACGTCGGGGGGACCGCGCGAGCGCCTCGAGCAGGCCGCGCTCGCCTTCCTCACCTACGTGAAGGAGCGGCCGGAAGGCTTCGCGGTTCTCCTGCGTGACGCGCCGCGAGCGATGCGCGCGGGTCAGATGCCGGCGCTGATGTACGACCTCGCCGACCGCATCGGCGGCGTCTTCGTCGAGGAGTTCAAGAAGGCCGGATACGACGCGAAGGCGGCCCCGATCTATGCGCACGCGCTCGTCGGCATGGTCGCCTTCGTCGGCCAGTGGTGGACCGATGCACGGAAGCCGCCGCCGGCGGAGGCAGTGGCGAGCCACATCGCGGCGCTCGCGTGGATGGGCCTCCGCCACCTCCCGAAGCGGCCGACGCTCCTGATCAAGGAAAAGCGCTCGCGCCCCACGCGATCCGGCTGAGCGCGCCCTCGCGTGCGCGCCAACGACGGCCCGCAGGAGTCCCATTGCTCCGCCGACGTCGAGTACCCGCCGAGAGCGGTCCGGATGTCGTTTCCGCGTCCCGGCGGAAGTCGCGAGCTCGCGGTCGCCCGCGTTTGCGGACCGGCGTACGGCTGGCGAGACTAGCCGTCGCGCGGACGCCCAGCCGGGACGACCCGCCCACCCGCCGCGATGAGCTTTTTCGAAACGATCCAGCGAGTACGCGTGTATCTCCAGGCCCACGGCCGGGTGTCGACGCGCGCCCTGCAGCGCGAGTACGGGCTCGACGTGGAGGCCCTGGAGGAGCTCGTCGCCGAGCTCGTCGACGTGCAGCGCGTCGCGCGACGAGACGGCGATGCGGTCGCCTGGGCGGCGGGCCCGGCGGATCCCTCGGGCTTCGACGAGCGCGCGGCCGCCGGGGCGGCGACCGCGGATCTCCGCGCCACCGCCGAGCGCCGCCAGCTGACGGTCATGTTCTGCGACCTGGTCGCGTCCACCGCGCTCGGAGCGCGGCTCGACGCCGAGGACCTGCGCGAGGTCGTCACGCAGTACTACGAGGCGGCGACCCGCGCCGTCGAGCGCTACGAGGGCCACGTCGCGAACTACCTCGGCGACGGGCTCCTCATCTACTTCGGCTACCCGCGCGCGCACGAGGACGACGCCGAGCGCGCGATCCGCGCCGGCCTCGACATCCTCGCCGAGCTCGCGCGCCGCAATGCCGCGCTCGAGGCCGGCGCCGGGGTGCCGCTCGTCGCGCGCATCGGCACCCACACCGGGCCGGTCGTCGTCGGCGACGTCGGCCGTCGTCTCGAGAACGTCGCGCTCGGCGAGACGATGAACCTCGCGGCGCGGATCGAGGAGGCGGCGGTGCCCGATACCCTGGTCGTGAGCGCCGAAACGCTCCGGCTCGTGCGCGGCGTGTTCGTCACCGAGGACCTCGGCCCGCGCACGCTGCGCGGGATCGCGGAGCCCGTCCACGTGCACCGGGTCGTTCAGCCGAGCGGCGTCCGCAGCCGGCTCGACCTCGCGCGCGACCGGCTCACCGCGTTCGTCGGCCGCGACCAGGAGATCGCTCTCCTTCTCGATCGCTGGGAACAGGTGCTCGAGGGCGACGGTCAGACGGTGTGCATCCGGGGCGAGGCCGGGGTCGGAAAGTCGCGTCTCGTCTTGACGCTCCGCGAGCGGCTCGGCGATCAGCCGCACACCTGGCTCGAGTGCAGATCCTCGCCGTACACGCGCCAGAGCGCGCTCCACCCGGTGGTCGGCCTCTTCGAGGAAGCGCTCGGTCTGCGCGCCGAGCAGTCGCAGGAGACGCGCTGGCGGCGGCTCGAGGCCGCCGCCGCGATCGTCGGGCTCGTGGGCGCACCCGACCTGCCGCTCGTCGGCGACGTCCTCGGCCTCGCACGTCGGCCGGGCGATCCGGATCCTCCGGCCAGCCCGGAGGTGCGACGTCATCGCACGCTCGAGGTGCTGATCACGTGGATGCTCGGCCTCGCGAGCGAGCAGCCGGCGCTTCTCCTGGTGGAGGACGTGCACTGGTGCGATCCGACGACGATCGAGCTCATCCGTCGGCTCGTCGAGCAGCTGCCGCGCGCGCGGCTCCTCCTCCTGACGACGACGCGCGAGGAGTTCGTCGCGCCGTGGATGCAGGCGAAGGGCGTCACGTCGATCGCGCTCGGTCGCCTGCGGCGGAGACAGGCCGCGGAGCTGGTCGCTCGCGCGTCGCCGGCCGGCCGCCTGCCCGACGACGCGGTCGACGAGATCGTGCGGCGCGCCGACGGGATCCCGCTCTACCTCGAGGAGCTGACGCGCGCCGTGCTCGAGTCGGGTGCGCTCACGCCGCGCGACGGCGGCTTCGAGCTCGACCGTCCGCTTCGCGACGTCGCGATCCCGGCGACGCTCCAGGACTCCTTGACGGCACGGCTCGATCGGCTGTCGGCCGCGAAGGAGGTCGCGCAAGTCGCCGCCACCCTCGGCCGCGAGTTCCCCTATCGCCTGCTGGAAGCCGTCTCGGGTCTGGACGGCTCGGTCCTGCGACACGCGCTCGGTCGGCTGGTGGAGGCCGATCTCCTGATCGCGCGCGGCACGCCGCCGGCGGCGACCTACACCTTCAAGCACGCGCTCCTCCAGGAGAGCGCGTACCAGTCGCTCCTCCGCGCGCGCCGCCGCGAGATCCACGCGCGCGTCGCGCACGCGCTCGAAGAGCTCTTTCCTGCTCGCGCCGCCGCCGAGCCCGAAGTCGTCGGCCGCCACTGGGAGGAGGCGGGCGACCTCGCGGCCGCGCTGCGCTGCTTCGAGCAGGCGGGCACCGCGGCGCTCGCGTCGGCGAGCGGCGAGGCGGTCGCCCACCTGCGACACTGCCTCGAGCTCCTGCCGCGGCTGCCCGCGACCCGCGAGCGCGACGAGCGCGAGCTGGCGCTCCTCCTCGCCCTCGGCTCGGCGATCCAGGCGGTGCGCGGATACAGCGACGACGACCTCGAGCCGGTGTACGACCGCGCGCGCACGCTCGCGCATGCGCTTTCCGCACGCTCCGAGCTGCCGTTCGTGCTGTTCGGGCTCGCGCTCTGGCGGATCGTGCGCTGGGAGCAGCTCGACGAGGCCGAGAGCTTCGCGCGCGAGGCGGTCGCGCTCGGCCAAGAGGTCGCCCGGCTCGGCGGCTACAACCCGCTCGCGATGCTGTACCACATGCAGGGGCGGTTCACGGCGTGCCGCGAGGCCGCGGACCAGGGGATCGCCGCCTACCGCGCCGATCGCCACCGGCCGCTCGTCTTCCGCTTCGGCTCCGACCTCGGGGCCGGGACGATGCTCTGGCAGGCGCACACGCTTTGGATGCTCGGCTTTCCGGATCGCGCGCGCGAGCGCGCCGAGGAGGCGCGCGTGCTCGCGGAGACGACGGGCCATCCCTTCACGCTCGCCTTCGCGCACGGCTTCGGGGCCGTCGTCCACTTCCTGCGGAGCGAGCCGGCCCGCACCCGCGAGCTCGCGGAGCGCTCGGTCGCGATCTCGCGCGAGTACGGCTTCCCGGCATGGCACGCGATGGGCCTCATCCTCCGCGGCTGGGCGCGAGCGATCGAGCACGACGAGGACGCTCTCGAAGAGGTCCTCGAGGGCGCGAGCATCGCCGCCACGACGAGAAACCAAGCGTTCGTGCCGATGATCCTCTCGATCGTCGGGTACGCGCAGTACCGTTGCCGGCGCTACGAGGACGGCGCGCGCACGATCGAAGGCGCGCTCGCGTTCTCGCGGGAGCGCGTCCAGCCGTTCTGGGACGCCGAGCTCCTCCGCATCCACGCGAAGACCGAGCGCTTCCTCCGCGGCGACCGCGACGGGGCCGAAGCGGTGCTGCGGCGTGCGATGGCGCTCGCGCGCCAGCAGTCGGCCCGCTCCCTCGAGCTGCGCGCCGCGATCAGCCTCGCCCGCATGTGGCGCGACGAGGGCCGCGACGCCGATGCGCGCGCGCTCCTCGCGCCTCTCCTCGCCTGGTTCACCGAGGGGTTCGAGACCCGGGACCTGCGCGAAGCGAGCGCCATCGTCGGCGTTTCGGGCCGGTGACGATTGCTCCTCTGGCGGGGGGCGCGATCTTCGGGGTAGCGGGCGGCTACTCGGAGATGTTCGACGCGATTCCGCGGATTGCGAACGCGGGAACGGTGGGATAGCGCAGCCGCGGTGCGCGGGGGTGGAGGAGCTCGGATGCCGCGCGACACGGCGATCGGGGATGCGTCGGGGCGGTGTCCGTGACGGCCCGGGGGTGGGGCGCGGCGGCGATCGCGGCGGCGTCTCTCGCTCTCCCGGCCTGTGCGCTTCGGACGCTCCAGCGCGGGCTCGACGTGGCGCAGACGCAGGCGTCCGTCGAGGGGCGCGTCGCCGTCGACGGCCCGGCGTCGCACCCGATCGTCGTGGTGGCGGAGCGCGCGGGAGCAGGCGGGATCGCCGACCTCTTTCTCCTTCCGCGCCCGGGCCCGTTCTTCCTGACGCTTGCGCCGGGGACGTACCGGATCGCCGCCTTCGAGGACGTCGAGCGCGACCTCACCTACCAGCCGGATGCCGACCCGGCCGCGCTCTGGGGACCGACCGGCGACCTCGTACTCGAGGCCGGCGAGCGCCGCCGCGACGTCGACCTCCGCATCGATCCGGCGGCCGGGGTCCGCATCCCGTTCGCCGTCACCGCGCTTGCAGCCGACCGAGCGATCGATCGCCTTCCGTCGCTTCAGATCGGAACGATCGCTTCCCTCGACGACCCGCGCTTCGCGCCCGATCACGGCAGCGTCGGCCTGTGGGACCCGCTCCGCTTCATGTTCGACGTCGGCGGCGGCGTCTACTTCCTCGAGCCGTACGATCCCGGGAAGATCCCCGTGCTCTTCGTGCACGGGGCGACCGGCACGCCCGCCGACTGGAAGTACGTCGTCGGAAAGCTCGACCGGACGCGGTTCCAGCCGTGGTTCGTGTACTACCCCGCGGCGCCGCATCTCGATCGCATCGGCGACCAGATCGTGCGCGCCTTGAGCGCGCTGCTCGTCCGGTATCGCTTCACGCGGATCGCTCTCGTCGCGCACAGCATGGGCGGTCTCGTGACGCGGGCCGCGCTCAACTACGTGATGGCGAATGCCGCGACCGGGCGTCAGGTCGACGTGCCGCTGTTCGTCACCCTCTCGACCCCGTGGGGCGGTCACTCCGGCGCGACGCTGGGGCTTCGGTACGCGCCGGTCGTCGCGCCGATGTGGGTGGACATGGCCCCGGGCAGCGCCTTTCTCGGCGCGCTGCCGGCCACACCTCTGCCCCCGGAAACGGAGTACGACGTCTTCTTCGGGTACCGGAGCGATTCGCGTCTCAGCAGCGAGGCGAACGACGGGGTGGTGACCGTGGCGAGCGAGCTACCCCTCTCCGTGCAGCGTCAGGCGAAGCGCGTCATCGGATTCGACGAAACGCACACGAGCATCCTCGCGAGCAGCGCGGTGGCCGAGGCGCTGAACGAGATCCTGGCCCGCGTGGCGCAGTAGCTGTGGCGCCGGCCGGTGCCCGAATCAGGGCACCGTCGACGGCACGCACTTGCCGGTGTTCGGCGTGTTGAAGAAGGGGATGAAACCGAAGCAGGTCGCGAGCGGAAGCTCGATCGTCCCCGCGAACCGGCCGGTCGCGCCGACCGTACCGCACGCGACGACCGGCCCGCTCGTGAAGACCTGGCCGCAGGTATAGCCGCAGGTGACCGCCTGGCCGGGGAAGAGGTCGGCGCCCCGGAACCGGAGGGTCAGCATGCCGCGCCGCTCGGACACGGAGATGCTCCCGTTCTGGGGCCCGGTGCCGCCGCACGCGAGAGACTTGGCCGTCAGGATCGGCCTGGCGGTCGCGGGTCCGGCCGCGAGGAGCGCGAGGGCGAGCGCGAGCATGCCGAATGATCGTGGACGCGAGTGCATCATGGGTCCTCCTGCACGATGGCCGGCGCTCTCCGTGCCGGTCCCGTCCTTCGAGCGCTACGTTCCGGGTAGCGCATCGCTACCCCGTCCACCGCGATGTGACCAGGGATCTTCGGCGCTCCACCGCCTCGATTGCCGTTGCGCGTCCCGCTCGCAATCATCGCCACGATGCCTCCCCGCGAGCAACCCGCGGAGGCTCCCGAGTCTCCCTTCGTCGGTCGCGACGCCGAGCTCGCGCAGCTGCGCGCCGGTCTCGAAGACGCGCTCGCGGGACGCGGCCGGTTCTTCCTCGTCGAGGGCGAGGCGGGCATCGGGAAGACGCGCCTGGTCGAGGAGGTCGCGCGCGAAGCCGTCCACCGCGGACACCGCGTGCTCTGGGGTCGCTGCTGGGAAGGGGAGGGCGCGCCGCACTACTGGCCGTGGACGCAGGTCCTGCGTGCGGCGCTGGCCGACGCGCGACCGGAGCGCGGACGCGAGGCACCGGTCGCGGCGCCGCCGCTGGCGCAGATCCTGCCGGAGATCCTGCCGGAGATCGGCCGCTTCGCCGACTCGCACGCGGCTCCGACCCAGCCGGACAGCGCGCGCTTCGACCTTTTCGATGCGCTCTCGCGATTCCTCGGCCGAGCTTCGCAGCAGCAGCCGCTCGTTCTCGTCTTCGACGACCTGCACTGGTCGGACGTACCGTCTGCTCTCCTCCTTCGATTCGTGGTTCACGAGCTGCGCACGACGCCGATGGTCGTGGTCGCGACGTACCGGGAGACGGACGCGCGCTGCGACGCGCAGATCGCGAAGGCGATCGGCGCGCTCGCACGCGAGGGACGTCACCTGTCGCTCCGCGCGTTCGCGACCGACGACGTGGCGCGCCTCATCGAGAGCAGGACCGGCCGGCGCGCCCCGGCCGCGGTGGTGCAGGCGATCGAGCAGGAGACCGACGGCAATCCGTTCTTCGTGACCGAGGTCGTGCATCTCCTCGCCGCCGGCGGGGCGTTCGCGAGCGAGACCGTCGTCGTCCCGCCCAGCTTCCCCGTGCCGCAGGGCGTGCGCCAGGCGATCCGACTCCGCGTCGCGGCGCTCCCCGGCGATTGCCGGACGGCGCTCGCGATCGCCGCGGTGATCGGACGACAATTCGCCGTCGGCACTCTCCAGCGCGCGGCTCGCCTCGAACCCGAGGCGTTGCTCGACGCGCTCGGTCCCGCGCTCCAGCGCGCCATCGTCGTGCCGGATCCCGGGTCGGTCGGTCGCTATCGCTTCGCCCACGCCCTCATCCGCGAGACGATCTACGCCGACCTCGGCCCCGCGCAGCGGGCGCGCCTGCACGGCCGCGTCGGAGACGCGATGCTCGACCTGCCGAGCACGAACCGCAGCTCGGACCTCGCTGTCCTCGCACACCACTTCGCGGAGGCGGTCCCGGCCGTGGGCGCAGGTCGGGCGATCCGGTACTGCACCGAGGCCGCACGCTACGCCGAGTCGGCGCTCGCGTACGAGGACGCGGCTGCGCTCTTCGGACGCGCGCTCGAGCTGCGCGGCGACGCGACTCCCGCGGACGCGGCCGAGCGCTGCGATCTGCTCCTGGCGCGCGGCGGCGCGCAGTGGAAGTCGGGCGACGGCGAGGGCGCGCGCGCGACCTTTCTCAGGGCCGCCGACGCCGCTCGCCGGATCGGGGACGCGCGCGGTCTGGCGCGGAGCGCGCTCGGATTCGCGGGGGAGGGGTCGCGTCTGCTCTGGGTGCGGAGCGGGATCGTGGACCAGCCGCGGATCGACCTCCTCGAGGAAGCGCTTCATCGGCTCGGCGACGCGGATCCCGGCCTGCGAGCGCAGCTCCTCGCGCGCTTGTCGATCAACCTCTACTGGGGCCCCGAGAGCGATCGCGAGCTCGCGACGAGCGAGGAGGCGCTCGCGCTCGCGCGCCGCCAAGGCGACCCGAGCCTTCTCGCGTCCGCGCTCCGCGCGCGCCTCGTGGCGCTCTGGCGGCCCGACGCGTCGGCGGAGCGACTGGCGGTCGCGGACGAGATCGTCGGTCTCGGTCAGCGCACCGGCGATCGCGACGTTTCGCTCTTCGGGCGTCGCTTTCGCGTGGTCGCGTTCCTCGAGTCGGGGGACACCGCCGCCGCGGATCGCGAGATCGCGGCGTACGCCGAGCTCACGAAGGAGCCGCAACGCCCGTGGTACGCGGCGGACGTCGCGATGTGGCGCGCCACGCGCGCGATCATGGACGGGCGCTTCGCGGACGGCGCCGAGCAGGCGACGCGCGCGCACGAGCTCGCGGAGCGCGAGGGCGACGCGCAGCCGGGGATGCGCCACGAGATCCAGACGATGGTCCTCGGCTTCCACGTCGGCCGTCTCGATCGGCATGCGGAGCGGCCGCGATCGCCCGGCGACGTCGGGAGCTCGACGTTTCTCCGCTGCCATCGCGCCTTCTGGGCGAGCCGGATGGGACGCCACGGCGAGGCGGCGCGCGAGCTCGCCGCGCTCGCCCGCGACGATCACGCGCTGCCGCGCGACGGCGGCTGGCTCGTGTCGGCGAGCCTGCTGTCGGTCGTCGCGTCGGACGTGAGCGACCGCACGAGCGCGGAAGCCCTGTACGAGAGGCTGTCGCCCTACGCCGATCGCGTCGCGGTCGCCGCCGCCGGCCTCGCGTGCTGGGGATCCGTCGCGCACTACCTCGGCCTGCTCGCGGCGACGCTCGGCCGCGTGGACGACGCGATCGCGCACTACCGCGAAGCGGCGGCGATGCACGAGCGCATGGGAGCGCGACCGTTCCTCGCATGGACGCAGCTCGCGCACGGGCGTCTCCTCGCGACCCGCGCGGCCGGCCTCGACGAGCCGACCGCCGCGTCGCTGCTCGCGAGCGCGGTCGCCATCGCGGACGAGCTCGGGATGAGCGGACTCCTCGCCGAGGCTCGCGGCGTCCAAGGCGATGCCGGCACCCGTGCCCACGGCGGCATCCACGTCGACGCCGGGCGGCCGCCGGACCGAGCGGCCGTCTTTCGCAACGAGGGCGACTTCTGGACGGTCGTCTATGCGGGGAAGGCCGTGCGCCTCCGGCACGGGAAGGGCCTCGTCGACATCGCGACGCTGCTGGCCCATCCCGGGCGCGAGGTCCACGTTGCGGATCTGATCGCCGCTTCGGCACCCGCGGCGCTCGAGCGCGCGGGCGGCGAGGCGCTCGCGAACGACCTACGCGTCTCGGGCGGCCCGTCCGGAATGCCGATCCTCGACGGCCGCGCGCGGACCGACTATCGCCGCCGGCTCGCCGAGCTCCACCGGGAGATCGAGGATGCCGAGTCCTGCCACGACTCGGGTCGCGCGGCGCGTGCGCGCGCGGAGCTCGACTTCATCGCGGGCGAGCTCGCATCCGCCTTCGGCCTCGGCGGGCGGAGCCGGCGGGCGGGCAGCCCGGTGGAGCGCGCCCGGAAGGCGGTCGCGTCCCGCATTCGGTTCAGCCTCGCGCACATCGCGGAGGTCCATCCCGCGCTCGCGCGCCACCTCCGGCGATATCTCCGGACGGGAACGGTCTGCGCATATTCCGTCCCCGACGAGCCGGTCGACTGGAGCCTCTGATCGTGCGGCGGTGAGCGCGCGCGGGCTCGCGGCTCGTGTTCGCGCTCGCCTCACTCCGTCCGCGTGACGATCCGACCATCTGGCGGATTGCCAGATGGTTTCTGGCGCCTCCCGTTCAGGGGACGGGCCGTCGAAGCCACGCCCCCGGAAGGAGGACATCATGAGATACGGACGACTCTCGGCCGCGGTGCTCGGCGTGGCGCTGTGGTGCGCTCCCAGCCGTGCGGACATCACCAGCACGACGCCGTACGACTACGACCATCCGCCGGCACCCGGGAAGGAGCGCGGCACGTACATGGCAGCCGCGAGCGGCTCCTTCGGGCCGGACTGCTTCTTCACGTTCATCGGGACGGCGAAATACCTTCCGAACCCGGATGGGTCGGGCGGGAAGCACTGCACGAAGGGCAACGTCGAGCTCACCGGGACCGGTCCGGGGTGCGCGACCAAGCCGCTCGAGAGCCTCCCGCTGACGATCGAGGCCGACTACACCTACAACGGCGACGGGACGCTCTGCGAGCACGCGCGCCTGGTCGGCGGGCCGCTCGACGGCCTCGAGTTCCCGTTCCACACCTACGTCGACCCGAGCGGGAAGTGGGTCTTCCCGACCACGCAGGACATCGCTTATCCGTGCGCCAACCCGTCCACGAACGCGACGGGGCTCACGAGCCAGGGACCCGGCTTCAAGATCGGCCGCTTCGGCGACGACCCCGGCGGATCGGGCCTGCTGCCCTGTACGAATCCCTGAGCGCTGGCACGCGATGCGCGAGGAGCGGCGGCCGCGGTGGGTCGGCCATCGCGGTCGCCGACCGACCCGGAGCTCGGCGGTCAAAGCGCGGCGCGGCGCCGCCGTCGGCTGCGCCGCGCCGCGCAACACCGTTTCTTGACGCCGGACGCGGCGGGCCCGTATGGGGCGCGCGTGGATGCGAGCGCCGCCCGCAGCCGACGTGGGAGCGCGCGCCTCCTCGTCGCGATCCTGCTCCTGGCCGCAGGGCTCCGCGTCTATCCGCTGCACGTGGCCTACGAGCATCCGGATCAGTTCCTCGTGCCGGACGTGGCGATGCGGAGCATCGGGGAGGAGACGTGGCGACCGGCGAACCTGCTCTATCCCACGGGCCTCATGGAGACGCTGCGCGTCCTGTACCTCGCCGGATACGCGGGCGCTCGCTCCCTCCACCGCGTCGCCGACCGGACGGACTGGGTGGCGCTCTACCTGGAGAACCCGCAGCCGTTTCTCGCCGCGGCGCGCGCGTGGGCGTGCCTCGCCGGCACGGCGACCGTCGCGCTCGCGTTCCTGCTCGCAGGCCGCCTCTTCCCGCGCCCGGCCGGCGTCCTCGCCGCGCTCTTCCTCGCGGTCTCGTTCCTCCACGTGCGCGAGTCGCACTACGGTCACGTCGATGCGCCCGCCGTCCTCTTCTTCGTCGCGGCGCTGTGGGCGGCCGAGCGCTACCGCGGCGACGGCCGCCTGAAGAGCCTCGTCGGCGCTGCCGCGCTCACCGGCGCCGCGGCCGGCCACCGCTACCAGCTCGCGGTCGCGGCCCTCGCCCTCGCGGTCGCCGAGCTCGCGCGGCGCGGCCAGGACGTGCGCGTCGCGGTGCGGCACCTCGCGCTCGCCGCCGCGACCGCGCTCGCGACCTTCGCGGTGCTGTCGCCCTACACCCTCCTCGAGCCGGGTCGCGCGATCGCGCAGCTCCGGTGGCAGGTCGCCTTCGGCTACTTCCCGACGCGGAACGCGCTTCCGCTCCGCGAGATCCTCCCGCTCGCGTGCGGCTGGCCGGTCTGCGCTCTCGCGCTCCTCGGCGTCGCGGTCGCGCTCCGGCGACGCACCACGACCGCGGCGCTTCTGCTCGCTCCGCTCGTGCCCTACGTGATCGCGATCGCCGGCGCGTGGCGCGTCTACGCGCGCTACCTGCTGCCGCTCGTTCCGCTCGTCGCCGTCTTCGGAGCCGGCGGCGCGGTCGCGCTGTGCGCGCGCCTCGCGGGGCGCGCGCGATCGATCGCGATCGTCGCGCTCGCGCTCGCGACCATCGCGGATCCGCTCGCGCGGAGCACCGCGCTCGACCGCCTGCTCGCGCGAACCGACACACGCGAGCTGGCGGGCCGGTGGCTCCTTCGGCACGTGCGACCGGGCGAGCTCGTCCTCCGCGGAAACGGCTACGCCGAGCCGCGGCTCCCCCCGGACTTCGCGAAGGCCGCCCTCCGGGTCGGCGTTCCGCTCGCGACGAAGCTCCGCCAGCGTGGTCGCGGGCTCCTTCCGTTCGCCGTCCTCGACGACCCCGCGAAGCCCGGTGCCGAGCGCGCGCGCTGGGTCGTGACGAGCGATCATCCCGGAATTCCGGCGTGGGCGAAGACCTCGGACGCCATGGCTTCGTTCGCGGAGCGATCCGCCGAGCCGGCGGTCCGCTTCGTCGGCACCGCGGACGCGGGCTCCGCCGTCTACGAGCGGATCGACGCGACCTTCGTACCGCTGCGCGGCTTCGGCGTCGCGGAGCGGCCGGGTCCGAACATCGCCATCTGGCAGGTCGTGCGACCACCCCTTGCCGTTCAGCGGGGGCGGTGATTCGCTCGTCGCGTCCGAGAAGGTCGCCGATGTTCCGCCGAACCGCCGCAGCGCTCCTCGTCTCGAGTCTTCTCGCCGTGAGCGCGCCCGCTTCGGCGACCTCGTGGCCGATGTTCCAGAACGACCGGCGCCACACCGGCAGGACGACCGCGATCGGACCGTCCACGAGCTCGGTCCGGAAGCTCTGGGAGTACAAGGCGGTCAGCTGGATCAAGAACGAGCCGTCGATCGGACCGGACGGGACGATCTACATCGGCGACTCCAAGTTCCCGCTCTGCGCCCTCACCCCGAGTGGAGCTCGAATCTGGTGCACGGACGTCGGCGGCTTCGTGAACCAGTCGTCGCCGGCGGTCGGGAACCCGTTCTCGAAGACCGATGCGGGCGGCACGCGCACCGTGCAGACGATCTACATCGGCGACCGGAACAACGTCTTCTGGGCGATCGACTCCGAGGGCGACGTCCTCTGGCACTACAGGATCCACCTCGACGGCGACGTTCGTCAGTCTCCGCTCATCGGCCCCGGGCCGGCGCACACCGTCTACATGATGTGCGGCTGCACGACGAAGGGCGTGCTCCACGCGTTCCGGCCCGACGGGACGCTCCTCTGGTCGGTCGATCTGCCGCAGGTCCGCGACGCGTCGCCGGCCGGCATCCAGGTCGGCTCGCACTTCCGTCTCTACGTCGTCACGAACAACGGCCAGCTCTACGCGATCGACGACCTGGGGACGAGCGGCCAGATCGCGTGGCACCTGCCGCTCGGCGCGCCGAGCGCCCACTCGTCGCCGGCGATCGGCGCCGGCAGGATCATCTACGTCGGGAACGCCGCCGGCCTCTTCGCCGTCAAGGACGACGGCACGTCCGGACACGTCCTGCCAGGCTGGCCGTTCGGGACCGCGGGCGGCGTCGACACGACGCCGACGATCGGCCTCGGCACGGGCAAGGTCTTCGCGAGCTCGTTCGACGGGGGAACCCGCACCCTCTACGCGATCGACCCGCGAACCAACCCGCCGACGAAGCTCTGGAGCTTCACCGGGCCGGGAACCAGCACGACGAACCTCGCCCTCACGCCCTCGGCGGTCGTCGGCGGCAACGGATTCCTCTACGCCGCGATCGGACCTCAGATCTACGGCTTCGACCCGGCGGCCGCGAATCCCGCGAGCCCGAAGTGGCGCTTCACGCTGCCCGCGGACGCGATCTCGCTCTCCCTCGGAGACGGCGTGCTCTACGTGAGCGCGAAGAATGCGAAGCTGTACGCGTTGACCGCGGGGCCTTGAGCCGACCGCGCGCGCCGACGCCTCGGCAATGCCGGCCGACGACGCGCAGGAGCGCGTCGAGATCGAGCGGCTCCGTCATCGCCGCGACGACGTCGAGATCGCACCACGGAAAGGACTTCGCGGAGGTCCGCGTCGTCCTCGACGATCAGGACGTGGCCGCCGGTCACGCGACCGGCTCCTTCCCCGCTCGTCCGGACGCGACGCGATCGCCGTCGTCCGGGGAGCTGAAGCTGCCGTCGACCGGCGCCGTGCTCGCCGGAGCGGAGCGCGTCGGCAGCGTCAAGGTGAAGGTCGAGCCCCGGTTCTCGCCCTCGCTCGCGACGGCGATGTCCCCGCCGTGCAGGTGGACGAGATGGCGCGCGATCGCGAGCCCGAGGCCGAGGCCGCCGCTCGAGCGCGCGGACACCGCATCCGCCTGCCGGAACGCCTCGAAGACGTGCGGAAGGAAGTCGGGGGCGATGCCGCGGCCCGTGTCGCGCACGACGATCTCCACCTGCGGGCCGACCTGCGCCAGCGCGACCGACACCGACGCGCCGGCCTCCGTGAACTTGACGGCGTTGTCCAGGACGTTCCAGACGATCTGCTGGATGCGGTCGGGATCGCCGTGGACCTCGTCCGCGACCGCGGAGAGCGCGACGTCCAGGCGGACGCCCTTCGCGTCGGCGGCCGGCCGCACCATGTCGACGGCGGCGGCGACCGTGTCGGCGAGGTTGACGGCGCGCACGTCGAGGTGAAGCCGGCCGGTCGCGATCCGGGAGATGTCGAGCAGGTCGTCGATCAGCCTCGCCTGGACCTGGATGCTCCGCTGCATCGCCTGGATCGCCCGCTCGGCGTGCTCGCCCTTCCCCGACCGGAGGACGCGGAGCCAGCCGAGGGTCGCCGCGAGCGGCGTCTTCAGCTCGTGGGAGACGACCGAGAGGAACTGGTCCTTCGCGCGATTCGCCTCCTCCGCCTGCGCACGCGCCGTCCCGGCCTCGCGATAGAGGCGCGCGTTGTCGAGGGCGAGCGCCGCGCGGATGGCGACGTTCTCCGCGAGGGCGAGGTCGTCGCCGGTGTAGCGCCGGCCCGACTCCATGGTCGCGCAGGTGATGGTGCCGAGCGTTCGCCCGCGCGCCACCATGGCGACGATCATCGCGGAGACGTAGCCCATCTGCCGCATCACGCGCAGGTGATCGCGGTTGGCCGCGATCGCGCCGAGCCAATCTTCGTCGATCTCGGCGAAGAGCTGCGATCGCCCGGTGCGGATGACTTCGGTGCGGGGGTGACGTCCGTCCGGGTCGGGCTGGTAGACGGCGGTCGCGCGCGCGAGGTCGGCCTTCGCCGGGTCGGCGTGCGAGACCGCGACGCGCCGCACGGTTCCGTCGTCCTCGACGACGTCGACCGCGCACCAGTCGGCGAGCCGCGGCACGAGGAGCCCGGCGAGGCTGCGTAGCGTCCGGTCGTAGTCGAGCGATTCGTTCAGGACGACGTTGCCGTCGGACAGGAAGGACGCCCGCTCGCGCGCTCTCTCGGCGGCCTCGCGCGCGACGAGCTCGTTCCGGCGCGCGCGCTCGGCGCGGTCGCGCGCGGAGCGGAGCCAGCCGAAGAGCGCGATCGTGATCCCGCTGATGACGAGGTACCCGGCGATGCGCTGTGTCCCGACCGGCTCGAGGAAGAGCCCGTTGGCGACCAGCGTCGCCGCCACCGCGAGGAGTCCTGGGCCGACGCCGCCGACCCAGGCCGAGACGATCGTCGCGATGAACAACGTCAGGAGCGGCAGCTGAGCGGCGGTCGCCGGCGGCATCGCCGCTCGCACGACGAGCGCAATCGCGACGCTCGCGAGGGCGACGCCGTACGCGAACAGAGGCCGCAATCCCACGCGAACTGGATGCTGTTCCACGTCCGCCGAAGACGCAACCGCCGTCGCCGGCGTCCCTTTTACGGGCCGTGCCGGTCGAGCTCGAGGACCTGCTGGAACGTCGGCCGGTTGGTGGTCGGGAAGGTGTCCGGGATCAGGCCGGGCACGAAGCCGGTCCGGGACGCGGTCGTCCGCCAGAGCGTGGGATCGCTCTGGCCGAGCTGCGCCGCGAGCGCGTCCGCCCCCTGGTGCACCGCCTGCCACAGCGAGGCAGAGCAGGCGGACAGCACGCCGTCGCCGCAGTACGAGAGGTTGAAGCGGCCCTGCACCGGGTCGCCGAGGAGCGTGCGCAGATCCTTGTCGACGTACGACTGCCCCTCCGCCCCGTCGAGGTTCCGGACGCGGTCGACGTCCTCGAGCAGCGGGCCGATCACCGGCGACATCACCGCGTCCGCGATCCGCCGCCAGAGGGCGTCCATGATGCCGGGGCCCGCCTCGTCGTAGAGGCCGTCGCCGTCGGTATCGAGGCGAGGCGCGGTGCGCGCGACCCACGCGTCGAGGATGTCGACGACCTGCTGGTCGCGCGCGCTCGGCGCCTGTCCGCGGCGGAGCGTCCGGCTCACCACCGGCCAGACGAGGGCACGACCGTCCTCCGTCGCCGCGCGGTTCATGATGCCGACGTTGTCGGTGATCACGGGGCGGGCGGGCCACGGGCCGAAGAGCTCGACGTGCTGGACGGAGCCGTACGGCTCGTCGTCACCGTGCATGAATCCCGGCGCCGAGCGGTTGTTCCAGTTGAGGAGGAGCCCGTTCGGTCCGGTCACGTCGTGCGGGTGCTGCGTGCCGGACAGGTAGCCGAGCCATTCGTAGCGACCGGTTCCGAGCGTCGGCAGGCGCCGATCGAGCCCGGCCGGACGGCGCGGGAGCAAGCCGGACGTGAAGTAGGCGGTCCCGTGGCGCGAGACCCACGCCCAGTTGAACGTGAAGCCGAAGTTGTTCGCCGTCCGCCAGAAGCGCGACGGCGTATTCGCCTCGCCCTCGGTCATACGCTTCAGCGCGACCAGGTTCACGGCGTCGCGCAAGTACGTCGAGCGGCGCCGCGACAGCGCGTACGGCACGCCGCCCACGGTCGCGGTCGCGAACACCGGCCCGTGCACCGTGCGGTGGTAGACGATCGGGGTGCCGTTCAGCGTCCCGGCATTGAACGTCTCGAACGCTCGGCAGCCGCCCTGGAACACGTAGTGCGTCGAGTCGCGCGTCGGCGTGCCGCCACCGGGCTCGCACAGCTTCTCGGCGTACACGTCGCGGACGTCGTGTCCGGCCGACGTCAAGCTCCAGGCGTAGTTCTGGGTGCGGCCGATGAGGATGTACATCGCGAGCCCGGGGACGGCGATGCCCTGCGCCTCGATCCCCGGCCCGTGGAGATCCATCTGCTGGACGATCTCGGGGTAGTAGTAGCCGAGCTGCGGGCCCATCACGGCGAGCGCGTTGCCCGAGGCGGAGCGCGACGGCGCGGTGACGAGGAAGTTCGACGCGCGCTTCCGCGCCGGTGCCGCGGCCGCCTGCGCCGGCGACTGGCGCGGATCGATGCTCTCGATGGAGCCGGCGTCGACGACCACCGATCCCGTGACCGGGCCGCCCGTCAAGGGCGGGTAGGAGAATCGGCGGCGGATCGTCGTCGGCGCCTCGGGATCGTCCGCCAGCATGAGGTCGTCCCACGCCGCGAAGCCGCGCCTCCTGCCGAGCTGCTGCTCGAGCTTCGCGAGCAGGTCCGCGTTCGCGGCTTCGGCCCCGCCGCCGGCGCCGAAGATCGATCCGATGAACGCCGTCACCGCGAGCACGTCGTTCACGGTCGCCGGCGGATCGTTGCTGCCCCCGTGCGCCGCGAGGTAGGCGTTGATGCCGTCCGCGTAGGCCTGGGCGTCGGCCAGGATCTGGCGGCCCTCGCGGCCATACTCCTCGACGAGGAGTTGCGCTTGACCGGTGACGAGCGCCTCGCACTCGGCGCTCGGGACGAACGAGTTGCCGCTCGTCACGAGCGAGAAGGCATCGATGTTCGGGACGTCGGCGACCGCGACGCGCGCCGGGCCGCGGCCCACCTGCAGCAAGAGGCCGCGATCTCGTGCCGTCGTCCATCCGGCGCCGAAGGCGACGTCCGCCCGCGTCTCGCCGTAGACGTGCGGAATGCCGTAGGCGTCGTAGACGAGGCGGAGGCCCGGGCGGCCGGTCGCCTCCTCGTGGGACGGCTCGATCGGCGTGAAGTTCTCCGGGAGGTACAGCCGCTCGATGTCGTCGCGCGTGACGTTGTCGCGAAGCGGCGTGAGCGCCGAGTAGAGCGGCAGCTGATCGAGCGAGTTCTCGGTCGTCGGCAGCCCGCCGTAGTTGCCCGGCGGCAGGATGTAGCGGGCCGTGTCTTCGGCGGCCGCGGGCACGGCGGCGGCGACGGTGAGGGACAGGAGCCAGAAGAGCGCGCGTCGGTTCACGGGGATTCTCCTTCTCCGTACTGGCTACACCGATCGCCGCCGAAGCGGCAACGGACCGCTGCTCGCCCGGGCAAAGCGACGTGAATCGCGCCGCGCGGCAACGATTCGACGGTCGGCGCGGCGGGGCGCTGCGCGGGCCTCGAACGCGCGCGGGTTTTCGCTGGCGCCCCGCTTGCACCCCGACCGGCGCTCGATGGGGGCTACGGAACGATCCTACCGCGAATGGGGGGACACGATGATGTGGGGAACAGCAACGAAGAGCGGAGGGAAGCGGGTCCGGAGGCCCGGATACGAGGGGCGGGCGGGGGCCGTCGGATTGGCGTTCGCGCTTTGCCTCGCCATGTCCGGGCTCGGCGCCGGAAGCGCTCATGCGTTCGGCGACGGGACGCCCGACACCGATCCGCCGGCGGAAGAGGTGGCCTGTGACGGCCTGACCGGCAGGGCCTGGGGCCTCTGCGTCGCGTACTGCGAGGCGCAGGACTGCCCGGGCTCCGACCACCCGTCGTGCGAGGTTCTGCGCGAGAAGCTGCTCGGGATCTTCGGGACCGACGTGTTCCCGTGCGACGGAACGGGTGGCGGCGGCGGAGGCGGCATCGGCTGAGCGACACCGTGCGACGGCGGCGGCACGCGGTCGCCGTCGCACGGCCTTCGCCGTGGGCGCGCCTAGATGCCTAGCCCGTCGCCTCGATCGCGCGCACGTGGCCGTCGGTACGGGCGAGCGTCCGACGCTCTCCGCCCGGCCAGGTGACGACGTCGACGAGGAAGCCGATGCTGTCGCGCGGTCCGCCGAGGATCGCCTCGGGCTCGAGCCGCACCCAGGCGAGCGGCGCGCTCGAGCTCGCGCCGGCGCGCTCGATCGCCGCCCGGATGCGGTGGCGCGTCTCGCGCGACGGGTACTGGTAGAAGACCGAGTGGTACACGATCGCGACGCCGTCCTGCGCGCGGCGCGCGAGCCGGTCCTCCAGCCATTCCGCCGCATCCGCGCGCTCGACGCGGACGTCGTTCGCGACCGCGATCGCGATCGCCGCGTCGAGGCGGGCGAGTCGATCGCGCTGGTCGGGCCAGATGTACGCGCGCAGGCGGAGGCGGTCGTCCGGGTCGCGGACGTCGAGCGGGTTCCGGTCGCACGCCGCGCGGCTCCGCACGATCGGCCGGGCGTCGAGCGCGGGCGGCGGGCCGCTCCAGCGGGTCTCGATCGGCGCCGCGCTCTGGCGCCCCCAGGTCCACGATTCGGTGCGATAGGCGAAGCGGTCCCAGTGGAGGTTCAGGCCGGCGCTGGCGCCGATCTCGAGCATGTCGAAGGGGAGGTCGGGGAAGCGCCTCGCGACGTGCAGGAACGCCGCGAAGAGCGCGATCGAACGGTTCACCTCGTTCGTCTGCGGCGGGTGGCGGAGGAAGTCCGACACCCACTCGGAGTCGCGCGCGAGGAAGGCGCGCGCGGCCTCCCACGCCGCGTCGCCATCGGGCGTCGCGCGGGCGGCCGGGTAGGCGGCGGCGAGCTCGGGATCGCGGCCCGAGAGAGCGGCCGCGTGCAGCGCGCCCGCGAGTCGAAGCGACACGGCATCGGCGCGCGGCGAGCCCGGCCAGCCGGCGACGAGCGCGGCGGTCGGGCCGCCGGCGGCCAGGTCGCGCGCCATCGCGGTCAAGAGGCGCGCGGTGAACGGCGAGCCCATCGCCTCGCAGAAGCCCGCCTGCTCTTCGAAGTGGTCGATCACCGCCTGGCTCATCGCGCTCTCCGTCCCGACGCTCTTCGCGCACCGGCGCTCGGCATGCCGCTCTCGGATGCCGGCGCCGCTCAGTGTGCCGCGCCCGCGGCGCCGGGCGCCGGGCGGCTGTACGGCAGCAGCATGACCCCGAGCAGCATCGCCGCCGCGAGCACGCCGGCGATCAGGAACATGTCGTCGAAGGCCATCATCGTCGCCTGTGCGCGGACCTGACCATAGAGCACCGCTGCGGCGCGCGCGTGGTCGGCCGCGACGCCGCCGCCCTGCGAGAGCGCGTGCGAGAGCGCTTCGAGGGCGTGCTCGAAGGGGCGGTAGAGCGGGCTCGACCAGCTCGCCAGGACCGCCTGATGGTACTGCCCGCGCCGGATGAGGAGCGTCCCGAGGATCGCGATGCCGAAGCTCGCTCCCATGTTGCGCATCAGGTTGTAGAGGCTCGCCGCGTTGCTCATCTCCTCGCGCGGGACGCGCGCGAGCGCGGTCGTCGAGAGCAGCGTGAAGATGAAGCCGAGGCCCGCCCCCTGCAGGATGCTGGGCGCGACGATCTGCCACCAGCCGAGGCCGAGGCTGAACAGCGTCATGCGGTACTGGCCGACGACGAGGAGCGCGATGCCGAACGCCATCAGGAGGCGCGGATCGAAGAAGCGCGCGAGTCGCCCGACCAGGAACATGGAGAGCCCGGTCGCGACGCCGCGCGGCGCGCTCGCCCAGCCCGACTGCGCGGCGCTGTAGCCCATCAGCGTCTGCAGATAGAGCGGCCAGAGCGCGAGGCTGCCGAAGAGGATGAAGGCCATGAACGAGATGAGACCGCATCCGACCGCGAGGCCGCGATCGCGCAGGAGCCGGAGCTTCACGACCGGCTCGTCCACGCGCAGCTCCCAGAAGACGAAGGTCGCGAGCGCCGCGATCGCGAGCACCGTCGACGCTCGCACCCAGGTCGCGTCGAACCAGTCGGCGCGCTCGCCTCGGTCGAGGACGAGCTGGAGCGCTCCCAGGCCGAGCACGAGGAGCGCGATGCCGACCCAGTCCGGCCGCCGTCGCTGCGCCGCCACGTACGCCGGCTCGCGCAGGAAGCGCGCGCACATGAGCGCGGCCACGATGCCGAACGGCAGGTTGATGTAGAAGCACCAGCGCCACGAGTACGTGTCGGTGATCCAGCCGCCGAGGGTCGGCCCGATGACGGGCGCGACCATCAGCCCGACGCCCCAGGTCGCCATCGCGATGGGCTGCTCGCTCGGAGGAAAGGTCTCCATCAGGATCGCCTGCGACGACGGGAGCATCGCGGCGCCCGCGAGGCCCTGCAGCAGCCGGAAGACGACCATCGCGCGCAGGTCGGGCGCGGCGCCGCAGAACATCGACGCGACCGTGAAGAGGGCGACGCTCGTGATGAAGTAGCGCTTCCGGCCGAACCGCGCCGACAGCCAGCCCGTCATCGGGATCACGATGCCGTTCGCGATCAGGTACGACGTGAGCACCCAGGTGATCTCGTCGATGCTCGCCGAGAACGCGCCCTGCATGTGGGGCAGGGCGACGTTCACGATGCTCGTGTCGAGCACCTCGAGGATCGTCCCGAGCATCACGGAGACCGCGATCAGCCATTTCTCCGCGCGCCCGACCACTCGGGGCGACGTTACCCGCGACGTCGCGTCTTGACAATTCCGGACTGACTGGTCAGTTTCATATCTCGATGCGCGCCGCGGGAACGCCGTCGCCGGTCGCGCCGCAGCGCGGCCGCCCGCCGACCGCGGGTCTCCGGAACGCGATCCTCCGCAACGCCGAGGCCTCGTTCACGGGCCGCGACTTCCACGCCGTCGCGATGGACGACATCGCGCGCCGCTGCGGCGTCGGCAAGGGAACGCTCTACCGGTACTTCGAGAGCAAGGACGCGCTCTTCCACTCGGTCATGCTCGAAGGCCTGGCCGAGCTGGCCGGTCAGATTCGCGCGGTCGCGGCCGCGGAGAGCGCGCCGCCCGCGAAGCTCGCCGCGATCGTCCGCTCGATCCTGCGCCACTTCGCGGCGCGCCCCGGCCTCGCGGGGCTCGTCGATCGCGAGGAGAGGAAGCGCGGCGCGGCGGCGCGGCGGTGGTTCGGGCGCCGCGCCGAGCTCGCGCGTCTCGTCGCCGGCGTGATCGACGACGGCGTCCGGACCGGTCAGTTCCGCGCGATCGAGCCGCGTCTCGCGGCGGAGATGCTGCTCGGCATGCTGCGCGCGATGAACCGCTACCCGGCGGCGCGCGAGTCGCTCGCGACCGTCGAGCGGGCGGTGCTCGACGTCTTTCTGGAAGGCGTCGCCGCGCGCGGGCGGGGACGGATGCGTGCGCGGGCCGCGGCGCGCACGAGCGCGCGTCGCGCGGCGGCGCATCCCGCGCGGAGGCGAAGGCAGTGAGCCCGAGCGTGGCGGGAGCGGGCGCGGAACGTCGCGCGGCGCAGTCCTCGCACGCCCCGTTCCTGCAAGCGCTCCGCGCTGCGGGCCGGCTGCTCTTCGTGGCAGGTCTCCTCGGGCAACCGCGTCCGGCTCTCGCCGGCGATCCCGTCGTCACGCTCGCGGAAGCGCAGCAGCACGCGCTCGCGACGCACGACCGGATCCGGGCCGCCGACGCCGGCCGGGAAAAGGCCGCCGTCGCGCCCTGGCGCGCGGTGAGCGCGCTCGCGCCCAGCGTGCGCGAGAGCGCGAGCTACACGCGCGAGAAGGAGGAGATCGCCTTTCCGTCCGACGTCCAGGCGGCGCTGCAGGGCCTGCCGCCGGTCGTCATCGCGCAGGACGTCGTGCGGAACGTGCTTTCGGTCGGCCAGCCGCTCTACACGCACCAGTTCTGGGCGCTCCGCGACATCGGCGACGCCGAGGTCAAGCGCAGCGACGAGGTCTATCGCGCCGCGCGCCAGGACGTGCTCCTCGCGGTCACCGCGGCGTACTACGACGAGCTCCGCGCGCGGGCGCTCGACGAGGTCGCGCGCCAGACCGAAGGTTTGACGGACGTGGAGATCGAGCACGCGCGGGCCCGCGTGCGAGCCGGCGAGGCCGTCGAGAGCGACGTCCTCCGCGTCCAGACGGAGCGGGCGCGCGTCACGCAGCGAACGGTCGAGACTTCGGGCCTGGTGGAGACCTCGCACGACGTGCTCCGGCGGCTCGCGAGCCTGAAAGGCCCGTTCTCGGTGACAGAGCCGGCTCCCCGGAAGCTGGACATCGCGTCGGTCGAGCCCTTCCTCGAGGCCGCGCGCACGCGGAACCCGAACCTGAAGGAGCTGGAGGCGCAGGTCGACGTCGCGCGAGGAGAGGAGGAGCGGCGGGCGGCCGCGCTCTACCCGACGCTCGGCCTCGAGTTCAACTACCAGAACCTGAACCACGACACGTTCGCGGACCGGAACGACTTCTGGAACCTCGTCGTGCGAGCGCAGGTGCCGATCTTCGAGGCGGGCGGCTCGCGCTGGCTCGACCTCTCGGAGCAGCGCGCGGTCGTGGCCCAGACGCGCGCCGAGCTGTCCGGGTTCGAGCGGGACCTCGAGGTGAACGTCCGGCGCGCGTGGGTGACGGCGCGCACGCTCGAGGCCCGCCGGATCGCCGCCGAAGAGGAGCTCCGGCTCGCGAACGACACGTACCGGATGCTCTCCGACCAATACACCGCCGGCGTCGCGACGAACCTCGACGTGCTGACCGCGCTCAACACGCTGGCCACCGCGCGCGCGAACGTCGCCTCCACGCGCTACGCCGAGGCGGTCGCGCGCGTCCAACTCGAGCGCGTCGCCGGAACGCTGGGCGAGGTCGAGCCGTGAGCTGGCGGCGGGGCGCCGTCGCGCTCGCGATCGCAGTCGTCGCCGTCGCCGGGCTCGTCCTCGCGGCGCGCTGGTGGCTCTTCTCGCGAACGCACGTCGGCACCGACGACGCCTACGTCCACGCCGACGTCGCGATGGTGACGCCCCGCATCGCCGGGACCGTCGACCGGATCTACGTCGACGCGAACTGGGAGGTCCGGCGCGGGCAGCTGCTCGTCCGCATCGACCCGGCCGAGCAGCGCCTGCGCCTGCAGCGTGCCGAGGCGGCCCTCGCGCACGCGCGCGAGGGCGTGCGCCAGGCGCGCGCCGCGGTGCGAGCCTCGGACGCCGGGCTCGCGCTCGCGGAGGCCGACCTCGAGCAAGCTCGGATCGACCACTCCCGCGCGGCGCAGCTCGCGGGCGGCGGCGTCGTTCCGACCGAGCGCCTGGACCGGGCGCGCACGGCTCTCCGCGTCGCGGAGGCGCGCGTCGCGAGCGCGCGCGGGGAGGCGACCCGCGCGCGCGCGACCCTCGGCATCCCCGACGAAGCGCCCGACGCGGAGGCGGCCGCCGTGCGCGAGGCCCAGGCCGCGCGCGACGAGGCCGCGCTCCTGCTGTCGTACACGAGGATCCGCGCTCCGATCTCGGGCATCGTCACGCGGCGCGCCGCGGAGGTGGGCGAACGCGTGCAGCCCGGCCAGGCGCTCATGGCGATCGTCCCGGTCGCACGCACCTACGTCGAGGCGAACTTCAAGGAGACCCAGCTCACCGACGTCCGCGTCGGCCAGCCCGCCACCGTGGTCGCCGACATCTATCCCGACGTCGTCTTTCGCGGGCGCGTCGACGGGCTCGCGCCGGGGACGGGCGCGGCCTTCAGCCTCCTTCCGCCCGAGAACGCGACCGGCAACTGGGTGAAGGTCGTGCAGCGCGTCCCGGTCCGGATCCGGCTCGACGAGCCGCCCACTCCCGACCACCCGCTCCGCGTCGGGCTCTCGGTCGTCGCCACGATCGACACCAGCCGGCGCGACGGCCCGATGCTGACGCCGCTCTCCGAGACCGACGCGGCGGACCGGCGCGACCCGCGGAGCGCCGCCGTCGCGCGCTAGAGCGCAGCTCCGCGATTCCGGGCCGGCGACGAAGTCGCGCCGCGACGGCTCGCGCTTCTCGCCCGCCGCTCGGCGGCGCGTTGCCTCCGGCTCGCGCCGAGAGCTACGAGGACGTCGGGATGCGAGCGAAGCGAGCCGGCGCAGGGAGTGGCGCCCCGTTCGGCTTCGCCGAACGGGGCGAGGGAAGCGCTTCCCTCGTTGAATAGTTGAGGCAGCCGCGGCTCGCAGACCCCGTCCCGCTCCGCATCGAGCCGGAGAACGAGTGGGCGTGGTGCGGCGACCGGAAGCTCGACCTGACGCCGAAGGCGTTCGCCGTCCTGCGATACCTGATCGCACGCCCGCGCCGGCTGGTGACGAAGGCGGAGCTGCTCGAGGCGATCTGGAACGAGACGATCGTCAGCGAGTCCGCGCTCACGAGCTGCATCCGCGACCTCCGGAAGGCGCTCGGCGACTCCTCGCGCTCGCCACGCTACCTCGAGACGGTCCACCGGCGCGGGTTTCGCTTCATCGGCCCGGTGACGGCGTCGGAGGCCGCCTTTGCGGGCGCGGTGTCCGCCGCGGCCGCGGCGCCGGCCGCGCCCGGAGGCGCCCCTGCGGCCGTCGCTGCGATCCTTCCGAATGCGCCGCTCGTCGGCCGCGACGGCGACCTCGCGCGTCTCCGCGCGCTCTTCGCGAGCGCCCTCGGCGGACGGCGCCAGGTCGTCTTCGTGACGGGGGAGGCCGGCATCGGGAAGACGTCGCTGGTCGAGGCGTTCCTCGCCGGCGTCACGGAGCGCGGCGCCGGCGGAGACGTCCGCATCGGACGTGGCCAGTGCGTCGAGCAGTACGGCGCGGGCGAGGCGTACCTGCCGGTGCTCGAGGCGCTCGGGCGCATGGGACGAGAGCCGGGCGGCGACGCGCTCGTCGCGACCCTCCGCCAGCATGCGCCGACGTGGCTCGTGCAGCTCCCCGCGCTCCTGACCGACGAGGACTTCGAGGCCGTGCAGCGGCGGGCGCACGGCTCGACGCGCGAGCGCATGATGCGCGAGCTCATCGAGGCGCTCGACGTGCTGGCGGGCGAGCGGGCCCTCGTCCTCGTGCTCGAGGACCTCCACTGGAGCGACTCGGGAACGGTCGACCTGCTCGCGATGCTCGCCCGCCGCCGCGACCCGGCACGGCTCCTCCTCGTCGGAACCGCGCGCGCGGCCGAGATCGCGGCCAGCTCGCACCCGCTGAAGCCCGTCAAGCAAGAGCTCCAGATCCACGGCCAGTGCGACGAGATCGTGCTCGACTTCCTGACCGAGACCGCGGTCGGCGAGTACCTCGCACGGCGCTTTCCGGAAGCGCCTTTCGTCGGCGAGCTGACGCGCGTCCTGCACCGCAGCACCGGCGGCAACCCGCTCTTCCTCGTGAACCTCGTCGACCATCTCCTCGCGCAGGGCCGCCTGCGCGAGGAAGCGGACGGCTGGCGGCTCGCGATCGGGGTCGACGAGGTCGCGTCCGATCTCCCGGAAACGCTCTGGCAGATCGTCGAGAAGCAGATCGAGCGTCTGAGCCCCGAGGAGCATGCGGTCCTCGCCGTCGGCGGCGTCGCCGGGCTGGAGTTCTCGGCCGCGCTCGCGACCGCGGACGGGATCGCCGTCGCCGACGCCGATCAGCGCTGCGCGACGCTCGCGCGTCGCGGGCAGCTCGTGCGCGCGCTCGGCGTCGCGGAATGGCCCGACGGCACGGTGGCCGGCCGCTACGGGTTCATCCACGCGCTCTACCGGAAGGTCCTGTACGCGCGCGTCGAGGTCGGCCATCGCGTCGGGCTGCACGCGCGCATCGGCACGCGGCTCGAGCAGGCGTACGGCGCGGGCGCCGACGAGATCGCGGGCGAGCTGGCGATGCACTTCGAGGAGGGTCGCGACGTCGAGCGGGCGATCGCGTATCACGGGCACGCGGCCGACAACGCGCTCCGCCGCTACGGGCACCGCGAGGCGGCGAGCCACGCGACGCGCGCGCTGGAGCTCATCGCGACGCTTCCCGAATCGCCGGGGCGCCTCGAGCGCGAGCTCGCGATGCGTACCGCGCTCGCCGCGGCGCAGATCCGGCGGGGCGCGGACGCCCCCGAGGTGGTGCGGACCTACGCGGACGCGAAGGACGTCTCGACCCGGATGGACGCGAAGCTGGAGAACGTCCCGGCGCTGATCGGGCTCTTCCGCTACTACATCAGCCGCGCCGACCTCCGCGCCGCGGGCGAGATCGCGGAGCGGCTCGCCCCCCTGGCGGACGCGGCCGACGACACCGCGATCGTGGTCGCGATCCACAACGCGGTCGGCGTCCTCGCGTTCTACGCGGGCGACTTCGAGAACGCGCTCGCTCGCCTCGAGCGCGGCCTCGCCGCGTATGCCGCGCGCCGCCAGCGGTCGGGCCGCGTCCCCGCCGTGTGGGGCGGGCACGACGCGGTGTCCTCGTGTGGCGTGCATACCGCGTGGGTGCTCGGCGTGCTCGGGTACCCCGCGCGCGCGAGCGCGATGTTGCAGGAAGCGCTCGACCGCGCGCGCGCGACGGCATCGCCGTTCATGCTCGCGACGTCGTGCAGCTACGCCGCCGTGATCGAGGCCGCGGCCGGGGCGGACGTCGCCCTGGTGCGCGAGCTCAGCGAGGAAGCCTCGAGGCACGTGGAGGAGTGCCGGCGCCGCATCCCTCCCGGGGAGTCGTGGCATGCGTTCGAGCTCCTGCTCGGCGTCGCGGGCGTGCACGTCGGCTGGGTGCGCGCGGAGAGCGGCGAGAGAGAGGCGGGCGCCGACGCGATCCACGCGGCGATCGCCGGCTACCGCGCGCGCGGAGCGCTCGTCGCGGTGCCGACCTTCCTCGCGCTCCTCGCCGACGAGTACCGGAAGGACGCGCAAGCCGAGAAGGGGTTGGCGGTCGTCGACGACGGGCTCGCGATGTCGGATTCGACGGGATCGCGCTACTGGGACGCCGAGCTCTGGCGTTTGCGCGGGGCGCTCCTCGTCGGGGCGAAGGGCGGCGCGCGGCGGGCGGGCCGTCCCGCGGCGAAGTCGCCGGAGGCGGACGCGGAGTCGTGCTTCCGGAAAGCGATCGACATCGCGCGTCGCCAGGGCGCAAAGGGCTTCGAGCTCCGCGCCGCGAGCGACCTCGCTCGCCTGTGGCGGGCGAGCGGGAAGGTCGCCGACGCGCGCGCGCTCCTCGCCGAGACCGAGCCTGCGGCGAGCCGCCCGGCGAAAGGAGCGGCGCGGCGCCCGAGTCGCTGATCCCGGCGGCCGATCACTTCCCGACGTCGTTCGGCCGCTTGCCGTGGCGCGCGGGCCGCGCCAGAACCGCGCCATGGAGACGCATCGGCTCTACTCGTGCGACGACCACCTCGACCTGTGGAACCTGCCCGCCGACCTCTGGGCCGGCCGCCTGCCGTCCCGCCTCGCGGCCCGGGCGCCCGACGTGGTCCGGCAGAACGAGGGGTCGTGGTGGACCTGCGACGGCCAGATCCTCGGACCGCACCGCATGTCGAGCCAGTACAGCGCGATTCGCCGCGCCGGCATCGAGGACGACGGGTCGCGCGCGTCGGATCCGAAGCTGCGCCTCGCCGACATGGATCGCGACGGCGTGCACGCGTCGGTGATCTACGGCCCGAACCTCTTCGGCCTCCCGATCGCCGACCCGGAGCTGAAAGGCGCGGTGCTCGCCGGCTACAACGACTGGGGGCTCGACTTCAACGGACACGCGCCGGATCGGCTGTGCGTGCTGCCGGTGCTGCCGACGCACGCGCCCGAGGCGGCCGTCGCGGAGCTCCAGCGCGTCGCGCGCCTCGGGCATCGCGGTGCGATCCTGAGCCCCTTCGAGTTCCGCTGCACCGATCCCGCGTGGGAGCCCTTCTGGGCGACCGCCGAGGAGGTCGGCCTGCCGATCAGCTTCCACATCGGCCACGGCACCTCGCAGGTGAAGGTCGTGCCGAGGAGCTGGGAGCTCGCCGCGTTCGCCGCCTGCGGCCCGATGCAGCTCGACGAGCCGCTCTCGATGATGATCTTCTCGGGCGTCCTCGAGCGCCATCCCGGCCTCCGGCTCGTGCTCGCGGAGAGCGGCATCGGCTGGCTCCCGTACTTCGTGCGCCGCCTCGACCAGACCGCCGAGAAGCACGTCAAGAACGCGACCGACTACCGCCTGCGCGCGAAGCCGAGCGAGATCTTCCACCGCCAGGTGTTCGCCACCTTCGAGGAGGAGCCGCTCGGGCCGAGCCTCCTTCCGCTGCTCGGTCCGGACAACTTCATGTGGGCGTCCGACTATCCGCACCCCGACAGCACCTTCCCGCGCTCGCGCGAGGCGATCGCGGAGGCCTTCGCGGGGCTGGAACGGGGATTCGTCGAGAAGGTCACCGCGACGAACTGCGCGCGGCTCTACGCGTTCGACGAAGGGATCCGCTGAGGCGTCCCCGACCGTTCCGACATCGTCCGACCCTCCAGCGCGCCATTGATGCGGCGCGCCGTCCCCGCTCGCGACGGTACGGCCGGCTCGGCCAGGGTGGGGGCTCTCTCGGCCGGGCGGCCGACTCTCCCGGGAACGGAGAACCGCGCCCGGGAAGGCGTCGGCAACGACCTTTCGGCCGATCGGGCTTGGCGCGCCGGGCCGCCGCGTGCCAGGATCGCCCGCCTCCACCCTCGTTCGCCATGCGATGCGGACATCGCCGTCGGGCTCGAAACGACGCGGGCCGTCCCGGCCCGAAGCGGAAATCAATGCGCACTCACCGTGACGATACTTGTTTCACAACCAGAGAACGGGCGGCTATACGGGCAGGCATGAACGCCTCCCGCCGGAGACTCGCCCTCTCGCTTGCAGCGGCTCTCGCGTCGTGTCTCGCCAGCACCAGCGCTCGCGCCGGCGCCGCGCCGCAGCCGATCGCGCGCCACGAGATCCGCCAGAATCTCTTCTCGGCGTGCTTCTCGAGCGACACCGACGGCTGGGTCGTCGGCGAGCTCGGGCGCGTCTATCACACGACCGACGGCGGCAACACGTTCGCGATCGCCGACACCGGAACGCGGAACGCGTTCCTCGCGGTCGCGTGCCTCCCCGACGGGAGCGTGGTCGTGACCGGCCCGAAGGGCGCGGCCATGAAGACGAGCGACGGCGGCACGACGTGGCAGACGCTCCAGACCGGCGCCAAGCGCGCGCTCCTGAGCGTCGCCTTTCCGACCAAGGACGTCGGCGTCGCGGTCGGCGACTTCGGAACGATCATCCGCACGGAGGACGGCGGGAAGACCTGGACGACGATCGCGCTGCCCACCGACGCCGCGCTGCCGCAGCTCGAAGAGCAGGGCATCGATCCGGGCGACATCCTCCTCTACGACATCGCCTTCCCGACGCCGGAGCGCGGCTTTGCAGTGGGCGAGTTCGGCGCGGTGTTCACGACCGCGGACGGCGGCAAGACGTGGACGGCCCAGAAGAGCCCGGTCGAGAACACGCTCTTCGGCGTCTACTTCGCCGACGAGAAGAACGGCTGGGCGACCGGGATCGAGGAATCGCTGATCCATACGACCGACGGCGGCCAGACCTGGAAGAAGCTTCAGGTTCCTCCCCGCAAGGGCTTCGTGCTCGGCATCTACGACGTGGCGGTCAAGGGCAACGTCGGCTGGGCGATCGGCGAGAGCGGCACGCTCCTGCGAACGACCGACGGCGGCAACACCTGGGAGCGCGTCGCGCTCCCGATCCGGCTCGCCGCAAACTCCTTCCGCGGGATCGCGGTCTCCGGGCGCGCCAACGGCATCATCGTCGGCAGCGAAGGCGAGATCCTGCTCACCACTGGCGATCAGTTCCACGAGCTGAAGGGCTCGTGACCGGCCCGCGGCCCGATCGGAGGTCCCCGCTATGATTCCGCAGAGATGGATCGAAGCGTACCTGCGCTTCCTGCTGCGCTACCGCTTGACCGTCAGCATCGCGGTCGTGCTCTTCACCGCGACGTTCGGCTTCTTCCTCGTGCGGATGAAGCTCCAGATCAACTTCTTCGACTTCTACCCGAAGTACCGGACCTTCGCGGACGCGTACGCCGACTGTAAGGCGCAGGGCGGCGGGCCGGTCGACTGCTTCATCCCGTCCGTCGTTCGCCCCGGTCCGGATCCGTACATCCAGATCTACACCGACTTCCGGCGGATGTTCGGCAGCGCGAACATCCTGTCGGTCATCCTCGAGGTCAAGAACGGGGACATCTACAACCCCGAGACGCTCCAGAAGCTCGACCGGATCACGAAGCGCATCACGCTCCTGAAGGGCGTCGTGCCCTACCAGGTGCTCTCGATCGCGCATCCCAAGGTGAAGAGCATCACCGCGCACGGCGGATCACTCCAGATCCGTGAGATCTTCTATCCCGGTGTGCCGAAGACACAGGACGACGCCGACCGCGTCAAGTTCGCGGTCTACTCCACGAAAGGGGTGCGCGGCATCTTCGCCTCGCTCGACGACACCGCCGCCGTCGTGCACGCCGGATTCTGGGAGGAGGGCCTCGACTTCCAGAACCTCTACGACAACGTGATGCAGCTGAAGGCGGAGGAGGACGATGCCAACCACACCGTCTACGTGACGGGCTTCCCGTGGCTCTACGCGTCGGTGCTGCAGTACTCCAAGCAGCTGCTCTACGTCTTCGGCCTCACCACGCTGACGCTCGCGTTCCTCCTCTACACCTACTTCCGGACGTGGACGGGAATCTGGGTGCCGATCTTCTCCGGCATCCTCTCGAGCATCTGGGGCCTCGGGATCGCGGCGGTGCTGGGCTTCAACCTCGACCCGCTCGTGCTCGTGATCCCGATCTTCCTGACCGCGCGAGCGCTCAGCCATTCGGTCCAGTCGATGGACCGCTACCACGAGGAGTTCTATCGCCTGAAGGACAAGAACCAGGCGATCATCGAGTCGTACTCGCACCTCTTCCAGCCGGCGATGTCGGGCATCGTGACCGACGGCATCGGGCTCCTGATCGTCGCGGTCGCGCCGATCCCGCTCATCCAGAAGGTGGCGATCTTCGCGAGCTTCTGGATCGTCTCGATCTTCATCAGCGTCGTGACGCTGCACCCGATCCTGCTCTCCTTCATCGATCCGCCGCCCGAGCACCACGCGCCGGCGGAGTCGACCACGACCATCAGCATCTGGACCGGCAGGATCGTCATGTGGGGCGCGATCGCGATCGCCGTCGCGCTCTACAAGTACGGCATCGTGTCGTCGTGGGTCGCGTTCATCCTCATCGCACCGGTCCTCGCGTGGTACTGGATCCTGTTCGGCGAGCGCGCCTACCAGGCGTGGACGCACTACGCGATCGTCGCGACCCAGGGGAATCGCCGCTGGATCGTCGTCGGCATCACGGCGGCGCTCTTCATCCTCTTCCCGATCTGGGGGTGGACGCTCAAGGTCGGCGACATGTCGCCGGGCTCCGCGCTCCTCTTCCCCGATCACCCGTACAACGTCGCGTACCGAAAGCTGAACGAGAAGTTCCTCGGCGCGAGCAGCCTGATCGTTATCGCCGACACGCAGCAGCCCGACGGGATCAAGAACGCGCAGCCGCTCGCCGAGATCCAGGAGTTCTCCAACTACATGCAGGGCGCGGAGAGCGCCAGCACGTCGGTCACCGTGATCGACATCGTGAAGCGGCTCGCGCAGCTCTACCACGACGGCGATCCCAAGTGGGGGCTCGTGCCCGACACGTCGAAGGAGATCGGGCAGCTCTTCTACGTGTTCACGAACACGGCGACCGGCAGCGACCTCGACCGCTACATGGATCCGTCCGGTCGCTACGGGACGGTGCTGACGTTCTTCCGAGGGTACTCGCACGACATCATCAAGAACTCGATCGAGTACGGGAAGGCCTTCAGCAAGACCCACGGCGGCGGCTCGGTCGAGTTCAAGTTCGCCGGCGGCCTGTTCGGCATCCTCCACGCCGTGAACGAGGCGGTCGAGAACTCGTACTGGACGAACCTGACGCTGATCTTCATCATGGTCTTCATCTGCCTGTACTTGACGTACGGGTCGCTGGTCGCAGCCGGGCTCCTCATGATCCCGGTCGTCCTGTCCCAGCTCGCGGCGGAGTTCACGATGGTCGTCCTGCACATCGACCTGAACGTGAACTCGCTTCCGATCGCCGCGGCGGGCGCCGGCGTCGGCGTCGACTACGGCATCTACCACTTCAGCCGGATGATCGACTGCTACGACGAGTTCGGGAACCTCGACGAGGCCGTCGACTTCGCGACCGCGACGACCGGCAAGGCGATCATCTTCACCGGCACGACGATGATGGCCGGCACCATGTTCTTCTACCTCTCCGACTTGAAGTTCCTCGCCGAGATGGGGCTCCTCCTGAGCCTGCTCATGATGTTCAACAAGTTCGGCGCGCTGATCGTCGTGCCGGCGCTCGTCAAGGTGATCCGCCCGCGCTTCATGCTCGAGCGCGAGGTACGAACGACGGCGCCGAGCGAGCACGCGCCGGTCGTCCCGGCGAGGCCGGCCGCGCACGCCTAGCGGCGTGACCTAAGACCACCGCCCGGAGGGCACCGCGCGCAGCCTCGTGGCAGAAGTGCCGCTCGGCGAGCATAGCGAGCCCGCGGGGAGTGGACTCCCCACCGTTTGTCAATGGGCCGCAAGCGGACCGTTGCGTCGCATGGGGTCGTAGCGGGTTTGTTCCCTGAGCATCGCGCAGGCGACGCGCAGCAGC